>Ga0066903_100006194_pt1 | contig 10554 bp, 8 predicted proteins | sample PanSoiMetaGPlot1_FD_67491 | JGI IMG/M metagenome (GOLD analysis project Ga0066903, IMG submission 67491) | Tropical forest soil microbial communities from Panama analyzed to predict greenhouse gas emissions - Panama Soil - Plot 1 (version 2) | ecosystem: Environmental > Terrestrial > Soil >...
CCTGGGACGATTTGGTCGATTCGATCTTGTGTTCGGCAACGGCATCCTACACCATCTGGTTATGCGTCTCGACGACGTGTTGCGCGCCTTGCATTCCATGAGTAACCCCGGCGGCGGCCTCGCTTTCATCGAGCCCAATTTCCTCAATCCCTATTGCGCTTTCATCTTCGGCACACGTGTCGGCCGGCGGTTCGCGAAGCTCCAACCCGACGAGATGGCGTTCACCCCCAGCCAGTTGCGTCGGGCGCTTCCACTGGCCGGCTGGCGGGACGTGGCGGTGACGACCAAAGACTTTCTGTTGCCGGGTTTGCCCGAGGCCGCCGCCCAAGCGATCCTCGTGATCGAGCCCGCGCTCGAGGCCACGGCCGCGACGCGCTGGCTCGCGCAGTCGCATTTCATTTCGGCGAGGGCCTGAGTCATGCCGCGGATTTCCATCATCTCGCCTTGCTACAACGAGGAAGACAATGTCGAGGCTTGCTATTCGGCGGTCGCTGCGCTTTTTGCGCCAGAAGGCCCGCTGGCGAATTACGAGCGCGAACATATCTTCGCCGACAACGCGTCGGAGGACGAAACCATCGCAATTCTTCGTCGGCTCGCCGCGGACCCTTGCGTGAAGGTTATTCTGAACTCCCGGAATTTCGGACCCTTCCGCTCCAATTTCAATGCGCTCCGCTACGCCACCGGCAACGCCATCCTGGTGTTTCTGCCGGTCGACCTGCAAGATCCTCCGGAGCTCATTCCGAAAATGGTGCGCTACTGGGAAAGCGGCATCGAGATCGTCGCCGGAGCGCGCGCGAACCGCGAGGAAACCTGGGCGTTGCGCACCTGTCGTCGCTTTTTCTATGGGCTCGTCAGCGCGCTCTCGGAATTCGAAATTCCGGAGAATGTCGGAGAGTTTCAGCTGATCGACCGAAAGGTGTGGGAGGTCGTGGTCAGCCACCACGACCAATATCCCTACATCCGCGGCATCATCGCTTCGGCCGGGTTCCACCGGCTGATCATGCCTTACACCTGGCGGCCCCGCCAACGCGGCGTCTCGAAGAACAACGCGCTGAGGCTGATCGACCAAGCGATGAATGGCATCTTCTCGTTCACCAGCGCGCCGATGCGATTCGGCACCTTTCTAGGATTCGGCATCGCGGTCCTGGCCCTCCTGTACGCGGTTTTCTCTTTTGTCCTGGGGATGTTTTTCGATCGCGTTGCACCGCGCGGGACAGAGACGATCATTGTCGCGCTATTCTTCTTCTCCGGGGTGCAACTGATGTTCATTGGCCTGTTGGGGGAATATATTACGGCGATCCACGCGCAGGTAAGGCGCGGTCCGGTGGTGGTTGAGCGCGAACGGATTAATATTGATGCACCGGCGGCGTCCGCGACTTGTCGCACGCAGAGCTCCCAGATTGAGGGTTCCGCCACTTTGCACGCGCGCGCCGGTGACGTGAGTGCCGAGAGAGTTAAACGACGCTGACCTTCCCAAGAAGCGGACGCGGGGGGTGGCCGATCGGGGAAGGATATGTCTGTGATTGAGCAAAAGGCCGCTCTATTGGCGGTGTACGGCGTGCTATTGCTCGCCGCCTGCATTCTGCCTTTCGCCCTGCTGCTGTGGACCTACAAGTATCCTTCGGCATGGACAATCGATCGAGTTTATGCCGCCGCGCTGGCCGTCGTTGGACTTGCGCTGCTTGCGGTGCGCGGGTTGCCAGGGCTCACAAGCCCGCTGGTCCTTTCAATAACCTTCACGACGCCGCTCATCCTCTCAGGCGCGGGATGTGCTATCGGCGGAATCCTGGCACTGCCCCTGCTTGCCGCAGTGACCTGGTGGGATCCAGGCCTGCGGCTCGATGCCACCGGGGCCGGAATTTTCCTGTTCGTGGGCATATTAGTCGCGGCGCTTCCGCGCCTGCTGCCCCGAACCGAAGGCGCGCCCGCTTTTCCATCGCTCCTGGCGCTGCTCCTTTTGGGGCTCGTAGCGATGTTGCTCACGGGCCCCATAGGGTCCCCCGATGGCTTTGCGACGCTGTGGCACCACTGGTCGGTCTATGTCGCCGCGGCGGAGGCCTTGTTGGGCGGGGCGATCCCGTTTCATGACTACCCTGTGCAATATGGAATGGGCCCGACGCTGCTTCTCGCCGCCCTTTGCCGCGGAGAGTGCTGGACAGGGACCTACATCGCAGTAGTCGCGACCAACCTACTCTACCTTCTGGCGATGGCTGGTTGCGTCGTCGTGCTGACCCGGAAGCTGCCGATGGGCCTCGCGCTGGCCGCGCTCGCCGCCATGGGCTGCGCCATCCTGATGTGGACTGGCTATCCGCCGGACTTCAAGGGATCGATTGCAACCCCCTCCGTGGACGGAATGCGGTTTTTCCCATTGGCCGCTCTCATGTCTTTCATTATGGCGGCCGAGGAGCGCGGTTTCCGACTGGACGCCGCAGGGCATACTCTGTGGCTTCTGGGTTTGGTGTGGTCGCCGGAGGCGGCGTTCTACGCCACGGTCGTCTGGTGGCCGTATCTCGCGCTGAGGCGCGCTCAGGCGATCGGGGCGTTGAGCGCGACAGGCGTCGCGATCGCGGCCTTGCGTGGAGCCGGCGTGGCGCTCGCGGCAACGGCGGCTGGCTTCGCCGCCCTGGCGGTTCTGTTCCGGATCGCCTATCACGAATGGCCTTCAATCGCAGGCTTTACGACCTACGTACGCAATCCGCCCGGAATTCTCCCTGCCAACCCGACGGGTCCAATTTGGCTCGCGCTCGCCGTGGCGGCGCTTGTGGCCATCGCCCAGTTACGGGCCGACGCGCGGGGGATTCGCGTGGGCTTCGCCTGCCTGATGGGTCTGCTCGCCGTCGGCTCCTACTACGTGGCGCGCAGCCACGACAACAATGTTCTCAATCTTTTGCCGTTCGTCGTGCTGGCGCTGACGGCGGCACTGGCTATCGGCTTGAAAGGTGTCGCCGCCGGATTTGCGCAAGTCGCGCTCGCGGGCCTGGTGGCGTTTTTAGCGACGTTCGGCTTCGAATCCTGGGACGTAGCGGCGCGCAGAGGCCAAGCTTGGAATATCGGGCCAAGTCATTTCATCAATAACATACGCTTGGCCACCCCGGAGGCTTTTGCACTTCTCGACGAGAGCCTCGCGCATTCGGCAAGCGCGCATGCGCCGACGGCGGACGCGGCGGCCGCGCTGGAATGGCTGCGCGCAGAAGGGGAGGGGTCGCCCTTGTGGGTGTCCCCGTCATCGCTCCTGCCTTACGGAGCTCCGGGACCGGCCTGGACGGCAATGAACGACGTCGGCAGCTACGCCCTTCTTCCGCTCGACGAAGTCGAGCGCTTCATACGCAGCGGCGCCGAGCACCTGCACCGGCCCGGTTGGATCCTGGTCGACCATTCGCAGACGAGTCCCTGGCCGGGGCTCTTCTTCGCCGCGTATTCGGTCACGCAGCAGCGCGATTTCGGCGGCTACACGGCTTACCGGCTCGCCCCGAAGTGAGGGCCGCGCTCGTCGTTCTGTTCACCGCGGTGACACCGCTCGCGCGGGAGGGCGCGGCTTCCACCTAGTTAAGCGCTCCGGTTCAGTCGGCCAGTCTTGCTCCTAAGGCGTGACGACGATCGTTCCCGACATCGCGAGGCCGTGAATTTGGCAATGATATTTGATCGTCCGAGGGTCGCCCGAGATAACAACCGTATAGCTTTGCCCCGGATCCAATCTCTGCGAGCCGGGAAAAGGATCCGGTTGATTTGCATTTGGGGTGACTGTGTGGGTGCCGGCGTCATTCATCCACACGACCGTATCGCCCGCCTTTATGTTCTGAGAAGCTGGATCATAGCGATTGGCCGCTGTCAGATGGATCGTAACTGTTTCTGCCGCGGCCAGCTGCGATTGCAGGGCAGCGAACAAGACAACAGGCATTCCGGCAGCAAGCACTGCCACGCCAAAGCCGAACCGAATTTTCGAGATGGTCCGCATCATTCATTCCCTCCCGCGTGCTGTGTACGATCGCAAAACAATCTCACCGTATGACTTCGATGGGAGCCATCAGGCCCCGTCTTCGTGTGGAAGAATGTAGCAGTGGAAGACGTAGCGGCCTAGTTGCTCCTCCGCATCGAAATTGATGACGATGAACATCGAACTGTTGGGTTCGACCGGCAGCGTGTCATGCCAGACTTTGCTGCCCTCGATGGCGACGTCAGGAAGCCCTCGGCCGACCAAACCGGAATCCTCGGAGACCTTGTTGCTACCGGGGGCGATGCGGTAAGCCTTCAAGTCTTCATCTGTGGCCAGACGGAATTTTGATTGATGAATATGGAAGTTATGGAGCTCTGTCGTTGGGTTGCTCAAAACCCATAGTTGACCGTGACCACTTCTCAGACTGACGCAGGTATGCTTCGGCGCGCCGTGAGCGGCCTCCCAGTCCACAGAGCCCCCCTGAACGTATTGATCAAAGCTGGCTGCAATTGATTCCACAGCAGTGAAACCGTCTGGGTATTTCTGCCGTGTTGACGGATCCTTTGGACGCATGAGATCGGTGAAGATCATCCAACCATCATCCGGATGAGCGAACGTGATCCGCCGGTGCTCAAGTTTCGTCTTGTCGATGTCGCGAAGACATCCTGGAGGAAACGCAGGCTGCGCCGCGGCAGCTTCCAGGGCCGCTTTCGGCAATGCGCGCCCTGTCGCCATTGGGACATTGAGAGCGAGTTTCGTCGCGGTCGCCTGAGCGACGACAGGCGCCCCCTCGAGGATCACCGAAGCCAGCTTGATTTCCGGCCAGGGATCCCCCGCGTCTGGTGCGCCGTTTGCCGCCGTATTCAGACCGGCCGTCCGAAACACAAGCTGGCGTTCCGTCGTCACGCCCTGATCATTGTCGATGAAAATCTCCGCCCGCGCTGCGGGCATCAGAAGAAGCTCGGTTAAGGATTGCGCCTCGGGAAGCGGCGCCGGACCGGCGGTGGGCGCGAAGGGAGTGCCTGGAACGACGCCATCCACGCTGACGAGGTAAAAGGGGACCGGCTTTCCAGCTTGGTCGACAAAGCCGAGCATGTAACTTGCCGCCGGGCTGAGATTGGCGATCCGCAGGAGACTGTTTCGGCCGCTGGGAACCCTGATCGTGGGATAGCGCTCACCATTGACCGTAAACAGCCAGATCTTGCTTTTGTCCTTCGGGTCCTGGCAGTAGCCGTCGCGCTGCGCCGGCGGGACGCCGACCTGGCCGTCGCTCGGCTCGCAGAGTTTGCTGTTGGGAGCATCTTGCCAGGTCGCCGGCGAGCGCCCCTTCGCATCCTTAGGGTCGGTATCGGATGCGATTTGAATGTCCCGCAACATCACGTAAGAGACGTCGGTTCTCGACCTGAGCGCATCGGTCGCAGCGGCGTCGACGTCAACCAGATTGCTTTTCTCGGAACCGATCGACAGAAGGCCCGACATACCGCCGCCGACCTGGCGACTCGAGAGTTCATGCAGAGGTGCGTGATACCAGTAGAGGCCATTTGGATGTGGAATAAAGCCAACCGTTCCGTCGAGCATGCTTGCTGGTAGTTCGGTCGGTATGTCGATCTTGTAATCGAGACTTTGTCCACGACCGAGCGTTACGAAAACATTGTCGCCGTTCTGCGGCATATTCGAACTGGCATTTTTCGGTGAAACGATCAGTCCGTGCGTGTGCAGGTTGGTGCTGCTGATATTCTCCGCACCGGCTGCGGGATGCGGCATTCCTTGAATGGTCGCGGTCGACGAGAGCGCGTTGACCAATCGAACGTTGAACGTGTCGCCCGGGTTGAGCTCGATGATCGGCGCCAAGTAACCGCCGTTATAGTTATCCGTTGCTGACACCAGATAACCTCCGACCTCAACCGGGCTTGTTGTGGCGGTAAGCGACAAGGTCACGTCGTGCTGGCCGGGTTTGCCCGCCGTCGGCGTCACCCGGCAAAATGGAAAATTCACCTCCGTGTCACCGGCCGCGATCGACGAACAAACCGGCGGGCGCGGCGGATTTTTGGGTACGGCTTCAGCCATCGTCATGTGCCGCTGGTCTACCGCCGCCGCCCGGATCGGCGACGCAATCTGATGCCGGACGTCACTATGACCTCGCGTAGAACGGTCGCTCGAGCAAATAGCGCCGGTAGGCACGTTCGGTGTGTTCGAAGTCGAGAGATCGGGGGATGCCATAGATCCCGTAAGAGCGAACATGGCCCCAGAGAATGCAAAGCAGATTGACGGGTTAATTCTCATCGCCGTCCCCCCAGAGTTTTAGAGCGCGATGGCTTTCAGTTGAAAAATCATGGCGCTTTGAATCTTTAGGTGGAGCATGACGCTTTCGGTTTTGCGGATCATGCTCTAAAAATCTCACTGACGCTATCCCCAAGCTTCCGGCGTGATCACCAGTGCTGTAGGTTAGCGCTATACGGACGAGGCGATTGCGCACGGCGCACGCGGGGCTTCGAAACCCGAAGAGCCAGCGCTCCCCTGCGAGGGACATCCGGTCCGCCCACCACCCCTAACGCCTTTACCATCTTGACTTGTGTTCCATAAAGCGCAATTTGAAATTCTTCGAATGACCAGAGGCGGCCGCGCCAACGGCAAGACTCATTAGCCTGAACGGCGAGTGGGTTTGTCCTTGTAGGAACGCGGGCTACCGAGGCTAGCTGACAAGGTTCCGGAAACGGCCGGAGCAGTCTGAGGCTTGAGTCGTCTGAGGCTTGAGTAGTAGTCTGAGGCTTGAGTAGTCTGAGGCTCGAGTAGTCTGAGGCTTGAGTAGTCTAGGCTGGTGCCGCGCAATAACTTTGATCACGAGAACTGGATCGAGCAACGAGAACCAAATCGAATTTGGGCTCTTTTTAGCGGGCGGCGTTGTCCTGCAGTTATCGGCCCTCAACATGCGCAGGGCCGATGCCGAAGGAGGGTCTATGCGCCTTGGCTTCCTTTCCGTGTTGCGAGGGGCCGCTTTCGTCTCGGGCCCTGCCGCGATCGTCGGCATCGCCATGTCGACGGGCACGGCTTGCGCACAAGATCAGAAACTCGCGCCTGAAGGGCGCGGCATGCTTGCATCGCCGGCCGCGGCGGCGGTGACCGAACTCAGCGGCGTGCCGCCGCCGCATGTCTTCGCACGCGATGCATTGGGGGCCTTCTCGCGAACCATTTTCGAGACGAACGAGGACCCGGGTTTCATCATCACGATTCGCGATTATAGTTTTCCACCTGACAAGCAAAAACACACAATCGTATTTCCATCTGGCGCGTTCGCTCACGTGATCAGCGGTTCAGGGGACGTGGCCATAGCCCAGAATAGGATGGATCTCAGTGCAACCACGAGAGCATCCCTGCCGGCAAACGCGCCAATCGAGGTAACCAATAACGGCGAAAGGCCGGTCGTTGTCAGAATATTGATCGTGGAGACGAAGTGATCATGCGCGCGTATCGCACGTTCCTACTGCCGCTGCAGATATTGATCTTCCTGGCGTTTGCCTCGTGTGCGCGGGCGCAGGATTGGCCAACGTTTCGGCACGACAATGCGCGCACGGGATCGCAGCCGATAGCAAGCAGCCTCTCGAATCCCGAGGAGGTCGGCAAGCTTTCAGTGAGGTGGGCATTTCCGGGCGCGTCAGCGGCCAAGGTCGATCGGTTCACTGCCGCGCCGATCGTCGTTGGCGACACCGTCTTCATCGGCAACCAGAACGGCGTTTTCTACGCCCTGGACGCGGCTACCGGCGCGCTCAAGTGGCAGTACCCGGCCGCGGGACAGCCGCCGCTGCTCGGCGGGAACCAATTTTTTGCATATCCGGGGATCCAATCGGGCGCAGCCTATTGGAACAGGCCACCGAACGGCGCTGTAATTTTCCCGGCGCAGGATCCATCGGTTGGCCCGTACGAGCCCAACGGGACGCCGTATGGCAGCGCCAGACTTTTCGCCGTCGACGCAAAGCTGGGAACGTTGATTTGGAAAAGCGATCTCATTGCTGAGGTCAATGGCCTCACGAATAGTAGCAACACAGAACTGCATGAAGCAGTTAAGCATTCGCCCCCGTTGGTTCTCGATAATCGGGTTTATGTCGGCGTGCAGAGTTTTGACAACCCCACGCAGATCGGTCGGATTGTTGCTGTGGACCTTGCCACGGGGCACCGAATTCCTGCCTCCATGTTCCAATTTCAGGCGGTGGGAACTCCGGCGTCGCCGCCTGGCACGGTCCGCGGGGGCGGCATATGGAACGCACCGGCAACGGACGGAGACGACATTTACTTCACGACCGGCAACACCAATAGAGACAATGGCAATCCGCCACTAACAACGGAGCCGCCGGACAACAATGGGGTGAGCATGGTCAAAATCGATAAGGCAAGCGGAAAACTCAAGTGGGCCTACAAGACCGTGCCTTTCACCTCCGAGTGCGATTGCGACTGGGCTGCGGGGGCGACGGTCATGAACACAAGCTGCGGTCGGCTGATCGCGTCGGTGCAAAAGGACGGATGGAGCTATGCGCTCGAAGCGGCGAGCGCGCCGTCGTGCCCGTTGACGGGACACAGCTGGCAGTTTCCGCCGACTACAAAGGGATGCATGTTCCCGCCAAATACCTGTCCGTCCTCTCCCTCTGCCCCTCCGCGCCAAGATCAAGCGAACCACGGCGACGATGATTACAGGCGGCCGGGCGCGGCCTGGAACGATGTCTTCATCGTCAGGACCGGCGGCGAGAGCCGGTTGGAAGGGGACAATGTAACCGTAGGTTACGGTAGATTGCATGCGTTGAATGCCTGCGCCACGACCGAACCGAACCGGGTGCGCTGGATCGCGGATATCCCTAACAGCTCGGGAGGCGTTGGCTCAGTTGGAACGCCTACCGTGACGGGGGGAATCGTCTTTGTCGGCACCGATCTAGGTCATCTCGTCGTATTCGCCGATCCGAGCGTGGCACCCGCCGCCGGGTGGAGATGTTCTAACGTCGATTACGCGACGACGTCGGCATGCAAGGCGTTTGGCTTCAGTCTCGTGCCCATTCCGAAAACACTGGCCGATATCCAGGTCGAGGATGGTGGAATGCTCACGGCAGTTCGCACCGAGCCGGTGTTGGCGAATGGGAAAGTTTTTGTTGCGACCGCCAATCCCGATGGCAGCGGCCATGTCTACATGTTGCAACCGTGAAGGAGTAGCCGCAATGAAAAGCGCTTGTACGAGCGCGCTTTTGAGCGCTGCGCTAATGGTGGTCTTGCTGCAAGGGGCCGCCGCCCAGGACCTTTCCTCAAAGCAGATCTTCGAGGGCGCTGTGACAGCCCGTCCAAACGCACCCGCAGCCGCTTCGGCGGAAATCACGGCCCGCCCAAATGCAGGCGCTTCGGCGGAAATTCATCTCTCCATCAAATCGTGGGGAATCAAGGGCGACAGGCGTGGAGGGGGCGTGCTGCAGGAGATACCCTTGCACGGTTTCTACCTGGCCCATTTGCTCAGCGGAGAAATTACGGCCACGATCGGTGGGGAGACGACGCGGCATTCCCCGGGCGACTATTGGGCGGTCAAACCTGGCGCGACAATGCAGGTTAAGGTGCTCGGCGACTACGCGATGCTTGAAACAACACTTATCTCCCAGCAATAGGCTCCTGGGACGTCAACAACAGCTTCTCTAATCGGCCGTTTGGGGTCAAGCACTTTCAGACTACCCACTGCTACAGTGTCGATGTCGCGCGCGGGCTCATACTTCTCTTCGGAATCAGCACCAAGGCCCTTGTATGGGGGTTTTTGAATCAAGCAGGGTGACGCATTTTTTCCATCGTCGGGTTCTTGGTTCGATTTCGCCAAACCTCATCCTGACGGCTTCGAGCAGGATGATGCAGTCGGGATGACAACCAGAGGGGATCCCGCTTTCAGGCGCGGTTGAATCGCGCCACAAGCTTGTATGCGGTAGGTCCAAGGACCTGAACCACGATGCAATCATGCGCATCGGCAGCGAAGGTTCGAAGCGGCGGACCCATTCTTCCAATCGGCATGAAAGCCAAGGGGCTTGCCGGGAATCCGCCACCTCGAACCGTCATCGGTATCCCATCACGAGGGCCGAAACAGTCAGGGTTCCTCAGCGTCCTCCAATCATTGTGCCGGAGGCAAAACGACACCGTCCGGTAAAACGCCCTGCCGCACGAACCGCCACAGGTTAGGTTAGCTTTCGGGCCAAGGCCGCGATCATGGGCATGCAAGCACCGAGAGCGTTTTCCGTGCGAGTTCGATACCACTGCGCTAAGGCGCTCTCCTTCTGGTAGGTTAGAAATCGCCACGCCAATTGGATCATGCCTCGCCGAACTCGACCATTGCCGGAACGGGCTACCCCTTTCTCCCGGCGTTTTCTGCCGCTCTCGTCGGGTGAGCCAGTGAGGCCGGCATAACGAGCTATGGCCCGTCAGTCGTGCATGTTTCGCGACAGCACCTCGTGCACCAGCATGTCGGGGAAAAACGACGCCATGAGCCCACAGCCCATTTACCACATTGTTGCACCTCTGCGGCAGTATCGCCGCGGTGGTGCGTCAACAATACGGGCGTCGTGCGCCATCCGCAGATATCGGTATCCCAGCGCCTGCTCGTCGATTGCGGC
>Ga0066903_100006195_pt1 | contig 10554 bp, 5 predicted proteins | sample PanSoiMetaGPlot1_FD_67491 | JGI IMG/M metagenome (GOLD analysis project Ga0066903, IMG submission 67491) | Tropical forest soil microbial communities from Panama analyzed to predict greenhouse gas emissions - Panama Soil - Plot 1 (version 2) | ecosystem: Environmental > Terrestrial > Soil >...
ATCGGCACGCTGATGAACGCGCGTGGCATGGTGGAGCTGATCCTCGCCAACATCGGCCTGCAGCGCGGCGTCATCACGCCGACGCTGTTCGTCATCCTCGTGCTGATGGCGATCGGGACCACGGTGATGACCGGCCCGCTGTTCAGTCTCGTGTGGGAGGAAAAAGGATCGTATCCCGTCTTCGACGGCGTTTCGGCGAAAGAAGGATACGACTCGTTTTCATGAGCGAACTGCTCGCGCGCTTCGCGGCCGTCCACCGCGACGATCCCGCACGCCTGCTGATCCACCGCCCCGGTCACAACGACACACTGTCGGCTGCCGGCATCTGGGAGGCTCACCTCGCGATCGCGGAGACGCTGACCCGGCATAGCGTTTCGGCGGGTCACCTCGTCGTGTCGGCGGTCGGCAACACCGCCGCGAGCGTGCCGCTGCTCCTCGCCTGCCGCGCGATCGGCGCAGCCATGATGGCAGTCGACGCAGGCGCCACGCCCGCCGAAGTCACAGGCCTCGCTGAACGGTTCGGCGCGACGGCGATCGTCGGGCCGTCGCGGTCCGGCGACGTCGACATACGGCCGGCGGCGGCAAAAACGCGCACCTACCCCGGCGCCGCGATGCTCAAGCTGACGTCGGGCTCGACCGGGCGGCCGAAGGCGGCGATCACGACGGAAGCGCAGCTCGTGGCCGACGCGGAGCAGATCATCGAGGCGATGGGCATCCGGCCTGACGACACGCAGATCGCCGCGATCCCCGTGTCGCACTCCTACGGACTCGGCAACCTGATGCTGCCCCTCCTCCTGCAGGGAACGGCGTTCGTGCTGCGCGAGTCGTTTGTACCGCAGCAGCTGCCCGACGACGCGCGCCGCGCCGGGGCGCGCGTGTTCCCGGGCGTGCCCTTCATGTTCGACTACTTCCTCGCCAACCCGCCGGCCGTCGGCTGGCCGCCGACGCTGCGTCTTCTCATCTCGGCTGGGGCGCCGCTCGCGCCGGCGACCGCCGGCGCGTTTCTGGAGCGCTTCGGCGCGAAGATCCATTCCTTTTACGGTGCGACGGAAACCGGCGGAATCGCCTACGACGATGGCGACGAACCGGCGGGCGACGGCAACGCCGTCGGCCGCGTGATGCCCGGTGTGACGGTGACGCTACGCGACGAGGGCCGGATCCACGTCGTCAGCGACGCGGTGGCGTCAGGCTACTGCGGCGGCGACGGCGGCGCGTTCCTCGACGGCGGCTTCCTGACCGGCGACTGCGGCGCGTTCGACGGATGCGGACGGTTGATGCTCGTCGGACGCGTGTCGTCGTTCGTCAACGTCGCCGGCCGAAAGGTGCAGCCCGAGGAGGTGGAACGCGTGCTGCACGCGATGCCGGGCGTAGTCGACGTGCGCGTGGTCGCGGCCGACGACCCGCGCCGCGGCCAGCAGCTCGTGGCGTGCATCGTCGCCGCGCCGCCGAGCGCCATCACGTCGCTCGCAGTGCGTCAGTTCTGCGCATCACGACTCGCGCCGCACAAGATTCCCCGCCTCGTCTTCTTTCTCGACGCGATTCCATTGACCGTCCGCGGCAAGAGCGATCGCGCCGCGCTCGACGCCCTCGTGCGCGCCAGAATGCGCAAAGCCTTGTGGTAAACTTCGGTCCTCAATGAACCCATGGAAGCCGCTCGAGCTTGCCCTCACGGGCGGGGCCAGACTTCTATGGCCCGCGTTTCAAGCAGTCAACACGCGGGTCGACAGTGCGCCGTTCCAGCCGAAGTGGGCAGATCGTCCGCTCCTGAAAAGTAAGGATCGCAGCAAGCCGCAGTTCGGGTGGCCGCGCACGACCGACTCGCTGTGCCCGACCTGCGTACGCGAGGCGCGCAGGCGCATCCTCGCCGGCGATCAGGACGTCGCGTCGCTGGTCGACGGGCACGTCGGCGAAATCAAAGCACAGATCGTCGAACGCGACGGCAAGGTGGTGATCGAGAAGACCTGTCCCGCGCACGGCACCTTCGTCGACACGCTCGCGATCAACCCGAAGTTCCTCGAGCGGCTCGAGTCGCTCTTCCCCGGCCGCGACTTCCAGGCGATTACCGAAACGCTCCACAACCACGGCACATCGTCGATCAGGTACGGACGCGGCGCGGTTCTGACGATCGATCTCACGAACCGCTGCAACATGATGTGCGATCCGTGCTTCATGGACGCGAACCAGGTCGGCTACGTCCACGAGCTCACCTTCGACGAGGTCAAGAAGCTCCTCGACGATGCGATCAGCATCAAGCCGCGGCGGCAGATGACCGTGCAGTTCTCGGGCGGCGAGCCGACGATCTCGCCGATTTTTCTCGACGCCGTCCGCTACGCGCGCAGCATCGGCTATTTCAGCGTGCAGGCGGCGACCAACGGCATCCGCTTCGCCCAGGACGAGGAGTTCGCCAGGCAGGCGCACGACGCCGGGATGCGGATCGCCTACCTGCAGTTCGACGGCGTCAGCGAAGAGGCGAATGCGCACCGCAAGGTCGGCAACCTCTTCGACGTGAAGCTGCGGGCCATCGAAAACCTGCACGCGTCGGGCATCGACGTCTGCCTGGTCGTGACGATCGTCAACACGATCAACGATCACCAGGTCGGCCCGATCGTGAAGTTCGCGCTGCAGAACTGCGACAAGGTCAGCTTCGTGTCGTTCCAGCCGGTGTCGTTCACCGGCCGCGACGAGGAGATCACCGACGAGGATCGCCACGCAAGGCGCTACACGCTGTCGCACCTCGCCGAGGACATGAAGCGGCAGACCGGCGTCACCGAGCCGCTGCGCGACTGGTTCCCGCTGTCGGCGTCGAGCGCGATGTCGCACGTCACCGATCTGATCAAAGGGCCGGGCGCCGATTGGGGTTCGCTGTCGTGCGGCTGCCACCCCGACTGCGGCGTCGGCATGGGCTTCATGGTCAGCAAGAAGACCAAGGAGTGGGCCCCGCTCTCGGAGTTCCTGAACGTCGAGCAGGTCCTGAAGGACGCGACCGTGATCGCCGACAGCGCCCGCGGGCGGCTGCTCACCGTCGCCCAGACCGCGCTCAGCCTGCTGCGCAACTACAACCCGCTCAAGGCTCCCGTCGGTTTCCGCCTCGTCGACCTGCTTCACAAATTCGACAAGCAGAGCGGCGGCCAGCTTGGCGGCCGGCTCGGCGCGCGCGACAACCACAACCGCAAGGGCGACGAGTGGCTGCTGATGTTCGTCGCCGGCATGTGGTTCCAGGATCTCTGGACCTACGACTTCCGCCGCACCGAGATGTGCATCATCCCGTATGCGACGCAAATGGGCGAAATCTCGTTCTGCGCCTACAACACGGGCGTCGGCTGGCGGCAGATCGTCGAGAACATGTACCAGAACGCCCGGGTGGCGGACTGGTACAAGGAGCACGGGAAGCACGCGGTCTACGCGAACCCGAACAAGGCGGTGCCGCTGCCGGCGCTTGCGCGGCCGATCGCGCTCCACATCCCCAAAGATGGTCGCCTCGTACAGTGGGTGCCGAAAGCGGCGCCCGGCGCCGCGCCCGCGGCCGCGCCTGCCGCCGCCAGGGAACCGGTCGCCATCCACTGACGGGCGATCGGCAAGGTCCGGCCGTTCATCCACCGGGAACAACGGTTCGTCGTTCGGGGGACGCCGCGCGCCGCCATCTGACGTACGCTCTGGCGGATGACCGGCGACATCCAGCCCGCCCGGCGTTCCAGAGCTCGCTACTGGCTGCGCGTGCTCGCCGCGAACATCGGCGCGGCGGTGGTGGTGACGACCGTCTACAGCGGCGTGAACATGCGCACGCCGCCGCGCCAGATAGCCGAGTCGTTCGGCGTCGGGCTGCTGTTCTCGTTCATCATCGGCCCGATGCTCGGCATCGTCATGCCGCGCGTCGGACGCTCGGTTGCGCGCCGCGCGGCGTTCCCGTTCGACTGGATCGTCCTCGTCTCAACAATGGTCGGCATCGCGCTCGCCGGCAGCTTTGTCGCGATTCTGATTCTCGCGAAGATCGGCTATCTGCACGGCGAAGGCATCGTCGCGACGTGGATGGCCGGTTCGCTGAAGGCGTCGATCGTCATCACGCTGATCTTCGGCATCTTCATCACCGTGGTCGAATCGATGCGGCGCCGGCTCGACGAGGCGACAGTCGCGCTTCGCACCAAGGAGCGCGATGAGGCGGAAGCGCGGCGGATCGCCGCCGAGGCGCAGCTGGCGTCGCTCGAGTCGCGCGTGCAGCCGCATTTTCTGTTCAACACGCTCAACTCGATTGCGTCGCTGATCCATGACGATCCGGCGGCCGCCGAGCGAATGACCGGTCAGCTGGCGTCGCTGATGCGTTCGTCTCTCGACGCAGCCGGGTCGCCGCTGGTTAAGCTGGAGGAAGAGCTCCGGGTGGTTCGCGCCTATCTCGACATCGAACGTGTGCGCTTCGGTCAGCGGCTGCGTTACGACATCGAGGTCGATCAGGCGGCGCGCTCGGCGCAGGTACCGCGACTGGCCGTACAGACGCTGGTGGAAAACAGCGTCAAGTACGCCGTCTCGCCGCGGCGCGAAGGCGGGTGCGTGACGGTGCGTGCAGCGGCGACCAACGGGCGCGTGCGCGTCTCGGTTTCCGACGATGGACCCGGATTCGATCCGTCTGCGAGGCCGGCGGGCCACGGGCTCGCCCTGCTCGAGGATCGCCTGCAGATGCTCTATGGCGGTCGGGCAGCACTCGCGGTAGCCAGTGAATCCGGCTCGTCACACGTAACCGTGGATGTACCAACCAATCCCCAACCCCCAACCCCCAATCCCCTAATCCCCAATCCCCGATGATGCGCGCCTTCCTCGTCGACGATGAACAACCGGCGATCGCGCGGCTGATACGGCTGCTGCAGGCGACGCGCCGGGTCACCATCGCCGGCACCTCGACCGACCCGATGGCCGCGCTCGAGTTCCTGCAGGCGCACGACGTGGACCTGCTCTTCCTCGACATCCAGATGCCGGTCTTGACCGGCTTCGAGCTGCTCGAACGCCTCGAGCGGCAGCCGCTCGTCATATTCACGACGGCCTACGACCGCTACGCGTTGAACGCCTTCGAGGCGAATTCGATCGACTACCTGCTGAAGCCAATCGAGCCCGAGCGTCTCGATCGGGCGCTGGACAAGGCCGAGCGGCTCTCGGCGTCGCGCGGGGCGGTTCCCGACGTGCGCACCCTGGCGCGCGAGCTCGCGGCGCAGCTCGTGCCGGGACGGCGGCTCGAGCGCATCGCGTCACGCGTCGGCGAGCGCACGACCATCCTCGACGTGGCCCGCGTGACCCACTTCGTCTCGAAGGACAAGCTCACCTTTGCCGTCGTCAACGGTCGCGAGCACGTGGTGGAGTTCACGCTGACCGAGCTCGAGGCGCGCCTCGATCCGCGCCGGTTCGCGCGGATCCACCGCGCGACGATCGTCAACACGACGTTCGTCCAGGAGATGTTTCCGGCGGTCGACGGCGGCATGCTGGTGCGGCTGAAGGACGGCGGCGCCACCGAGTTGAGCGTCGCCCGGGACCGGGTCCGGGATCTGAAACAACAGCTCGGGATCTAAGCTGGCGTGCGGCCGCCGTTCCAATCGGTTGGAATCGCGGTCACCGTGTCAGCTTTTGTCACGCTTTTCGGCTTGACAGCCGCGACGCTCACCCTTAAGGTCGAGGCCGTAACACCCCCGTACTGAACAAATGAGGAGGGTTATGCGTCGAGTGGTCCTGTTGACGGCACTCTCGTGTGCCGCGGCGTGTCTGATTCCGGTCATGGCCTTCGCGCAGGAGCGCGCGGCGATTGCGGGAGTCGTGAAAGACGGCACGGGCGCGGTGCTTCCTGGCGTTACGGTCGAAGCCTCGAGCCCCGCGCTGATTGAGAAGACCCGCACGGTAGTCACCGACACGGCGGGGCAGTACAAGATCGTCGACCTCGGCCCCGGCGTCTACGACGTGACGTTCACGATCGCCGGGTTCAAGACCGTGAAGCGGACCGGCATCGTGCTCGAGGGCAACCTGACGGCACAGGTCAGCCCGGAGCTGTCGGTCGGCGCCGTGGAAGAAACGCTGACCGTCACGGGGTCGACACCGACCGTCGACGTGATCAACAACCAGTCCACACTCGTCGCCAACCGCGACATCCTCGACGCGATCCCGACGCCGATCCGCAACACGCCGGCGCGCGCGCTCCTCATCCCCGGCACCACGGTGACGCCCTTCGTGCTCGGCCAGTACAACCTCACCGTGCACGGATCGTCGACCTCGGACTTCACGATGGCCATCGACGGCCTGCGGGTGAACAACCTGTGCGGCAGCGGCCAGTACAGCGGGTTCTACATGAACGACGCCGCGATCCAGGAGCTGACCTACACGACCGGATCGCAGTCGGCGGAGATCCAGAGCAGCGGCATCCGCGTCAACCAGGTGCCCAAGGACGGCGGCAACCGGTACTCCGGATCGCTGTTCGCTCAATATCAGGGCAGCGGGCTGCAGGCTGACAACCGCACCGACGCGATGAAGGCTATCCAGGCGAACGGCCAGCCGCTGATCGCGATCGCCGGCACGGCGTACGACTGGCAGATCAACCCGTCGTTCGGCGGTCCACTCGTGAAGGACAAGATCTGGTTCTACTTCACCTACAAGTACCAGGACTCGAAGATCTACGTTCCCAGCGCGAAGTTCCCGGACGGCAGCCAGGCGTATCGCAACCTGATGGGCAATTACAGCGCCGTCGGACGCGTCACCTGGGCGGCAACGAGCAAGGACAAGATCCGCGCGTACATCGAGAAGCAGTACAACGGCGAGTTCTACAACGGGTTCAACACCTATGCGACGACGACACCGGAAGCGTCGACCGACGCGTTCGGCGTCGGATGGATTCCGCAAGTACGGTGGACGCGGGCACAATCCAACAAGCTGCTCTTCGAAGCGGGCCTTGCCCAGTACAACCAGGGATACGAGCAGGACTGCTCCAGGACGGCGCCCGGCGGCACGACGCTCGCCAGGCTCAACGGCTCCACGGGCCTCCTGAGCGGACGCTGCGGCTACCTGATCCCGGAGTACTCGAGCGATACCAACGATTTCAACGTGCTTGCCTCGGCGAGTTACGTCACCGGCTCGCACGCGATCAAAGTCGGCTTCACGGATCTGTGGGGTCAGAACTCGCGCACGTTCATCGAGAAGGCCGACATCAACACGCTGATCACGGTCAACACGAATATCCCGGGCGTGGGTCCGGTGACCGACTTCCCCTTCCAGGTCGTTGTCTACAACACGCCGGCGACCGGCATCCAGCACGTCAACAGCGACCTCGGGCTCTATGCGCAGGACGCCTGGACAATGAGCCGGATGACGCTGAACTACGGGGCGCGCTTCGAACATTTCAACGCGTCGATTCCGGCCGAATCGTCGCCCGCGTCGACGTGGATCGCGGCGCGCAACTTTCCCGAGATCGCCAACGTGCCGAACTGGAACGACTGGGCAGTGCGCTTCGCGGTTTCCTACGATCTGACCGGTGACGGCAGGACGGCGCTGAAGGGCAACGTCGGCAAATACGTCGCGGCCCAGGCGGCGGGATTCGCGCAGGGCTTCAACGGCATGAACGGCGCCACGCAGACGCGCACCTGGAACGACGCGAACCGCGACGGCACCATCGTGAATCCCGACGGCTCCATTCAGACCAACGAAGTCATCGGCGGCACCTCGAACTTCGGCCAGATCACGCAGCGTCCGGACCCCGCCTTGCCGCGCGGCTACAACTGGGAGTACAGCGCCGTCGTCCAGCGCGAGCTGCGGCCGCGTCTGGCGGTAAGCGCCGGCTACTATCGGCGCGATTACTACAACACCCAGGTGGCCGATAACCAGAACGTCGCGCTCAGCGACTGGACGACCTACAGCATCAACACGCCGACGGACTCGAGGCTGGCGCTGTCGGGCCAGCCCATCACGATGTACACGCTGAACCCGGCCAAAGTCGGCGTGGCGACGGACAACCTCATCACGTATTCCACAATCAACAAGACCAGCTACGACGGCGTGGAATTCACGGCGAACGCGCGCGGCGAGAAGTTCCTCCTGTTTGGCGGCGTGACGACGGACCGTCGCATTTCGACGAGCTGCGACGGCGACAGCGGGACAGCCGGCAACAGCGCGCGCGACAACCCGAACTTCATCCGGTTCTGTGACTCGACGCTCCCCGCCGCTGGTGTGGGATTGGCCGGCGTGTTTCGCACATCGGTCAAGGCATCCGCGGCGTATTCCTTTCCATACGACGTTCAGCTGAGCGGGACGTTTGCGTCGATTCCAGGCCCAAACGTCAGCGCCAACTACACCGTGACGTCGGCGGTCGCAGGGCGGCCAATCATCGGATCGACCGCCGGCGCCGCGTCGACGGTCATCAACCTTGTGCAACCGAGCACGATGTTCCTCGACTATCAGAACCGTCTCGACATGCGCCTTGGAAAGTCGTTCCGGTACAACCAGAGCCGATTCCAGGTGTTCATGGATATCTTCAACGTTTTCAATGCGGGCACCGTGGTCCGTGTCAACGAGACGTACGCAAACGCGGGCACGAACTTGTGGCTGACGCCGACCGGCATCGTCGACGGCCGCTACGTCCGATTCGGCGCGCAGCTGACCTTCTAGCGCATCTCTGCGGTGACTTGGGGACTAGGGGACTGAGGACTGAGTGTCCAGTCCCTCAGTCCCTACTCTCCAAGTCTCCAATTCTCCAAGTCTTCAAGTCTCCAAGTCTTCAAGTCTTGAAGTCTCCAAGTCCCCAAGGTCTCCAAGTCCCCTCGGTTCCACTGTCCCGCTTGCCCGTCTACCGTCGCCGATTGCCCGCTCGATGCACCATTGGCCCGCTCGCTGAAAATGTAATCGTCTTAAGCCTTTTCTCTTCTAAGATTTACGCATGCACAAGCCGATCAAGTACGTCGAGAAGGGCCTGTCGATCGCCGCGAACGGCGCGTGGGTGGTCTTCAACAATCTGAACAAGATCAACCAGCGGCCGTCGTTCACGCCGAAATGGTCGGACAAGCCGCTGCTCAAGTCGTACGAAAAGACGAAGCCGCCGCTCGGCTGGCCGCGCGAGACCGACTCGCTCTGTCCTACGTGCACTCGCGAGGCGCGCCAGGCGATCCTCGACGGGAAGAAGGACGTGAGCGTCCTCCTCAACGAGAAGGTCGGCGAGATCAAAGCGACCATCCTCGAGCGCGACGGCAAGATCCTGATGGTGAAGGACTGTCCCATCCACGGCCACTTCGAGGACGTGATGGCGATCGACACCGACTTCTTCAAGCACCTCGAGGAAGTCTTCCCGGGGCGCGACATCCGCGCGCACAACGACGAGAGGCTGCACAACCATGGCTCGAGCACGATCAAGCACGGCCGCGGATCGGTGCTGACGGTCGACCTGACCAACCGCTGCAACATGATGTGCGACCCGTGCTTCATGGACGCGAACCAGGTCGGGTTCGTCCACGAGTTATCGTGGGAAGACATCAAGATGGTGCTGGACAACGCGATCAGCATCAAGCCACGGCGGCAAATGTCGGTGCAGTTCTCGGGCGGTGAGCCGACGATCTCGCCGTACTTCCTCGACGCGGTGCGCTACGCGCGCAAGGTCGGCTACAACAGCGTTCAGGCGGCGACCAACGGCATCGAGTTCGCGAAGGACCCGGCATTCGCGAAAGCGGCCGCGGAAGCCGGGCTGCGCTACGCGTACCTGCAGTTCGACGGCATCGGCAACGCCGCGAACTCGCATCGTCGTGTCGGCAATCTCTTCGACGTCAAGCTTCGCGCAATCGAGAACCTGCACAGCAACGGCGTCGACATCGTGCCGGTCGTGACGATCGTGAACGGCGTCAACAACGAGCAGGTGGGCCGCATCATCGAGTTCGCGCTCGACAACCCGAAGAAGATCAACTTCCTGTCGTTCCAGCCCGTCAGCTTCACCGGCCGGGACGAGGAGGTGACGCCCGAGCGGCGGGCGGCGCAGCGTTACACGCTGTCGCACCTCGCCCACGACGTGAAGAACCAGACGGGCATCGGCGAGCCGGTCCGCGACTGGTTCCCCATCTCGTTCATGGGCAGCTTCACCGACTGGGCGGACGTCACGCACGGCGCCGAGAAGGAGTTCGGCCAGCTCACGTGCGGATGCCACCCGAACTGCGGCGTAGGCATGGCGATCATGATCGACAAGGAAACGAAGGAGGCCGTGCCGGTCACCAAGTTCCTCAGGGCCGAGCGATTCGCCAAGGACGTGCAGCAGGTCACCGATGCTGGCCGCAGCCGCTTCTGGTCGAACTTCGGCATGGCGCTCGCGGTCATCCGCAACTACGACTCGTTCAACTCGCCGACGCACTTCAAGCTGACCGACCTGTTGAAGAAGTTCGACAAGACCTTCGGTGCGACCAAGTCGGCCGAGAAGGGCAAGTACGGCAAGGTCGAGGGCGACCGCACGATGGACGACATCGAGAAGCGGCGCGCCGATCGCTGGAACTTCCTATTCATCGCGGGCATGTGGTTCCAGGATCTCTTCAACTACGACTTCCGCCGTACCGAGATGTGCATCAT
>Ga0066903_100006196_pt1 | contig 10554 bp, 9 predicted proteins | sample PanSoiMetaGPlot1_FD_67491 | JGI IMG/M metagenome (GOLD analysis project Ga0066903, IMG submission 67491) | Tropical forest soil microbial communities from Panama analyzed to predict greenhouse gas emissions - Panama Soil - Plot 1 (version 2) | ecosystem: Environmental > Terrestrial > Soil >...
GATTGGTCCACAGCTCGATCTGCGCCAGCGTTTGGTTGGTGAACGAGGACGACATGACGAAGCTCGGATGGCCCATGGCGTTGCCGAGATTGACCAGGCGGCCCTCCGACAACAGGATGATGCGCTTGCCGTCGGGGAACTCGATTTCGTCCACCTGCGGCTTGACGTTGTGCCAGCGGAAGTTGCGCAGCGCGTTCACCTGGATCTCGGAATCGAAATGCCCGATGTTGGCGACGATGGCGCGCTCCTTCATGCCCCGCATATGCTCGATCGTGATGACGTCGACGTTGCCGGTCGCGGTGACAAAAATGTCGGCGCGCGGCGCGGCGTCCTCCATGGTGGTGACCTCGTAGCCGTCCATCGCGGCCTGCAGGGCGCAGATCGGGTCGATCTCGGCGACCATCACGCGGCAGCCGGCCTGCCGCAGCGAAGCCGCCGAGCCCTTGCCGACGTCGCCGTAGCCCGCGACCATCGCCACCTTGCCGGCCATCATGACGTCGGTGCCGCGGCGGATGCCGTCGACCAGGCTCTCGCGGCAGCCGTAGAGATTGTCGAACTTCGACTTCGTCACCGAGTCGTTGACGTTGATCGCGGGCCACAACAGCGTGCCCTTCTTCTGCATGTCGTAGAGCCGGTGAACGCCGGTCGTGGTCTCCTCGGTCACGCCGCGGATCGCTTCGGCGTTCTTCTTGTACCAGTCGGGCGCATCCTTGAGCCGCTTCTTGATCGCGGCGAACAGGACCTCTTCCTCCTCGTTGCCCGGATGGTTGAGCACGGCGGGGTTCTTGCCGGCTTCCATGCCGAGGTGGATCAGCAAGGTGGCATCGCCGCCGTCGTCGAGGATCATGTTGGGGGTCCCGTCGTCGCCCCACTCGAAGATGCGGTGCGTATAGTCCCAATACTCGCTGAGGCTCTCGCCCTTGACGGCGAACACGGGCGTTCCGCCCGCCGCCACGGCGGCGGCCGCGTGGTCCTGGGTCGAGTAGATGTTGCACGAGGCCCAGCGCACGTCGGCGCCCAGCGCCCGGAGCGTCTCGATCAGCACGGCGGTCTGGATCGTCATGTGGAGCGAGCCGGCGACGCGGGCGCCGCGCAGCGGCTGCCCCGGGCCGAACTCTTCGCGGGTCGCCATGAGGCCCGGCATCTCGGTCTCGGCGATGGCGATTTCCCGGCGGCCCCATTCAGCGAGGCCGATGTCCTTGACGACATAGTCGGCGGGCGCGGCTTTGGCGGTCTTCTTGGCGACGGTCATTGCTGATCCTGGCTGGAGGGCGCGTGCCACGGCGGCACGCCGGCGAGTGCCTATAGCAGGCGCGAGGCGGGCCGGCAACGAGGATATAAAGATTTCTTTATGTCCGACCGTGGAGCGGTGGGTACAGCGCTTGGCGAACTTTCCCGACCGACCGGACGTTATCCGGGCGATGACGGACGAAATCCCTCCCAACATCAAATCGCTCACGCAATTGCGGGCGGCCGAAGCCGAATGCACGCGCTGCCCGCTGTACAAGGATGCGACGCAGGTCGTGCCTGGCGAGGGCCCGAGCCACGCCAAATTCATGCTGGTCGGCGAGCAGCCGGGCGACAAGGAAGACCTTGCGGGGCGTCCGTTCGTCGGTCCGGCGGGCCGCATCCTCGATCAGGCGCTGGAGGACGCCGGGATACCTCGCGCGGAAACGTTCGTCACCAATGCGGTGAAGCACTTCAAGCACGAGATGCGCGGCAAGCGTCGCCTGCACAAGCGGCCGAATGCCTATGAGATCGAACGCTGCAAGTGGTGGAACGACGCCGAGCGGCTGATCGTGAAGCCGGAGGTCGTCGTCGCGCTCGGAGCCACGGCGGCGCGCAGCCTCATCGGCCGCGTCGTCACCATCACCAGCATGCGTGGGCGAGCGATCGATCTGCGCGATGGCTCGCGACTCGTCGTTACGATTCATCCCTCGGCGCTGCTGCGGACCGAGGACGAAGCCGACAAGCGCGAAAAGTACGCCGCCTTCGTCAAGGACCTCAGTGCCGCCGCCAAGCTGGTCTTCAAGTCTGCAGCATAGTGACTACTCGTCCTCGCCGAATTTGCTGGCGACGAGGGCCTCCAGCGCGTCCACCACTTCATGGGCCTGCGGGCCGCTCGCCTCGACGCAGACCGCGGTGCCGGGGCCGGCCGAGAGCATCATCAGTCCCATGATCGAGGTGCCGCCTACCTTTTCGCCGCCGCGCCAGACCCACACCTCGGCATCGAACCGCTCGACCGTCTGCACGAACTTGGCCGAGGCGCGCGCGTGCAAGCCCTTTTGATTGACGATCTCGAGCACGCGGACCACCGCGCCGATGGTCGGCTGAGCGTCGTCGGGCAGAGATTCCTCGGGCGGGTCCGCAGCGCTCATTTACCGGCGAGCACCTGGCTCGCAATGGTCACGTATTTGCGCCCGGCCTCTTGCGCCTTGGTGACCGCGTCGCTCAGCCCCGCGCATTTGCGCACCTTGGCGAGCTTGATCAGCATCGGGAGATTGATACCGGCGAGAACCTCGATTTTCGGGTTGCTCATGCAGGAAATGGCCAGGTTCGACGGCGTTCCCCCGAACATATCGGTGAGAATGGCGACGCCTTCGCCGCTGTCGACCCGCTTGACCGCCGTGATGATCTCGCCGCGCCGCTGCTCGACGTTGTCGTCGGGACCAATCGTCACCACTTCGAGCTGGGTTTGCGGCCCGACTACGTGCTCCAGGGCCGCTCGAAATTCGCAGGCGAGCCGCCCGTGGGTGACGAGTACGATACCGATCATCAAACACTCCGCGTCGACACCCAGTCGGAGAGCGCCGCACGAAAGGGGCACATGATGGCCCTCCGGGGTCGCGGCGCAAGGGCATCTTGACCGATTTATGACGAGTGTTGCGCCGCAGCAATAGTGTTCAACCGATAACGTTAGGATGGAGCCGTTAAGACGCAGTTAACTATAAAGTCAGGTGAATTCGCCCGGCGATGGCGGCCGTTATGTGACAGCAAAATCCTTGAATTTTCAGGGATGCGCTGCCGGAGCCATAAGCCACGCCCATACCAGGGGAGGTGGATCGGCGATAGGTGCGACTGCTAGCCGCGGTAGGACCACACCAGCAACGGTCACGGTGGTGCTGCCGGTCTGTGGCACCCGTTCCGCATCGCCTGCGGCCAGATCGATCAACCGACCAACCACGGCGACGGGCTCGAATGGCAGTCGCCTGATCCCAAGCCCACGCACCTCGATCAGACCGGCGAGCCGATCGGCCGGACGTACGAGAAGGCGCCCGTGCATCGCGTGCACGTGGACGCGGTCGTCGCCGACCAGGCGCACAAACCGCAACAGCCCGGTCTGCGCGGCCTCGAGCAAGCGCAGCGCGAGCCGCGACTTGCCGGATCCTGCCGGCCCGCGAATCAGCACGGCGCGCGCGCCTACCAACACGGCGCTCGCGTGAATGGTCGGACCCCATCGATCATCCATGGGGGTGTCGGGTGGAAGGTCAGGCACGGTGTTCCGCTGATGCGGATCGGAAGCTAGATCGCCGGCAAGTGGACGACGAACCTGGCGCCGAGCACCCTGGCGTCCTCGTGCTCGCCGGCGAGAACCACGGCGCGGTTCTCCGCCCAGACGCGGCCGCCATGCGCTTCCACGATCTGCTTGGAGATGGACAGGCCGAGCCCGGAATTCTGGCCAAAACCCTGCTCCGGCCGATCGGTGTAGAAGCGTTCGAAAATCTTCTCCAGCGCCTCCGGGCGAACCCCCGGACCGTCGTCATCGACCAGGATCTCGATCATTTTGCGCAGGCGCCGACAGGTCACCAGCACGGCGCCGCCGCAGGGCGAGAACGAGCGTGCGTTGTCGATCAGGTTGTCAATGACCTGGCCCAGCCGGGAATCGTGACCGGGAATGATGAAGTCGCTGGGGCCGCCGTTCTCGAACTTCAGGGACACGCGGATATCGCTGTCCTTGCGAACCTCGTTGGCGATCGTCACCAACGTGTTGAGGAGCTTTGCGATGTCGACCGGCACCACCTCCTGGCGCTGCAGCTCGGCATCGAGCCGGCTCGCATCGGAGATGTCGGAAATCAGCCGATCGAGGCGCTTCACGTCATGCTGGATCACCGCCAGCAGGCGCCGGCGGCTGTCGTCGGACTTGGCCAGCGGCAGCGTCTCCACCGCTGAACGCAGCGAGGTGAGCGGGTTCTTGAGCTCGTGGGCCACATCGGCGGCGAAACGCTCGATCGCCTCGATGCGGCTGTACAGCGCATTGGTCATGTCGCGCAGGGTACCCGAGAGGTGACCGATCTCGTCGCGGCGCTGCGTAAAATCGGGGATCTCCACCCGGGCGCGGATGCGCCGGCGGACCCGCTCGGCCCCGTCGGCGAGGCGCCGCACCGGGCCCGCGATGGTGCGGGCGAGCAGGAGCGACAATACCACCATCACGCCGAGCAGGATCAGGAACACGGTGACGATCTGCAGCCGCTCGGCTTCCACCGCCTGATCGATCTCGCCGCCCTGGGTCGACAGCAACAGCGCGCCGCGCACCGCACGGAAGCGCTGCACCGGGACCGCAACCGAGACGATCACCTCGCCACGGTCGTTGACGCGGACCATGCTGGCTTTCAGCCCATTGAGCGCCTGGCTGACCTCCGGATAGCCCTGGCCGTTCTCCGGCCCGAGCTCGCGGTAGAGCGGCAGGTCACCCTTCTGCAGCCAGCGGCGCAGCTTGATCCAGTTTCGCTCGATCCATCCCGGCCGCTCCATGTTGGGGGCGGGCAGATCGAAGCGCAGCACGTCGCCGCGGCCGTACAGGCTGCGGCTGTCGAGCAGCAGAACGCCGTCGCGGTCGTAGATGCGGGCGCGCGTCTTGGTCGGGGAAACCAGCCGCCGCAGCACCGGTGCCACCCGCTCGGGATTGATGGGAAACTCCAGCGAAAGCGTATCCTCCGGGCCATAGCTCTCGCCGTTCTGCAGCTCGAGCAGCCGCTCCGGATCGATGGTGATGGAGGAATCGGTTTCGACCGTGGCGGAGGCCGCGATCGCGCCGGCGATGATCTCGCCCTGCACCAGCAGGCTCTGGATGCGCGCTTCGATCAGTCCGGCGCGGAATTGGGACAGGAAGAGCACCCCGACGACCAGCGCCACGAGGCCCGCGACATTCAGCGAAACGATGCGCCGCGTGAGGCTGGAGAAACTCTGGGCGATGAAGAATTGCCAGAGCCGGCGCAATGCGCCGGCGACGCCGCCACGTTCGGCCTCCGTCGCCGATTCCTCAGAAGGGTGGGACCCGAGCGTTGTCGAGGCCCATTGCGTCGTTCGGTCAAGCACTTGGTCGCGGTGTCCCTCGTGCGACGAGGCCCCCTCGAGCCTGCCCTTGCGGCGGGGCAACGAAAGGGGACAACTCGAAGGATCCGGGCGAACCCTCTCGGGTCGCTATCCTATCGCGGCGAACCCGCCCTGTCTTCGCCCCTCAAGCTTCCTTGAAGCGATAACCAACCCCGTACAACGTCTCGATCATGTCGAAGGCATCGTCGACGGCTTTGAACTTCTTGCGCAGGCGCTTGATGTGACTGTCGATCGTGCGATCGTCGACGTAGACCTGGTCGTCGTAGGCGGCGTCCATCAGCGCGTTGCGACTCTTGACCACACCGGGCCGGCTCGCCAACGCCTGCAGGATCAGGAACTCGGTCACCGTGAGCGTGACCGGGTCATTCTTCCACGTGCACGTATGCCGCTCCGGATCCATGCGCAGGAGCCCGCGCTCGAGCACTTTGGTGTCGACCTCCTTGGCGGTAGCGGCGTCCTTGGGGATCGCGCGGCGCAACACCGCCTTCACGCGTTCCACCAGCAGGCGTTGCGAAAACGGCTTTCGGATGAAGTCGTCGGCGCCCATCTTCAGCCCGAACAGCTCGTCGATCTCCTCGTCCTTCGAGGTGAGGAAGATCACCGGCATGTCCGACTTCTGGCGCAGCCGCCGCAACGTCTCCATGCCGTCCATGCGCGGCATCTTGATGTCGAGGATGGCGAGATCGGGCGGCGACGTCTTGAACCCGTCGAGCGCCGAGGCGCCGTCCGTATACGTCATGATCCGGTAGCCTTCGGCCTCGAGCGCGATCGATACCGAGGTCAAGATGTTGCGGTCGTCATCGACCAAAGCGATGGTTGGCATGAAGCCCCTTCACTGACCTGTCCACGTAAGCCCAGAAGCCCGCAAAAAAGCTGGGCCGAAATGTGACGGCCGCTCGACAAATACGTGATTCGTCAAGGCGTTTACCTTACCCCGGGAGTTCTCCGAGTGCCACCGTGGTGAGTGTAATGGGCATGCCGGATTAATCAACCCTCCGGGCCGATAATTCAAGAATTTCAGATAGCTGGCCGGAACTTTCGGGGCCCTCCCAAGGTATTATTGGGGTGACGAGCTCAGCCTCGGCCGCGGACTGAACTACCGGTTGCTGGTCCGGCGTCACACGGAAAATAAAACACGCGGCCTTGGAGGACGCCCCATGGCCACGATCGACGTTGCCGCAACACACCTGTCGGAAGACGAGCACCTGACCCAACTTCGCCGCGCCGTGGTCGCCAGCACGGTGGGGACGGCGATCGAGTGGTACGACTTTTTTCTCTACAGCACGGTCACCGGGCTGGTCTTTGCCAAACTGTTCTTCCCCAACTCCGATCCGCTCGTCGGCACCCTCGAGGCGTTCGCCGTCTACGCGGTCGGCTTCGTCGCGCGGCCGATCGGCGCCGCGATTTTCGGCCACTACGGCGACCGCATCGGCCGCAAGGCGACGCTGATCGCCACCTTGATGCTCATGGGTATCGCCACCTTCCTGGTCGGGCTTGTCCCGACCTACGCGCAGATCGGCATCTGGGGCGCCGTGATCCTGACCGTGCTGCGGTTCATCCAGGGCGTGGGCGTCGGCGGGGAGTGGGGCGGCTCGGTGCTGTTGTCGATGGAATGGGCGCGCACCCACACTTCACGCGGATTCGTCGCCTCCTGGCCGCAGTTCGGCGTGCCGTGCGGCCTGTTTCTCGCCAACCTCGCCGTGCTGGCGTTCAGCAGTCTCTCCGGCGATCAGTTTCTGAGTTGGGGCTGGCGCGTGCCGTTCCTGGTCAGCATCGTGCTGGTCGGGATCGGGCTGTGGATCCGGCTCGGCATCATGGAGACGCCGACCTTTGCGCGGCTGGTCGCCGCGAACAAGGTCGAGCGCACCCCGATGCTGGAGGTCATCAGGCGCCATCCGCAGGAGATCGTCCTGAGCGCGCTCGCCCGCATGGCGGAGCAGGCGCCGTTCTACATCTTCACCGCCTTCATCTTCGCCTACGGGACCGGGACGCTGCATGTCTCGCGCGATTTTCTGCTGGTGGCGGTGCTCGCCGCCTCGATCGTGTCGTTCGTTTCGATCCCGCTGTTTGGGCACCTCTCCGACGTGTTCGGGCGCAAGAAGGTGTACATGCTGGGCGCCGCGGTGTGCGGCGTGTTCGGCTTCATCTATTTCGGCCTGCTCGACACCGGGTCGGCGACGCTCATCTTCCTCGCCATCATCCTGTCGCTCGTACCGCACGACATGATGTATGGGCCGCAAGCCGCGCTGATCGCCGAATCGTTTCCCGGCCACCTGCGCTACAGCGGCGCTTCGCTCGGCTATCAGCTCGCCTCGGTGATCGCCGGCGGGCCGGCGCCGCTCATTGCCACTTGGCTGTTCGGCCACTTCCACTCCGGCTACGCCATCGCCGCCTACATCCTGGCGTGCTCGGTCATCACGTTGATCGCCACCGCGATGATGCACGACTATACCGGCAAGGACCTCGATGACGCGCACGAAAGGCGCGCCCTGCCGCGGCCGGCCCTGGCGCAGTGAGGAACGGGTTCGGGTCGCGTCTCTCCCCGTTCTCGTGGTAGTATTCGGCACGAATATCGGCGCCGGAGCGCGGCGATCATGGCCAAAGCACAGAACAAGCGTGCGCCGGCGATGCCCGGCGAGATGCCCCGGCGCTTGCCGGAGGGGGCGCAACCGCCTGCGGATTTCGACCCGGTCGCGACCGCCAAGACGCTGCTGCGGGCGACGCGCGCCGGGACGCTGGCAACGCTCGACCGCAACACCGGCCACCCCTTCGCCTCCCTGGTGAACGTGGCGACCGATGCCGACGGCGCGCCGGTCATCCTGACGTCGCGGCTCTCCACCCACACCGCCAACCTGGAAGCCGATGGCCGCGCCTCGCTCCTGCTTGCCGAAACCGGCAAGGGCGACCCGCTCGCCCATCCGCGCCTCACCGTGCTCGGCGGCATGAAGCAGCTCGAGCGCGGCGGCACCGACGACGCGCGGGTGCGGCGACGTTTTCTCGCGCGTCATCCGAAATCCGCCCTGTATGCGGACTTCGGCGACTTCTCGTTTTGGCGGATGAGCGCGGTCTCGACGCACCTCAACGGCGGCTTTGCCCGGGCGGCCGACCTCGAGGCCCGGGCTGTTCTCACGGATCTTACCGGTGCCGAGGACCTGATCGCGGCCGAGGAGGGCGCGGTCGAGCACATGAACAGCGACCATGCCGAGGCGGTGCGGCGCTATGCGGTACAACTCCTCGGCGCGCGGGACGGCAAGTGGCAGGTTACCGGGCTCGATCCCGACGGCCTCGACCTCGCCCTCGGCGACGCGACGTTGCGGCTCGCCTTCGGCGAGCGTATCACCAGCCCGGACCAGTTGCGCAAGACGCTGGTCGTCCTGGCCGGGGAGGTGGGGGCAAAGGGATGATCCATCGGTAGATTTCCGCCTCGGGCGGGAGGCCGGCGTCTTGCGCCCGGACGGTGCCCTTCCTACCTAGCTCGCTAGGACGTGACGTGCCAGAGCCGGTCTCAAGCCATGGAATCGATGAAGCTTGTTGCCATGGATCGGGATGACATCGAGGTCATCTCGACCCATGTTCAGGATAGCGTCGTCCGCGTGGCCGACATCATGTGGCACCCGGAAGACAAGCGCCTGGTGGTCGCGCTCAACCGCTTCGATTGGGAAGCGGCCGGCTGCTCCGACTGTAATCAGCGGCGGTTGTCGGCGCTGCGTTTCGATCGCGTGCTGACCTGCAAATGCCGTGAGGTCAGCCCGAAGAAGAAGGACGAAGTCCTCAACCTGCTGGCGGTCGAATTCGCCGAGACGACCTCGCCGTCCGGGATCGTGACCCTGCATTTCTCCGGCGGCGGCGCGCTGCGGCTCGAGGTCGAATGCCTGGAATGCGAACTCGCCGATCTCGGACCGACCTGGACCACCGTCAATCGTCCCTCCCATCCTGACGACACGACCCAACTGCGGGGTTGACTTAGCGGCTCGGCGCACGCCATTCGGTTGCGCATCCGCTCGGCTCGATGGTCGACCGGAGCGCGAGCACCGCGATGCCGATCCGACTCAATTCAAGCGCCCCCGATTTTGCCGATCGGTTCAAGGCGTTTCTGGCAACCAAGCGCGAAGTCGCCGACGACGTCGAACAGGCGGTCCGCGCGATCATTGCCGACGTGGTCGCGCGCGGCGACCCTGCGCTCGTCGAGCTCACCCGCAAATTCGACCGGTTCGACCCGGGGCAATCGGGTCTCAGGGTGACGCTCGCGGAGATCGAGGCGGCGGCGGCGGCGTGCGACCGCGAAGCACTCGATGCGCTTAACCTCGCGCGCGAGCGCATCGAGGCCTTCCACCGCCGCCAGCTGCCGCGCGACGAGCGCTTCACCGACGCGCTCGGGGTCGAGCTCGGATCGCGCTGGACGGCAATCGAGGCGGTCGGGCTCTACGTGCCGGGCGGCACCGCCGCTTATCCGTCCTCGGTGCTGATGAACGCGGTGCCGGCGCGCGTCGCCGGCGTGCCGCGCCTGGTCATGGTGGTGCCGGCCCCGGAGGGGCACATCGCTCCGCTGGTGCTTGCCGCCGCCAAGCTCGCCGGCATTGACGAGGTCTATCGCGTGGGCGGCGCGCAGGCGGTGGCGGCGCTCGCCTACGGCACCGAGACGATCGCGCCGGTCGCCAAGATCGTCGGGCCGGGCAACGCCTATGTGGCGGCCGCCAAGCGCCTGGTCTTCGGCACCGTCGGCATCGACATGATCGCCGGCCCGTCCGAGGTGCTGATCATCGCCGACCGCGATGCCAACCCGGACTGGATCGCCGCCGACCTTCTCGCCCAGGCGGAGCACGACGTCGCCGCCCAGGCGATCCTCATGACCGACGATCCTCGGCTTGCCGCCGCCGTCGAGGCGGCGCTCGCGGCGCAGCTTGCGACCCTGCCGCGCGGCTCGCTCGCCGCCGCTTCCTGGCGCGACCACGGCGCCGTCATCGTGGTGCGCGACTTCGACGAGGGGGTGCCGCTCGCCGATGCGCTCGCCCCCGAGCATCTGCAGATCGAGACCGCCGATGCCGAAGATCTCGCCCGGCGCATCCGCAATGCCGGCGCCATGTTCATCGGCCGCCACACGCCGGAGGCGATCGGCGATTACGTCGCCGGCCCGAACCACGTGCTGCCGACCGCGCGCTCGGCGCGGTTCTCCTCCGGGCTCGGCGTGCTCGACTTCATGAAGCGCACCTCGATCCTCAA
>Ga0066903_100006197_pt1 | contig 10553 bp, 11 predicted proteins | sample PanSoiMetaGPlot1_FD_67491 | JGI IMG/M metagenome (GOLD analysis project Ga0066903, IMG submission 67491) | Tropical forest soil microbial communities from Panama analyzed to predict greenhouse gas emissions - Panama Soil - Plot 1 (version 2) | ecosystem: Environmental > Terrestrial > Soil >...
CAGCCAAGCATCCGCATCGCAGAGCCGGGCTGCTGTTTCGACAAGCGTATCGATTACGGGCTGCAGCTCGAATGCTGACCGGCTGATCGCCTGGAGCACATCACTGGTAGCGGTCTGATAGTCCAGCCCCCTCCTCGGATGGGGCCGAAACAGGCTCTGAAAAGCGCTCGTTGATCCGTCATCCGCTCCACACACTGAGTGGTCTGATCGCTGAGGCAACGAGGGTTTATCGCGCGGCACGAGAGAAGATGCTTGATCATGCCGAGGCCCGCAGCCTTGTGTGGATGCTCTCCCAAATGCGCGGGATGGTTGAAACGCAGGCGCTGGAGCGTCTCGAGCAGCGCTTGGAAGAGCTCGCCCCATCCCTTTGGAGACAAAACAAATGCTTTCACGGCAGCGCGTCATCCGGCTCGCTCAGCGCATTGAGATGCTAGGCGCACCAGCAGCCTCGCGTCCCCGCTTAGGCGTCATCTTTCGAGAGCGAAACGAGACTGAGGCGGCGGCGAAAGTCCGACATGCGCGCCTCTATCCTGAGGATGATGTTGAGCGGATGCTCGTAGTCGGTCCGAACCCGATGACAGCTGAAGAGTGGGAGAAGAAGTACGTGCGACGGGCTGCTTAGCGGATGGCTACACGACAGCAAATTGTCCGTATTGAGCAGCGGATCGAGGCGCTAGCGGCCATTTCTGGGCCGCTGCAACTAGTCGTGATCGCGCCCGACGAGACAGTAGAGCAGGCGCTTGAGCGGCTCGGTCCCGGTGCCTCCCGAAGTTCCATAACATTCATTCGCACGGGAGTGCCACGTGCGAGCACTTGGGGCCAATGGTGATGATGCGGACCAAGATCGAGAAGTTGAGCGCTCGGATAGAGGCGCTTGTGACCGCATCAGAAGGCGGCGTCGTCTACATCTGGCGTGACCGCGGGCAAACCGAGATGGAAGCCTGCGAGGCTCATTATAAGCGCCGACCTGATGATCGCAGGGCGAGTCAGACCTACGTCGTCGGATGGATTGCGGATGAATGAGGCCTTGCGACTAGCAGCTTCGCAGGTCCTCTGAGCGGACGATTGGGGGAGCGAGAGCTCTCGGAAGGTTTGGCGTCAAGCCCTGACCTTGTGTTCAGGCATCCGCTGCACTGCACACGCTGAGTGGTTTGATCGCCGAGGCAACGCTGGTCTATCGCGCGGCACGAAATGTAAGCCTACAGACTGCGCGTCCACGTCCGAATCAATCAGACGATCAGTTTTCGGCAGGCAATCACGTTCGCGTGATTGGCCGGAATAAAGCCGCTGCACTCGCGGTCTAGGAGCTCGGTGCGCGCCCTAATGCGAACGCTTTGGCGTGGCTATGGGAGGGAAGTATGAAATTGCTCAGCTTATCGCCGGTTGCCGCCTGTGATGGGCTTCGCCATCACGTTTCAGTCCCCCTCCTGTCGATGCTCAGAAAACCCGTCAAGGTTCCGAAGCAAGAATGAAATGCTACAACGTCGCGCCCGTGTAGAGAACTCGTTTGAGAAGCGCGAGGCACGGCAATCACCCCAGTTGCGGTAAACTCGACCACAGGTGCATGCTGCGGCGATAAAAAACGCTCCCGGACACGAGCCGAGCTACGCACGCGTGGGGAAGCCCGGAAAAAGCCCGCCGCAACGTCTGGGTGCGGCTCGATAATCCTCGGCGAACCATAGGTCGCGGGATTTTCAGGCTCCGAATTATCCTTGGTCAGAGGGGAATAGGTGCACGCCTCAACCGTTTTCACGCACAGGGCAGTGTTATGCCACGCCTTCACGCGCCCTAGATCCAGGAACGGCCATCCGCCCCGCAATTACGGTTTCAATTGGAGGGCTTATCAGATGTCACTGAGTCGGTTTTTCACTACTGGCATCGCGGTTGCGATCGCTGTGGTTCTCACCTGGTCGGGTTTGGTTCTAGGTGCTGGCTCGGGCACGTTCGGCAACGCGCCGACCTATAACAGCGATACCGGCTTCACCCTTTGGCTTAGCGACGACAAGAAGGCATTCACTGCGGTGTTTAGCAATCTCCTCGTGCAACTCATTGCCAATTCACCTCAGCCGATAATAACGAGGACGTTCTCATTTTCTCTACCGCTGTCAGGTGTTGACCCGGGGGCAGAAATTCCGTTTTTCGTTTCGGGATATGCTTTCTGCGAGAAGGGCACAAGCGCCCATTTGGTTTTCACCGTCAATGATCAGACCATGGTTGCAGATTTCCCCGAAAATTGTGACAATGAATACGTCCAGCAGCTTAAATACAAGGCTGGAAGTGTATCGGAAGTTCGGGTTACCATTAATCTGGTGGCTGATCGAGACTCGAAATCTGGTGGGGAAGCCTATCTAAATGTACTCGCCATCGACACAGATCTACTGAACAAGGTTGATACGCAGACTCTCCTTAAGAAGGCAAAGGAGTTTTTCAAGAAGCGTACAGGAGGTGGTTAAATCCACTCTTGTTTGTTCTCATGTCCACGAATAGCGTAAGCGCCTAAGTGAGAAGGTGTAAATGCAAGACATAGGGGGTCGAACAATGAAAGCTAAAGTAGCCACCACGATGGTTGTAATGCTGCTAATCGGCTGCTTATCGTCTTCGGCGTATGCTACAGACCATACGATAACGGATCCGAAATGGGCCGAGATGTCAAAGAAGGATAAAGATAAGTTTATCCGCCATCTGATCAAAAAGAAGCTCTTTAGAGAGGGTCGGGACCGAATCACTTACAATCCATCGCCAAATAAACCGACGAGCCCAATAGTTAATTGCTGGTTGTGTAGTTTTTTGGCGGCGGATCCACAAAAAACATGCTATCCTCCTTGCGTAGCCGAGTGACTTATTGGTTTGGGGACCTCCATTTTGTCAATGATCTATTGCCGCAGCGCGTGATACCCCGAGCGCTGCGCATGCTGCCACGGGCACCCAACAAGAATACGACAATGTTTCAATTAGATACCAGGAAGGGTCGTCCACAGTGACAGAATTAAATACCATTCCCCCGATTATTGCCAGCAGCACGCCTGCTACTATGGGAGTTTCCCAAGCTGGCAGTCCTTTTCTGCCTGAAATTACCAGGGCTGTCAGAAAAAGTACCCAACAAGCGGCCAGTCCCGCGAGAAGCGAAGTGGCAAGTGGACGGTAGACGCGCGCCGGATAGGTGGTTCTATAGATCTGCTTCAGCGCTTGTTCGTGCCGGGCAACTTCTTGCTTGAGAATTGGATCATTGGCATATCGCGGATCTTTTTTTCCTTCATCTATGGTTTTCTCCAATTCTCTTGTTCGTTCTGTGGCGGATACAATCACTTCATTGGTGGGAGACCAAGGCGAAAGCAAATGGGGACCTAGTTGGATAATAATAGCTGGGCCGGCAGCAACACTAAGCGTCAGCGCGATCCGCGCAAAGGGCCGTGAAGCGTATCTTGTCAAACCGCTCCACAGTAGCGTACCGAACACAATGGAAGGCGCAAGCACATTCATCAGACTATATACGATGGGTCCGAGCTCTTGGACTGGATCTTTTCTAATGGCGGCAGTCCATTCGCCCGGTACGTACCGCATGGCAAGTGACAAGGTCGCGATTAGGACCGCTAGCAGCATTGCGGCCAGAGCGATCGCACCAGCAACGCCGGCCCCGAAAATGGTCGAGCCGTGTCGCAACTGCCGCACAAATAGCCTCGATCGAGCGGCAGCCGCATTCTTGCTGGTGGGATATCGCCGCGCAAAGTCAGCAAGGGCTGCAATAGTATCGACCGATCTTGCGGATGTCCAATCGGCGGTTTCCTTGTGCGCCCGCACCCCGCCGATTTTGTTGCGTGCCTCTTCCGCATAGCGACTGTTGGGAAACTGACGGAGGAAGCTCTCCAAGAAATCCGGGTTGTCGGTATTCTTCACCCGGTCCCAATATTCCTGCTCGAAATCACGATGGATGTTTTGCGCCGTACCTTCCTTGAACTCAAACCGCTTGGTGAGAGCCGATTCGCTCCAGGGCAGCTGCTTGCCTTCCGTGGCACCGAGGACGTCGACCCGTACCTGCATCATGATGTCATCGACGGTAAGACCGGGTTCGCCGACATAGCGCAGCAGCGCGGTGGTGAACGGACTGTTCGTGCCCGTTCCGTCCAGCGCCACGTTGCCGGGTTCTGTGGCATAGGCGACAAACGTGCCGGCAGTGGCGGTGATCTTGGCCAGACCCTGCCCTACGTCGGCGATGTCGCTACCGATTACAGACACCGACCGCGCTCCGCGCGTCAGTCCGCCAGCCTCACCGGACAAGGGATCGTTTCGGCAGGCGTCGAGAAAAAGCAACCGCGTGTTGGCCCGACGCGATATGGCCCGCACGACATCGTTCAAGGCAATCGTGTTGGTGCGCAAGTCGGAGGCCTGATCGATGCGGGTATCGCACGGAAGCAGGTAATTCTGCCCCCACACCTGCACACCATGGCCAGCGTAAAACAGCAGGGCCGTTCCGCTGCCGTCGAGCTTGCCATAAAACTCCTGCAGCTTGGCAATCAGTTCCGCCTGAACCACGTCGATGGCGGAAATGACGTCAGCGAACCCCAACTCCTGCAACACCGCCACCATCGCCGCGGCGTCGTGTTTCGGATTCGCGAGTGCGCCGACGTTCTTGTATGCCGAATTGCCGACTACGAGCGCTACCCTCTTTCCAATGCCATTCCCGTTGGCCATCGGATCCCTCGCAACAATAGAGCGATCAATGAGGATCAGAAGGCGTGCATCATATGGCCCCGAGGCGATGGCACGCAATGCCAGAGAACGTGGGCCCACTCTGTCGGAGCGCTCGAACCATGTGGGTGTGACATGCTGGTACCATCGCGGGAGGCAGGATCATCGAGCCGAGCTTCGCACGCGACGTGGGACAGCAAAAAGCTCGGTAAAGCGGGTCAAAGTCTGACCGCGGAGGAAGTGCTGCGCATTCTGCGGCCCGATGCATTGCGCTTACGGGTCGGGGGCCGTTATCCAACGACCCAGCCCAGCCGCGGCGCCGCAGATAAGCCCCGCGTTGCAAAGATTGACCCCCTGTGAAGATTTGTCCTTGCTTGGCCCACGCCTCTATGGTCCGCGTGCCGTAGAAAGAACGTACCCCGGGCTTCGTGAAGTGGTTCCTCTTCAAACTGAGGGCGATTGGGATGCATCCCAGATTGGCTCGCAAACGCTGAAATAGTGACGCACGTTGTTCTTGTACTGCTCGGCGTGGGGCCCGCTGCCATTGTAGGCGCGTACGGCCTCCCAAAGGTCATGCGTGGCCTCGAACTTGCCCTTCAACTCCTTCAGCACCCGGGCCAGACATTCGTCGATGTCATACCATTTCTTGGCTCGAAAGAATGCTTCATCGGTCGCCACGTCCTGCAGGTCGTACTGAAAGATCCCGTACCCTTTGTACACCCATTGTTTGGGGCTATACCCTCGAAGTCGTCGCGTTTCATTGGCCTCCTGGATCAGCATGTTTGAGAAATCGTCGCCATACTTAGCTCGGAACGCCGCGGTATTGCGCGGGAAAGCGGACCTGTCGCTATTGGCGTCGCCGCTTGCATCGAGCACGCATCGGGCGAGTATCTGCGCCGGCGTAAGCGCTTGCATGAAGCTCAGCCAGAAGTAGGCAGTTTCCTGGCACGCAATAGCGGCAAGCAAGGGAGCCGGAAACGACGTGCGGGCCACGACCGCTGTTATCTTAGGTCCGAAATTGTTGCGCAAAAACTCGGTGACCTTGATCGCTTGGCTATCGCTGATCGGCAGCTCAGCGATCGCGCGTGCGCCTGACAGGCCGCGTCGTAAACCGCGCATTGCGCGCTTGAGCCAGGACTCATCTTCAAGATACGTGAAGCCGCGCATGACCGCCCCCATCCATCGCTACACCTCGGCAGGAGAATAACAAGACCATTTCACGCTGGCTATATTGCCGCCCCCTCGGCGACGGCAAGGTTGGCCGCGTTTGGCGTTGCGACCCCAGCGAGGTCCCTGATAGGATCGAGCTAAAGCATGATTGCGGCTCAAGGGCACGGGTTGAGGTATCCTTTGCGCATCCGCGCGCGATCCATTCGCTGGAGGTCGTCACGCGCAATATCGGTTGTTGCAAGAATTTCGGGACGGTCTCACTAGCCCTGTGATGGACTGAGAGACTTGTTCGGATCGGAATGGGGCCATTTTACAGAGGGAGAATTCGTCATGGCGAACCGCGCCTTGCTCGTCGGTATCAATGCTTACAAGGATTCCCCGCTTCGCGGTTGTCTGAACGATATCATGGATTTGCGCGATCTGCTGACTTCGAGGTACGGCTTTGCGGCATCAGACATCCGCGTCCTCGTTGATGCTGAAGCCACCACGGCCAACATCAGGCAGCAGCTCGGAGGTTGGCTCGTGCGCGGTGCGACGCCCGATCGCATGCTCTTCCACTTCAGCGGCCACGGCACACAGATGCCAGGACGTGACGGATCAGTGCATGATGTGATCTGCCCGGTAGACTTCGATTTCACAGAGGAGCACGCGCTCTCGGACGTCGACTTCAGTGCAATTTTCTCGGCTATTCCAGCGGGAGCCCAATTCAATTGGATTTCGGACTCGTGCCATTCAGGAGATCTTGCACGCGCGCTCGGCAAGCCACAGGCAATCCCAAGATATCTCCCGCCCCCGCCCGAAATCGCGGCGGAGATCGAGCACCTCCTGAAGCACGGCGGCACGAAGCGCAGCTTGAACGGCCCGATCGAACGCCTCAAGGGCGTGCTGATAGCAGGCTGCAGATCCAATGAAACGTCTGCAGACGCCATCTTTGATGAGCGCTCCAATGGAGCGCTCAGTTATTATCTGCTCCGGGAGCTCGCTGCCAGCGACGGCGAGAGCAAGGACATCGACACGGTCGTTAGAAACGTTCAGCGTGCTTTGACTGAGAGTGGTTATGAGCAACATCCTCAGGTCCGCGGTCTATTGGAACGCCGCCAGAGGCCGTTCATGGCAGCGCTTAGTTGCGCCAAAGTTGTTGGGGAACCGGAGCCGATTGAGGCTCCCCACGAGGGTACGAACCGTGCCGTTTTCAGCCGAGAGGGAGACGGGCAACTCTGGGATGACAGCTTCGAGGAGGTCGGGCACCCAGACGTTGTGGCGCGCGGTGATGAGGGTTGGTCCAAGGTCCAATGGGTGAAGAACGACGAGGAGAGCACCGAGTATCGGCATATCGCCAAGAGCCCCCACAAGGGGGCAACCTTTGACTTCTCGCCCGACCATCTTGAACTGCTGATCAGTGTAAACGCGTTCGAGCCCGTACGTGACAGGGGGAAGATCATATTCGCACTGCGGGGCGCGGAGCTGGTGGCAGCAAATGGCGCAAGCGGCGACGACAAGTTCCGTCAGGTCGGCCGGCCAACTCTGCGCCTGCGCGAGACCCGCCCGAACCACCAGCACTTCCTCTGCGTAATCGGCGTCTACGATACTGCGCTGCGTTTGCTGTCAGGCTACATCGCATCCACCGTGCCTTGTCGGCAAGCCGTGTATAACTATGCCAACGGCGGCGCGGCTAGCAACATGCTGCCGACGGGGTGCTATCGGCTAATCGTCGGGACGCACAACGGCCGCCTAGGGTGCCTCACAGAGAATGAGGACTTTACTGTCCTTCGTACGACCAAGGACTACGTCTATGACACCAAGGATACGTGGGAGAACACATTCCCGGGCGACAATTTGCATCCCGCTTTCGCCAATTCCTCGGCCCAATTTTCTTCTTGGGGTTGCCAGACGGTCCGCGGCAACTGCCCCAAGGGCACGGACAATTTTAGCGGCGAATACAAGGAATTCCGTCACGAGCTTGGCCTGTTGAAACCCGGTACGGGCGACTATGGTCTCAAGTTCAGCTACGTGATGCTCACCGGTCTCGAGGCCGCGATGGCCCACAACTCGCCGGATCGGGCACGTACTGAGCTCGTTCGTCTGCGTCACGGCTCGTGCGGAGATCGCGTTCGTGCTCTGCAGCAAAAGCTCGGCCTATCGGTGGACGGCATCTTTGCCGCTAAGCTCAAGAAGGCGCTGGCCGAGCACCAACGCAAGGAGTTAGGCTGGGCCGACGGGATATATGGCCCGGAGATGGACGCCCTGCTCAAGTTTGATATCTTCGCCGCGAGCCCAGTGGCGGTCGCATCAGCTGCACCGGTGACAGCTTTAGCCTCAGCGGACCGTGGCCTCGCCACGGCCGTGAACGTTGCCACAGCTGCCACAAAATCATCGCTGCCCTGGCGCACACTTATATTAATCGCGGTGATGCTGATCGGCGTTGGCATTCTCATGCTCAGTCCAGCGGTCAGAAGCGCGGCGTTGAAAGTATTCGGAGCTTAGCCCAACTAACGCCTCACGGCTGGGACGTGGCAGCGGCAAATCCTTGGATGCGCGTCGGGATCACGTCGGGATCTTCGACCTAAATTCGGACCAGCCCAGTCTCTCGAACTGGATGCTTAGCCGTCTGCATCATAGGAAGGCGCAGAAGGATCTCTTCAAGCAGCCAGAGATAATCGAGGTCGAGAACCTGATCCAGGACGTCAAAGCAGTCGCTTTCGCTGCCAAGCACGACCTGCTGCTGATCGATACACCGGCGGTGATTGACGACACGGCAATTGTCGAGAGCGCAGTCGCCGTCAGCAACGTGACTTGCTGGCCGTCGGTGCTCGATATCGCGACCATGGATGCCCAGCGCCTCATCTCAACTCACGCCGCGCCAGTCATTCGTGCGGCGATCATCCCGAATCTTACGTCTTGCCGGAGGGGAGCAAGCACAAGGCAACGTGACGCCGGCAGGTTCGTGCAATCGGACAGCCCACCCCGATTAACGAGGCCCGTCAGAGCAAGTCCAAACTTCTACATTTGAATTACACTGACCACCAGCCGCGAAGGCTTCGAGAGCGATGTACCACCGCGCGAGCATTACCACCAGCGGCCAGATCACTTGGCAACCTTGGGTCGCTGAGCAACCTCGACAAAACGCTTGGAGCGCTGTAACCGATGGCCAAATAATTAATAGATTGACCTATCGTTGCCATCTCGGTACCAGGCGACAAGTATGCCACGAAATATGCCGCGCCCCCTCCCAACGCGACGAGCATAACAAGACTGATCCAGAAATATGGTGTACGGAAGTAACTGGGCATGTCGCCATACCGGCCCGCTATCAGGCGCAAAACGTCGGGCAATGCCCCACCCACGCACCCGAGCACAGCTGGGAAATACGTCGGATCTAAATGCATATTCTCCCTCCAAGTACGAAGCTCAGAGACCTTAGCGCGGCTAGATCACCCCACTTTTGTCACGAACGAAGGTGTCAGAGACTCCACATCTTGGCAATACTCACGAAAACGAGTCAATCGTGCGCCAACAAATCAGACGGGTTCATGTTCAACGCCGACCCCAAGGTTGCGAACTTCTTTGACATCAATACGCGCCCGCGGGACTACGTATCGTTCCACCATATTTCCTGTTGTTCGAGAGACTAATCAACGTCATCCATCTGCATGCCCCACCTTCAACGAAGGTCTGCTTCAATACAAACGCGTCAGACACGGCTACGAGGTCTCTCCAGATCAGCAAAAGCAGCACCGCACATGTCCCGACCACGAGACCTACGGCTTCAAGTGCAAGCAAATCTACGCAGTCGAGTACGCCATGCGTCGCGAAAGCGACGATGGTGCGCCCATCAGGGTAGTGCTACTGAGTTACATTGGCCACTTGCCTAAAGAGCGGGGCGCGCGCCAGCGCTCTCCCACCACGGTAAGCACCAACGGGTGCCTCAGGGCTTAACGGCCTCAGTTCGGCGCCAGTCGTCGCGCTCGTCGGTATTGTCACCGGCGACGCCGAGTTGCAGTTGTGCCACTAGCGGCCAAAATCGCGAATGTAGAGGGCCAGCGTCTGGACACCGAACTTCGCTCGTCCAACACTCTTGGGACTGATCGTACCTGTTAAGGGGCCCTCCAATGAACGGTTACAATATCCGACTAGCGCGAGGGTGCGTCATTGGATTTAGCACGATGTTTGCCATGCTGCTAATCGGCTGCTTCTCGTTTTCGGCATATGGAAAAGACTACACGATAACGAATCCGAGATGGGGCCAGATGTCGAAGAAGGATAAAGACAAGTTTATCGAACATCTGGTCCAAAAGAAGGCCTTTAGAAAGGGCCGGGATCGAATAACTTATAAACCATCGCCAAAAAAACCCACGTCGCATAAGATTAACGAGTTGTTGTGTCTATTTCTGGGCGATACTGATTGTGATGCTCATTAGCTACTTCCCGGCGCAAAATGAGTGGCGTGGACCGGCGTGCAAGAATCGCGCGGAGCCGTGAAAACTGCAACAACGAACAGTTTGCGCGATGCCAGAGGCGCCTATTGATTTCGATCGATGGATGTGATTCATCTATGTAAATGATTCTCGATCGAACTCTTAAGGCACGCGACAAGCTCCTCGGCAAGCTGCCGATTACCGGCGAGCTTCTGCGCGGTTCGCTTCTGGAACGCACCGTGTGGCACCGCACCGGCTGCCCAAAATGCGCGCGCGGTGAAG
>Ga0066903_100006198_pt1 | contig 10553 bp, 11 predicted proteins | sample PanSoiMetaGPlot1_FD_67491 | JGI IMG/M metagenome (GOLD analysis project Ga0066903, IMG submission 67491) | Tropical forest soil microbial communities from Panama analyzed to predict greenhouse gas emissions - Panama Soil - Plot 1 (version 2) | ecosystem: Environmental > Terrestrial > Soil >...
TTCGGGTTCTCCTTCGCCTTTCCCTTCCTGCCCGTCTATCTCCGCGAGCTCGGGGTGCACGATCCCGGGCAGCTCGCGATCTGGTCCGGGGTCGCTGGCGGGGCCTCCGGCGCCGCCCTCGCCGTCATGAGTCCCATCTGGGGCGTGCTCGCCGACCGGTACGGCCGCCGCGCCATGCTGCTCCGCGCCATGGTCGGGGCCGGCCTCACCGTCGGCCTGATGGGGTTCGCGCGCGGTCCCCTCGACCTCGTCGTCCTCCGCCTCGTCCAGGGCTCGACCTCGGGCACCGTGTCCGCCGCCACCGCCCTCGTCGCCACCGGCACGCCCCGGCACCGCGTCGGCTGGGCCCTCGGCGTGCTGAGCTCGGCCATCGCGGTCGGCAGCGCCCTCGGGCCCCTGGTCGGCGGCCTCCTGGCCGGCGCCCTCGGCGCCCGCGCCATCTTCTGGGCCGCCGGCGTCCTCCTGGCCGCGGCCACCCTGCCCGTGCTGCTCGTCGTCCGCGAGGCGCCCGTCACCCGCAGCGAGCACGACCAGCGGTCCGCCGTGCAGCTCCTGCGCGCGGCCGCGCCCGGCGCCGTCGCCGCGGTTGGGGCCCTGATCGTCGGCCAGGCCCTCCTCCAGAGCTCGTACAGCGGCGCCCAGTCCGTCGTCGTCCTGCGGCTGCTCGAGCACCTGTCCGCCGGCGTCGAGGCGGTCACCGGCGTCGCGTTCGCCGCCGCCGGCCTGGCCAGCGCGCTCGCCTCCGTCCTCTACATCGGCATCGCCAGGCGCCTCGGATTCCGCGTCGTCGGCGTGCTGGCGGCCGTGCTGATGGCCGGCTCCCAGCTCCTGATGGGCTGGAGCCCGGGCGTCGGGGCCATCGTCGCCGGCGCCGCCCTCGCCGGCCTCTTCTACGGCTGCATCGGCCCCGTGATCTCGACCATGATCGGTATGGAGACCCCCACCGCCGCCCAGGCACGCGTGTTCGGCGTGGGCGCCAGCGCGACCGCACTCGGCTTCGGGCTCGGCCCGCTCAGCGGCGGCGTCGTCGCGTCCCGTCTCGGCACCAGCATCGCCCTCTCGATCTGCGCCACGATCGCCGTCCTCCTGGCGGTCGTGCTCGCGGGGCGAGCGCGGGAGCCGGCGCGGTAGCCTAGAGCGCTATCTATGAGATCCACAGCCCTGTTCCCGGCGGCCGTGGCAGCGCTCGCGACGCTCGTCGTCGCCGGCTGCGGCTACCCCGACCCCGGCACCAGCACCGGTCCAGCCGCAGGAGTCAGCCAGACCACGCCGACGCCCCAGGCCGGAGCGGACAACTTCAACGACGGCGCTGGCAAGCCCACCGTCAAGTTCCCCGACGGCCTCCAGATCCTCGACCTCAAGGTCGGCGACGGCCAGACCGTGCCGCCAGGCGCCACGGTCTCCGTGCAGTACACCGGCTGGCTGAGCAACGGCACGATGTTCGACACCAGCCGGCAGGAGGGCCGCACCACGCTCTGCGCCATCCTCGTGAACACCCAGCAAACGAACGGCGACTGCACGCCGGTCATCCCCGGCTGGAACGAGGGCGTGCCCGGCATGAAGGTCGGCGGCAAGCGGAAGATGGTCATCCCGCCCTCGCTCGCGTACGGCGACCAGGGCGCCCCGCCGACCATCCCGGCCAACGCCACGCTGACGTTCACGGTCGAGCTCGTCTCCATCGTCACCACGGCCACGCCGGCACCCGCGACGCCGAGCCCGTCTCCGAGCTGACGGCGATCTCCCGCGAGAGCATCGGCCGCGCGATCCTGGTCGTCGAGGAGCAGCCGTACGTCTGGGCGGCGCTCCGGCAGCGGATCGACCCGGCGCTGGCGTACGTGCGCGGCGCCGCGCCGGGCGAGCTCGCGGTCGTCTGGCGCGCGTGCCCGCCCTGGCCCTGGCTCGTCGTGGGAGCGACCGCGGACCTGCCCCCGGGGCTGGCCGACCTCGTCGACGGCCTCCCCATCGCGATCCATTGGGTGGGGCAGCCGCCGGCCGGCATCCCCGGCCGGCCCCGGACCCACGCGGACTGGACGGCCCTGGTCGCCGCGCTGGAGCGTCTCGACGCGCTGACCCGGCACGGCGTCTCCGGCGTCCGGCTGCTGCGCAACCGCGGCCTCCAGCTGCCCGACGGCCGCATCGTCCTCGACGCGGTCAGCGTCGAGGGGCTGCTGGCGGCGCCGGACGGCCTCGCCCTGCCGCCGCGCGGCGTCGAGGCCCTCCAGCGTGAGCTGAGCGGCGGCGCCCTGCCGCTCACGCTCCAACGCCAGGGCGACCTGCTCCGCCTGGTCTGAAGAGCTCGGCGAGTCCGACCCGGCTGACGCTATCCTCCTGCACGTGAGGGCCCCGGCCCAGGCGCTGATCCTGGAGGACGATCCCGAGCAGCTGGAGCGGGTGGCGGCGGCCATGCGCGAGGTCCAGCTCGAGCCCATCCCCACCATCTCGCCCGACCGCGCCCTGCGCCGGCTCAAGTACAACCACCCCGTCCTCGCGGTCGTCGACCTGGACATGTCCATGGCTCCCGACTCCGAGGCCGGCGTCGAGGACCTGCTCGCCCACCTGTACGAGCACCACGGCGGCTGCTTCGTGATCGTCTACTCGGTCATCGCGGACGAGATCCTGGAGCGCAAGCGGATCGAGGCCATCCACCCATTCGCCATGTTCGTCTCCAAGCACGACGGCACCGAGGCGCTGATCGACCGCATCCGGCGCATGATGGGCGTCCGGTTCGGCGACCTCCACGTGCGCAGGGGCCTGACGGTCCACGAGCCGACCGGTGAGGTGTTCCTGCACTCGGTCGGCGTCTCGCTGGTGCTGGGCGCGGCCCTCGGCCAGGAGGTCGTGCTCCAGGACACCGAGGCCAAGGCGGCGCGCCGGATGCGCGCCTGGCTGGAGCGATTGGGGTCGCCGATCCAGCTCGTCGACCTGGGCCGCCGCTGCTACGCCCTGCACCTGGTCGGCGACGCTCCGGGCGCCCGCTCCTAGCCGCCCGTTCCTGGCCGCCCGGCGGCGGGTCCCCTGATGTTCTACTAGCCGCGTGAGCCACGGGCCGGAACTCTTCACGCCGCACGACCTGCTGGAGCCCCGCTGACGCCGTGTCCGATTTCGACTTCGACGAGGTGTTCGGCGACGACTACCTCCACTTCTACGAGACCATGCTCACCGACGAGCGGTCGCGGCGCGAGCTGGACCAGATCGTCCGGATGCTGGACCTGGCGCCGGGCATGCGCGTGCTCGACGTGCCCTGCGGCCACGGGCGCATCGCCAACGGGCTGGCGGCGATGGGCTGCGAGGTGGTGGGCATCGACGCCAACCCCGCGTTCCTGGAGGTCGCGCGCCGCGCCGGCCGGCATGTCGACTACCGGCTCGCCGACATGCGCGACCCCATCCCCGACGACGGCGGGTTCGACCGCATCGTGAACTGGTTCACCTCGTTCGGCTACTTCGACGACGCCACCGACCGGCGCATCCTGGCCGGCTGGCGCCGCGCGCTCCGGCCCGGCGGCCGGCTGCTGATCGACCAGCCCAGCCGCCCGCACCTGTTCCGCCTGTTCGTGGCCGGCGGCCACGGCGTCGCGCTGGTCGAGCGCGGCGACGACCTGCTGATCGACCGCACGACGTACGACGCCGAGAGCGGCCGGACGGAGACCGAGCGGATCAGCGTCCGGGACGGGCGCGTCCGCCGCTACCGCTTCAGCGTGCGCACGTTCGACCTCAACGAGCTGCGCGGCTGGCTGCTGGAGGCGGGCTTCCGGGACGTCGCCGCCTACGGCGAGGACGGCGGCTCGTTCGGCCTCGCCAGCCGGCGCATGCGCGTGGTGGCCGGCGCCTGAACCACGCGGTAGTGCGTGACCGCGTCGTCGAACCGGGTCAGGAACCCCCGCGCCCGCGCGTGCACCACCGCCCGATCCGGCTCCGGGCCCGCGAACGCGCGCACGGCCTCCAACGACGCGAACAGCGTGATCGAGACCAGCTCGGTCTCCTCGCCGGCATCGCGGCGGAGGAGCGTCGCGCCGGCGAAGCCCTCGATCGCCTCCAGCTCGGGCACCATCACCTCGGCGTAGTAGCGCTCGTACCGGTCCGCCCCAGCGGGCGACGCCCACGCCCGCCACTCGCGGGCGATCACGCCGGGGACCCCGGCGCGCCGGCCAGACCGATGCGCACGCGCCGGTTGTGGCGGCCCTTGTTGTCGACTCTGAGCACGCGGATCGGCCGCAGGCCGCCGGTCGACGTCAGATGGGTGCCGCCGCACGCCTGCCGGTCCAGGCCCACGATCTCGATCACCCGGATCAGCCCGTCGGGGGTGGGCGGCGGGGCGACCGACCGGTTGCGGATCAGCCCGCGCTGCGCCCGCGCCAGCTCGACCGGTACGTGGTCCTGCTCGATCGCGAGGTCCTGGGCGATCGTGTCGTTGAGGGCCGCCTCCAGGCCGCGCAGGCGTTCGGGATCGGTGTCGGGGAGGTCGAAGTCCATGCGCGCCGTGCCGTCGGAGAGCATCTGCGCGCCGGTCACCAGTGCGCCGTCGAACGCCAGGAAGACGTGCGCGTTGAGGACGTGCGTCGCGGTGTGCAGCTCGCTCATCAGGCCGCGGAAGGCGGCGTCCACCTCCGCCTGGACCGCTCCCGACGGCTCGACGCCGGCCGCCAGCACGTGCCACAGGCCGTCCTCGGCGGGCTCGAAGTCGATCACCTCCGCCTCGCCCGACTCCCAGCGCAGGACGCCGCGATCGGGGAGCTGGCCGCCGCCGCCCGGGAAGAACGGCGACTCCGCCAGGAGCACGGCGCCGGGCCGGGCGCCGACCACCCGCGTCGTCACGACGAGGGCGTCACTCCGTCCGTACGTGAGGGGCTGTCGCATGACTGCGGCGAGCGTGCCTCAGCGGCCCCCGCCGGGTATTGGCCGAAATTGCGCACCGCCCGCACGTACTGGAGTGGCGTCATCCCGTAGCTGCGCCTGAAGTGGTTGGTCAGCGCGCTCTGGTCGTAGAAGCCGGCGGCGGCCGCCGCCTCGGCGATGGCCATGCCCCGCCGCAGGTGGTGGCACGCGATCCCCAGCCGGACCTGGGTGAGAAACGCGTGGGGCGTCAGCCCGACGCCTCGCCGGAACAGGCCGATGAGCTGGAACGGCGTGAAGCCGGCGCCCGCCGCCAGCTCCTCCAGGGTCAGCCGCTCGGCGTGGCGCTCCCGCATCGTCGCGAGCGTGCGGTCGAGCAGGGCGCGGTCGCGCGGCGGCCGGGCCACCCGCGGGCGGCCGCCGCCGTGGCGGCGGACCAGCTCGCCGAACGCGGCGACCAGCAGCTCTCGCTGCCGCAGCGCGTCGGCGCCCGCCTCCAGCGCGCGGTGGAGCCGCAGGAACCCGCCGACCAGGTCGGGCGACCTGATGATGCCCTGCTGGATGGACGGGAACCGGGCGATGTCCAGGCCGCCGCAGACGTCCGCCAGCGCCGAGTCCATCAGGTAGAAGGAGCGGTAGCGCCAGCCTCCGCTCCGCCGCATGCGGCTGGCGTGGGGCTCGACCGGGTTGACGACCAGCAGCGCCTGGTCGTGCGCCTCGTCGGGGACGCCGCCGGCCTCGATCTCAGAGCCGCCCGCCTCCGTGGCCGCGACGAGCAGCGCCTCGTGGATGTGCACGGGGTAGTCGTGCGCGCTCAGATCGGCCGTGAGCATGCTGAGGCCGGGGGTCCGGCGGTCCAGCCAGTAGGTGGTCGAGTTCGCGCGATCGGTCCGCGGCACGCCTGCGCCCCAGGATGAGCTCGGGCCGCTAGCCCAGCTCCGCGAGGCGGTCGGGCAGCTCCGCCAGCGAGACCAGGCGCAGCCTGGCGCACTCGCTGCCCGGCCAGTCGGCCTGGAGCACGCCCCACGGCCCGCGGCGGACATGGACGGCGTGCATGCCGGCCTGGTGGGCCGGGATCACGTCGTTGTCGACGCGGTCGCCCACGTATGCGATCGAGGAGGCGGGCAGGCCGCTCACCTCGGTGATGCGCGCGAAGAACGCGGGGTCGGGCTTGTGCACGCGCTCCAGCGCGGAGATCAGCAGCCACTCGAAGGGCAGGCCGCTGGCGCGGATCACGCCGTCCGCGAGCGGCGGTTGGTTGCCCGCGATGCCGACGCGGTAGCCGAGCTCCCGGACCGCGAGCAGGGTCGGGAGCGCGTCGGGGTAGATGTCGTCGACGGTGAAGCCGGCCTCGTTCCGGCCGTGCTCGGCCAGGAACGCCTCGAAGTCGATGTCCGGCCTGACGAGCTGGACGAGCCGGTGCAGGAGCGGCCGGCGGGGGTGCAGGCCGGTGCGCGGGGCGGGACGCGCCACCTCGGCGCCCAGCGCCGCGAAGAGCGTGAGGCGGGGCACGCCGATCCAGTCGGCCCACCTGCTCCATGGCTCAGTCTCGTCCACGAGCGTCTCGCCGATGTCGAAGAAGACCGCGGTCACGGGCATGCGGTCAGGGTAGCGGGCGGCGGGATGCGAACTCGTCTACGCCGTCAGGGCGATCCCACCGTCCCCCCGCGGATCGGACGCCCCCACCAGCGCGCCGTCGCGGCCCACGCGGATCACCTGGACCCGCGAGAAGTACGTGTCGTAGCTGACCGGGCGGCGGTTCACGGCGAAGCCCCTCGCCGCCAGCGCCTCCAGGACATCCCCCGGGATCCGCTGCTCGGCCTGGACCGTCTGCCCCTGGAAGTCCACCCTCGGGGCGGCCACCGCCTCCAGCGGGGACATCCCGTGGTCGACCAGGTTGAGCAGCGTCTGGAGCACCCCGTTCACGATCCGGGTGCCGCCCGGCGCGCCCACCACCACCTCCGGCGCCCCGCCAGGGGCCATCACCATCGTCGGGACCATCATCGTCACCCGCGTCTTGCCCGGCGCTAGCGAGTTGACCCGGCCGGGGCGGGGGTCGAAGCAGTTCAGGTAGTTGTTCCACGTGAAGCCGAGGCCGGGCGTCACCACCCCGCTGGACGACCCCAGCGTGTGCGTCAGCGACACCGCGTTGCCGGCCCCGTCCACCGCGCACACGTGCGTGGTCGTCGGACTGTCGTGCGCCGTCCGCGCGGCGGCCGCGTACTCCTTGGCCGTCAGCTCGGCGACCGGCACCCTGGTGAACAGGGGGTCGGCCAGGTGCTCCTCGCGGTCGGCCATCGCCCAGCCCATCGCCTCCACGCGGCGCCGCGCCGCCTCCGGCGACGGCCAGCCGGCGGCCGCCAGGTCGAAGCCCTCCAGGTAGTTGAGCATCTGCAGCAGCGTCATCCCGCCCGCCGGCGGGCCCGGCACGACCAGCCGTCGGCCGCGATAGCTGCCGGACACCGGATCGACCACCCGCGGCTGGTATCCGGCCAGGTCCTCGGCGGCGATGAACCCGCCGCTGGCCGCGAAGTCGGCCGCGATCGCGGCGGCGATCTCGCCCCGGTAGAAGTCCTCGGGCCCCGCCTCGGCCAGCCGCTCGTACGTGCGGGCCAGGTCCGGATTCGCGACCGTCTCGCCGATCTCGTACAGCGCCCCGTCCTTCGTGTAGACCCGCTTCGACTCGGGCGTCCACTGGATGCGCCGGTCGCTGCGCGCGACGTCCGGCCCGTAGTCGGTCACCCAGAAGCTGTGCACGTTGCCCGTCACCCGCATCCCGGTGCGGGCCACCTCCAGCCCGGGCCGGATCGCGTCCGCCCACGAGATCGTCCCGTGCCGGCGCAGCGCCATCGACAGGCCGGCCACGGTGCCCGGCACGCCGACGCTCTGGTACCCGCAGTCGTTGACGAAGCCCTCCAGCACGTAGCCGTAGCGGTCGGCCGCCTCGCGCAGGAACAGGTGCTCCCACTGGTCGTCGCGGACCCCCGTGCCGGCGCGGGCGTAGAACTCGATCACCTCCTGCCGCCGCTCGCGGGCGAGGTGGACGAGCATCACGCCCGAGCCGCCGATGCCGCACATCATGGGGTCGATCACGCCCTGGACCAGCGCCGTGGTCACCGCCGCGTCGACCGCGTTGCCGCCGGCCCGCAGGACCGCCCGGCCGGCCTCCGCCGCCACCGGCTGAGGACAGACGATCATCGCGCTCATCCCAATCCCTCCCTCTTTCCCAGCTTGCCCCCACCCTGCCCTCCCCCGCGGGGGGAGGGTTGTCTCACGTCAGCTCCTCGAGCGCCTCGTCCATGCGGACGAACCGGGCGCCCAGCTCCTCCAGCCCCGCGACCAGCCGCTCCAGCATCAGCAGCCGGTGGCCGCGGCCGATCACCTGCGGGTGCATCGTGTACGTCAGCACGCCGCGCTCCGTCTCGCGCGCCAGGTAGCGGAAGTCGTCCAGCCAGTTCTCCAGCACGCCGCCAGCCCACGCCAGGCCGGGCTGCACCGCCCCCGCCCGGCGGACGTACTCGAACTGCGGGTGGTCGTCGAGCGACCAGCTGATCGGCAGCTCCCACAGGTCGGTCTCGGCGCCGAACCGCATCGGCGCGTCGCGGGTGACCACGTCGCCGGTCCGGCACCGGTACGGCAGGTCGTCGCGCCCCATCAGGCTGGAGTCGTACCGGAAGCCGCGCTCCAGCAGCAGGTCGACCGTGTGCTCGGAGAGGTCCCACGACGGAGAGCGGTAGCCCGCCGGCGCGCCGCCCGTCAGCCGCCGGATGCACTCCAGGCCGCGGTCGAGCACCGCCGCCTCCTCGTCGCGCCCCGCCAGCGTCGCCGGCGGCTCGTGCAGGTACCCGTGGTGGCCGATCTCGTGGCCGGCGGCGTGCACCGCCGCGCAGGCGTCCGGGTACGTGTCGATCGTGTGGCCCGGCACGAACCAGGTGGAGCGGATGCCGCGCTGCCCCAGCAGCCTGAGCAGCCGCGCCGCGCCGACCACCCCGAACTCGCCGCGGGACAGGGCCGTCGGCGTCGTCTCGCCCCGGTTGATCCAGGGCGAGACGGCGTCGAAGTCGAACGTCAGGCAGACCAGGTGGGCCGGCACGGCCCCCTACGGGCCTCCCCGCACGTAGATCGTCTGTCCGGTGATGAAGCTGGACTCGTCGCCGCACAGGAACGCGACCGTGTTCGCGATGTCGATCGGCTGGCCGACGCGGCGCACGGGCGTGCGCTCGGCGGCGCCCTTCTTGAAGTCCTCCCAGTCGATGCCCATGCGCCGGGCGGTGGCCTCGGTCATGCGCGTCTCGATGAAGCCGGGCGCGACCGCGTTCACGTTGATGCCGAAGGGCCCCAGCTCGATCGCCAGCGTGCGCGCCATGCCCTGGAGGCCGGCCTTGGCGGTCGAGTAGTTGGTCTGGCCGCGGTTGCCCTGGGCCGACGTCGACGAGAGGAAGACCATCTTCCCGTACCGCTGCGGCACCATCACCTTCTGCGCGGCCTGGGCGGACAGGAACGTGCCCGTCAGGTGCGTGCTGATGACGCCGATCCAGTCGTCGTCGCTCATCTTGTGGATCAGGTTGTCGCGCGTGATGCCCGCGCACGCGACCAGGATGTCCAGCCGCCCGAACGCGTCGACCGCCTTCTGGACCGCCGCCTCCACCTGGTCGCGCTTGGTGACGTCGCAGGCCACGGCGACCGCCCTGTCGCCGAGCGGCCCCGCGACCTCCTGCGCCGGCTCGACGTCCATGTCGCAGACCGCGACCGACGCGCCCTCCCTGGCGAACAGCTCGCACGTCGCCGCGCCGATGCCGCGGCCGCCCCCGGTCACGAGGGCCACTTTTCCGTCGAATCTCAAGCTCTGTCCTCCTTGTCGGTCAGCACCATCAGCGCGTCGGCGGCGAGCGCGCCCTGGCCCTCGGGCAGCACCAGCAGCGGGTTCACGTCCAGCTCGCTGAGCCGCGGCCCGAGATCCAGCGCCAGCTCGCCCAGCCGCGCCAGCACGCCGGCGGCGGCCGCCACGTCCGCGACCGGGCGGCCGCGGGCGCCGTGGAGCAGCGGCGCGACCCGCAGCTCCTCCAGCATGGCCGCGGCCTCGCGCTCGTCCAGCGGGGGCAGCCGCAGCGCCACGTCGCCCAGCACCTCGACAAAGATGCCGCCGGCGCCCGCCACCACCACGGGCCCGAACAGCTCGTCGCGCTTGACGCCCGCGATCAGCTCGACCACCGGCTCCACCTGCCTGGCCACCAGCAGCCCGTCCACGCGGGCCTCCGGCCGGTGCGCGCGGACGGCCGCCAGCACCTCGTCCCAGGCCGCGAGCACCTCGTCCGCGGAGCGCACCCCCAGGCGCACGCCGCCGACGTCGGAGCGGTGGGCGATGTCCGGCGACTGCACCTTGAGCACCACCGGGAAGCCGATGTCGGACGCGATCGCGGCCGCCTCGTCCGCGCTCTCCGCCAGGCGCTCCTCGGGCGCGTGGATGCCGTAGTCGCCGAGCAGGCGCTTCGTCTGCAGCTCGGGCACCACGCCGGCCCAGCCCTCCAGCAGCGGCGGCGGCGTCCGCTCGCCGGCGGCGGCGCGCGGTCGGCGCCGCGCCCGGGCCTGGCCGTAGCCGATCGCGTGGTGCAGCGCCCGGACGCCCAGCTCCAGGCCGGCCGAGAACTGGAGGCCGTGCCGCGCCATCAGCTCCCGGCTGTACTCCGAGGGATCGAGCGCCGAGCTGCTGGCCAGCGCGCTGA
>Ga0066903_100006199_pt1 | contig 10553 bp, 12 predicted proteins | sample PanSoiMetaGPlot1_FD_67491 | JGI IMG/M metagenome (GOLD analysis project Ga0066903, IMG submission 67491) | Tropical forest soil microbial communities from Panama analyzed to predict greenhouse gas emissions - Panama Soil - Plot 1 (version 2) | ecosystem: Environmental > Terrestrial > Soil >...
ATCGCCTCCTGGGTGTTCTTGGTCCCGAACAGCAGCCCCTCGAGCAGGTGCGTGGCCATCGGGAACCAGTCGCTCATCATGTGCGCGAACTTAGGCGCGGCCAGCACGTAGAAACGCGAGGGCTCGGTCGCCCGCAGCGAGTTGTTGTATACCTGCGGCACCCGCTCGCCCAGGTAGGCGAAGAACGCGCCGGCGTAGGCTCCGGGCCCCGACGTCCTGCTCACCTCGACCTCGTCGCCGGCGATCCGGCGAGATAGCACGATCGTGCCGTTCAGCAGCACGTACAGGTTGTCAGCGGGCTCACCCTCCACGTAGACCATGCCGGGGCCGGTCTGGATGACGCTCCCGTGCTGGCATAGCCACGCCAGCTGCTCATCGGTCAGCTTCTCGAACAAGAACAGCTCGCGCAGCTCGGCCGCACTGCATTGAGCCGGTGCCCCCGGCGAGGCCGGCGAGGTCACAGCATCTCCAGGTAACGGTGCACGAGCATGACGGCCATGGCCCCTTCCCCGACGGCCGAGGCGACCCGCTTGGCCGACTCGGCTCTGACGTCACCTGCGACGAATACCCCGGGGACGCTGGTCTCCAGGTGGTAGGGGGCCCGGTCCAGCGGCCAGTCCTTGAGCCGCTCGCCGCCGCTGACCAGGTCTGGCCCGGCGAGCACGAAACCGCGTTCGTCCCGCTGCACCACCCCGTCCAGCCAGCCCGTGCCAGGCGCTGCGCCGATGAAGACGAACACCCATTGCGCGTCGACTGTTTCCGTGGCCCCCGTCTTGCTGTCCCGCAAAGTCAGCTGCTCGAGGTGATCGGTGCCGTGTGCCTCGGCGATCTCCGTGCAGGTACGGACGGCGATATTCGGGATGCCGCCCACCTGCTGTACCAGGTAGTGCGACATGGACCTTTCCAGCGAGTCGCCGCGCACCAGGATCGTGACGGACTTGGCCGTCTTGGCCAGGTAGACGGCGGCCTGACCGGCTGAGTTGGCGCCGCCAACGACATAGATGTCGTGATTGGCGCAGCTGTACGCCTCGGTAAGGGCCGAGCCGTAGTAGACGCCCCGGCCGGTCAGCTCAGCTGCGCCGGGGACCCTCAGCTGCCGGTACGTCACCCCGGTGGCCAGGATCACCGTGTGCGCGCCGACCGAGCTGCCGTCGCCGAAGACGACTCGCCGCCCCGCGCCGTGCGCCTCAAGGCCAACGACCTCTCGCGTGGTCAGCAGTTCTGCGCCGAACCTGGCGGCCTGGCGGCGGGCCCGGTCAGTGAGCTGAGCTCCGGAGACGCCATCGGGAAACCCGAGGTAGTTCTCGATTCTGGAACTCTGGCCGGCCTGACCGCCGGTAGCGGTGCGTTCGACCAGCACGGTTCGCAGGCCTTCGGAAGCCCCGTAGACAGCTGAGCCGAGTCCGGCCGGCCCGCCGCCCACGACGATCAGGTCGTAGAAGGCCTCAGAAGGAGTGGTGGCGAGCCCGACCCGGCTGGCCAACTCCTGATCGGACGGCTCAACGAGCGCCTCACCATCAGGGGTGATCACCAGCGGCAGCGTGAGCCCGTCCGTGCCCGCGGCTTCCAGCAGCCGCCGGCCCTCCGGTTCATCGGATCCGTACCAGCGGTACGGCACCTGGTTCCTCGCCAGGAACTCCCTGACCTGGGACGAGCGCGCCGACCAACGGTGCCCGACGACCTTGGTCTCGGCAACAGGGCGGTGGTCGGCTGACTTCCACGAGTCGAGGAGTGAGTCGACAACGGGATAGAGCTTTTCCTCCGGCGGGTCCCACGGCTTGAGCAGGTAGTAGTCAAGGTCGACCACGTTGATCGCGTCGATCGCGGCCCCGGTGTCGGCGTACGCGGTCAGCAGCGCCCGCCTCGCGCCCGGGTACACGTCCATGGCCCGCTCGAGGAATTCAATGCCGTTCATCTCGGGCATCCGGTAGTCCGCCAGGATCACCGCGACCAGATCGCCGCGAAGCTTCATCTGGCGCAGCGCGTCAAGGCCGGCCGCGCCGGACTCGGCGCGCACGATCCGGTGCCGTTCGCCGTACTTGCGCCGCAGGTCCCTCGCGACCGCGCGCGAGACGCCAGGATCGTCATCGACAGTGACGATCGCCGGGCGGGGCGCGTCTTGCTCGGCGGCCGGAGGTGGCTGAGTCACGGTTTCGCCCCTTTCGCTCACGCGCCGGCCAACTCGGCCAGCCCGCGCAGATCGACGCAATTCATGCCGCGGGCGCTGACGATGACCATCAGCACGGCCAGGCAGTTACGGCACCGGGCAACGGTGCCCGGAGCACGCAGGAAAACTGAGAACTCGGCAACCGGAAAGGTGGCGCCGCAGTTGGCGCAGGTGCCGACGGCTGCAGTCATCTCGGTGCCAAAGACCTCATGCAGCAGCCCGCCGATCGCGTTGCCGTCGAGTGTGTCCATCACGGTCCTCCTGCCCCTCCGAAGCGCTCTGTCTTGACCCGCCGAGGCGGGTAGCCCAGCTTGGTCAGGTGCTCGGCGATCGACTCAACGAAGGCCGTAGGCCCGCAGACGTAGGCAACCGGCTCATCATCGCCAGGACTCGATTTCGGCCATGCAATGTCGGCGAGCAGTGCTCCATCGACCCGGCCGCGATGGCCGGTCCACCCAGCTGGCTGCTGCCTGGTCAGCGCGTAGGTGACCGAGACGCCGTCAGCGTCATAGCCGTCGATCTCGTCGCGGTAGATCACGTCGGGAAGCGAGCGCACCGAATAGAGCAGCCTGACCGGCACCGTGGCGCCGGCCTGCTCCCTGTGCCGCAGTATCGACCTGAGCGGAACAATGCCAGACCCGCCGGCCGCCAGCAGCAGCGGGCTGGCCGCACCGGCGGCATCCCACACGAAGTACCCGCCGATGGGCCCGCGCAGCTCCAGCTCGTCGCCGGCCCGCAGCTCCTCGGTGAGGTACGGCGAAACCTCGCCGTCATCGAGGCGCTGCACGGTGATGGCCGGCGGCTCGCCCGGCGCGGACGCGATCGAGTACGATCGCTCGGCCCGGTAGCCGTCCTCAGCGGTTAGCCGCACGTCGAGATGCTGTCCGGCGCGATGGCCAGCCCACTCGGCCGCATTCAGCTCGATCGTGCGGACGGTGGCGGTCTCGGTGCGGACCGCCGTCACCGTCGCCAGCTGCCAGCTGAGAGTCGTCCGTGGCAGCGCCGGACCACTCAATCGCCCGCGTACCTTTGTTCCCGCCATGGGTCTCCGTACATGTGGTAGCCGTAGGTCTCCCAGAACCCGGGTTCGTCATGGTCGATGAGCTCTAGTCCGCGCACCCACTTGGCGCTCTTCCAGAAGTACAGGTGCGGCACCAGCAACCGCGCCGGGCCACCATGCTCAGGCTCTAGCGGTGCGCCGTCGTAGCCGTACGCCAGCCAGGCCTGGCCCCCGGTGACGTCGGCGATAGGCAAATCCGTGGTGTAACCACCGTCGCTGAAGGCAAGGACGAACGCGGCCTCGGCGCCGGCCTGCTCAAGGAGCGTGTCCATCGACACGGCTTCCCACCTGGTATCGAGCTTGGACCAGCGGGTGACGCAGTGGATGTCAGTCGTCACCGTCTCGGCAGGGAGCGCGCGCATCTCTTGCCAAGTCCAGGTCTTGAGCACCGAACCGGCGCGCCTGATCGAGAACGTCCACTGCCCGGTATCCACATGTGGTGTCGGGCCTGCCGACAAGACCGGGAAGTCCGTGGTCACGTACTGGCCTGGCGGCACCCGCTCGGGCGCGACATCATCCCGGCGGCGACCATGAAATCCACGCGAAACCGGACTCATCACTGAATCGCCTCCCCTGCCCTGACTCGCTCCGCGTCAGAAAACAACCCCTCACGAGCACCCTAACCGCACCAGTGCCGGGCGCCACCGGGGCGCGGGTCACCATCGGGGACTGCGCGCCGCTCAGGCCGGTTAGGGCTGGATCGGTCGCAATGGGCGACACTGGTGCCATGACGGCTCCCGCAACTAGCACCGCGCCCGGGCTGAGGATGCATACGGCAAAAGGGCGCTGGGTGCTGTTCGCCACGGTGCTGGGATCAACGATGGCCTCGATCGACGCCACCGTGGTTGGCATCGCATTGCCGGCGATCGGCAAGGACTTCAACGCCAGCCTGGCGGATCTGCAGTGGGTGGTGACCTCGTACACCCTCACCCTGGCCGGGCTGCTGCTCGTAGCTGGCGCGCTCGGCGACCGCTACGGGCGCAAGCGGGTCTTCCAGATCGGCGTCGCGTGGTTCACGATCGCGTCGATCTTGTGCTTGATCGCGCCAAACTCCCCCTTCCTGATCGGGGCGCGGGCACTGCAGGGCGTCGGAGCGGCGCTGCTCACACCGGGGAGCCTGGCGATCATCGAAGCCTCGTTTCATCCGGACGACCGCGGCAAGGCGATCGGAGCGTGGTCAGGATTCGCTGGCGTCGGTGTCGCGATCGGCCCTTTCATCGGCGGCTGGCTGATCCAGGCGGTGTCCTGGCGGCTGATCTTCGCGATCAACGTGCCGATTGCGGTACTGGTCGTCGCGGTGACCTGGCGGCACGTGCCGGAGTCGCGCGACATGAGAGAAACAGGCCGGGTCGACATAACCGGCGGCTTGCTCGTCACGCTCGGCCTGATCGGGCTGACCTACGGCCTGATCGACGGACCGGCCGCGGGCTGGAACCGCGCAGCACCGCTGGCCTCCGTGATCGCGGGTGCGGCGTTGCTCGCCGTGTTCGTCCTCTGGGAGCGGCGCGCGCGTAACCCCGTCCTGCCGCTATCCCTGTTCTCCTCGACGCAGTTCACGTCGGCCAACATCGTCACGTTCATCGTCTACGGCGCACTGGGTGGTGCCTTGTTCCTGCTGCCCATTCAGCTTCAGCAGGTGTCCGGATATACCGCACTCGAAGCCGGTATCTCGCTCTTGCCGGTAACGGTGATCATGCTGCTCCTGTCGGCGCGCTCGGGAGCGCTGGCGGCCCGGATCGGCCCGCGCCTGCAGATGACGCTCGGGCCGTTCGTGATCGCTGCCGCGTTCCTGCTCTTCGCGCGCATCGGCACATCTGGCGATTACCTGACGGAGGTCCTGCCTGCCGTCGTGGTCTTCGGCTTCGGCCTGGCCATTAACGTGGCGCCGCTCACCTCGACCGTCCTGGCCGCCGCCCCGGCCGAGAACGCGGGCGCTGCCTCGGCGATCAACAACGACGTCGCCAGGGCGGCCAGCCTGATCGCAGTGGCCGTGCTGCCGGCCGCGGCCGGCCTGACCGGAACTTCGTATCTTCATCCGGATACGTTCTCGGCAGGTTTCCGGATGGCCTCGTTCATCTCGGCCGGGCTGTGCGTAGCCGGCGGCGTCCTGGCTGGGCTCACAATCCGCAATCCGCGGCCCGCCGCCATGGAACCAGAAGCCGCAGCGGCCGCGGCACCCGAACGCGCAGTCCTGCATTGCGGCCTGGCCTGTCCCCCTCCGCGCACGGACCAGTCGGCCACCCAGTCGGTCAGCTAAGGCCGCTCCTTCCCGCGGGCGGCGGGAAGGAGCGGCCCCTTCGCCTGCTCCGGCGTGTTACCTGTGCACGTGTGACAGCGGTCCGGCGTTGACCGGGAACTGCGCGGTGTTGAGTACCTGAATCCCGGCGTGCTGCTCGCCGTTGAACGGCGTCACGATCGGGCTAGTGGCACCGACTTCACATCCGAGGTTGAACGGCAGCTGAGGACTGTTGAACCACAACCCGAGGTGGTACTGGTGCGTGGGCGCGATGGTCGCCGCAGGGTCAGGCGACACCGTGAAAGTCTCCTTGTCGAAGATGCCTCGCACGGTGGCGGTGCCGTTGCCCTCTCGCCCGGTGTTCACATCGGTCTGATACCACGAGATGCCGAACGGCTTGGCAGGCTGCTGGATGACGAACAGGTCGAATCCCGCACCGTGCGGCATGCCATGGATTGACACAGTCATGGTGTCGTTCTGCTTCCCCGGAGTGATCGTGACCTTGCCGCCAGCGTGCGGTAGGCACGCCTTAATGCCAGCCGACGGCACGAGCTTGAAGGTGAATGACTGCGACTGCGGACCCGTGACGGCAGCGCTAGCCCCGACGGCGAGTGCAGTCGTGCTTGCCACGCCGAGAGCGCTGATCGTCGCCGCAATCAGCGTCAGCGCGCGCCTGCGCGGAAATTGATACTTCATGATCGGGAATCTCCTGTCTTTATGGCGGCCATTGTGCCGCCGCGGTACTGGCGTTTCCCGGGCCCGGGATGTCAGGCAGGAGTACGGACGCGCGCATTGGCTGGGTTCAGATGGTGCTGAGAATTTTCTCAGGCACGTTTCGTCGGCCATTCAGCGAAATGGCGGTACGATCTCAGGCGATGCCCTGGGCCGACCCGAACGCTGACGCCAGCGACGACGTCCTCGTCACCGAGATGTACAGGCGCTACCACGCACCGCTGCTCACGTTCGTGCTGCGGCTGACGGCAGGTGACCGCCAGCACGCCGAGGACATCGTCCAGGAGACGATGCTCCGCGCCTGGCGGCAGGTGGCGCGCTTCGATCAGGCTGGCTCAGCACGGCCGTCTCTCATGCCATGGCTGGCCACTGTTGCCCGGCGTATCGTGATCGATGAGCAGCGCAAGAGGAATGCCAGGCCGATAGAGACAGATGACGAGATGCTGATCAAGGCGTCGGCTCCGGACTGGACCGATGACTTGCTGCGCAGCGTGATCGTCGCGGACGCCATGCTGGAACTGTCGCCGGCTCACCGGGAGATACTGAACGAGACCATTCTCCGTGACCGCACGGTCAACGAAGCCGCCGAGGTGCTCGGAATCCCCGTGGGCACGGTCAAGTCGCGGGTGTACTACGCCATCCGGGCGCTGCGCGTGGTGCTGGCCGAGCGGGAGGTGTCGCTGTGAGCGTTCAGCACACCGACGTAGCGGCCTACTCCTTCGGCTTGCTCGAGCAGGAGGACAAGCTCGAGTTCGAGGCCCATCTCGCCGGCTGCGAGTCTTGCACCGCTGAGCTAGCCGAGCTGTCAGCCATGGCCGGCCTGTTCGCCGACGTCGACCCGGTGGAGGCCGATCGGGGTGAGCCTGACGGCGGGGTGATCGAAGACCTGATCCGCCGTCGTTCGATAGCAAGCCGGCGCCGCGGCCGCCAGCGAGCATTCCTGGCCGCTGCTGCCTGCATTGTGCTCGTTAGCGGTGGCGTAGCCGCCGGTGTCGCCGTTGCCCCGCAGCAAGCCCCGCCGCCGGTGCTTGTCATGCAAGGTGTCCAGCACGCAGCGACCAACCCGGCAACGGGTGTGCATGGGAAGGTGGGTCTGGTCGATTTTGCCTGGGGAACCCAGGTAATCCTGGATCTCTCCGGCGTCCGCGGGCCGCTCACCTGCGACCTGGTAGCAATCACCAGGTCCGGCCAGCGCCAGGTCATCGCGGGCTGGCGCGTTTCGGCCGCAGGCTACGGCGTACCCGGTCACCCGGCTCACCTTCTCCTCGCGGGAGGCACGTCGATCACGCGGCACGATCTGCTTCGCATCGACGTCGACGTCGCGGGCGGGCGCACGCTCGTCAGCATCAAGACCTAGGCGGTGCGCACCCTGCCCTGCACGTCCTTGCGGGTGACCGACAGGTAGATCACGAGCACGGCGATCATGCCGGTGAGCGCGAATGCGACGGGGCCATCTCCCCAGCCGAGCCCGCCAAGGCTCTTGGACTTGCCGAGCCAGTCAGCCACCGAGGCGCCGAGCGGCCGGGTGAGCACGTACGCGCACCAGAATGACAGGATCGGATTCCAGCTCAGCCACCGGTAACCAATCGCAGGCACCACGATCAGGCAAGCGAAGAGCACGGCCGACAGCAGGTATCCCAGGTGCAGCGTCACCGCGGTCAGATCGCCGACCGCTGTGCCCATCGCAAAGGTGGCGACCACGGCAGCCCAGTAGAACAGCTCGCGCCTCGTCGTGTTGACCGTGTGGATCGACAACGTCCGCTCAGTTCGCTGCCAGGTCCAGAAGACGGCAGCGAGCGCGACCGCGTAGAAGGCAGACGAGATGACGTACGGCACCCCGAAGCCGACGTGGAGTACGTCTGCAGCCATCGTCCCGAACACGCCGACCCCGACGACCGCGAGCCAATATGCCCACGCAACGTAACGGCGCATGGCGAGTTGGAGGCTCAGCGCCACGACGAAGCCGACAAAGCCGAGGCCCACGGCGGCCACCGGGGCAATCGCGTGAACGCTGTAGTCCGAGGTCGACTCGCCCATCGCCGTCGACAAGGCCTTGATGGCCCAGAAGAAAACTGTGATCTCGGGAACTCGGAGTGCTCCCCGCGCCGTAATAGACGGCCGGCGAACTTTATTGCCCGCGGGGGCGGCGTGGCGACCCGCGGTCCTGGCGGAAATCTGGTCCACATCGGCTCCGTCTTAGGGAGAGCGGTAGGGGCGGCGGGCCAACTCGGACCGCGGTCTCGTCAGGCTATCCAGCCATCTGCCCGCACGCGGGCGATGTGCCTATGCGCTAACGATCCCGGTTACCATTGCGTTCCTTTCATCGCACCGAGCGAACCTGCCTTCGCCGTTTGGCCTGGTCAGACAGTCCTTGTCAGGAGGCACGAACTTCCTAAGATCCGGTAAACATTCCGTGCCAGAAACACTTAGGGAATTTTGTGTGACGACCGAGCGGCAGATTGCCGGATATTCATCTTGAGGGTTTCTCTTGTCCGCCATCGCGAAGATGCTGAGTTTGTGGGTAAAGACTTCGTGCTCGTCCTGGTCGTCATCACCGCGCTGTCCTTTGACTTCACTAATGGCTTCCATGACACGGGCAACGCGATGGCAACGTCCATCGCCACGAGGGCGCTGAGCCCGCGGGTTGCAGTGAGCCTTTCGGCCGTACTCAACCTGATCGGCGCTTTCTTGTCGTTGAGCGTGGCTGCGACTATCGCAAGCGGCCTGGTGGACACCGGGCTGGTCACGCTGACCGTGGTCGCCGCCGGCCTGGCCGGCGGCATCATCTGGAACCTGCTCACCTGGCTCCTCGGCATTCCGTCCAGTTCGTCACACGCGCTGATCGGCGGGGTGATCGGGTCGACGATCGCCGCTGCGGGCGGCCACGCCATTCAATGGCACAACCTGGTCGCCAAGGTCATCATCCCCGCGGGCCTGTCGCCGGTGATCGCTGCGCTGGTGGCAGCGACAGGCACCTGGCTGCTTTACCGGATCAGCCAAAGCCTGTCCGATGGTGCCAGGAGCCACGGTTTCAGGATCGGCCAGATCGGCTCCGCGTCAATGGTGTCGCTGGCCCATGGCACCAACGACGCCCAGAAGACGATGGGCGTGATCACGCTGGCGCTGATCGTGAATGGCTCGCTGCCGAGCGATGCCAGCGCCCCGTTCTGGGTGATCTTGTGCTGCGGCCTGGCGATCGCGCTCGGAACCTACGTCGGCGGCTGGCGGGTCATCCGCACGCTGGGCAAGGGCCTGGTCGAGATCGAATCGCCGCAGGGCATGGCCGCCGAATCGTCATCCGCCGCCGTGATCCTTCTCTCCAGCCATTTCGGCTACTCGCTGTCGACCACGCACGTGGCGACCGGATCGATCATCGGTACCGGGATCGGCAAGAAGGGCGCCGAGGTCCGCTGGGGTGTGGCAGGCCGGATGGCGACGGCCTGGCTGCTCACGCTTCCCTCGGCGGGCTTGGTTGGCGCAGCCGCCTACGCGCTCGCTCATGCTGTCGGCGGCACCGCGGGAGTCGTGATCGACCTCGTCCTGCTGCTCGCCGTTGCCACGTGGATCTATCTCCGTGCTCGCAAGACGAACGTCAACCACCGCAACGTCAACGCCGAATGGACGGGAACGGTTTCACCATCCGAACCAGCGGTGACCGCTCCCGCCACGACCTGATCGCCGATTGGAGCGTCCAACATGGCAGCACCTCCGACGCCGCCTGCGCCGTGGATTGACGGCACTGCGCTTTGGCAGATCGTGCTCCTCGGCTTGATCGCAGGGGCCGGGCTGCCGGCCCTGTTCGCAGTTGGCCTGCGCGCGCTTGCCCTGCCGGGCCGCGGCGGCGAGGCCGCCGGCGAGCAGGTCGTTGGCGGCAGCAGGCTCGGGCTCGCCGTCGGCGTGTTCTGCTTCGCCGTCGTGCTGGCTGCGATCGGCTGGGGCATCTGGGCCATCTACGAGGCCGGGCACTGACCATGCCAGCAGACGAGGGGATCTGAGCACATGGCCTTGCCACCGGTACTGAGGTCGATCCTGGACTGGCTTCGCGCCGGGTATCCGGAGGGCGTGCCGCCGGTCGACTACATTCCGCTGTTTGCGCTCCTGGCCAGCCAGCTCACCGACGAGGACATCGCCGCGATCGCCGACGAACTCGCCGCCGCCTCTGACCCGGCCTCGGCCGAGGCGATCAGGGCCGCGCTGCAGGAGGCCACGCACCACAAGCCGCTCGATGTTGACGTGGCCAGGGTGCGATCCAGGCTCGCCGCTGGCGGCTGGCCGCTAGCACCGGTCACCGGCGGCCACGACTAGCGGATCGCCACGGCGAGCACTCCTCCGATGCATGCCACGCCGACCACGATCCA
>Ga0066903_100006200_pt1 | contig 10553 bp, 9 predicted proteins | sample PanSoiMetaGPlot1_FD_67491 | JGI IMG/M metagenome (GOLD analysis project Ga0066903, IMG submission 67491) | Tropical forest soil microbial communities from Panama analyzed to predict greenhouse gas emissions - Panama Soil - Plot 1 (version 2) | ecosystem: Environmental > Terrestrial > Soil >...
TGTCGTGGAATGCGTGGGAGAGCTCGGGATCCGTCGCGGTGGCCAGGGCGAGGCGCGTCTTGCCGATTCCGGCCGGACCCAACAGGGTGAGCAGGCGCACCTCGTCGTCGAGCAGCGCACGGCGGATCGCGTCCAGCTCCCAGTCTCGCCCGATGAGCGGCCCCACTGGGATGGGCAGCCGACCGGCGCGTCCGCGCCCATAGGGAAGGTTGGCCGTAGAAATTGCGCGAGCATTCGACAACTCGCGCTCGACCGGCGGCTCCGACAAGCCGTCGGATCTCGTCACGTGCATATGTCTCCCTCGCCGACGCTCGCGCCAGCTGGCTCTGGCCAGTCCCCAACTGCGCCGTGCGACACTTATAGCGGCGAGGCCGTTACGATGCGGTGGTCACCAGGTTAAGAAGAAGTAGTCGTCCCCTTGCGGCGTGCTCCCGCGGTTGTGCGAAAGGGCGCGTGGGATTCAGCGATCGGCGAGCATCATCTGCGCCATGCGCTCGCCGAGGCGCAGGCTGTAGTTCTGGCCGCGGTCCTGGGGGTAGACGTGGGCCATGTTGGCCAGGTAGACGCCGGGCAGGGGTGTGCGATGAGGCGGCAGCGTGTCGAGGTAGTTGGTGGTCACGATCGGCTGGGCGTACGGCGCGCGGAACATCCAGTGGCGCTGTACCCAGGTCTGGTCCAGGTCGGGCCGGATGCGGCGGATCGCCGTGAGGAACCCACTGAGCACCTCGTCGTCCGACTGGCTGAACAGCGAATGATCCATCGGCAGATAGTTGCCGAGATAGACCAGGTGCAGGCCGCCGTAATCGGCCGGCGGCAGGAAGTTGGTGTGCTCCACCAGCGCCAGAAATGGCAGGTCGCGATCGTTGATGTTGAGCCAGTAGACACCCGGGACAAGTTGGCGGTTCAGGCCGAGGATGAGCACGTGCGCGCCGAAGTGGTCCGGGCCCGGGTAGCGCGCGGCGAATTCAGATGGCAGGCCCGCGGCGAGACCTGTGAACAGTCGCGTCGGCAGGGTCACCAGCACCTGGTCGAAGACGTGCGCCTCGCCGCTGCCGGTACGCACTTCGGTACGGTCGTCGCGGCTGACGATCGCCGAGGCGCTGGTGCCAGTCAGGACGGTTCCCCCGAGCGAGCGAATGCGTTCGCCGAACGCGTCGTACAGCAACTGGAAGCCGCCGCGTAGATAGCCCAGCCGCAATGACCGCTCGTGGACTCGGCTCCAGAGCCAGCTCATGGCGATCTCGTCGGCGCGCGCGCCGAACTTGCCGCGCAGGATTGGCTCCCACATCACGTTGTAGACGCGGCGACCCATCAGCCGCGGCATCCACGCCGCGGCGGTCCAGCCCTTGAAGACCTTCTCGTCGGGGATCGCCTTCAGCACGACCATACCCGCCAGGAAGCGGAAGCGGTCGGCTGGCGGCAGGAGCGGCAGGCGCAGGAGGTCGGGAATCCCGCCCAGGCTGACGATGCGCCCTCGAGACAGGGTGCTGGTATTCGGCTGCCCCCACAACAGCCGGTCTTCCAGGCCGAGCTCGCGGATGAAGCCGATGATCGTGGTGTCGGTGCGGAAGATATGGTGGTAGAACTTCTCGAGGTAGTTCGGGCCGACTGAAAAGCCGGCAGCGAGTCCGCCGAGTTGTGGCTCGCGTTCGATCAGCGTTACGCGACGACCGGCCTGGGCCAGGCGCAACGCGGCGGCCAGTCCGAGGGCACCGCCGCCAAGGATGCCGACATGCGTCCGGGTGCTCATGGGTTCGGCACGGGCGTTTGTGTCTCGTCGCCGACGAGGAACTGCCAGGTGAAGCCGCCGGCGGCGCCCGCGGCGTCGCGTACCAGGACATGGACGGTGTGGCTGCCGTTGGCAACCGCGCGGCTGGCGTGGATCGTCCAGTCGCGTGGCGAGCGCTTGTCGATCTGGGCCGCGGCGTCGGCGCCGTCCATGGACAACGAGGCGGTGGCCAGGTCGGCGCCGCGGCCGACCAGGACCGCGGACAGGGTCACGGGCGCGCCGGCGGGCACGTGGGCGTTGGCGCTCGGCACGATCGTGCGGACGATGGGCGGCGCAGCGACGGCCGGGGGCGAGGCCACTGGCGAGGGATTGGCGGTCAGGCCCGGGGAGGGATCGGCGGTCACGCCCGGCGACGGGCTGGCCAGGGCGCGGAAGCGCAACTGTTCGCTCGGTTCGAGCGTGGGCGGGACGCCGGGCGGGGTCGGCGCCTGCGTGCCGGGTTGCGCACCGCGCAAGGGGCGCTCGTTGGCTGGCGCGCAACTGGCGACCGTCAGGGCGAGAAGGCACATCACCGCCGCCATCATGCCGGGGTGGCGGCGGTGCAGCAACATTCGCCTGAGTCTAAGCATCTCGGGGCGAAAGCATAAGAACAATTGCCTCACGGATTCCCCGGCGCAGACCCCCGGTCGCTCACCTGGGTGGGTCCCCGCTGGGAAGTCGGCGCGACCGTGTACGGTTTCGAGTGACGTGCTCCTCGAGTTGGGCTGCTGGCTGCATCGGCGGCGGCGTCTGGTGATCCTGGGTTGGGCGGCGGTGCTGATCGTGGCGCTGCCCATCGCGCCAGGCGTGCTCCGCGCGCTCAGCGCCGGTGGGTTCAATAGCCCGGATCTCGAGGCGTTCCGTGCCAGCCAACTGCTGGCCGACCGCTTCGGCTTCAACCCGTCGAACCTGGTGCTCGTGTACGAGGACCCGAGCGGCGCACTGCGGGCCGACGACCCGCGGTTCACCCAGTACGTCCAGGACTCGCTCGAGCCAGTGAAGCAGCTGCCAGGCGTCCAGCGTGTCGTCACGGCCAACGAGAACGCGCGCCAGATCGCCCCAGATGGCGGCGCTCAGTACGCCACGATCGGCCTGGGCAACGCGGCCAGCAACGTCAACGACGTGGTTCCCAGCATCCAGCACTCGCTGCGCACGACGCCCCTCGAGGTGACGCTCACGGGCGCGCCCGTTTTCTACCAGGACATCTTCGACGTTACCGAACGTGACCTGCGCCGCGCCGAGCTGCTGTCGATCCCAACCGCGGCGATCGCGCTGGTGTTCGTCTTCGGCTCGGTCGTGGCCGGTGCCGTGCCCGGCCTCGTAGGCGGAACGGCTGTGGCGGTCACGCTGGCGCTGATGGTCCTGCTCAGTCGGTTCTCGGAGCTGTCGATCTTCTCGTTGAACCTGGCGACAATGCTCGGGTTGGGCCTCGGCATCGATTACTCGCTGTTCATCGTGTCGCGCTTCAGGGAAGAACTGGCGCGCGGTGAATCCGTCGAGCGCGCCGTCGGCTGGTCCGTCGCCACGGCTGGCCGCGCGGTCCTGTTCTCGGGCGCGACCGTAATGATCGGGCTCCTGGCGCTGGTTACCTTCGACATCACCGCCCTGCGCTCGATGGGTATAGCCGGCTCGCTCGTGGTGGCGATCAGCGTCCTGGCGGCACTCACGCTGCTGCCCGCCGTGCTCGGGTTCATGGGTGCGCGCATCGACGCGCTGGCAATCGGACCGCTCGCCGCCTCAGCCGAGCGTGCCGCCGGCGGCAGCGGCTTCTGGACGCGTTTTGCACACGTCGTGATGGTCCGGCCCCTCTTGTTCCTGGTCCCGCTCCTGGCGCTGTTGATTGGCCTCGGCCTGCCCTTCCTGCGCGTCGAGTTCGGCGCACCGGACGCGTCGATCCTGCCGACGGACGTTCAGTCCCGACGCGGCTTCGATCTGCTGCGTACCCATTGGGGCGACGGTGAGCTGTCGCCGCTGCTGCTGGTGTTGCAGACGACCGACGGCTCGCGTCCGCTGCGCTCAGATCACGTGACGGCGCTGGCCGCCTTCACGCGCCGCGTCCGGGCGGACCCACGGGTTCAGCGTGTCGAAAGCGTCGTCAGTCTCGATCCGCGCATCACGCCCGAGCAGTACGCCGTCATGTACGCGGACCCGAACCGCATCGGCGACGCATACGGGCACCTCGTCGCGCAGGCAACCGTTCGACAAGACGTTCTGCTCGCCAACGTCACCAGCCGCTTCGGCCAGACGGACGACCGCTCCAAGGACCTGGTACGCAGTATTCGGGCGACCCCTCCCCCCGTGGGTTTTCGGCTGCTGGTCGGCGGCGGCACCGCCGGGGTGATCGACTATGCCGATCGCCTCTACGAACAGTTTCCGCGCGCGGCGGCAATCGTGGTGCTCGCCATCTATCTGGTCTTGCTATGGACTTTTGGCTCCGTGGTGTTGCCGCTCAAAGCGGTGGCGATGAACGTGCTGTCCATCCTGGCCAGCTACGGTGCGCTGGTCGTGATCTTCCAGGAAGGCGCTTTTGCCGACCTGCTGCACTTCAAGCCGTTGGGCTTCGTCGAGGCATCGCTGCCGATCATCATGTTCTGCGTGCTGTTCGGTCTGTCGATGGACTACGAGGTCTTCTTGCTGTCCCGCGTCCAGGAGGCGCACTTCGACGGCGCCGACAACGCGACCAGCGTCGCACGCGGTCTGGAGCGATCGGGTCGGATCATCACCAGCGCCGCGGGCATCGTCGTGCTGGTAAGCCTGTCCTTCGCGGCGGCCGACATCGTGTTGATCAAGGCGCTCGGACTCGGGACGGCCATCGCCGTCTTCCTCGACGCTACGCTGGTTCGGGCGTTGCTGGTGCCAGCCACCATGCGGCTGCTGGGTGACTGGAACTGGTGGGCACCCACGTGGCTCAGGTGGGTGTTGAGGTCACGAGGTTCCCGTGCATCGCACTAGGTGCTGCTGGCTGGTTCTGGCGCTGGCGGTGGTGGCTTGCTCGCGGCCGGTCGTCCCGCTGCCGGAGGCGCCGCTGGCCAGTCCAACGCCCGCGCCGCCCGTCGTCTTTCCGCGAGACGCGGGGCCGCACGACGCGTTGACCGAGTGGTGGTACTACACGGGCCACCTGCGCTCCGATCGCGACGGGCACCAGTACGGATTCGAGTTCGTCGTCTTCCAGGTACAGCGCCAGGACGCGCCGACCGGCTACCTGGCGCACTTCGCCGTCTCAGACATCGACGGCCAGCGGTTCAGCCACCAGGCGCGTGGAGCTCAGGGTCAGTCGGCAACGGGCTTTCCCCTCGACGTAAACGGCTGGCGTCTGGACAGGCAGGCGTCTTCGGACGTGATTCAGGCCAACATGCAGATCGGATCCGGCGCCGAGCCGCCGTTTGGCCTGGACTTGCGGCTCACAGACGAGAAGCCGCCGGCGCTGCACCACGGCGGCTACATCGACTACGGGCCGGCTGGTGGCTCGTATTACTACTCGCGCACCCGGCTGAACGTTGTTGGGCAACTCAGCGGCGCGGGTAGGGAAGGGGAGCCAGTGTCCGGCATCACCTGGATGGACCACCAGTGGGGCAATTTTGTGGTCGCGTCGGCGGGAGGCTGGGACTGGTACAGCTTGCAACTCGACGATCACACCGAGCTCATGCTCTACGTGCTGCGGGCGGCCACAGGCGAAGCGACCGGCGTGTACGGCTCGCAGGTGCTGGCCGACGGCAGCGTACATGACCTGGCGCCGGGTAGCGTGTTGGCTGAGTCGACGGATCGCTGGACAAGCCCGCACACAGGCGGGGTCTACCCGTCGGGGTGGCTGCTGACTCTGCCCGGGGGCGCGCGGCTCGACGTGCGGCCGCTACTCGACGACCAGGAGCTGTGGTTTCCAGGGACGTCGACCGCCGTGGGCGTCGGGGCGATGGCGTACTGGGAAGGCGCGGTCAGCGTCACGGGCGACCGCAACGGCCTCGGTTATGTGGAACTCACGGGCTACGCTGGCCACTGATGCAGCGACCGCGGCCGCCGCGCGCTGCATCAGTGGTACTGGCCCGTGACGAAGATGTAGGCGAGCTTCTGGAGCTCGGTGAAGGTCAGGTGGCGGGTTTCAGGCTGCTGCCACCATGACTGCTTGCGCCACTGGCTATCGGGTGCGGCGTGGACCATCAGCTGGATGCCGCTGCCAGCATAGGCCGCATCGAAGGTGAGCTTCGCGCGCCGGGCGTGATACGGCGAGGTCACCAGAATGGCGCTGCGGAGCCCGTGGTCTTCGAGCACCTCGCGTGTGTAGACGGCGTTGCCCCAGGTATCTTCGCCGAGCGGCTCTTCGAGGATGGCGCTGGAAGGCACACCCCGCCGCAGCGCCAGCGCGCGCATCACGTCGGCATTGCTGGTTCCGTTGTCGAAGGCGGCGCCTGAAAAGACCAGGTAGCGGCCCATGCCCCTCTCGTACAGGTTGACGCCTTCCTGGAAGCGGGCCATCTGCTCGTCGCCGCTGATGACGACGATGGCGTCGCTGGGCCGCGGCGGCGGCTGGGGGGTGTCCAGGAACAGCCCTGGCCCGAGGAACCCCACCGCGATCAGCAGCGCCACGAGCGCGATCGCGCGCAGCACCCAGCGCCGCAGCGCAACGAGCCTGCGCGTCGCGGGCGCGGACGACGTGTACGGCCGGCGGCCCGAGTAACTGCCACTGGTGACCCCGAATCGAGGTGCGGATCGACTCATCTGCCGCTCAGGACAGCGATTTTCGCAGGCTGCGAGCGCACCTGGCGAGTCACTGCACGACGTGTACCGGTTTCGTGGCCCAGGGCCGGTGGGTCAGTCGGTCAGGGTCAGGCCGAGCACGGCGGCGAACTCGCGCAGGGTGCCACCGCTGATGCTGGACAGGATGTCGATCGCGCGTGGGGTATCGAGATCGTCAGCGAGCGCCGCGGCGAACGTTTCGCGTTCCCGACCACTCGCCATGTCGGGCTCGCGCGCGGCGGTCGCCAGTCGCTGCGCCAGGCGGGCGGCATCCTTCAATTCCGAGGCGGACCACTCCCACACCTGGCGGTAGTGGTGGCGCAACAGGTACAGCCTGATCGCGTCTCCCGAGTACGTCCGCACCAGGTCGCGCACGAAAACCATGTTGCCCAGGCTTTTGCTCATCTTCTCGCCGTCCATGCGCACCATGGAGACGTGCGACCAGATCTGGGCAAACGGCCGCTTCTGGAACGCTGTCTCGCTCTGGGCGATCTCGTTCTCGTGGTGCGGGAACGTCAGGTCGGCGCCGCCACCATGGAGGGTCAGCTGTTCGCCGAGATACTTGTAGGACAGCGCCGAGCACTCGATGTGCCAGCCAGGCCGCCCGCCGCCCCACGGGCTGTCCCACCACGGCTCATCGCTCTGGCCTGACCAGCCCTTCCAGAGCGCGAAATCCAGCGGGTCCTCTTTGCGCGGGTCATCCACGTCGGGTTCGTCCTGCTGGCTTGCGATCTCGAGCATGCGCTCGCGCGAGAGTTTGGAGAGCTCGCCGTACGTCGGCACGGATCGGATCCGAAAAAACACGCTGGCGCCTTCGACCACGTAGGCTGCGCCGCGGTCCACGAGCCTGGAGATGATGTCGAGCATGGTCGGGATCGCCGTCGTCGCGCGCGCCAGATGCGTTGGCGGCGCCACATTCAGCGCCTGCATATCGGCGAGGTACTGCTCGGTCTGCTGGTCGCCCAGCGACCGCCAGTCGACGAGCAGCTTGCGCGCGCGGGCCAGGATCGAGTCGTCGACGTCGGTGATGTTCTGCACATAGGTGACCTGGCGGTCGGGCATCAGCCAGCGCATGGCGCGCACGAGCGTGTCAAAGTGCACGAACGTGAATGCGTGGCCCAGGTGGGTTGTGTCGTACGGAGTCACGCCGCACACGTACATCTTGATCGGCCCCTCCGGCAGCGCCTTGCGTCCGGCCGAGAGGGTGTCGTTCAGGAACAGGGGCACGTGCGCAGGTCTGAGCTTACAATCCAACGCGTGCTGACGTTCCGCGCGGGGGATCCCGACCGACCGCGGGGGCATGCGCTCGTGTTTTTCCGCGACAGCGACGCGAGCGATGAGGTCTGGGCGACGTACCTGGTGGTCGCGCCAATCAAGATGGACCTCGGCAAGTACATCCCCGCGGCGTTCGCCTCGCAGCTGGCCGGACAGTTGTCGGCGGCGGCACCCTCGGCGTATCCGCTGCCACCGGTTCCTGAGAAGTTCGAAGCCGGTCTGGCCGCGCTGGAGCGACTCGCCGAGTTGCGCAGCGACGACCTGATCGACGGCGGCACCCTACGCATGAGCGATCCTCTGTACGCGCTGCAGCCGGTGGCTGACATCGGCGAGCAATACGCCGAACGCTGTGCTACCTACGTAGCTTCGGCTCCGTTGGAGGAGGCGTCGCATGTGCCCATCGGCAGTGGGCCAGGCTCGGTCGACGTCGACGACCTGCTGCTTCAGGTCATGCCCGACCGCGACAAGATCGGTCGACTCGCGCGACTGGCTGGCACGTTGCGTTACGCGGTCGACGGCGGCGATCTGCGGCTGGTCGACGAGACGGTCAACGAGATGCAGCGCGTGGCGCGCCATCTGGCCGACAAATATCGACCCGAGGAGCTGATTACGGCCGCGCGATCGACCCAGCCACGCGCGGCGCAACTGGCCGAGCTATACCTCGAGCGCTGCTACCGCCTCGTAGACGAGGACTACGCGGCGATCGCCGAGCTGGACAGCAAGATCGACGCCCTTCAGGGCTGAGCCGCGGTGGCCTCGGCGTTGTCCGTAACCCGGACCAGGAGGACGGGGCACGGGGCGTGGCGGAGGACGGAGTCGGCCGTGCTGCCGAAGACCAGGCGGCCAAGACCACCGCGGCCGTGGGTGGTCATCAGGATCAAGCTGACGCCCAGGGCGGCAGCACGCTCGACGATGACCTGGTTCGCCGGTCCCGGCGGGTGCTCGAGGTTGACCGTCAGGTTGCGCCGCCGAAGACGCTCGGCCAAGCCATTCAGATAGTCGACGGCGGCCGTGCGGTCGGCCTCGAGGACCGGGGTCGGGTCGACTGTTGCTAACACCTCGCCGACCACCGTCTCGCCGCCCGCGGTCTCGGCGACGAACATCTCAGCCGAGATGGTGGCGCGCAGCAGCGTGATGGTCGAGTGAAAAGCGACCGCCAGGGCTTCGGCGTGCTCGAGCACGCGCTCGGCGGCAGGCGAGCCATCCAGCGCCACCAGCAGGTGCTCGAACATCGCAAGCCAGGGTACGAGAAACTAAGCAGTTCGGCCGACAAGCCGCTTTTCGGGCACAAGACGCAGTCGGCCTTGATAAAGCTTCTTGTGACAGACTTGCCTAGGAAGGCGGCAGGCAGACGCAAGGTCCTCCGCGAGGTTCTCGGCCGCCTTCCTAGGCCTAGGCGACGTCGCGGCGGCTGGGTGCCAGGCCTTTCTGGCGGCCCCTGCGGGTCTGGTCGCGCCCCTTGCGCCACATGGTCCCGAGCACCCTGCGGGCACGCACCATGAAGACCAGGCTCAGCAGTACATACACGATGCTGAAGACAATCAGCTCGGTCTCGCCGCCGGCCGCGTCGTGCAGAACGGTACGGATAACCCCGCCCGCGATGAACTGGGCCAGGAACACGCACGCCAGCAGCGCCGACTCACCCAGCTCGAGCGAGAGGCTGGCCAGGACGGCCACGCCGAACAGGCTCTGGGCGGCGGTCAGCCACACCTCGGCGACCTGGCGCGAGTCGAGCGGAAGCACGTCGGGTCGGCCAGCGCCGAGCGAGTAGGCCAGCGGCAGACTGGCGACGAGCAGCGTCCACTGGTTGACCTTCGCCGAAAGCAAGAGGCCCAGGGCTGCGTTGGCCTTACCGCGCAGTGCCAGGAGGGCGGCGACCAGGAACTCTGGGGCCTCACTGGCGAGCGGCGCGACCCATTGCACGAGGAGGAACTCGTCAATGCCGAGACTGTGGCCAGTGCGTACAAGTCCGTCGGCGAACGGTTCGGCGGACGCACCGATGGTGGCGCCCGCGAAAGCGAACAGGCCGACGATCGCCGCGCGACGGGGGCCGCTGGGCAGGGCGCCGATCGTGGCAGCTGGACCGACCAGGTCGGGCTCCTCGGTGTCTTCGCGAGCGGCCAGCAAGGCATATGCGCCGAACAGTGCGAACAGGATCAGGCTGTCGATCAGGCCGATGTTGGCCTTGAGCGGCAGAATGAACGAGTAGATCGTCGCCAAGGCCAGAAAGGACAGCGGCAGGAGCGCGTCGCGGGTGAGGACCAGGCGGCGCTGGCCTCGGAACAGCCAGGCCAGGACGGAAACGGTCGGCCAGCCGAGGCCGAGCAGGAGGCGATTGGAGCCAGTCATGTTCGCTGCGGCGTACGGCGCGAACTCGGGGTTCTGACCTGCCTTGAAGGCGAAAATGAAGTCGACGGCGTATTCCGGGAAGACAGCCAGGAGAGCGACCACGGTAAGCGCCAGCGCGCGCGGGATGTCGTGCTCGGCAGCTTCGGCGCCCCAGGCCATCGCAAACGAGGCGCCGACGATGGCGAGGCCATAGAACAGCGTCGCCACCTCGATGGGAACGTTCAGTCCCGCGAAGCGCACCAGCATGGCTGGCACAGCGGACAGAATCGCCAGGGCGATGGCCAGCAGGGTTCCCATTGCACCCAAACCCTAGCAGTCTCGCGCCGATTACTTGTTGTTTTGGCAGTCGCGCGCTCAGGCTCTACGGAAGAGTTCTTTGGTAGTCGCAAGCCGCGGCTTGCGACTACCAAAGAACTCGTGAGCTGGGCTG
>Ga0066903_100006201_pt1 | contig 10552 bp, 6 predicted proteins | sample PanSoiMetaGPlot1_FD_67491 | JGI IMG/M metagenome (GOLD analysis project Ga0066903, IMG submission 67491) | Tropical forest soil microbial communities from Panama analyzed to predict greenhouse gas emissions - Panama Soil - Plot 1 (version 2) | ecosystem: Environmental > Terrestrial > Soil >...
ATCGGAGCCGGAGGTGGCAACCGTCACATCGCTCGTGTACCAGCCGTGCGCGCCGGGGGTGCCGGAGCTGACCGACATGGCGGCGGAAGGTCCGCTCTTGTCCACCTTGATAGTCATCGGCGCGGCATTCGTCGTAAGGCCGGCGGCATTGGTGCAGCTACCGTTGAAGGTGGTGCCGCCCGTATCGCTGTTCTGCTGCTGGACGCCGGTGCAGCTGACCGGGCCGCTCATCGAATCCGTGCCCGAGGTCGCAACCGTGACGTTGCTGACGTACCAGCCGTGCGCGCCCGGCGTGCCCGAGCTGACCGACAGCGTCGCCGTGGGCGGCGTCGCATCGCGCCTGATGGTGACCGAGTTCGAGGCGCTTCCCCCGGCGCTGGTGGCGCTGCAGGTGAAGGTGGTTCCCGTCGTGTCGGCGCTCACGCTGCCGGCCCCGCATCCCGAGGTGGAGGTCACGCTCGAGTCCGGGTCGGTCACAATCCAGCCGACGCTCACATTTCCCACGTACCAACCGTTCGCTCCAACGGCCCCCGTCACGCTCGGAGTGATGACCGGTGGCGTGCTGTCGCAGCCTCCGGTGACCGAGAACGAGATGCTCGAGCTGGTGTTGTTGTAGGTGCTGTCGCCGGCGAAAGTGGCCACGAGCGAGGTCGCGCTCTGGGGAACGGTCAGGCTGGCCGTGGCGGTGCCCGAAGCGTCGGTCACACCCGAGGCCGAGGAGGAGCCGAGCGTGAACTGAACGGTCTTGCCCGCCAAGGGGGCGAAGGGGGAGTTGGCGGGGCCGGTCTTGTACTCGAGCGTCGCGGCGGCCGTGATGGTGGCGCGGCAGCCGCCCGTGGACGGCGACATGGATGAGGTCTGAATGCGCGTGGGCGTGCCGTCGGTGAAGGTGGCCTGCGCTTCGGAGCTTCGTCCCGTGGCGCTCAAATAGAAGCGGATTCCCTGATCGAACCAATCGGGGGAGAAGGTCGAATCCAGGATCGCCCCATTTTCATCCGCCACCGTGGACCAGGTGAATTCTTCATTTGTTTTGGCGTCTTCCTTGAGCCAGAACGTGACGGTCTCGCCCGGCTCCCAACCGGTTCCGGTAATGGTGACCGTCGACTCGGGCGGGTAGTCGTCTTTGTCGGTCTTCAGCGTGGCGAAGCTGTAGGTCTCCACCGCAGCGTCAGCGCCGCCACCGGCGGCGATCAGGAGTCCTTCCGCGGACAGCGGGCTGGCCGCGGCGGAGGAACGGGCGGATTGCATCGCAGCCGCGGCCACGAACTCGCTTTGCACCGGATGATAGATCTCGCACGAGGAGAGCTTCTCGCCGGCGGATACGCCGCCGGCCATCAGCACCGAGTTGTTGCGGGGCAGAAGCAGGGCGATGTGGCTGCGGCGGCCCACTGCCAGGCCGCCGGCAACGGTCGACGCGCGCGTGGCGCCCGCGTCGATGATTTCCGCCGAAGCCATCTCCCTCACTCCGTCCCATCCGCCGGCAAGGAGAATGGAGCCGTCGAGCAGGCGTGTCGCCGAATGCGCGGAGCGCGGGACGGCGAGGTCCGGCCCGCCCGCGATCGAACCGGTGGACGGATCGTAGATGTCGGTCGAGGTCATCGGGCTCGTGCCATCCGTTCCTCCGGCCATCAGCACGCGGCCGTCCAGCATCGTGGTGACGCTGTGCGAGCTGCGTCGGGCCGAAAGCCTCGCGGTGGAGGCCGTGAAAGACAGGGTCTCGGGATCGAAGAGATCGATGGAGTCGAGCGGGCCGTCCTCCGACGCTCCGCCGGCGATCAACACCCGGCCGTCCCGCAGCAGAGCCGCGCCGAACTCGGCGCGCGGCGAGCTCATCGAGCCGGCCGCCTGCCACCGGCCCGTGGCCGGATCGTAGATCTCGGCGCTGGCGAGCTTCGCGCCTCCTTCGCCCACGCCGCCCAGGACGAGTACGCTGCCGGTGGAGAGAAGGATGGCCTGCTGGCCTGTTCTCGCCTCGTGCATGGAGCCGGTCGATGAGATCTCTCCGGCGGGCGTGAGCAGCTCGGCGCTGCTCGACGGCGAGCCGCTCAGGTCGCCGCCCGCGATGAGGATCGAGCCGTCGGCGAGCAGCGTGGCCGTGGCGCCTGAGCGCGATTCCACCAGCCCTCCCAGGGACGCCCAGGTGTCGCTCGCGTGGCGGGAGATGATTCCGCGTGCGGGCATCACGGCCCCGGAAAGGATGAGAAGAATGAGCAGCGGACAATGCCGGGCGAAGCCTCTCGCCAGGATGCCGCGCTTCTCGAAGCGATCCGCCAACGACCCGCGCCGGAAAATATTCATCGTGGTTCAGCTCCTTACGTGTGTGGGTTCCTGCCCGCGTTCCTGGTGAGACGGTCAGAAGCGGAGCGAGAGCGATGGAGGGAAAAGGCAAGCGCCATGCCACGCGATCGTCGGGCATTTGGCGAGAGAACCGCGCACGTAAGTGGTGGCGGGGGACGGGGATCCACCGCCCGCGGTCGGTCGCTTACCAGCAACCGGGGTGTGCCGGGTTGCAAAGCTTTGCAGACCTCATGACGATGTCGACTGCAGGCCGCTGCGCTTTTCTCCGCGTCTGGACGCGGGCTGGGAAAAGCTCCCGCGTGCGCCGAAGGTTGGACAACATCGCCGGAGTGCGGCTATCCTGAACGGCTTCGGAGAGGTGAGTGTGAGCGGCGAGGGAGATTCGAGACGGGCAGGGGAGCGCGATCCCGGCGGCACGCCGGGGATCGGCAAGCCGCTACGGCCTCACCCGCTGCGCATCCGTGAATACCCCAGCGACGAGGCGCGGCGCCGGCAGATCGATGGGTGGTTCGATGCTTCCGCCCAGGGATACGACTTCATCACCCAGCTGATGAGCTTCGGGTCGGGGAGCCGCTACCGCCGGCAGGTGCTTCTGCGCGAAGGCCTCGCGCCCGGCATGAGCCTGCTCGACGTCGCCTGCGGCACGGGCGTCCTGACCTCGCACGGGCAAAGGATCGTGGGCCCGCGGGGACTGGTGCTGGGCCTGGATCCCAGCGCGGGGATGCTCGTGGAAGCTCGAAGGCATGGCGCGCGGCGCCTCGTTCGGGCCAACGCCGAGGCGCTGCCACTGGCGGACGAACGATTCGATCTCCTGAGCATGGGCTACGCGCTGCGTCACGTCGCCGATCTGCGCGCGACCTTTCGCGAGTACCGCAGGGTGCTCAAATCGGGAGGCAAGGTGCTGATTCTGGAAATCACGCCGCCCGGCTCGAGGATTTCATTCCACCTGCTCAAGCTCTATCTTGGCCGGGTCATTCCGGCCATCGCGCGCTTCGGGCGCGGAGGCAGGAGCGCCCGGGATCTGATGAAATATTACTGGGACACGATCGAGCAGTGCGTCGCGCCGGCGGAGATTCTCGGCGCGCTGGAGGATGCGGGCTTCCACCAGGCCCTCCGGCGCGTGGAGATGGGAATCCTCAGCTCGTACACCGCGATCCGCTGAGCCGAATCCGATCGGCAGGTCAGGGGTGAGTGGCACGCCGCGCGCACCCTGCATCGCCGGGACGGAATGTCTGCGCGCGTCTCATGATTCGCGCGGAGACATGCTCTCATCCTTCCGCAGAATGAATGAGAGAAAATGACGCGGGTGTGCAAGACGTTGCATGCATGAAATGCGCGATCCTCAAGGGTTTTCCTTGACTTAGGGTGATTGTCGCCGGATGTTGAAGCACATGATTTTGCGAGCAGCCATGCGGGGAATCGGGAGTCACACCCGAAGCTGTCGGCGTCCAGAGCGCGGACTTCGATCTGCGCCGCGCAGGCTTGCCGCGACGTGGCTGCTCGTCGCCCTCGCCTCGACGGTCACGACCTCCGCCACCCAGCCTTCGCTCTTTCTCGTCGACGGGACCTTCCAGGGATCCTGGTCGCGCATCTTCCAGGTCGACTCGTCCACCGGCGCCATGACGCTGCGCGCCGATCTCGGCTCGGCCTTCACGCCGATGCTCGGCATGGCCGCGGCCAGCGCCAAGACGCTGTACCTGACCGGCACGGACAACGGTCCCGGATTGAGCTGCGGGACCGACATCGCCTGTTATCTCGTCAAGGTCGACCTGGACCCGAGCTCGACCACGCCGTCGCTCGTGCAGGTGATTGGCCCCATCACCGCGCAGGGCTCGGTGGTGGCGGGCTTCACCGGGCTCACGTTCCGCAACGACGGTCGCCTCTATGGGGTCAGCCAGACGGACAGAGGCCTGTACACCATCGATCCCGCGACGGCCCAGGCGGTCCAGGTGGGCATCGTGGACGTCGATGTGCACGGTGGCGATATCACCTTCGACGCCGAGGATCGTCTCTGGCTCTGGACCAACATCGGAGCGGGAAGCGGTCTGTATCAGGTCGATCCCCAGACGGCTCATGCGTCGGCCTTCGACCTGCATTTCAATCTCGACATGGCGGGCCTCACTGCCCTCGGCCATACGGATGACATGCGTGGCGTGAGCCAGTCGAGGGACCTCCTCTACGAGATGAATCCCGTCGTCGGATTGACCGGCACCACCCACCGGCTGACGTACAACGGATCGAACTTCGATTTCACCCGCGGCGACACCGACTCCCCCTTCTGCGAAGGGGACGATGCGTGCGCCGATCAGAATGCCTGCACCGTGGATGCCTGCGGGCCCGGCGGCTGCACGCACCCGGCGGCTCAAAACGGCACCTCTTGCGACGACTCGAACGCCTGCACCCAGACGGACAGCTGCCAGGGCGGCACCTGCACGGGTGGCAACCCGGTGGTCTGCCTGCCCCCGGATGCCTGCCACGATGCGGGAACCTGCAATCCGGCTTCTGGAAGCTGCGGGAACGCACCTGCGAAAGCAGACGGCACGCCCTGCGAGGACGGCAACGCCTGCACGATTCAGGACGGCTGCGCCGCGGGCATCTGCGTCGGAGGCAGTCCGGTCGTGTGCCCCCCGGTCGATGCCTGTCATGAGGCGAGTGTCTGCAACCCCGCCACCGGTGCCTGTGAGGTGGGCGCGATCAAGCCGAACGGCACGCCGTGCAACGACGGGAATGCCTGCACGCAAAGCGACAGCTGCCAGGCAGGGGTCTGCACCGGCGCGAGTCCGGTGACGTGCGTGGCGCCGGATGCGTGCCACGATGCCGGGACGTGCAATCCGGCTTCGGGAATCTGCGAGAACGCGCCGGCGAAGCCGAACGGGACCACCTGCAACGACGGGAATGCCTGCACGCAAAGCGACAGCTGCCAGGCGGGAGTCTGCACCGGCGCGAGTCCGGTGACGTGCGTTGCGCCGGATGCCTGCCACGATGCCGGGACGTGCAATCCGGCTTCGGGCATCTGCGAGAACGCGCCAGCGAAGCCGAATGGAACCGCCTGCAACGACGGGAACGCCTGCACGCAGAGCGACAGCTGCCAGGCGGGAGTCTGCACCGGTGCGAATCCGGTGACGTGCGTGGCGCCGGATGCATGCCACGACGCCGGGACGTGCAACCCGGCTTCGGGCATCTGCGAGAACGCGCCGGCGAAGCCGAACGGGACCACCTGCAACGACGGGAATGCCTGCACGCAGAGCGACAGCTGCGAGGCGGGGGTCTGCACCGGCGTGAATCCGGTGACGTGCGTGGCGCCGGATGCATGCCACGACGCCGGGACGTGCAATCCGGCTTCGGGCATCTGCGAGAACGCGCCAGCGAAGCCGAATGGAACTACCTGCAACGACGGGAATGCCTGCACGCAGAGCGACAGCTGCGAGGCGGGAGTCTGCACCGGCGCGAGTCCGGTGACGTGCGTGGCGCCGGATGCATGCCACGACGCCGGGACGTGCAATCCGGCTTCGGGCATCTGCGAGAACGCGCTGGCGAAGCCGAACGGGACCACCTGCAACGACGGGAACGCCTGCACGCAGAGCGACAGCTGCGAGGCGGGAGTCTGCACTGGCGCGAGTCCGGTGACGTGCGTGGCGCCGGATGCATGCCACGATGCCGGCACGTGCAACCCGGGTTCCGGAATTTGCGAGAACGCACCGGCGAAGCCGGATGGCACGGCCTGCAGCGACGGCGACAATTGCACGCAGAACGATTCGTGCCAGGCTGGATCCTGCCACGGCGGACCACCCACGGATCTCGACGGGGACGGGCACGCGGACGTCTTATGTGGAGGAAACGACTGCCAGGACACCAATCCTCTCGTCTGGTCTCCGCCCTTTGAGGTCGCCAACTTCATGACCGATCCATCGAGCAGTGCCGATTTCGTCTGGGATCGTCAGGATGTCCAGGCGGGACCCGCGACACAATTCGACCTGTCCTCGGGCAGCTTGGGAGCCCAGAGCGGATTCAGTCTCGCATCGGGGTCGTGCCTCGCCAGCTCGGTCCCCGGCAATTCCTACTCGGATTCACGTCCCGCACCCGCCCTCGGCAGCGGATACTGGTACCTCATCCGCGCGACGAACAGCTGCGGGGTGGGAACGCTGGGCACGGCGCAGCGCGACAATCAGATTGCGCCTTGTCCTTGAGTCTGCGTCGTCCGCTTGCTGCCCACGGGCCAAAAAAAAGGGGCTCCGTGGGGAGCCCCTCAATCAACTCATTTATCTAGCGAATCAGACAGGGCGAACGTTCTTGGCCGCAGGGCCCTTCTGCCCTTCGCCCATCTCAAACTCTACATTCTGCCCTTCGCTCAAGGTCTTGAAGCCCTGACCGGCTATCGCGGAGTGATGGACGAAAACATCCTTGGATCCATCATCGGGACTGATGAACCCGAACCCCTTCTCCGAGTTGAACCACTTCACCTTGCCTGTTGCCATGACTGCTCCTCTTACTGACTGTCTCATAGAGACGCTGTCGTCCGTTGGTATGGGCCGCGAGTGGGTGGACGAGAGCCCTCCCGGGCCGGCCTTGTGCGAACGCGTGCCTCTCGGTGGGGACATTCCATTCGAAGGGCTACGTTCGTGACAGACTAGTGGAAACCTTCCCAATCGTCAAGGAAGACTTCTATTAATCTGAAGTGCCGCCCCACCGGGAATGGCCAGGAACCTACGGCCCATCGGCATTTCCACGGGTCTTTTCATAGATGAAAATGTTCGGACCGGGCCGCCGGTATCCGGCGAAACCGGCAAAGGGCACATAGAAGGCATCCATTTCATTGAAGACGGCTTCCGGCATCGGTGTTCCGTACGCCTCGAAGGACTTCTTGAGCGCGTACGAGCTCTTGGAGGCCTCCCGAATCCGGTCAGGAACGGTGGCCGGGTAGAAGCGCAGCGGTGACTCTTCCAGGATGATCATCTCAGGATTCCCCTCAACCGCCCGGCCGCTCTCCGTGAAGCGGTCAGAGCCTGGTTCGTACAGCCACAGCCGGTAGCCCGGTCGCATGCCCGCTTCCACCGTCCGGACTCTCGCCCGAGAAACGGCCTGCTCGATTGGCCCGCCGGGCTCCTCCTCCAGCCGCCCCGAGGCTTCGGGTACGGCGGCAAGCTCCAGCTCCCCGAAATTGGAGCTGAATTCGGCAATGGTTGTGCCGGCGGGCACGATTCCTTCGACGTAGCGCCTGGCCGCCACGCGCGTGTCCTCCTTGAGGAGCAGGGCGTCGAATCGCACCAGGGAGTCGAGCGAGGGAAGAATCACCAGGACCACTATCCCCTTCAAGGCCATCGCGGACACCACCGGGCGGAGTCGGCGGGCGCCAAGTCGATGAAGACGGGTCACGAAGACCGCGGCCGTCATGCAAAGAAAGGGGACGAGGGGAATTGCATAGCGCACGAAATCACGCGTCCCCTTGCCCATCAAGAAGTAGTAGGAAAACGGAAAGCTGAGAAGAAAGATCGCCTTCCTCCGGTTCTCCCTCGCGAGCACGATGCAGCCGGCCAGGGACGCCCCGAGCAGGGGCAGGCCCAACCCGTATCGCAGGGAAACCGTGAGGTGGTAGATCCATCCCGGCGGTAAGGGGTATCCCACGGTCCAGACGGCCCGCACCTCGCGGAAGAAATCTCCTCGCAGCCGCGCCATCTCCACGAGTGCGAACGGGCTGCCGGCGATAAAGGCAAACGCGAAGGCGATGCCGAACACGAACAGCTGGCGAGCGGGCTCGCCAAAACCTGCGCGCTCGCGGCGGCGGAGAGATGGCCAGGCAATGCAGGCCATGGGGATCCAAAGAAGTATTCCCATGTATTTGGTCGATGTCGCGAGCCCGGCAAAGGCTCCCGCCAGCGCCGACCGAAGGGCGGATGGCGTGCTCCAGGCATCGGCCATCACAACGGTTGCGGCCAGCACGAAGAAAGTGACGGGCACGTCGGTCGTCCCGAAGTGGGAATCGCGCGCGTGCAGAAAAGCGAAGGCCATGAACAAGGCGGCGACCAGGGCTTCCGCCTCGCCGAGCAGCCTTCGGCAGATTCTGTGAACGGCGAAAATCGACAGCGTACCGAACAGCGCCGAGATTCCCCGGCTGATCAGAAAAAAAGGTCCTGGTGCAGTTGCATAAGCATCGATGAAATCGGCCAATGAATGGAATTTCCCGAGCAGGCGCCCCACCAGGTAATAGGCTCGGTAAGCGGCGAAGAGCAAGTACATCTGCAGGGAGGGATAGCTGAAGAAGCGGGGATTGAGATCGCCGGAGAAGAAATTCATGACCCGGGCGATGAGAGTCAGCTCATCCGGCCTGACTCCTTGATGCGGAAGTCCGAAGCCGAGGCCGATGAGCCGTGCCGCGGCCCCGGCGGCGAGAATGAGGAAGAGAAGTAGCCTGCCTTGCCTTTTCCCCGCACCATCCATGAGGCGAGACAGTAATGCCTGCGACGTTCCCGGAGCAAGCGGCCGGTGGCTTCCTCAGGGTTGCAGCTTCGCCTGGGCCAAAAAAAAGGCCCCGGACGCTGCGCGCGTCCGGGGCCGGAGTGGAGTATTGATGGGCTGATCAGTTGTTGTTGTAGTACTCCTGATCGTAGCTCGATCCGCAATCATCGCCACAATCGTCGTCGCTGATGTACCCGCGATCATCATCGTCGTAGCGCGGCTTCTCGTAGCTCTGATGCTGATAGGTCACGTAGCCGCCATAAGCCGGGAAGCCGAAGCCGAACCCGAACGCCAGCCTGGGCAAAGGTGCGGACGCTCCGACGAACACCTGATCCCCGCAGTAGTAATACGGGCGATAGGCCACGCCGCTACCCACATATACCGGGAAGCTGTAAACCGAGTGATAGTGGTGGTGTGGGCCGTAATAGACCGAGCCGGTGTAATACGGCTGATAGTAACTTCGATTTTCCACGTAGATACGCCGCGGGACTGAGCGATAGCCGAAGTAGGCATTCCCGCCCCAGGTGAGGGCAGGTCCAGACCGGTAACCATGTCCGTAGCTCGAATAGCCCCCATACGTGTAATGCGAGGAACCGCCATGCGAATATCCGCGGTCGTAATGTCCCTGGCCCTTGCCGTGGCGGCCATGGTCGTGATGATCCCAATTGTCCGCCAGGGAGATGGAGGGAGCCGCTGCGAGAACCATGATCAAAGGAACTGCGACGGCGAGCTTCTTGAGAACTGAATTCTTCAGCCGGAATTTCGCACTATACATAGGTGGCACCTCCTGAGGCCGCAGGAGGATTTGCGAGAATCAGGCCAAGTCGATCTCCAGAGCCTTTGCGAGCAAAACCCAGGAATACCAAAGGTTACAGCCAATTCCCTGAGGTAGTCCCCCATCCCGTGCCTCAGGGGATCACCTGAAACTGAACTCCTGTCAGCGGAAGTGGACGAAGCCGGTAGACGATGCATTCATGCCGATTTGATGAAAGCTGGTCTGGGAAATAACCGGTCGCTCAGACGAGAATCAGAATATCGGTTTCCGGCTCGGCCTCGGGAGTCACCAGGTTGTGCAGGAGACTTTCCTGGGCCGCGTGGGCGGAATTCTCCAGAGACTTACTGCCGCCCGAGGAGGGGGCATAGATGACGAGCCAGAGCCGCGTCGTGCCGGGAGTGACGCAAGTTCGCAGGGAGTCCGACGTGGGGTTGCCGAACGGCCCGAGAGAGTCCGCCAGAACCGGCTTGCCTTCAAGACTCACCAGGTCTTTCCGGATCCCTGCGTACGATTCGGCCAGACCGCCGCGCCTCAGGACGACCGACCCCTCGATGCGGCTCTCATCGTACAGACCCAGAGGGAGAAGCAGCCGCAAGGAGAGCAAATTGCAGAGATCCACCGCGTTCAGCAGGCGGGGCATGGGCTTGCCCTGGAGAACACGCCGAAGCAAAGCTTCGGAGGAAGGTCGGGTGCGTGTCGGGTCGATCCGGAAGGAACGGTACAGCTCGCGCGCCGCGGCCAGCTGCTCAATCTCTCCAGGAGAGCGACCCAGGTGCCGGCTCAGGAGCGCTTGTTCCAACTCCTCCATCTCATGAAGCAGCGGAGATGAAGAGGGGCGGATGAGGACCGGTGCTATCCGTATGCGCGCGATTCCAATCAGATGGCGGATGTCGTCGGCGATCGTCAGGTCAGGCACGGTTCGCGCGCTTGCCACCGGGACGGGGCCTGGGATTTTTTCGCGCCGGGCGCCGGTCCGGACGCCGCTTCAGTGCCTTGGCCGTCATTCCCTGCCGCGGATTCCTGGCG
>Ga0066903_100006202_pt1 | contig 10552 bp, 11 predicted proteins | sample PanSoiMetaGPlot1_FD_67491 | JGI IMG/M metagenome (GOLD analysis project Ga0066903, IMG submission 67491) | Tropical forest soil microbial communities from Panama analyzed to predict greenhouse gas emissions - Panama Soil - Plot 1 (version 2) | ecosystem: Environmental > Terrestrial > Soil >...
GTGCGAATTCCGAGGCGTTGCGCTTCGCTGCGTCGCATGACTAGCGCATAAGTATTGTTGAACCCAAGGGGCTTGGTCATTCCAACTCCGAATTTTCCGAGCGAGTCTCGGATGTCTTCGAGCGAGAGTTGATGGTCACTTTTCAAGATTTCCTGCGCGATTGTTCCCGTGTATTCCGGGTAGACGTCGATTTGTCCGCCACGCAGTGCCTGCCAGAGAATGATTGTGCCGCCCATTCCCTGTCGATGTTCCGCTGCGATTCCGGCATCGCTTAGTGCGCGCCTGGCGATCTCACCCAGAACGTACGATTCGGTGAATTTTTTTGAGCCGACATTGACCGGGTACGCTGATGCCTGGAAAACTTCCACGGCAACGATCAAAGATAGCCCTAGGAACACGCTTGCCCCTGAGCGGCGCGCACGCCGTGCGCGCTCTACCAGCTTGGTACGAAGGGGCTTCATGTCAGCGCGAGTCCGCGTTGGGCATTGATGAATTCCGACACAAAAGGATCGGCCGGTTTTTCGCGCAGTTCTTTGATCGAACCCTTTTGCACGACCCGGCCATCGTTCATCAGAACGATTTCATCACCAAAATAAGTCGCCTCAGCCAAATCATGCGTGACGAACAGGACCGTCTGTTGCAATCGCGCAAAAATGCCCTTGAGATCAGTTTGCAGGGAAACGCGCACCAGCGGATCCAACGCACCGAGCGGTTCATCGAGTAACAGCAGTTCGGGTGAAAGCATCAAGGCCCGCATCAAACCGACTCGCTGCCGCTGACCTCCGGAAAGTTCGACAGGATATCGCGAGAGCAGGTTGGCAGAGAATCTCGTTAATTCGCACAATTCGAGGAGTCGCTTCCGCATCTCGTCGTCGGATGTTCCGACGTGACGGGCCATCAACAGGACATTGGCGCGCGCGGTCAGATGCGGAAATAAACCGCCCTCCTGGATGACGTATCCAATCCGCCGGCGGAGATTGATGATTGTATCGGGTGTGATCGCTTCGCCGTTGAACTCGATCGAACCAGAGTCCGGCTCAATCAAACGGATGATCAATCGGAGCAAGGTTGATTTGCCACAGCCGCTCGGCCCGATCAGAACGGTGGTTTTGCTGCGCTCGATGGAAAGATTTGTCGACTGCAAAGCCGTTGTGCCCATATAGCGCTTGCTTACATCGACAAGTCTAACGAGAGCGCTCATTGCGATTTGCGATATTTTGTAGAGGCAAACGTCTCCCCTGCAAGCATGGATACTTTATGTAGCGCAGGCGAGACGACTGCCACTACAGGTTTGTGAACGCAGGGCGAGCGCAGGGGCGGGTTCACTGATCCCGGCCGCACCCAAAATAAAAAATGCCAAATAACCTTGCGTCGTCGGTCCACAATTTGACGAATTCGAATCCAGCCTGGCGAGCGAGGGCAATGAAACCCTCCTGTGTGTGCTTGTAGGAATGCTCGGTCAGGATCTTCTCACCCGCGCGGAAACGAAATTCTCGATTTCCTACGTGAACTATTTGATCGGTCGCGCTGATCAAATACATCTCGATGCGGCCTGCTGCAGAATTGTAAATTGCGCGGTGTCGCCACTGGTTTAGGTCGAAATCCGTGCCGATCTCGCGATTGAGGCGCGCGAGCAGATTCAGATTGAATTGCGCTGTAACCCCAGCGCTGTCGTTGTATGCGGTTTCGATTATGTCTTGATCCTTTTGCAAATCGACTCCGATTAAGAGCCCGCCGCCGCCCTGACAGGACACATTGGCGATGCGGCGCAGAAATTCCAGCGCTTCATATGGCTCGAAGTTGCCGAGAGTGGATCCGGGAAAATAAACGACATTACGCGCGGGCTGTCGGCGCGGTGTCGGAAGCACCACAGGTTGGAGATAATCTGCGCAGACGGGCAGGATCTCCAGATCGGGCAAAATTTTCCGAAAAGATGCGGTTGATTTACGCAACTGTTTTTCCGAAATGTCGACCGGGATATAAACAGCGGGCTTGTCGAGGGCCTCGATGAGAATCCGTGTCTTGGTTCCCGCGCCGGTGCCGAGTCCGATGAGCTCAATATTTGGTCCGAGTTGCGATGCGATCTCGGCGCTGTGTTGTTCGAGAATATCGATCTCAGTCCGGGTGATGTAGTATTCCGGCAGTTCGCAAATTTTTTGAAACAATGCCGCGCCGCGCTCATCGTAGAAATACTTGCACGGCAGCGTGGGTGTACTCGAGGAAAGGCCTGCGATTACTTCTGATAACAAGTCAGAGGTTTTCGGCGGAACTTCGGAAATAGGTTGTACGGCGGTTAGCGGGTGCGTCATGATGGCATTATCGTTCGGCGCGTGCTCAGCGGACGCGCGGTCAACCATTCATTGTGGATCGCGTGCGAGTCTGATCCCTGTAAACTGCCAGCGTTTTTCCGGCTGGAAGAAATTGCGGTAAGTGCGGCGAATGTGACTCCGTGACGTCGCACAGGAACCGCCCCGCAAAACGTACTGATTACACATGAATTTTCCGTTGTATTCCCCGAGGGCACCGGGTACTGCGCGATAACCGGGATAAGCCGAGTACGCGCTACGCGTCCATTCCCAAACATCGCCAAACATTTGGTGAAGAGCCGGGTCTTTCCGGAATTCTTTGGCCACGCCAGCGGACGAAGCCGCGACAGATGCGGGATGAAACAGTTCGCTCTCAACGAAGTTTCCTTCGATTGGGGATTGCAGCGCGGCGCGTTCCCATTCGAACTCCGTCGGCAGGCGTGCACCAGCCCAGTTCGCATACGCGTCTGCTTCGAAATAGCTCACATGCGTCACAGGCTCGGATTCATCGATCGGGCGAAAACCCGAGAGAGTAAAGTTCCACCATGCCCCTTCGTGTTTCGTCCAGTAAAGCGGCGCCTGCCAGCGTTGGTCATTAACCGTCATCCATCCGAGGGACAGCCAGAATTCCGGACGCGAGTAACCATTGTCTTTGATGAATTCGATGTACTCGCCATTCGTCACCGGCCGTGATGCGAGCGAAAATGGGGGAACCAGCGCTCGGTGCTGCGGTCCCTCGTTGTCGTACGCGAACCCAGGGCCATCATGGCCGATCCCCGAGATTGCCTCTTCAAAATTGATGAAGTGGAGGGACGAAATCTGTGAGCCCGGGGTCGCAGAGCTCCGCCCTCCAGTTTTCTTCAAATCACGAAAAACAGGATACAGCGGATTTTGTGCGAAGACATGCTTGATATCGGTAATTAGCAATTCCTGGTGCTGTTGCTCATGATGAATGCCAAGAACCAGGACGGGTTCGATTTCATCGAGCAACTTTTCGTCCGCGCTCGAAAGTAGATCGTCGATGTGCGCATCGATCGATGCGCGGTAACGTTGTGCCTCCCCGACTGTTGGGCGCGAGATTAATCCACGTAGATCGCGCCGGTGCATGTCGCCGGCTGCGTTATAGTACGAATTAAAGAGATAGGCGTACTCAGGAATTTCGGCCCGGTAACCCGGACAGAACTTTTTGAGGATAAACGTTTCGAAAAACCATGTGGTATGGGCGAGGTGCCACTTCGTGGGACTTACGTCTGGCATCGACTGCACGACGCAATCCTCAGGTTCGAGACCTGCGCCTAGACTATTTGTAAAGTCTCTGACATGATGAAAGCGAGCAAGAAGGCGCTGAACGCGCTCCGAGCTCGAATGAAAATCTGATCCTCTTGCCGCAACCGTGTCGGTGGCAGCTTCTGCTGAAACTGGACTCAAAGAATTTCTCCCTCTTGTTCGAGCTCTTCTCGACGCGCTTCGAGCATTTGGTCGTGCGTGGCTTCCTCGATACCATCGATCACCAGATGCTCGCCAACGGTTTCCTCCTCATCCGCACCGGCGCGCGGCAGTCGGTGCCCCTTGGAGCTCGCGACCACAGTCCACTCTTCGGTGAGATCGGCGTTATCGGGGGTTTCCTCAGGTGGTGAATTATTTTCCGTTCCCATCAATTCACGGCGTGCTTGTCTCCAATCTGCGTCCGTAAATTCATCTGGGTTGCGCTCGTCGATCATCGCGATCTCCCTCGCGCGCTTTTCCACTTGCTCAGGCGAAGGCGCTCCAAGCCCGTTGCCGTGTAGCTCGATTTTTCCCGGTCGAGGCTGTGAGTAATCGTTCATAAACCAATTGTGCGAAGGCCCAAGGCGCCTTGTTCGCAATACAGTTTGCCCTAGAGATTAGAGGCTGGCAATACAAGCGCTTAAAAAAAGAGCTGCTCCTGCTTTAAGATGAAAAACGTGAATTTTGTTCAACTGCAGGGTGGCGCCGTTGTCGCGTTTCAGGAATACGGCGACGCCAGTGGAGTGCCGGTCGTATTTTGCCATGGGTGGCCGAGCTCGTGCACGATGGCGCAACTCACAGACGAACCGGCGCGCCAACTTGGGGTTCGCGTCATTTCAGCTGATCGACCGGGCATTAGCGAATCGAGTTTGCAGCCGAATCGGAAATTGGCCGATTGGCCGCGAGTTATAGAACAACTTCTCGACCACCTCGATATTAGCGAATTCCGAACATTGGCGATCTCTGGCGGCGCTCCCTACGCGTACACGATGGGGGCAACCATGCCCGGACGAGTGCGAGCGATTGCAGTCGTATGTGGCGCGATTCCAATGGCTGAGCTTGAGGATGACCGAGGACTGCTGCCACTTTATCGCTGGATGCTGGCACTTAATCGATCGCATCCACAGCTCTTACGAAACTTGTTTCGCATGTCTCAGCCGTTTCTATCGGTGCGGCCGCCTGTTCGCTTCCGGCCGTTGTTCTTGAAGATGCTCAGGTTGCGACCGACCGATGAAGAAAGTCTGCGCGACGCCGCGGCATTCGAAGCAATTTTTGAAAGCCAGAGACGCGCCTGGCGCGGGTCAGTTGAAGGCGTCATAACCGACGCACAAATCTATGCAGATCCGTGGGGATTTTCACTTGAAGACGTAGATGCCCCCGTGCGTCTTTGGCATGGGAAACAAGATCGGGCTTTCTCAGTTCACCTGGCGGAAGAGGTCGCGAAACGTTTGCCTAGCTGCAAAGCGCGCTTCATTGATAACGCCGGTCATTATTCCCTGCCCATCCGTCACATGCGCGAGATTCTTGCCGATTTGATATCTCTGTAGTGGCAGGCGGGCCGGGCCTGCCCTTTTCACGAGATGCAGCCGGCACGGCTGCCGCTACATTTTAATCATGGAAGAGGATTTCACAGGGGGCGCAATTTACGATCAGCCAACATCGCGACAGTGGAGTGTCGATCCGCCGTTCGACGCGCGGGTTCGGCAACTCGTCCGCGATTGGGACGCAAGCGAAACGCCCGAGCTGATTGAGGAAATGATCGTTACAGCGCTTAAGATAGCCCGCGATCGCATGAGCGTGGCAGATCTCAAATTGATCAATCGTTCGATTAAAGAAATGCGCAACGCGGCAAAGGTCTTCGCGCCATTTCAGCATTTACGCAAACTGGCCATTTTTGGGTCGGCCCGCACGCCGGTCCATTCGCCGGTGTACGAAGTCGCTAAAGATTTCGCGCATGAGATCGTGGCGCACAATTTTATGGTGGTCACCGGTGGCGGCGACGGAATCATGGGAGCGGCGCAGCAGGGCGCAGGCCGCGCGCACAGTTTCGGTCTTAACATTCGTCTCCCATTCGAGCAGCGAACCAACGAAATCATTAAAGGCGATCCCAAACTGATTACACTCAACTATTTCTTCACGCGTAAATTGAACTTTGTGAAGGAGGCGCACGCGTTCGCATTATTTCCAGGAGGCTTCGGCACACTTGATGAGGCGTTTGAAGTGCTCACGCTGATGCAAACCGGCAAAGCCCGGATCATTCCCGTCGTGTTGCTGAATCGACCACGGGGAAATTATTGGCAGCTCTGGATGAAGTTTATTACCGACCGTCTACTCAGGCGTGGCTTGATTTCAGAGGAAGATCTTTGCTTTTTCAAAATCACACCCACTGTTCGGGAGGCTGTTGCAGAAATCCTGCATTTCTACAAAATCTATCATTCGGCGCGCTGGGTCGGGGAACGACTTGTGATCCGTATGAATGATCGCTTGTCGCAAGATGCGCTTGATTATCTCAACAAGCAATTCGCTGACATCGTGCACAAAGGCGAAATTACGCAGAGCGCGGCGCTGCCTCAGGAAAAAAATGAAGCTGAGATTTGGGACTTGCCTCGGCTGATTCTCACGCCTTTTCGCAATCGATTTGGGCGCTTCCGGCAGTTAATCGACGCGATCAATTCTTCTTCAACTGCGTGAGACTTCCCGACGACCGGCAGACTCCCTCCGCGGACCCTGATCCACCCATGGCTGGTTCATCATTACCGTCCTCTACCAGGGCAAGGTCGGCGCGAAGTTTGGCCTTCATCATTTTATCGAACGAAAAATGCTCTGTTGCGTAGCGGAGACCGTTCGCTGCGCAGCGTGTCGCCAGGTTCGGATTGCAAATGAATTCAAGGATTGCCGCTGCCAGCGCCTTACTATCGCCCGGATCGATAAGCAGACCGTTTTGCCGGTGCTCAACAATCTCCGGGATATCGCCGACCTTTGTCGCGATTACGGGGCGACCGCTGGCAAAGGCTTCACGTAACACGATCGGGGACGCTTCGGTGCGCAATGATGCAATCACAATCATGTCGCATGCCGCGTAAACATCGGGGGTGTCCCAGCGATATCCTGCCATGATGATTTTGTCGCCCAGTCGCGCTCGATCGATTGCGTTTCTTACATTGATGCCACGTTTCAGAATGCCGGTGCCCTGACCAACGATGACAAAACGCGAATCAGGCCTCTCCGCCAAAACAAGGGGCGCTGCTTCAACGAGAACTAGCTGGCCTTTGTCGGGCCGAATCATTCCGATATTCCCGATCAGCGGAGTATCTGCGCCGACGCCGATTTCACGGCGAAATTTCATCCGATGGCGTGGCGGTTTGAATTTCTCCAAATCGACGGCTGAGCCGATGACTTCAATTTTCGCCGGATCAACGCGGTGTTCCTGAACGAGTTCACGTTTAATCACTGACGCATCGGCCACAATCTTCGAGCAACCATGCTTGAAAACGAATGCGCGGCCCTTGGTTCCAATCGGGTCGGTGATGCACCGTGCGCGACTGAGTGGAATCCCAGCGAAGTAGAGCGGCAGACAAAGCCAGTGATCTTTCGAGCTGTAGGTTTTAAGCAAACCGATGCGGTTTTGCCGGCAAAATCTCCACAGCCGCCATGAGGATGACAGGTCAACGCGACGCCCAAGCTGCATTGTTACAAGACGAGCGCCAAGTTCCGAGGCTTTGGAGTGTACCTGACTCTCGGGGTTGCACATGAGCCATGCCTGATGCCCATGAGCGTTTAGCCAATTTATCTCGAGACACGTGCGATACTCTTGTCCGCCCCAGCTGCGGCTGCTCTCTACATAGAGAATATTCACGTGGAATCGCCAAGGACTGCTGCTGGCAATAATCTACGCGGCCGCGCCGCGTTTTTCGAGAATGTAATCGTGGATCGTATTTACAGTTTGCAGCGCTTTCCCGGCGACTTCTGAGCTTGGCACTCCGACTCCAAATGTCTTTTCCATGCTTACGACAAGCTCAAGTGCATCGATGGAATCCAAACCAAGGCCGTTCGCACCAAAAAGCGGAACATCGTCCCCGATCTGATCGGGTGTAACTTGCAGCATCAAGTTTTTTACAAGCATCTCTTTGATGCGAGTGCGCAAATCAGGTTCGCCCATAAACGAGCCGCGATTCTGCCGTAAGTCGCGCGTTTGGTCAAACCGTAGGAGCGGGACCAGGTCTTATTTTTTCGAGTAGTCCAAAAAGATGCTAGGACGCATCGCACGCCAAAGCCATTGCGCAAAAACGCAATGACAGACGATCAATCTATTTTGCGGACGCCTGGACGGCGCGCGCCTAGCGGGACGCAGCTTCTTTATGCCTGATCGGCTTTGCCGTCGGCGCTCGCAGACTGATTATCGCCTCGCGCCACAGTCGATTGCGCGGGTTTCACTTCAGACTTCGCGTTTTCAGTCTCAGATTTTCCGGCCTTGTGCAGTTCGTCGTTGAATTCGTCTTTTGCTTTTTGAAACTCCTTTACCGCCTGGCCCATTCCACGCGCCAGCTCTGGTAACTTCTTTGCTCCGAATAGTACGAGAATAATCAGCAGGATGACGATCAAATCCGGCCCTGCCAAATTCATGAAACTGGCGATGAGGCTCATGCGCTGACCTCCAACATCAAGCCGTTTCCTGAAGTTTCAAGGCAAATCCGCGAGGCGGACAACGGAGCCTCGAAGGTTGACACGCTCAAACTACTGTGGAAAAAGGGTTTCCTACGATGCGTCCTATCTGGAAAGGCAGTATTAGCTTCGGGCTGGTTTATATTCCCGTGGCGGTTTATCCAGCGACCCGCGAGGAGAAGCTTAGTTTTCGGCAGCTTCGTTCCAGCGATCTTAGCCCTATAAAATACAAAAAGGTGGCGGAGGCTGATTCAAAGGAAGTTCCCGCCGACCAGATCGTGAAGGGCTTCGAATACGAGCGGGGGAATTACGTTGTGATGAAGGACGAGGACTTCGAGAAGGTGCGGATCGAGTCTACGCATTCCATCGATATCACCGATTTCGTGGACTTGGAGCAAGTCGATCCAAAGTTTTTTTACAGACCATATTTTCTTGAGCCGCAAAAGGGCGGGGAAAAGGCGTACGCAGTTTTGCACAAGGCGCTTAGTGGCACAGGCAAGATCGGGGTTGCCAAAGTGGTCATCAGTAATCGTGAGCACTTGGCCGCCGTTAAACCGGATGGCTTGTTTTTAATCTTGGAGCTGATGCACTTCGCCAGCGAAATACTAAGCGCGGAGGTTTTGAAAAATGGTTCGGCTACAGCGGTCAGTGATAAAGAATTGAAGATGGCGCAGGCCCTCATCGAAAGCATGACGGTTTCTTGGGAGCCGGAAAAGTATCGGGACGAGTACCGGACGGCGTTAATGGAGATTATCGAGCAGAAGGCGCAGCACAGAGAGATCACGACAAAGGCGCCAGCTCCCCCAACGCCAACCAACGTTGTCGACCTGGTTAAGGTGCTGCAAGACAGCCTGAATCGGACGCAATCGCAAAAGCAGAAACGCGGCTCTTCTCCATCCAGCGGGCGTCGCTCGACAAGCGCGTTGGTTAAGCAACGACGACGGACTGGCACTTTAGGGTAGTTTGGCCGGGTCACTTCGGGTGCTACCCCCCGGCCTGCACGACCGGCGTTAGTGGCTCTGCCGCTGGGGAATGCAGGGGCGGGTTGCAAATCACGGCTCTCGCATTATAATCAGCACTCTTTTTATGGCCAAGACTGCCTGGATTAACCGCAATGATCGCAAACGCGCGACGGTAAAGAAGTACGCGGCGTTACGCGCTGAATTAAAGGCAAAAAAGGATTACGCACGGCTTTCTCAACTGCCCCGTGATGCCAGTCCGACGCGCGTAGTGAATCGATGCGAAGTCACTGGGCGCCGGCGAGCATTTATTCGCCGGTTCAAGATGTCGCGCCTGACTTTCCGTGAACTGGCGTCGCAAGGTTTGATCCCTGGCGTAACCAAATCGAGTTGGTAAATTCGGGCATGTCGCTGTGCGACGTGTCGCTAGTCTGGTTACAAACTGGACTGACGCCGAGTCTATTAGATGAACTTCCCCTCATTATTCCTTTTATCACCCATTGCTGATGTAGTCGCGCGGCACTGGGACCCTTTGATGGTTCTGATCGCCAAACTGGCGACAGTTATCGCTTTGGTATTGCTCAACGGGTTTTTTGTCGTTGCTGAATTTGCGCTGGTAAAAATCCGCGACAGCCAGATCAGGACGCTGGCCGAGGAAGGTGTAAGGCGAGCAGCTTTCGTAAAACAGATTAAGGACAATCTGAACGCCTATCTTTCTGCCTGCCAGGTTGGAATTACTGCAGCGAGCCTCGGGCTTGGTTGGCTTGGAGAACCTTTCCTTGCGCGGATGTTGGAACCTTTTTTCGCTCTCGCAGGAATTCAATCCGTGCCGGTAATCAGGTCGATTTCTTTCGTTCTGGCGTTTTCGGCCATTACATTTCTACACATTGTGCTGGGGGAACAAGCCCCCAAGATTCTCGCCATCCGCAAGGCCATGCCTGCGGCGCTGTTCGTCAGCGCGCCGCTGCGATGGTTCTACGCGATCTTTAAACCAGCAATCTGGTTTTTGAACGCTGCGAGCAACTGGGTCCTTCGTAGCGTTATTCGCGTGGAACCCATCGCCGAAGGAGAATTGGCCCACAGCGAGGAAGAACTGCGATTGATCGTCCAGGAAAGCGAAAAATCCGCCGAGGTTACGCCGCTCGGCCGTGAACTTGTTTTTAATGTGCTGGATCTGCGTGACCGCGTGGTACGCGATATCATGACGCCCCGCGGAGAAATCGTTTACTTTGATCTCGAAGACGGTTTCGATGCGAATATAAAAAAGGCCATCGAGACCCGGCACACGCGCTTTCCGCTGTGTCGCGAGAATCTCGATCACACGGTCGGTCTGATCCATATCAAGGAACTGCTCCCGCT
>Ga0066903_100006204_pt1 | contig 10551 bp, 9 predicted proteins | sample PanSoiMetaGPlot1_FD_67491 | JGI IMG/M metagenome (GOLD analysis project Ga0066903, IMG submission 67491) | Tropical forest soil microbial communities from Panama analyzed to predict greenhouse gas emissions - Panama Soil - Plot 1 (version 2) | ecosystem: Environmental > Terrestrial > Soil >...
CAGTTGCTGTGCATGAGCCTGCCGCTAAGGCCGAAATCACGACGTCGTCGGTTTCCGCCTTTGTGCCGGCGCGCTATGATGCCCGGGCTGGCTTCATGGGTGGCCGCGGCCTTTACTGAGCCGCATTCTTCCGCCACAGGTCCGCTGGGTTGCATTGCAATCCCTGGAACGCCAGCGATGAACGAGCCTCGATGATGCGGCAGCGCAACTTTGCATTTGGACGTTGGGTTGTGGCGGCACTTTTTGCCGCCGGGCTGGGTGCGGTCGCGATTGCCGCGCCGACACATGCGCCTGGCCCCGCCCATAAGGGCGCGGCCCCTCCTGTACAGAAGAGGGAAGCCCCTAAGAAAGACGAGCCGAATATCTCCGCGCCGCACGCTATCCTGATCGATGCCGAAAACGGTGGCGTGCTGTACGAGCGCGATGCCGACAAGCTGATCTTCCCGGCCAGCCTCGCCAAGCTGATGACGGCGGAATACGTGTTCAATGAGGTCAAAGAAGGCCGCCTCAAGCTCACCGACGAATTCATGGTCAGCGAGAATGCCTGGCGCAAGGGCGGCGCGCCGTCGCACGGATCGACCATGTTCGCTGCGATCAATAGCAAGGTCCCCGTTGATGACCTGTTGCACGGGATGATCATTCAGTCCGCTAACGACGCCTGCATCATCCTGGCCGAAGGGATTGCTGGAAACGAGACGACCTTCGCAGAGAAACTGACCGAACGCGCGCGGGCTATTGGGCTTGCCAAATCGATCTTCACCAATTCGAACGGTTTGCCGGATCCGGACGAGAAGGTCACAACACGCGAATTGGCGATGCTGGCGCGTCACATCATTCGCACCTATCCGGATTTCTACCAGTTATTCGGCCAGGCGGACTACACGTGGAACAAAATTCGCCAGCAGAACCGGAATCCGCTCCTCGGCGCGATGACAGGTGCCGACGGCCTCAAGACGGGCTTTACGAAAGAGGCCGGCTACGGGCTGGTCGGGTCTGCGGTGCAGAACGGCTTGCGCCTGATCGTCGTCGTCAATGGCGTGGCGACGGCCAAGGAGCGCGCCGACGAAGCCAAAAAGCTACTCGAATGGGGATACCGGAATTTCGAGCAGCGGGTGCTGTTCGCCGAGGGCCAGACGATCGGCGCTGCCAAAGTTTTTGGCGGCGCGAGCAGCCGCGTCGACCTGGTTGCGGCCGACGGCGCGGTACGCGTGATGTTGCCCAAGTCCGGAGGCGAAAAGCTGATTGCCCGAATTGTTTACACCGGGCCGGTGCCGGCACCGGTGACCGAAGGAACGCGCATTGGCAACCTGAAGGTCTGGCGGAACAACAACTTGATTTTGACCTCGCCATTGAAGGCCGCGGAAAGTGTCGGCAAGGGGAATATGTCGCAGCGCGCCTTCGACGCTGTGACCGAAATGATCATCGCACTGTTCCGTTCCGGGGCTGAACGATTATGATGATTTCTTTCGGCCGGCGTTCCGAGATGTAGCCTGATGCGCGGACATCTCATCACTTTTGAGGGCGGCGAAGGCAGCGGTAAATCGACCCACGCGGCGACACTGGCCGAACGGCTGATATCTCTCGGTATCGAGGTCGTGCTTACGCGAGAGCCGGGCGGCTCGCCGGGCGCCGAAGTCATCCGGCATATCCTGTTGTCAGGCGTTGCCAAGCCGCTCGGCGCCGAAACCGAGGCGATCCTCTTCGCGGCCGCCCGCGACGACCATGTGCAGACGACCATCCTGCCCGCACTGCAATCCGGGCAATGGGTGATAAGCGACCGCTTCATCGACTCGACTCGCGTCTACCAGGGTTCGCTTGGCAGCGTTGACCATCGGCTGATCCGCAGCCTGGAGCGGGTCACCATTGGATCGGCCTATCCCGACCTGACTTTCATCCTGGATGTGCCCCCGCAAATCGGGTTGACGCGCGCCTCGCAGCGACGCGGGCAGGGCCCCGCCGACCGCTTTGAGGCGGAGTCCATTGAGTTTCACGAGAAGCTTCGTCAGGCCTACCGCACGCTTGCGGCCGAAGAACCAGAGCGTTGTATCATTCTCGATGGCCGGGCACCCCGCGAAGTTGTAGCCGAGCACATTTGGTTGACTGTGCAGGAGCGCTTCCTATCTGATCGCGCTAGGGCAGCGAAAAGGGCGGCGCCTTGAGCGATGACAGCGAGGATGGTGCAAGACTGCCTCGCGAGACGACGGCGCTGTTCGGCCATCAGCAGGCCGAGCACTTGCTTCTCGATGCGTACAAAAGCGGACGAATTCCCCACGCTTGGTTGATCGGCGGGCCACCTGGCATTGGCAAGGCGACGCTCGCCTACCGGCTGGCACGGTTCGTACTGGCCCATCCCGATCCACGCGCCGCCGAGGTGCAAGGGGCAACCTCGCTTGCAGTCGATTCGAACCAACCGGTGGCGCGGCGTATCGCGGCGCGGGCGCAGGGCGACCTGTTGGTTTTGGAGCGCGCCATCAACGAACAAACCGGCAAGCACTATACAGTCATACGGGTAGATGATGTCCGACGCACAACCGCGTTTTTTGGCTCGACGGCGGGCGAGGGCGGCTGGCGCATCGCCATTGTCGATGCCGTTGATGATCTGCAGCGTGAGGGGGCCAACGCTCTGCTGAAAGTGCTTGAGGAACCGCCGCAGCGCTCGCTACTATTGCTCATCAGCAATGCGCCGGGTCGCGAGTTGCCCACCATCCGCTCGCGCTGCCGCCGGTTACTGCTGCGCCCTCTTGCGGCCGAAGATGTTGCCCACGCGGTGGCCCAAGCAACCGACCGCGATGCGTCCGACGATGAAGTCAGGACCGCCGCGGAGGCCTCCGAGGGCAGTGTCGGCCGCGCACTCAACCTTCTTGACGCCACGGCCTTGTTGCTGCGTCAAAAGGTCCTCGACCTGCTCGCGCAATTGCCGGATCCGGATCCGCGTGCGCTTCATGCAATCGGCGATGCCATTGGTGGCAGTGATCCAAAGACTCTCGAAACCTTCATGGACCTGATCAACGGCTGGCTCTCGGCGCGTCTTGCCGAAGCGACCCAAGGCAAAATACAAAAGGTCAGGCTCGCGGAAGCCTGGGAGCAGGTCAATCGCGCCGCGCGCGACGTCGAGATCTACAATCTGGAACGCAAGCCGCTGGTATTCACTGTCTTTGGCGCCCTGGCAGAGACTGCACGCACCTGAACCGGCCAACCGCGTGGGCTGAGGTGGGCAGATCTGGGGTTCGCTTGGCCACGCCGTTGTGATTGAATTTGGCCCGCTTGCATCACGTGCAAGATCGGCCGCACCAGAACGGCCTAGGTCTCGGGGAGGATGTCCATGATTCACAAAACCAATCGCCGTCAATTTCTCGCGGGTTCGGCTGCAACCGCTGGCGCGGCCGCCTTTCCCATGCCGGCAATCGCCCAGAACACACCGATGAAGATTGGTCTGTTGACGGTCAAGACCGGACCGCTCGCCGCGGGCGGCCAGCATGCCGAGGAAGGCATCACTTCTTTCCTGAAGGAAAGGAATTTTACGCTTGCAGGCCGTAAGATCGAATTGCTGATCGCCGACACCGGTGGTTCACCGGCCGGCGCCAAGACTAAGGCACAGGAATTGGTCGAGCGTGACAAGGTGAATGTCGTGCTCGGCCCGTTCGCCGCATTCGAGCTTCTGGCAACGCTGGATTATTTCGCGCAAGCAAAAATGCCGACGCTCGCCTTTGCCGGCGCTGAGGACGTCACCCAGCGTAAGGGCAACCCTTATCTCACGCGCACCTCATACACTTCGGCCCAATGTCTCTACCCGCTCGCCGATTATGTGCGCACGGAAATGAAGCTGAAGACCGCAAGCACCATCGCAGACGATTTTGCGTTCGGTTATGAACAGATCGGCGGCTTTCAGCGCGTCTTCGAAGAGAAGGGCGGCGCAGTAGCGAAAAAACTATGGTCACCGCTTAATACCGCCGACTATGCGCCCTATGTCGCGCAGGTTCCGGAATGTGATGCAGTCTGCGTCGGACTGGCGGGTTCAAATCCGATCAAGTTCATCAAGCAGGCCAAGGGGCTCGGGATCAAGCAGCAACTTGTCGGCGGATCGACCACGGCCGACGACACTATTATCGCCGCGTATGGCGAGGAGGTGCAGGGCCTTGTTAACACCAATCCCTATTCGCTCGATATCGATAGCGAGGCAAATAAGCGCTTCATCGCCGCCATGCGGAGGAACTATGGAGCCGACGTCCGCATCGGGCATTATGCCGCCTGCTTCTACATCGACGGACAGGTTATTGAGGCTGCGCTCGCGAAAACCGGAGGCAAATCCGACAACCCCGATGAATTTGTCAAGGCAATCCGTTCGGTCACGCTGGCGGAAACGCCGCGCGGACCGATCAGCTTCGACGACTACGGCAACGTGGTGATCGACGTCTACGTGCGGCGTGCCGAGAAGCAGGACGGTAGGATGGTGAATAGGACGATCAAGACCTATAACAACGTCAGCCAGTTCTGGACTATGGATCCGGTAAAATTCCTCGCCGACCCTGTTTTCTCGCGCGATTACCCGCCATTGAAAGGCTGAGAAAAACACGCGTGGATCTACGCGCGCTTTTTTACGCCGGATAAGACAGGGTCTCGGGGCTGCGGTCGTTGAGATACTGGTCCAGCCCCCAACGTTCGACCTGGGCGAAGACTTCATCGAATTCTTCACGCGGCAGCGGCGTGTTGACGAAGCGTTCACCGCGCCCAAAACTGCCGAACTCCCAAGGGTGGAAATCCTCGAACTCGGCGGGAACCGCAAGCTTCCAAAGGGGCAAGTATTTCATCAGGTCCGCGTCCAGTGCCCGCTCCGCGCGATTGAGCGCTCGCATGTAGCCGCGCACGACGTCCGGGGTGGCGTTCGCGGGCACCCACCATAGCGTCTTGAACCGGTCCTCAATGATCTTGCGCAGGCCCAGTTGCTCCGCCATAGCGATTTGCGGCGGTAACAAGCTGGCAGCTTCGACTTCGCCATCGAGCAGCGCCCGCAACCGCGCACCGAAGCCGCCGGTGTTGACTGTTTTGATGTGCTCAAGCGGCAAATATTTTTCGAGGCGATAGGGCACATTGAAGTGGCTGCCCGCGCGCAGGCCCACCGAAATCGGAACGTCTTTCAAGTCCTCCGGCTTGCGAATCCTGGACGTCGGCCGCACGAAGATCGCCCAAGGTGAATCGCCGTAGCCTTCCGTGACGACGCGTCCCATGCCGGCGCTGGCATTGCAGATTGTCCCCCAGAGGCACGCGCCCTGGACAACATCCTGCTTATCTTCTGTGTAAGGCCGATCTTGCGGGCGCTGGAAATAGTCGAGCCCCTTCCAGCTCGACTGTGTGCCCCGGAACGTCTTCCAGTCGAATTCGACGTCGAGTCCCTCGGCTGCAAAGAAGCCTTCCTGCATCGCCACAAAATCATTGAGACCCATGCCCTTGGGTGCAACTTTGACACGTTTCAGGTTCCCGGCCATGGCTGACTCCTACCGACTTGATCGCGGTTGACGGGAATTTACCACGTTTGGCCGATCTGGCGCGAGCAACGTGCACCGATCCGTCAAATTTTATAGACGCGGGGAACGTTATGTTCCATGAACGCGGCGAACCTGTGTTTGCAGGTGGTGGCGCGCAATATCTGGTCTAGGCAGGGCGCTCGTCGACGGCAATTGCCCATCGTTGCTTAATTCGACACGACGACGCGGCTTTCCAGCGGCGTACGGTCGTAGAGGTAGATCACGTCGTCGTTGACAAGCCGGATGCAATCGGCATTGGCGGGCGGCGCGGCTGGCGAGCCGTGAATTCGATAATCCTTGTCGAGATAGAGGACGCGGGCGGCGGAATCACTGGATTCCTTACGCACGACGTGGAAGAGCCCGGCCAACGTGACACATTCAGGCCCGACGCCGATACTGTAGCGCAATGCCGACACATTCGGACGCACCACGTAGAGAAAGGTCTGTGTCTTATCGACAACGATGGTCCCGACCGGTTGGTTGGTCCGGTAGTAGACCAGCTGTCGCAAATTGACATAACCCGACTTGGCGGCGGGCTCCTCCATGGTGGCAGCGACGGGCCGTGCAATCGACATGCTCCGCAGATCCTCGAGGGAACGCGGCCAGTAGGAATAGATCGCGGCGCCGGCGGCGAGAACGATAATGGCGCCAAGCGCGCCCGCGGCAATGCGCAACGGCTTTCGGGTATCCTTGAGGGGACCGATGTCGCTGGATCGGCGGGCGGGAGGCGTGCGGCGTGGCGGGTTGGCAGCTCGGGCCGATGTCGCGCCATGAACGAACTCGCGTTCGCTGGGACGCGCGGCATCTCTCTCGATGCGCTGTATCGCGGCTTCCAATGCAGCACTTTCCGTTCGCAGGTCCGCATGGGATGAGCCCGGATCGACCGCACGAAACTTGTCGACCAGAGTCTGGCGCGCGCGCTGATAAAGTGCGCGACGCTGCTCGCCGGTATTGGGACGGAGCGAGGCCACAGCCCGGCTCAATATCGAATAGTAGTCAACCATTGTAGTAGGCTAGCACGATATCGGTCTGCTGAATAAAGACGATTTCACCGGATTGGAGGCGCATACAGAATGCCGCCTTTGCTCCACAGTTGGTTGATCCCGCGCGGAATAGCAAGAGGCGAGTCGGTGCCGACGGTCCGTTCATATACCTCCCCATAGTTTCCGACGAGCCTGATGACGCGCGCGGCCCAATCTGTGGTCAAGCCCATTCGCTCGCCGTAGTTTCCTTCGGCTCCGACGAGGCGTCGCACGTCCGGATTTTCGGACTTCAAGGCCGCATCGATATTTTTTGACGTCACGCCCAGCTCTTCGGCGTTGACCATGGCAAAGTGCACCCACTTTACGATGTTGAACCATTGGATATCGCTTTGGCGCACGGCCGGTCCAAGCGGCTCCTTGGAGATAACATCCGGAAGAATCACATGGTCGTCCGGTTTCGAAAGCGTAAGCCTGATACCGAAAAGCGCTGACACGTCCGCGGTGAGCACGTCGCATTGCCCGGAGTCGTAGCCTTTCACCGCACTTTCGAGCGTCGATGCTGCAACCAGCGCGTACAGCATCCTATTGCTGCGAAAGTAGTCGGCAAGATTAAGCTCGGTCGTTGTCCCGGTCTGAACGCATACTTTTGTGCCGTCGAGATCGAGGGCCGTTTCCTTGTTCATGGTCCGGCGGACAAGAAATCCCTGTCCATCGTAGTAGCTGGTTGCGGCAAATATCAGCCCAAGTTCGACCTCCCGGGATATCGTCCACGTGGTGTTGCGTGAGAGTACGTCGATGCTCCCCGATTGAAGCGCTTCGAACCGGTGGCCCGCGTCAAGCGGCACGTAGTTGACCTTGGCAACATCGTTAAAGATCGCAGCTGCGATCGCGCGGCACAGATCGACATCAAAGCCTTTCCAGTTACCGTTGCTATCGCGAAGTGAGAAGCCATATAGGCCCTCGCTGACCCCGCAATTGAGGGTGCCGCGATCCTTGACCGCCTTGAGAGTTTGCGCGTTCGCTACCGAAGCAAGCAAAATCATCGCCGCCATAAGTGACACGGGTAGTCGCCAAATCTTTATCGCCATTGATACGTCTCTTGTTTTGTGCGCTTGCGGCACCACGAACTGGATACTGTCACTTATTCACCGCCGGAGTTAAGTGCGCCTGGACGGCGTGATAGTTCACTACTACGAATAGCAGCCGTCGCAGCTATGCGCATGGAATTTTTTTGTCGCACACTCAGTTACTTTGGCTTTGATGTAGTGAATTCTTTAGTCGTCTTTTTCAGATTCCGGAAGAATTTCTCGGCCTGTGTCTCGCTGATGCGTACCAGGGGAGGCGGGTAATATTTTCCGTCGGCGACGTCCTTGGCCGGCCCATAGAAGCGGTAGGTCATGTTGTATTTCTTGCCGTTAGGTGTCGGCAGCCAGTTGGATTCCGGAGTTCCATCCGGGAGCTTTGGTGCAAACACGAGTGTTAACGAGCCATCGTCGTCGAATTGCACCGGTGATTGCTTGTTGAGCAGATAACGATTGAGCGGATTGGGGATGACCTTGAAGTCGGTGCCATCGACGACGATGACCGACCAGAAATAACGTGTCTTCGATCCGGGCAGGGCGTCCGCGGGATATGTCTGCGTGAAGGTTTGACTGCCATCAAGTCCCTGGGCGGCAAAGTAGACCGCCTCCTTGCTGTTGTTTGCCCAGATGCCAGTGTAGTTGGTGATGGTCCGCATCAGGTAGTCGGTGCGAAAATTGCCCACGATGCGCGGGCGAATCCACCCGTTCACCATCTTGCCCATCTTTGGGATCTCGCCGAGAAAAATCGGAATCGCCTGCTTGCGAATGATCTCGTCGATGCGCGAACGCTGTGCCGGATCGGCGGCGGCTTTAGCGACGGCACGGGCCTTCTCGCGCACGTCGATCATTCCGAGGTTGATGTCGGCCTCGCTCGCAAGAATGGCTTCTGTCCGGTCGAAGGCCTCGACGCCCGGCAGTCTACTGTTTGGAAAATCGAATTTCGCCACCGCCTCGTCAATCTGCGGCGCGCCGGTCGCTTTCATCGTAACCTTCTTCTGGAGGGCGATCGCCTCGGCGGGGTTGGCGCCCAGCTCGATCCGCATCAGGACACGTGATTTACTGCTCGGCAAGTTGATGCGCTGCGTGCCCTTCGGCAGGTTCGCCTTGGTGTCCTTCAGGCAAACAGCAAATTTGCCGAAAGGATGCTTTGGGTAGTTGCGGTCGTTGATATTGGCAGTGACCTCGCCCCAGCCGTTCAATGCCTGCACGGTGTAGTAACGCCCTTTGATCTCTGGCAGCTCAATCAGCGTGCAGCTCTTCTCGTCTACGGCAACCCAGGCCTCGCTGTAGACGACATCGAGGTTCGGGTTGGCCCAATCGACGCCGCCAGGCTCGCGGTGAATGATCTGGTTCCACTTGAAACCTTCCTTGAAATCGAGGTTTTCCTGCCGCAGCACCAGCCAGCGGCCTAGCATGTACTCATAGGCCTCCACGACGTCCTTGTCAGAAACGCCACGGGCCGGTTGCGCCTGTACGTCCGTGATCGCGGCCGCAGCGACGATCAACGCGCAAATTGTAAGTGTACCCCTCATGCCATCCTCCCCAGGTCTTCTTATTGGCTTCAACCCGCGGGCTTTGCCTCCGGGAACTTCCATTTTCCATTCAAAACTTCATCGCGCGGTCGATAAAGCCGTACCATGTAGTTCCAGCCCTTCATCGTTGGAATACAATTCGGAATCTTTCCGTTGCAACCGCCGAACTGGATAAGCACGGAGCCGTCCGCATCCTTTTTCGCCGTAATGCTGCTCACGGAGTAAGAATTATATTGGTTTTTCTGCAAATGCCCTTCGGCATTGTAGACGATGACCGACCAGAAGGCGTTGACCGGCACCTTTGCCGGCACGTTCAATTTGTAGACGGTTGCTCCATCGTTCTTTTCCGGCGTGATGTTGAGATAGACGGCATCCTTGTCGGGATTGCCGCCCCAGGCGGCCGCCGTGCCGATCAGGTGGCGGACCGGATCAACATGAAACCGGGTGCCGAAGGCCCTACGCAGATCCGGCAGCGAAGCATTCATCACCAGAAGCGCATCACGCATTTTTTTCTGGCTGACCGGGTCCCAGTTCGTAGTCTCGAACTTTCCCGGGGTTGCTTGCTTCACCTTCACCGCGTCCTGCAGGACGTGGGCCTGCTGTACGTCTTTAGGATCTGAGGGGTCGACCAGCGTGCGCAGGGCGAGAAACAGATAGCGCGTGCCGACTTCCGGCTTGGTGAAAGTGTAGTTTCCGGCGCCGTAGTCGACTTCATACACATAGTGATCTTCGTTGATCGCTATCATCGACATGAAGCGCTTGCCCGGGTTGGGCAGCGTGATCTTCACCGGACCGGCATCGAGATCGAAGACCGCTTCTGAGTATAGCGTATCGCGGTTCGGACGCACCCCAGTGCCTTCGAGCGGCAGCTCGCGCAAATGAAGGAACTTGCCGAATGCACCCCGCTTGGCGAAAAGTGCGAAGTACATGTCCGTCTCGGCACGGTTGAAATTGTCGGCAGTGACGGGGACAGTGGGGGTTGGCGGTGTTTGTGCAAGCGCAACAAGGCCGGTGACTGCCGCCATTACGCATCCGCAAAGCGCCAAGACTAAACTCTTCATCGCTATCCCCAAAATCATTGCGCCATAATCTTTTCGACGTCAGGCAGAATCCAGACTTTATCCAAAAACTCCCTTTCCGGCGAATTGTCCACTTTGCCGCAACAATATCGCGGCTTTTTCTCGAGTCGTTGTCCTCCTCAAAACGGATTGACGTAATTCACGATCGCGATCTGCCGCAGGATCACCTTGCGGATGATGTGCGACGGCTTGATATGCGACGTGTAGATTGCGGCAGTCCCCGCGGTCCCGGCCGGCAGGCTCTCGGCGAGCCTCTTGTCGTCAAGCTTGACGCGCACGGCGAATGGCGCCGCCACGACTTGTCTCGGGGTCACGGCGGTGCCCGAAACCACAGCCTGACCCGCCGATGTCGC
>Ga0066903_100006205_pt1 | contig 10551 bp, 8 predicted proteins | sample PanSoiMetaGPlot1_FD_67491 | JGI IMG/M metagenome (GOLD analysis project Ga0066903, IMG submission 67491) | Tropical forest soil microbial communities from Panama analyzed to predict greenhouse gas emissions - Panama Soil - Plot 1 (version 2) | ecosystem: Environmental > Terrestrial > Soil >...
TCGTGATCATCGGAGGCGGCAAGGATGGCCTGCCGATCATTCTCGGCAACGTCGACAATCCTGGCGGGACGAACTCCAAGGCGAGCGCCAGCGAGGGTGATGTGACGCCAAATGAGCTCACCTCGAGCGGACCGGGTCAAATCAATGTGCTGCCTCGGCTACCCTGGGCTCCGGGACCTCAATCGGCAACCGAGAAAAGCAATGTGCCAGCCGTCTCTCCTGCACCGCCGGACGTGACGCAGGCCCCGCCGACCGCGGCACCGAACACATCTCTGCCGATTGATCTTTCGCGGCTCAAAAACTACGTGCCGAATCTTCCCGAGTGGCTGCGATCCGCCACGTCGGGAGCGGGAGCGGGGTCTGGAACAGGAGCGCCCAAGCAGTGACGGACACACGACCTCTGGTCCAGACTAGGTCGCGCCTGTATCGGCTATTCACAGGCCGCTGGCTATTCCTGCTTGCGATCCTGGCCGCGATCATCTGCTACGTTATCGGCCTTAATGTTGGTTATCTCGACATCGCCGGTGCCAGACAACTCATCCAACAGCTGCGCGCCGACAATCAGAAGCTCAAGACCGAAATTGCCGACCTAAATGCAACCCAGGTCGCCTTGCAGAATAAGCTTTCGACCTTTGAAGCTGCGTTGGACGAGATCATCCCGTCGAAAAACACATACAATATCAAGCCGAACCAATCGATGATCGTCGCGAGCGGGCGCTTGACGATTGGACTTGTGGGCCCACCCACCAACGACAGCGTCAATATCAACATCAACGGAAAGCAGCAGGCAATGGCGACGGGCGATGTCATAAAGGTGACGCTCGATCCGTCGACGACGTGCCAGGTGCGCGTTCAGTCCTTTGACATGTTCAAGGTTGTGCTGAACGCATCCTGCGGACAGCCGCAATAGGGTTCCCGGATGGGGGTACTGCCACACTCCGCGAGGGCGCCTCGCGGGAGAACCCCCAGATATTCATGGCAATCCAGTCTCATTGGAAGAATGACAGTCCGGAATCCGATAGCATTGGTGCAGTGATTCGCCGTGACGCAAATGAAGCGGAAAGGCAGGTCTGCCATGAGACAGATAATCACAATTGCTACAATGAAAGGCGGCAGCGGCAAAAGCACTCTTGCTAGTTGCCTTGCGGTTCATTGGCATCTGACAGGTCGGGCGCCGACGATCATTGATGCCGATCCGCAACGGTCGATCGCGCGTCTAGCTGCGCGCGAGCGCGCCCTCGGCGGAGTTCCGGTGGTGGAGGATGCATCCGCAGACGCCTGGAAGACCGCGCAGAATCTGGCGGCCGCCGGCCGGCCAATCATCATCGACACGCCTGGTTTTCGATCCCAAGCAACCTTGGCTTGCATCGCAGCAGCCGATTTCCTTATCGTCCCGGTCAAGGCCTCCCCGCTGGATGTCGACCGCATGCTGGACACCCTGAATTCCCTGATCGACGGTGCCGGCGGCCGCCGTCCGACATTCCGCTGCGTCCTGACCCAGACCACGCGCGACTCGGTCATTTCCAAGCACATACGGGCGGAATTAATCGAGGCTGGGTTTCCGGTGCTCACCAACGAGATGACAAATCGTGTGGCCTACGCGGAGGCCGGCCTCTGGGGGGCGACGCCAAGCCTCATTAGCTGGAACGGGCTCGCGGCCCGTGAGATTGCCGCAATCGCCAGCGAAGTTGATGGAATAGCAGGCATCAAACAGGCGGCGTAACCAATGAGTAAGAAGATCCTGCCGAAGGCAATCCGGCCCGATGCCGGACGCACGGGCGCGCGCGAACCGGACACCGGACTGTCCGAGCCGGTCCCCGAGGACAGGAATCCCGTGAGTGTCCGGCAGGACCCTCCGGTTTCGGCGACCGGGGTCACTGCGACCGGCGAGCGTAAGGCGCGAGCACGCAAGCTGGTTGAGCGCTTCGCGCTGTGGTCCGCAGTTGCCGGACTGCTTCCTGTGCCGTTCGTGGACTTGGCGGCTGTCGGCGGGGTGCAGCTCCAGATGCTCCGCCGCCTGTCGCAAATGTATGACGTGCCGTTTTCTAAGAACCGCGGCAAAGCGATCATGGCAAGCTTTGCCGGTACCATAATCCCGGCGAGCGCCGGGATCGGCGTGAGCAGCATGATAAAAACCGTTCCGGTCGCGGGAACAGCGATCGGTGCGCTCACCACTCCGGCCCTGTCGGTCGGCGCTACATACGTGATCGGGATGGCCTTCATCGAGCATCTGGCTTCGGGTGGGACGCTGCTCGATTTCGAGCCTCCGGATTATCGGGAATTCATCAAGACCGACAAAGGACGAGGCATGGCGCGCAGGACGACCTGATCGTCTGCGGCGCCGGGCGGCTGCGAATGTCTTATTGCGTTTGCCTTTTGCCGCCGGTTTTGGCGGCTCTCTCTGCATCCCACCACCACACCGCGGGGAATGCCGCCATGCCGTATTTCGGCATGGGATCGGGACGGCCGAAGCGGTTCCATCGTGCAGTCCGCAACTTGCCATAGCCCCACTGTGGCACGACGTACTGATTCCAGAGCAGGACGCGGTCAAGCGCCTTGGTTGCGGCAACCAGGTCGTCGCGTGTTTTGGCGGTCAGTACCTTGTTGATCATCTCGTCAACCGCGGGATTCTTGATTCCGAGGATGTTGTCGGATCCTGATTGGTCGGCGGCCTCCGAGCCCCAATAGCCTCGCTGCTCATTCCCGGGCAGAAGCGACTCACCCCAGGCAAACGTAATGATATCGAAATCCCATCCGCGCAGTCTGTTCTCGTAGTGGGCCTCGTCAACAGTGCGCACTGAAACGGTGATGCCTAGCCGTTCCAGCGCCGGCTTGTAGAACAGGAATACACGCTCGAAGAGAGGAGCATTCGTGAGAAACTCAACTTCGAACTGCTCACCCGTCTTTACATTGACGAGTTGCTGATTGCGCACTTCGTACCCGGCTTCTTTGAGCAGCCGCAGGGCTTCACGGAAATTGTTGCGAACCGCGGTCGGATCGCCCCCAACCGGATTGGAATAAGGCTTGGCGAAGACCTCCGGCGGCACCTTGTCACGTACGGCTTCGAGCAGTTCGAGCTCTTTACCGGTCGGAAGCCCGGTTGCCGCAAGTTCGGTCCCTTCGAAATAGCTATTAATTCGCTTGTACTGGCCGAAAAAAATCTTCTTGTTCATCTCTTCGAAGTCGAACGCATAGTTGAAGGCCAGACGAACCCGGGGATCCTTGAACTTGTTTCGCCGCAGGTTGAACGCGAATGCCTGCATCAGGCCGACGTTGGTGATCGGAAATTCTTCGAGGATGACGCGTTTTTCGGCCACCGCGGGAAAATCATAGGCGGTGGCCCAGTTCTTGGCACTGTTCTCCATGCGCCAGTCTACGAGGTCTCCCTTGAACGCCTCGATGGCGACGGTAGCATCCCGGAAATATTCGTATCGTAGCTCGTCGAAATTATTTCGTCCGACATTAACGTTGAGGCTTTTGCCCCAGTAGTCCTTAACGCGCTCATAGACGATGTTATGAGCGGGCGAGAATTCCCTGATCTTGTAGGGGCCGCTGCCGAGTGGCATTTCTAGTGTCGTCTCCTCGACATTGCGCTTCTTGCCGTCCTTGTCGGCGTCTTCCCACCAGTGCTTCGGCAGGACAGTGAGTTGGCCGACGACCTGCGGCAGTTCGCGGCTACCCGTGCCGTCGAATATGAAGGTGACTTCACGCTCTCCGGTTTTTTCCGCTTTGACGACGTGCCGATAGGTTGCACCGGCCTGGGGGCTCATTTTCTTGAAGGCATTGAAGGAAAAGATGACGTCGTCCGGCGTGACGGCCCTGCCGTCCTGCCATTTTGCTTCGGGGCGGAGTCGGAAGGTAACCGAAGAAAAATCGTCCGGAAAACTCACGGATTCGGCAAGAAGGCCGTAGGTGCTGGATACCTCGTCAAGCGACTGCACCAGCAAGGTGTCGTAGATCTGGTCGATTCCTTGGACGAGCGTTCCTTTGACGCCGGCGACCACCGTGTTGAAGTTGTCGAATGTGCCGAGTGCGATCTGTGCCGCGGCGCCGGCTTTCGGAGCGTTCGGATTGACATAGTCAAACTGCTTGAAGCCCGCCGGATATTTCAATTCTCCGAACTTGGCGAGGCCGTGCCGCCACACCGGACCGGCACTGTCAGCTTCCGCGCGGCTGATCCAGTCCGGGAAGGGGACCCGCTGCCCGGCAAGCATCACCAGGGCAGAGGTAATCAAAGACCGGCGATTCATCGGATACTCCACGGGGGTCACAAATGGGCGGGCGCTGGCTGGTGCCAATGCTATGTGGTTTTCATTTGTAACGACAGTGCAGAGGCGTCCGCCGCGAAAAAAGAATCGGCTTCCTACAATACCGACTTCACAACGTCCAAAATGCAACGAGGCGCCGAAATGTTCCGGCGCCTCGCCTAAGTCTTCGGTCCCGCGGGTCAGAAATTCTTATTAAAGGCCAGGACCAGTCTGATAGCCGGTTAGCCGTCGCACACGGACAGGCCGGTGCAAGCCCCAAGGGTAAAACCCGCCTTTTCCTTTGCCATGCCCGCCGCGATCTCCAATGCCTCATCGGAGACTTCGAAGGCAACGATCTCCTTTTCAGTCTTTTCAAGTCCAACAGTCTTCATGGCACGATCCTTTCTTTCGCCAGCGGCGCCAGCAGTCAGCTAAGAAATGCTCAAAAAAACGCCCCTCCCAGCGCCATAAGCCATGATCCGATGCGTTCTAAGCAATGTCAATTGGAATAAGCCTATATCCGCAGGCACTTATGACGGGGGTGGCTGATTTTTGTAGGAAAAACGTATCCGCTCTTAACCAAACCAAATCATAAAAGCGCACTTTCCGTGATGGTCAGTTGCGGGCGTGCTCAACCTGGCTTCGGCTAGTTCGAAAGCCCATTTGAAACAGCGGACCGAATGACTGAGGGCATGGGTATACTTCGTCCCGCCCGGAGTGAGATCGATGGATGCCTTTTATGAGCGCTTAATCGTTCGCGCCGCGACCGTTGATGAACTCCTGTCGGACGATTTTGAAGCCCTCCCGGGCCAGAAAGGCGATGCCGATCTGGCAGCCCGTCGGCTCGCCGCCTGGTGCCAGTCAGCCGCCAGCGGCGACTGGTCGCTGTTTGGCCAACGGCTGCAACGGGACGGGTGGACTATCGAGGGGGTTCTCAAACGGTTCGCAACCATCCGCCGTAAATCCTTCTTACGACCGCCCGCTTGGGCTGCCGATGCCATTTGGATCGAAGCCGCCCTCCAAGAACCCGACAAGACTGCTGACCAATTCCTGCACGAACGCGAGCCCTGTGTTTTTGAGCACTTGTTCAAGCCGCTCGTGGAAGAAGCAGCGGAACGCCTCTGGTCGGGTCTCGATCAGCGGACGGACGATCTGACAGGCTCCGCGCGTGCCGGCTTACGTCACTCGCTACTCAGGGAGCTGTGCAATCTCTGCGCGCCCGCAATCTATGAGCGGTTTGCGTCGGCTCGTAATGCAGGCGAAGCGCCGAAGCACACTCACGGCACCGCACGCTATGATCGGTTTGTCGCCGACATGAAGGCCGGCGGGTTTCGGCATCTATTTGAAGAGAAACCGGTGCTCTTGCGGCTGATAGCCGTGATGACCCGACAGTGGATCGAGACGTCGCGCGAGTTTGCTCTGCGTCTTGCCGCCGATCTTCCGGCCATCCGTCGCGATATTCTGCATTCGGATGCAGAAAGCCGGGTAGCAAAGGTTGAAGGCGATCTATCCGACCCGCACAATGGCGGCCGATCGGTCCGCATCGTCACGTTCGTGGACGGTTCACGCGTCGTCTACAAGCCGAAGGATCTCCGGCTTGATATTGTCTGGCACAGGCTCGTCGGGCGATTGAATGCAGCCAATCCTCCGCTCCAACTCAAGGCAGTGCGCGCCATCGCGCGCGACGGCTATGGCTGGACCGAATTCATTGCGCACGCAGGCTGTATCGATGAGGAAGGATGCAAGCGCTTCTTCGGGCGAGCCGGTGCGTGGCTTGCTTTGTTCCACTGCTTTGTTGCCAATGACATGCACCAGGAGAACCTGATCGCGGCCGGCGATCATCCGATGCCGATCGATCTCGAGACGATTCTCCAGTCGGCCACCGAGGCGCACGAAGATGCAAGCACGGAGGCGGCGGCTTCCGACCTTGCCATGGAGAAGCTCGCCAACACGGTCATGATGGTTGGTCTGTTGCCCGCTTATGGCAGAACTCCGGATAATAACGTTTTTGCGATGGGAGGGATGACGGCCGACTGGAATTCAAAAATTAAGATCAAATGGGAGAACATCAACTCTGACGAGATGCGGCCGACCAGGTCGAAAGAAACCGGCGCAACCAATCCCAACCTGCCGCACGTCGGTGGCCAATATGCCAGGCTTGCGGATCACATCGACGATCTCGTTTCGGGATTTGAGGACTACGCAAAATTTCTGCAACGGCAAGGCCGGGACCCGAACTTCGGAGACATGTACGAGGGTTTTGCCGGGCTTCGGGTCCGCAAGGTCGTGCGTGCCACGCGGTTTTATTCCATGTTGCTTCAGCGGCTGAAAAACAACAGGACGATGGATGACGGAATTATTTGGTCGGCGCAGGCGGACTTCATGGCCAGGTTGGCCGAGTGGGACAGGAATATCGACGTCTTCTGGCCGCTGCAACGGGCCGAACGGACGGCTCTGCTCGCGCTAAATGTACCTCACTTCACTGCGCCAAATGACGCGAACGAGATCCGTGATGCATCGGGTCTCTCCGTCCGGACGAGCGAGACGCCCGGACTTGACCGCGCTCGCGCACGTCTGGAGAATTTCGATCAGCAGGAGATCGACTGGCAGGTCGAAGTCATCAAGGAGAATACGCGATCGCTGATCAGGCGCACTGACCCGACCGTTGATCCGGCCATAGTCGTCCAGGCGCAGGCGACAAAACTTTTAGATGTCACGGTGCTTCCGAACAAGAAGGTGTTCATTTGCGAGGCCGACAGGATCGCCGAAACCCTGTCGCGTCGCGCGATCCGCGAAGGGCCGAGCGCTGCCTGGATCGGACTGGACTGGCTTGGCGACGCCGAAGTTTTCCAGCTCGTTTGTCTCGGGCCCGACCTCTACAATGGTGTATCGGGCATTGCATTGTTTTTCGCGGGGCATGCGGCCGTCACCGGTCATAAGCCTTCTGCCGAACTCGCCCGCGCGGCCGTCGCCCAGCTGAGAAAAGATCTGAAAAGCCGCAATGCCGCGCGAATGGCTCGTTCGCTTGGTGTCGGCGGCGCAACCGGCATGGGCTCGATCGTTTATGCGCTTGCTGTCATGTCGAAATGCCTGCGCGATGGCAACCTGCTGGAAGATGCCCACGCTGCGGCGGATCTGTTCATCGATGATCTCATCGCCGCGGACAAACAGCTTGATGTCATAGGAGGCAGCGCCGGCGGAATATTGAGCTTGCTTCGCCTCTATCGGGACAGCCAATCGACCGATGTATTGAGTCGCGCCGTCAAGTGTGGCGAGCACCTGATGGCGCAAAGCCGGCTCGGACCGGAAGGCCGCCGCAGCTGGGTTGGGCTCGGAATGGGCAAGCGACCGCTGAATGGCATGTCGCACGGCGCGGCCGGATTTGCCTATGCGCTGGCCTCGCTGTCGGCGGCGACAGGGCGTGAGGACTTCGCGGAGGCGGCGTCGGAGTGCATCGCATTTGAAGATTCGAGTTATGATGCGGACCGCAATAATTGGCCGGACCTGCGGGCCGAGGCAGAGCCATCCTGGCCATGCCAGTGGTGTCACGGAGCGACCGGTATCGGCCTTGCTCGCATAGGTATGACTATGCGCGGAGGCATCAGCGTGAAAAAGCTTGCTGCAGATATTCAAAACGCCGTTGAGGGGACGGCGAAAGGCTGGCCGGGTGTCGTCGATACGCTGTGCTGCGGAACTCTCGGTAGCGTCGAATTTTTCTGTGAAGCGGGAAATGCGCTCGGACGCGACGATCTTCGTGAAATCGCTGTGCGCCGGCTCGGCGCCGTTCTTGAAACTGCCGCATCGAACGGCGACTATCGCTGGAACAGCGGTAAACGACAGTTCAACTTAGGTTTATTTCGGGGGCTTGCAGGCGTCGGCTATACCTCGCTACGTCAGGCCGACACCTTGTTGCCTAACGTGTTGATTTGGGAATAGCCCCGGTTTTTCGAGGTCAAGCCAGTGACCGAAGCCAAACCGCTTTTCGATTCTTTGCGCAATTCGGCCGACCCCAAGGTCGTCGCAGCCATCGAAGCATTGATTGCCGAGGGCACCGATCGGCAATTGTGCCGAGTCAACGTGTTGTCGTTCGCAAAGGACAAAGGTCTCGACGAGGAAAGAGCGATCGGCGCCTTCCTGCATGCAGCGCGGCTCGGTCTGTTTGAATTGACCTGGAACGTACTTTGCCCGGGCTGCGGCGGCGTGCTTGACGTCGCCCATACGCTTAAGTCGGTGCATAAGGAGGCCTATGACTGCGCGCTGTGCGCGACCGGTTATGAGCCGACGCTCGACGAGATGGTGGAAGTCGCCTTTACCGTCAATCCGCGTATCCGACGGATCGAGGCGCACGATCCGCATTCACTTCCGCCGTGGGAATATTTCCGGCAGATATTCTGGGGCTCCGGAGTCGACCTGCCTGAAAGCGGGTTTGAAGATCTGATGGAAAAGGTGACGCTCGACTCGATCGAGTTACCCCCGCATCAGAAGGCACAAATGTCGCTTCAGATGCCGGCCGAATTCTTGATCGTGTTCGAGCCAGTCACTCACTTCGCACACTTCATCGATGTCAAAGGCGAACCGACCAAGGACCGTCAAAATCTACCGCTGATATTCAACAAGGTGCAGGCGCCGACCGTGACGACCGAAATGCGGCCGGGGCCGTTGCGACTTGTCCTCGAAAATCAGACTGATTTGCGTGTCCTGCCCTCGGTGTGGATCGCCGGCGACACGCTTCATCACATGCTCGGAAAGCGAAGGCCCTTCCTTACCGCCAAGCGTCTGCTGACAAATCAGATTTTCCGCGACATTTATCGCACCGACACGCTCGACGTCGACCAGGGCCTGAAGCTGACCAGCCTCACCTTCCTGTTCACCGATCTCAAGGGCTCGACGGAGCTTTATGACCGTGTGGGTGACCTTGTCGCCTATGACCTCGTCCGCGAGCACTTTCGGGTGCTCAACGACATCGTGGCCTCCGAAGCGGGCGCCGTCGTCAAGACCATCGGCGACGCGGTAATGGCAACATTCCCCACGCCCGATCGCGCGCTGGCCGCCGCGCTGCGCATGCGAGAGTCTGTGCGCAGGATAAAAAACGATCTACTGATCAAGATCGGAATTCACGAAGGTCCGTGCCTTGCGGTCACACTCAATGATCGGCTGGACTATTTCGGGCAGACTGTGAACATCGCCGCGCGCGTGCAAAATCTTGCTGATTCCCGGGCAATCCTGGCGACCAAGTCGGTGGTCGACCATCCGGAGGTTTCAAAACTGCTTGAAAATTCGAAGCTCGCGCCGACCGCCCAGGATGCAATCCTGCGCGGGGTGACCGACAAGATGACGATCTATCAGATTCCGGTCCCTTGATTAGTCATTGGCTGTTTTTGTATGCTTCAGCCGCCGAGAAACAGGCGGCCAACGTCGGGATTGTTGAGCAAGTCCTTTGCGCGGCCAGCCAGCGCCAGCTTGCCGGACACCAGCACGTAGCCGATATCAGCGTATTCGAGGCCTTTCTTGGCGTTTTGCTCGACCATCACGATGGTCTTGCCTTCGTTGCGTTGCAGGTCGCCGAGGATATCGAACACCGCATCGATGAAACGCGGCTCAAGGCCGATCGAAGGCTCGTCGACCAACAATACTTGTGGGTCCATGACCAGCGCGCGCGATATTTCGAGCAGGCGGCGCTCGCCACCGGACAAGACTTTGGCCTGATGCTTTCGCCGTGCGGCAAGTCGCGGATATTTATCGAAGATCCTGTCGGCGGCCTGCTTCGCTGATCTCCGATCCATCAGATAGGCGCCAAGCCACAAATTCTCTTCTACGGTCATGCCGGGAAATACTGATTTGTCCTGCAGGATGTACGCAATGCCGGCTGAGCGCAGCTTTTCGTTAGACGGCAGGCGCGTCACGTCGATGTGCTTGCCGTCCCACTCGGTCGAGATCGAGCCGGAATAGATGCTCGTGAAGCCAAAAATCGAATGCAGCACGGTCGATTTGCCCGCACCGTTAGGACCGATGAGACATAGCGATTGGCCGCGACCAACGCGAAGATTGAACTCATGCAGGATTTCCATCTGGCCATAGCCCGCATTGAGCGCTTCAATTCTAAGATGCGGCTTGTGGCCGGCGAGCGCGTCAAGCTGTGTGACGCTGATATCTTGAACGATCTCCAGTGCCTGACGGGCGACTTCGTCGACGGAAATAACCGCGTTTATACCGCCATGATGGTTGCCATTTGTGTGAATTCGTTCGGGAGTCGTCATCAGTGCGCTCCCAAATAGGCGTCGATTACATTCTGGTTGCGCTGAAT
>Ga0066903_100006206_pt1 | contig 10551 bp, 10 predicted proteins | sample PanSoiMetaGPlot1_FD_67491 | JGI IMG/M metagenome (GOLD analysis project Ga0066903, IMG submission 67491) | Tropical forest soil microbial communities from Panama analyzed to predict greenhouse gas emissions - Panama Soil - Plot 1 (version 2) | ecosystem: Environmental > Terrestrial > Soil >...
AATTTGCTTTCTTGCCCCAGCGAAGGTAGCCAGCTTTTCGATCTCCGTTTTCAGCCGCATCAGATCCGCGGCCACAAACTCCGCCAAGTCCTCTGCCGCTCCCCGTTCGAATTCGAGGCCCTGCTCTTTGGCCATCGCGCGCGCAAGCGCCACCGCCGCGGCTTGCCGCTCGTTTAAGTTTTCGCCCAGCCCGCACGCCACGACCAGCGACTTCTCCGCCAGCAACTTCCCCCATTTCATGCGCTGATCCAATTGCGTGGCCTCGATCACGAGCACGGTGAATGGCGCCGGATCTTCCAAATAGGCCGTCAGCAACTCCACGGTTGCATCACGATTCTTCTCGCCGAGACCTTCAATCGCCTCGCCGTCCTCAAGAAAAACCACTTGCAGGGGCGACAGCATCGCCATGGTCTGCGCTTGTTCGAGCGCTGCCTGTGTCTCTCCGCGATCTGCCGAGTAGCGCGACACCGCCCACGTCCGCGCCGCTTCCGGCACGTATCGCTCAATCAAAAGCGTCCGGCAACTATCGCGCAGATAGGGCTCCTCTCCGAGAAGCAAGATCGCCGGGACAGGTTTTCCCTTTTCCAACCGCGCCAGCAACTCATTGGCCGAGATTCGAGCCATTCCCGTCTCCTCGCGCCTCTTTTACCATGTTGTCGCCAGTAAGCCCAACCGGATCAATGGGTTCACCCCCCGACTTCAAGTATTACCTTAACTAGCTCGCGCTAGGTTTTCATCTAAGCCGCTCATTCCAAGTGGTTTGAGGCCGCTCAAAAGTTTCCCGTCACCGCCGCCACCAGCCGCGCCGCAAAGTCCTGCGCCAGGCGGTCAAGCGCGGGGTCCTGCTCTTCGAAAAAGCTCTTCACGTCGGTCGAGATTTCGTACTGGTTGCGAAATAAAAAATTGTCCGTGTGATAGAGAACCTTGCCCGTCTCGCGCTCTTCGAACGTCACTTCGCACTTCACGCTCACCAGCATGGTCGTGGCTCTTCCCGTCAAGGTGTCAAACAACAGGGGTACGGCTTCCAGGCTGAGCACTTCCCCGCGCAACACCGCATCGCCGTTCGCCGGATCAGAAACCACGCGGTACGTCGTCTTGGCTAAAAACTCGTGCACCGTTGCTGCCGTCAGCCTTTGCTCGATGCGGTAGCTCGTCGTCTTGTTTCCGAGCGCGGGCACGGCAATCACATGAATGCTTTTCGGAAGCGGGTCGGTTCTGCCCGCGACGCGGTAGCCGCAGCCGCTGAGTAGCCCGTTTACGACCAAGAAGACTGCGCATGCGTGTATCCCAAGCGCCGAGTGGTAAGTTCTTAGTCTTGAGTTGTTCACCAGAAGGAAAGAAAAAGAATGAGAATTCGATTTGGAGAAATGACGCGGACCTTTTCGATTCTTGCCACTCGTCACTCGCCACTCCCCGATGCGTTTCTTATCACGCGAGCTTCGCCGCCAGCTTCACCGCATTCGCTGCCGGCAAGCGGATGTTGTCCGCCGCTCCCCACAGCCACCACGATCCCACTTGAGCAGGTTCAGGCTCGGGCATCCCCAGTTGAATTACCGCTTCCCCCGCCGCGCTCATGTTACTGGGGCTTTCCGATTCCTGAGTAATGAAAAAGCCCACCTTCTTACAAGCATCCAAAATGCTTTGGCAGGTTGCTCCCTTGTCTAACTCGGCCCAGGCGGAGAAAACGGTTCCGTAGAAAACAGGAGCGTGCATGACCTGAACGGCTGGACGGACAACTTTTGTGCCCAAACATGTCTTCACCTCGGCGCGAATGCGCCTGCGGGCAGCCGCAAGGGAATGCGAGCTCCCGCTTCCAAAGCGGTCCAGCACGGTAAACGCTACTTGGGCGTCAAACACCGGTTTTCCAACGGTCTGGAACGAAAGCAACTGCGAAGTCTGTGTTTCCAATTCTTCGATTCCGGCGCGCCCGGCTTCGGAGACAGGAAGGGCGCAGAGGACGATAAGGCCCTTCAATCCGAGGGGCGCCAGTCCAAGCGCGAGTGTCGAGACCGAGGTTGCGGCCGCCGTTGGAACCGCATAAACGGGACTCTCATCCACAGGCATGGCCGGTTTCACCTCGCCGCCGGCCGGAAACCACAGGGTGCTCAACCCTCTTTCAATGGTTTCACCCGATAAATCGATGACCGTCCCTTCCTTCATCGCTGCGAGGAGATTCGCCAGCGTGAATCTTGGCGACCCAGTAAAGAACGTGAATCGCGCTTTCTCGAAGCTGCCTTCTTCCACCGGCTGAATGACGGTGGCTTCTCCGCCGGCTTCGGTCAGCGTTCCGGCTGCGTCTTCTTCATCGAGCAGACGAAAGTCCCAGCCAGCAAACTTGCTTTCTTCCAGCAAGGATTTCAATTCTGCGCCGAGCAGTGAGGACGCACCCGCAATCACAATTCGGTGGGATTCCCGTTCCATGGAAGGCATGAATCACGCCGTCCGCGAAACCAGCCGGTGGCGGAAGAAACGCACCAGGTGTAACGTCAAACCGACGACGGCGTACGCGGAAGCCATGATGACCAACGCGTATTCTGAGTAACGCCAGATCACCCCGACGAGCAAACAAAGCAGAACAATGGCAAGCGACGGCTGCTTTCGCGTTAAAGGGATGTCTTTAAAGCTGTAGTAACGGACCGTGCTGGTCATCAGCGCGCCCAGCCCTGCCGCGAGCAAAAACCACGCCACCGACCAGCGCCAGTCGTGAAGAGGCCCGTCGGCATGAAAACCATGCACGAGGGCGGCAATCAATCCGGCAGCGGCAGGCGTGGGCATGCCAATGAAATACTTCGAACCGCCCGGCGCCATGCCCTGCACGTTGAAGCGCGCGAGCCGCCATGCGCAACAGATCAGAAACGCCAGGCAGCAGACCCAGGCAAACTCTCGCATCTGCTGGAACGCCACGCTGCCGTCCTTCGGCAGGTCCATTACCCCCCACGCGTAGGCCAGAATCGCCGGAGCGATTCCGAAACTCACCACGTCCGCAAGCGAGTCAAATTGCACGCCGAAATCTGTATTCGCTTTCAGGAGACGTGCCAGCCTGCCATCCAAAGAATCGAACAAAATCGCGAAGCCAATCGCTTTTGCGGCTTTGTCAAAATTGTCGGTGCCTCCAAGCAGCGACGCAACAACTGCATAGTAGCCGCAAAGCAGATTCGCCACGGTGAAGAGGCTGGGGATGAGGAAGATGCCCCTGCGGCGCAATTTCTGATTCCGGTAGCGCCGCTCCTCAAAAGGAATCTCGTGTTGATCGTCACCGGGCATGATTAAGATTGCTTTCCTGTCGCTATCAAGTTCGCTTCGGTCTGGGCTGTGCTTTTCCCGTCAAAGCGTTCCAGCGCGGGTTTCGCCGGCCACTTGGCAATCACGCTGGAACCCCCCTTAACATTTTCTCCCACTTTCACCAGAATCTCAGCCCCTTTCGGCAGCCAAACATCCACGCGCGACCCAAATCGCACCAGGCCAATGCGCTCCCCACGCATAACCTGCTCCCCGGCTTTCTTCCAGGAGACTACGCGCCGCGCGATGAGTCCTGCAATCTGCTTGAAGACCATTTCGCCGGATTCGGTCGAAAGCGTAAACACGTTCTGCTCGTTCTCGAAGGAAGCGCGTTCCCGCATGGCCGCAAGAAATTTCCCCGACCGATAGTCCATCTTCGCAATGGTTCCCGAAGCGGGCGCGCGGTTTACGTGTACGTTCCAGATGGCCAGGAAAATGCTGACGCGCTCGCCGGGGCGCCCCGCATTTTCTTCCTCCCGAACCACAACAACGCGTCCGTCCGCCGGCGACACCACGGCCGCAGGCTCAGCCGGAATCACGCGATGCGGATCACGAAAAAAAGAGAACACAAATAATGCGAGGAACACCAACACCATCGCAGCAGTATACCAGTGAAGGAGGAAACCCAAGCCGCCCAACGCTAGCAGCGGCAACCCGAAGAAATAGCCCTCTTTGACCATGCCGACTGGAGTAGACCCCCGCCTTTTCGCCCTCGGCTCGGCGCCGCAGGCAAGCAGGGCCATTTTACGACAGTTTTCTACGCCGCAAAGCTGGTATTGCTGGGATCTCGCTGCTCTCGCAGAATGCGCGCAGCAATTCGCTCCATTTCATCTTTGCAGTGGAGCTTCATTTTTTTCAATTTGATTTCTTCGAGGAGGTCTTCAGCGTTGAGGTACGGGGATTTGGAAATGCGTTGGAGTTCTTCATCATACTGATGGTGCTGCTCTGCCAGACGCTGATACTCGGCGTCTGATTGGAGAAGCACGTCCCGAGGTGCCCGCTGCGCGCTTGCCATGCGTTCCTCCTGACGACTTCGTGAATGGAATGTGAACACTACATGAGCGAACGATACCACTCCGGCAGGCCACGTCAAGAGGCAACCCGTGGTATTTTCGTCCTAGCCTGTGAGTTTTGTTCAAACCGAAGGCCTAGGGCGGAGAAAGTCCATCGGCAAAGGGCGGAGTTTGTTTAAATCCGCATTGGGTCCAGGAAGGAACTGGAGCAACGCAAGTCGTCGCGTTTCAACGAGATGTGCTTTTTCGATTCGGTTTTGAAAGAAATGAAGGCCGGGAATTTCAGGTCGCGCACCGGTCGGCCCGGAGCCGGCCGACCCTACCGTTCCCCTCTAGGTCAATGAGATGTGGCGTCTCTCGGTCCGGGCGGCAAATGGTCTTGAAAGTAGCCCAGAATATTTGTGTACACGTCCTCGGTCGTGCCCTTGCCTTCCGAGATCGAGTGGGTACGGCCGGGATACACGCGCATGTCAAACTGTTTGCCGAGGGAGATCAGTTTGTTGACCAACAATTCGAACCCCTGAAAATGCACGTTGTCGTCTCCCGAGCCATGGATCACCAGCAAATCGCCCCGAAGCCCAGACGCAAAATTGATTGCCGAACTTTGTTCATAGTTCTTGGGGCTGTCCTGCGGCAATCCCAAATAGCGCTCTTGATAAATCGTGTCATAGAGCCGCTGGTCGGGCACCGACGCCACCGAGACGCCCACGCTGTAAACATCGGGATAGCGGAACATCAAATCCAGGGTTTCTGTCCCGCCTCCGCTCCATCCCCACACGCCGACGCGCTTCGGATCGATATAAGGACGATTTTTTTCGAGCGATTGCAAAGCGGTTGATTGCTGTTGCGACGAAAGCCCGCCTACGTTTCCATAGACGATCTTGCGCCACTCGCGCCCCCGGGGAGCGGGCGTGCCCTGGTTATCAAAAGTGGCCACCAGGTACCCCGCGCTCGTTAATGCGCGATCGAACATCGACGGCCAGCGGTCGGCAACGGTCTGTCCCGCCGGCTCCGAATACACATACACAATCAACGCGTACCTCTTGGCGGGGTCGAAGTTGGGCGGTTTCATCAACCAGGCGTCAACCGTCAGGCCATTACCGGCGTCCACCTTTACGAATTCCGCGGGGCCACCCGATAGCGGCTTCACGCGCTCGGCAATCGCGGAGTTGTCTGCCGTTTTTCGCTCCACGTGATGATCGGGCAGATGGACGACATCAAAAACAGGCGGATCGTTCAGCGAGGAGAACGTGTGGAAGGCCCATTCGGCATTCGGTGAAATGGTATACGAGTGCGTGCCAGGGACGTTCGGCGTTAGGCGCTCGGGCGCGGCGCTGCCGTCGAGTTTCGCGCGGTACTGATAGCGCTGCGTTGCATTGTCCGGCGATGCGATGAAGTAAGCCCATTTTTCATCCGGGCTGATGCGGTCCAGGCTGACGACGTCGAAATCGCCACGCGTGACCAACTGGGTTTTCCCCGTGTCGCGCGCCACGCGATACAAATGCCGCCAGCCATCGCGCTCGCTCACCACCAGGAATTCTCGCCCCTGATTGATCCACACGACGTCGCGGTTCACTTCCACCCAGGCCTTGTCTTCGTCCACAAACACCGTACGTGAAGCGCCGGTGGCCGCATCGGCGAGCAGAAATTCATTGCGGTTCTGCAGCCGGTTCATGTGTTGAATCAGCACGTGCCCGGCGCCCGCCCAGCCCATTTCCGGGATGTAAGTGTTGTGCGGGTCGCCCTCGGTCCTCATCCAAACCACTTGTCCGCCGGCAGCATCTGCCACGCCAACGCGAACGGCGGAGTTTTGCATTCCCGCCTCCGGGTATGGATATTCGAGCACTTGTGGATCCGGCCCGGTGTTGGGGTACGGAATTCCCGTAATGATTTCGCCGCGCGGAGCGCCAAGATCGTAAATCAAGCTGTACTTGGGCAAGCCCGCGATGTTGAACTGCCAGAATGCAATCGCCTTGCTATCGGGACTCCAGGAAAAGCCGTCTCGGATATCAAATTCCTCTTCATTCACCCAGTCGGAAGTCCCATTGATGACGGTGTCCGAGCCATCCTGCGTCAATGGAGTGATTCTTGCGCTGGCTAGATCTTCGACATAGACATTGTTTCCGCGAACGTAGCCGACTTTGCTGTTGTCCGGTGAGAATTTCGCGAACATCAGGCTTGATTCCGGAGCATTCCCTCCGAGCTTGCGCAACGAGCCGTTTCGGAGGTCGAGCACCCAGTAATCCCCGCGCGTGTTTCGCCGCCAAACGGTCTTGGAGTTGGTGAAAATCAGAACGCGGTGACCGTCGGGAGAAATGCTGTACTCTTCTACGTCCAAAGGCTTTTTGTCGCCCGGGGGAATCAAACGGCTGGCGGCTACGAAGATTTCTCTCGCACCGGTTGCGGTGTTGTACTTCACGATGTCGTTCCCAGTCCCGGAGGCGGACGGCTCGATATCCAGATAGGAATCGCCGTTCCCAAACCACTCGCCACCGCGGAAAAACTTTGGCCTAAATTCCGGATTGCCCATCGTGCGCGCGATGAGCTTCGCGGCGGACTCTCTAAGTTGCGCGCGTGCGCTCGCAGGAGCAATTCCGACCAGCACGCCAATGACAACTAGGGCTGCCGTCGGGAGCGGATGCCCCTCTGTTCGCGCGCGGTGCGCCGTGCCCGATACAGAATCGGTGTGAATCATTTCTCGCCTCCGGGAGTAGACACGGGGAGAAACAGTATCAGATTCCGGAGGTTTTTGGAGTGTGGCAGCCTATTCCGTGAGCCGGATCTCCATCACGAGGGCTGCTTCGGCCGGGTCGCGGTAATAGCCGTCGCGGCGTCCTGCTGGCAAAAAACGATGATGCTTATAGAACCCGATTCCGGCAGCGTTCGATTCACGAACTTCGAGGAACACTCGAGTTACCCCGCGTTTGCGAAGGCCGGCAAGAGCCGCTCTCAGCAACGCTCCGCCTTCTCCCTTTCGGCGATTTTCAGGCGCCACGGCAAGGTTCAAGACTTCCGCCTCATCCTTGACCTGCCGAGCAATTAAAAAACCGGCCACCTTCCCTTCAGCTTCAGTCGCCAGGCCGAGCATGGCTTGCCATTCCAGAACTTCGCGCACGCTTGCTTCGGGCCAATACACCGCTTCCGGGGAGTGGTGCAGGATTTCCGCAACGGCTAGCGAATCTTCTGGTCGCAGTGCTCGAATCGTCGCGCTTACGGCTTGCTTTCGCAGCTCAGTGGACATGCGCTGCGCCCTTCCAGAAAATTTCCGCGTCCGACCGCCGGACGTAATTTGCATCGAGCGCTAGCGCGTCGGTCGCTTTCCCGCTCTGCAATCGCCGCAAGCCGATGGTTCCGATGATGCCGGCGAGCGTCGATGAAGCGCGCTCGATGCTCTCGCCAAGCTTCTCGCGCTGCCTCCAGGCGGGTTGCGCTTCCACAAGCGAAGGGTCCGGGGAAGCCCACACGATTTTGTTTCCGTTCGCCAATCCCGCCACGGTCTCCATGAATGTTCCCGGCGCAGTCACCATTTCTTCGCTGCCCCTCGCCAAATCGCCATCCTCATTTCGATAGATTGCTCCAAACACCTGCCCTCGCTGGGCGTCCACGAAGGCTGCCACACAGGGAGAAGGACCAGGGACCTGCGCAGCGATGGCTTCCAAACGCGAGATGGCCGCCACCGGCTTTCCGTATACTTCGGCCCAGGCCTTCACGGTGGTCAGGCCCACGCGCACGCCCGTGAACGACCCTGGCCCAGCCGCGGCGGCGTAACCCTCCACATCCATCATCGCCAGACCAGCGTCTTTGAGTGTTTGATTTACAGCCGGAAGAAGCCAGGACGAGTATTCCTCCTTCGTTTCATGCACCACCAACCGCAAAACAGCACCACCTCGCACGAGCGCCACGCTCCCGCGCGAATCACAGGTATCTATCGCAAGGACAATCACATACGCATTGTACCCTACTCAAGAGCGAGCGGTTGTGGTGGGGGCTAAGGCTCAAAAAGAAACATACGTTTCACGAAATCTTGACCACAGGTCTGAAGGTGCGGGGGGTATCTGAGGCCGCTAACGTCTTTTGCAGTAATTCAAATGGGGGAGAAAGTCGTTGCAATTCGACTGCCAAATTTGCAACAATTTTTCCCTAACCCATTCATTCTGCAGGATATATCTTGACTCTTGCAACACAAGTTTCTATACTCCCTTTGCTGCTCTGGGGGGCATCCAAAATCATGGACTACAAGATCGGCGACAAAGTCGTTTACCCGAATCATGGTGTGGGCGTTGTTGAGCAAATCAACTACGGTATCTTGAACGGCAGAACCGAGCGTTACTACATGATCCGCATTGTTTCCAGCGGCTTGCGCGTGATGGTTCCGCAGTCCAACGCAGGCACGGTGGGGCTGCGGTCAGTGATTCGCTCGAATGAATCCACCAAGGTCCTGGGCTTCCTCGAAAAGGGCAAACTGAACTCGCATCCGGACTGGAAGCATCGCTTCAAGGAGAATTCCGAGCGCATGCGCACGGGATCGCTGATTGAAGTCGCCGCCGTCCTTAAGAGCCTCGTTTCCCTCAGCCGCAGCAAGCCCCTCTCCTTCCGCGAAAAGAAAATGCTGGAGCGCGCGAAGTACTTGCTCGTCAGCGAGATGGCTACCGCCAAGAACACCACCGCCGAAAGCGCCGAGGGCATGGTCGTCAAATCCCTCGCCAAGGCCAAACTGCAGTTCCCGGTGATGACGGAAAAGTTCGAGTAACCTGAGACTTTTTGCTATTTTCAGAGGCGCCCCGAGCCGCTCGGGGCGCTTTTGTTTTTGAAGACCGGAACATCCACGCGCGGATGCGCGTATGTTGGAAGGGGGGTAACCATGAATCAAAAGATTCCGCACAGCGAGGACAAGTTTCGTGCAACGAGCCGATCCTGCTGGCCGGCAAAAGTGAGAGTATTCGGACTGGCTTGCGGACTTCTTTGCCTTGCGTCTCCGCTTCCGGCTCAGGACCAGCCGGACAAAGAGGCTTCCGGCGGCAAGGGGGCGGGCATTTACTTTAACGCCGAGGCCAGCGCCAAGGATGTGGGGCTGCCGATCTATCCCGGCGCTCGGCCGCACAAGGAGAAAGAGGACGACTCCACGTCGGCTAAGTTTGGGCTGTGGGGAAACGCCTTCGCGTTCAAGCTGGCTGTGGTCAAACTGGAATCTAGCGACTCCCCACAGAAAGTCGCCGCGTTTTACAAAAAGGCTTTGGCCAGGTACGGAACGGTACTGGATTGCGGAGCCGCTTCATCGCAAGGCGGCGACAAGGGCGAAAACGAATCCTCGAAAAAACTCACCTGTGAAGCGGACAAGCCGGATCCCGGCAAAATGACGTTCAAATCGGGAACGAAGGAAAAGCAGCACGTCGTAGGAATCGAGCCGAACGGCAACGGCACCTTGTTCCAGCTTGTCTATGTCGAGTCGCCCGATTCCGACAAGAGGAAATAGCCGCACGTCTCAGGTCGAACTTGTCGGCTTTTTCTTCGAAACAATTCACCTGCTTTTTCTTTTCACTCCGGTTTGACAGACATGGACCAGTGCAGAATATGAACAATGCGAGTCCGCCAGATGAGAAGAGAACTCCGGCTCCCACCGCTTCCCAGCTCACAGCCTTCTAACGACACTTATCGCTTCGCTTGGTCATACTCGCTGTCGGCCGCCAGTCCACCTACTTTGACTCCGGCTTTGCGGAGGGTGCGGCTGACGGCCGAGGCGATTTGGACGGAGCCGGGTGTGTCGCCATGGATGCAGATGGTCTGGGCTGTGAGTTTGACTTCGGTGCCGTCGTGGGCGGTGACGGTGCCGCGGGCGATGCGGAGAGCTTGCTTGGCGGCTTCCTCGGGGTCGCGGATGAGAGCATTCTCGAATTTCCGGGAGCGCAACGTGCCGTCGGGCTCGTAGCGGCGGTCGGCAAAGGCTTCGGCGGCGACTTTAAAGCCCGCTTCGCGAAAGACTTCGAGCATGGGTGACTCCGCCAAACCCATCAAGACCAACTCTTTGCTGAATTTTGCGACGCCTTTGGCGATTGCTTCGGCTAGTTCGCGGTTCTTCACGGCCTGGTTGTAGAGCGCACCGTGCGGCTTCACGTGTACCAGTTTTGTGCCGCACTTCGACGCGACTTCGGCTAAAGCGCGCACCTGCTCGTCGATGGAATTGGCAACCGCGTCCGCGGACATCTTCAATTCGAGCCGGCCGAAGTTTTCGCGGTCCGGATAACCTGGATGCGCGCCGACA
>Ga0066903_100006207_pt1 | contig 10551 bp, 19 predicted proteins | sample PanSoiMetaGPlot1_FD_67491 | JGI IMG/M metagenome (GOLD analysis project Ga0066903, IMG submission 67491) | Tropical forest soil microbial communities from Panama analyzed to predict greenhouse gas emissions - Panama Soil - Plot 1 (version 2) | ecosystem: Environmental > Terrestrial > Soil >...
CTCTTCATGGCTGTTCAAGATGATCGGTTGAAATCCCTGGCAAGGCGATCCCAAAATATTTTTCAACGTTTGATTTTATTTCTCCCACAAAAGCGCCTTCCCAATTTTGTTCCACTTTTCCGCTACTTGAAATAACAATTGTTTGCGGAGTACCTCCAAGGTTGTAAGCTTTTACTGTGTCAGGCGTGGGATTTACATAGACAGGAAAATCAAAATTGTGTTTGGCGACATACTCTTTCACGCCTTCACTAGCCAGCGACACGCCGATAATTCGATGGGTAGCCCGCTTGCTGGCGATAATCGTTTCCAAGTTTTCCTGATTACGGTTGCACCATATGCAAGATGGGGAAAACACATAGATGATGCTTGGTTTATCTATTTCTTTGAAGGAAATCTTTTCGTCCGTACCTGCCAAATTCTTGGCGCTAATATCAGGCGCGGAAACTCCTATACTGAGCGGGACTCTAGCTGAGAATTTTGGCGTGGGATTGGCGGCTAAATTGCTAATGGTGTAGGCAAGATATAGATTCGAAGCAAGCGATAGCGCGACAATGAACATCATTGCCCAAATTACCCTTTGTAATACACGCACTGCGCTAGAAAACTCGGTGCTTTCGGCGGGCTTGCCCACCATTGACGTCTTTTCATCCATAGGAGATCTCCATTAGGTCTGTTGGGTAAATCAAAAACATGCGAGATCGGGAACACGAATCAATCACGGGGACACAAGAAGGCAATCTGTATTATCTTTCTATGTGCCCCCAATGCTCCCCTTTAAGTCAATTTATAGCTGAGGATCTGCACTACTACTTATTGCGCAGATGATGCTATAACTACTGCCCACAAGTTTCCATAATTGCCCCTCCTGTTCCAGCATAAATATATGGCTGTGGGGCGTGAGGGTCTCCAGTATATGGCCCGCAAGACCCAAATTGTGCACAACAGAGGTCGATGCAAGATTCTCCTGTGCCACCGTGAGTGCCATAACATACGGTGCGGCAAAAGGGCTCAGTAAGACATCGGGCTGGATCTGTGCCAATTGGCACCTGTTTCATGCACAACACGTTCCAGCCGCCCCCACTACAGTTAGCATACTGCATTACACTTCCGGGCGGGCATAGACTGTAACTGGACAGGTAGTTGTTAAAGTCGCCACAGCTTGGAAAGCATTGGCTTCCGTTTGCTTTTACTTTGATTGTCTTAAAAACTACGCCGGTTACGATCAAGAGTAGGCACGCCGCTAAGATTGGCACTCGATAGAACTTGTTGATGATCATTGTATTTGCTCCTATCAGGTATTGTTTGGTGAATGAGAAATTGATGCTTCAAGGAAATTGAGTTTGAAGCGCAACAGCTCATCGGATGTTGTTAAGTTTTCCCATTTATTTTCAGCTCGACTCCTATGAAAATGGGACGTAAGTCCTGCATTTTCAGCGATGATGGAGTAGCCATGCTTCATGAAGGCTTTGTCCATATTCAGGGCGAGAAAGGCTCGGGTTATAAGCCTCGTTGAGGTTCGCAGGGTGCGCTGAGGGCTTGCCAAGATCGGCAACCTCGACCAGGGGAACTGCGCTCCTCCTGCTATTATGTTTGCATTACTGTGGGCCCCATGTGTGGACTAACCGGCTTATAAAACCCCTTAGTAGCCTTGACGCCGGAAATCCCGGCCATGCTCAAACTCCCTCTCTGATAACTAATGCTAAAATCGGAAAAGTATTTCATCGATATAGCCCACATGAAGCGGGACTACGCCACCAGTATTGAAAATACGGGACTTACGTCCCATCTTCATAGGAGTCGAGCCAAGACTTGGAGCAAGAACTTGGTTGAAGGCAAGTCGAGGGCATCCGCTTACATGGCAATTACTCTCCTAGAAGCGCTTTCTGGCGCATAAAATCTATCCTGCTCAAGATGATAGGTGCATCCTGACCGAATAACAGACTGTTTTGCGAATTGCGTTACTGAATAGGCTTCCCGCCAGAAAAGCACGAGAAGAGGCGTGACCGAACCGAGGGTACCGATAACCTGTAGAGGCGTCAATTGTTTCAGATCAGCAAAATAAAAGTCTCCGGGAACGGCAGAAACTCGCCTCGCCCACGTTATGGCGTCGATAGTTTTGGGCTAGTTCAAACGCGATCGGGATCGATGCCGATCACCATCTTGACCACTTCCCCGATCTGTTCGCTCTCCTTCGGGGCGGCGCTCACCCATCTCCTCGGCGATGTTGGCCAGGGTTTGCCTGTACGCCCTTTCATTCCACAGGCGGCCGTTCTTGTCCGGGACCCAGCGTAGAGCGTCGAGCACCTCGGCATGTTCCCTCAACTTCGCAACACGTTCGGCTTTGAGCGCAAGCCCTTCAGTCAGTGCCCTTTCCGTGCGACTCGCGCGGGCCTCGTCGATCATATCGCGCCATCGCTCCCGGTAATAAGCAAGCGCGGAGCTTGCGGGCATAAGGTACCCCAGTGAGCGAAATAAGGCGTTGATCGCGCCTTCGCGTTCGCCAGCGACAAGTAGCTTAAGCAACAGGTCGCGCATCGAGGGCGACACCCGCGGTCCGGGCTTGTCGCTGCGCTTCGCCTCCGCATCGGAGTTCGCAGTCTCGGGCTGGAGCGCCACATCATCCCGCGCTACTTCGCCCGCGGCGTTGTTGCTTGCCTGCTTGCCTGCTTGCTGCTGCTGCTGCCATCACCTTTTTCCTCGATCTCTTTTTCGGAGTTCATGCCCTTACCATAACAGATATGCGCGAGCGTGACACCGGCAAAATAACTGCAAATTATGCAGAAAATATGCCAGTGGCCGAGTAACGCAGGGCGCATTTTCCTCATATCCAAGCCATGCGCAAATCGCGCGCGCGGCGGTCGCAAAATGAAATTCCGTGTGCCCACAAAACGTTTTTCCGTGCGCCGCAAAACGTTCTCCCGCCTCGCAAATTTCGATTCCGCGCCCACGTTTTCCACTCCGCTCGCGCGCTTCTCGCTCGCGCTCGTCAATGCGCGCATCGCTGCTTCGATGCGGTCCTCACTTCCCTTCCGGTCGGGTTCGTCCCGCTCGCTTCGCTCCGCGGTGGGCCGGGGTTACGATCACCTTGATGCGCTGCGCGCGGCTTCCTATATGGCCCGCCCGCCACCGCTCGCTGCCCGCTTGCTCCCCCCTCCCTCGCTCGCGGCTCGCTCCCCTGCGCGCTACCCCGCTTGCTATGGCGCGCAATCCCAATCCTCAGAAAGGAACCATCAAATCTTGTCCGGATCGATGCCGATAATCACCTTGATCGTATCGGTTCCGCTCTCCTCTTCCTTCGGTCTACGCTCGCCCATCTCTTCCGCAATGTCCGCGAGCGTCTGCCGCCAGGCCCGCTCATTCCAGAGCCGGCCGTTCTTGTCCGCCGTGAAGCGCATCGCTTCGAGCAGTTCCGCGTGTTCCTTGAGCCTCGCTATCCTCTCCGCTCGCAACGCAAGCCCCTCGCTCGTCGCATTCTCAATCCTGCGCGCCTGCGCCTCCCTGATCTCTTTCCTGAACTTCTCGCGGTGATAAGCCACCGTCGAAGTTGAGGGCGGCTTGAGACCGAGAGCGGCAAACACTTGCATGATCAACCCCTCGCGCTGTCCGGCAACCAGCAACTTCAAGAGCAAGTCGCTCTCCTCGGGCGTCAATCTCCTCGTCTTATCTCGAACGGAATTCTTGACCATGTGATCTGTATAGCATAGCAAAGCGACAACTTACAGCAGCAGCAGCAGCGGCAGGCAAGCAGGCAAGCAAATGACGCCCATCTACAAATGCCTGCTTGCCTGCTCCCCATTCCCCACTCCCCATCAATTCGCCGGATTCGAAGTCTTTGCCTGCCTGCTTGCTGCTGCTTACGCAAGGAGGATGCTCGCGCGGCTTTTTCGATCTTTGGTATTTGGGAAGGTAGAGGTTTGGGCCGCGCGCGAGCGGCCGCGCACCTGCTCGCGTGAACAATTTGGAGACGTGACCGCGCAAGACTATTCGGTGCTCGCTCCGCTCTCGCTCCGCTCAGATCAAGTGACGCGCTTCGCGCTACTTCTTTAGTTCAATCCGGAAAAGGATTCGGAGCTCGCTCCGGCGAGGCGCCTACGCTCGGGTCGGCGGAAGATTTTCTTATTGCAGCAACCGCGGCGGAAAAGATAGGTCGTCAGGTTCCGGCCGCAAATGCAATGTTCGCGCCGTTCGAACAATTTCGGCTGTGATCCGAGGTAGCGGGAAGGCAAGGCCGAAATTCTTCTCTCGTCACTCACATTGCGAAGATTTGACGGCCGAAACCTTCCTCCCAAGGAGCGTCCGCCATGCGGTTGCTGCCGTGCGCCGTAACTTTATCTTGATGTCGCGGTACGAATATAGTACTATGCCAGTACTATGAAAGAGATCAACTGGCCTGCGCTTGTTCTTGCGTGTCTGCTCATTGGCGCCGGCGTCCGGTCAGCTTGGCGCCGCGCCGCGTTCCGGCTTGTGTTCCCTGGTACTGGCGAGCGCGCTGGCCAGGTCGCGGTCGTTTGGTTCCGCGCGAAGGTCTACGAGCTCGGCGGCATTCATTGCTGGGTGTGGCTGCCGTGCTGGCTCTCGCGTCGCTTGTGGGTTGTGCGCTCGACCGGATCGGGGCGCATGGGGCGCTGGCTCAGACGCCAGGCCGAATGATTGCTTGATTGCCTGCCTGCTTTTGCTGCCGCTGCTTTCTATCCTTTTCTTTATTTTTCTTCGTTTCTTCACTTTATTGTTGACCTGCTAGTACTGGTGTAGTACTATGTCGGTACTGGATCAATCAACAACGACGGAGGAACGAAAGATGATTAAGCTCAATTCTGACACCTTCAAGCGGGCGATTGACAAGGCGGAAAAGGTCAATCCGACCTGCAATCTATTGGACACTGACGAAATCAATTTCACCTTCCAGGTTCGCGGCTCGGCGGGCGACTGGAAAATCGTTGACATCTGGCATCAGGGCGGAACGCTTTGGACCTCATGCGACTGCGCGGCTGGCGTTGGCCTCCATCGTCGCGGCTTTCCGCAACCGTGCTACCACGTGGCGACCGCCGCCTTGTCGGTTGGCTTGTTCGCCGGGGCGTTGCCGCTCGGCGCTCACCTCGACACAGCGCCGGAACGCAAGGCGGCACGCGTTCAGGTTCCGGCTCCACTCATTGACATTTCCGAATTGGCGCCAATTCCGGCGCCAGTCCCCGCCCCTCAGGCCGCGTCACAGTTTACTGCTGGTATAGCTGCCATCCGCAAAACTACGGCGCGGTTGCTTGGGCGGGCGTTTTGGTCCACTCGAAAGGAGGCGAAAGCATGATGCGGGCATTTGCGATTTCGTTTTCGACAGGTGACGACGCATGGGATTTTGTGACCATCGCAACTTCCCACCTCCCGATTGAATGCGTGTGGCGCGTTGTCAGCTACTTGCCGGGGCACTACTACCTTGAGGCAATCGTCCGGTAACGCGGATGGACGCATCCGCCGCGCGCAACTCTCGCCCGCCAGGGTTGCGCGTGATTTGAGGCGGGCGGATCGGGGGCGGGAATGAGCGCCCCGCCCCCGGCCTTAAACATTCGGAGGAACCATGTTTTGCGATAACTGCGAAACCAAACTAGGGGTAAAGCTCCACTCGCATAGCCGCCACCTTTGCCGCGCATGCGCGGAGACTGCTCTATCAGAGATCGAAATCAACGCGAAGATTTTGGTAGTCGGGCGCGAGCTAGAGCGCCAGAACTGGGCGCGCATGTCCGGCCCGGAGGTGTGGAATTTTTGCGAGGCGCGGGCGCGCGAGCACGGCGCGGGGACAGATCGGCGGGCAGACCGAAAGGTGATCGCGGCAGGCGCGATGCGGTTTGTAATCGACGGCGGATGTTCCGCGCCACATCCCGGCGAGGAGCTCGACGCGGCGGAGATGGAGGCGGAACCGACCGACGCCGACAAGTGGATCGAGCGCGAGAATGCGACCTACGGCAAACGGGAGCCGAAAGGCGGCGCGAAGGTTGGATGCTTCGATATTTGAGGAGGAGAACATGCCACAGGTGATCTACCGCGTAATGATGCTCAGCAACAAAAGCGGCAAATGGGAAGTCTGGACGAATTACGCGAGCTACAACGAGGCCGAGCTTGCAGGGCGCGGCCTCATCAGCGGGGGCGACGCCAGGAAGGCACACATTTGGGAGATCACGGCGGGCGACAAAAAGATTGTCGCCCAGGTCTACCGCAAACCGAAACCAGGATGGCCGCACGGCTACGCGGCTGTGAGGCGAACATAAACTTCGGAGGAAACCATGACTTGGGAGCTTACCGAATACACGCCCCTCGATGGCGAATTAGGCGAATACGACGAAACGGAGGAAACCATGACCCTGACAGAAATGAGAGACGATCTGGTCAATCTGGAATTGCAAATCAAGGCCTTACTGAAGGCGCAAGGAGAGACGAAGAAGGCCGCAAAGGTGAGATATACCGACTATTGCAACGGCGATCCGGACGCGCACTCAGACCTCAAGGCATTCAACAATGTGTATGCCAACCGCGAGGCCGAAATAAAGGCCGGGGCGCTCAGGCTCGATACGCTACGCGAACAGATCGCGGCATGGTACGCGGAGAGGAAACCGCTCGACTGGACGTATCGCCTGATCCCCGGCTCACTTTGGGATGGATGGGGCTGTCGAAATCGCGAAGGCCGGCTATTCATCGTCGACAAGGAATTGCAGGAGTGCGAGATCGAGGCGCTAAAGATGATCACCAAATTTCCAAAATTGGAGATCGAGCGCGCGGAGGGGGGCTATCGCCTGCGCGCCCGCGTCGACCTGTACCGGGGCGTGTGCTGGGATGACGTGAGCGGCGAGGGGATTCGCAAGGCGATCCTGCAATGGTTCGAGCCGGAGGCGAAGAAGGAAGAGGAAGCGCTCTTCGATCTGGCCGTTTTGAAATAACGAGTTTGCGCGCGACTGCAAGAGACGCGCGCGATCGCGCCGACTCATCCGACACGGGGGAGTGAGTCGGCGCGCTTGAAGCCCGACCGCCGATGCGGGAGTGGGAACACTCGGAGGAACGCGTCGGCGGCGGGCGTTTTTCGACGGAGGAATCATGAGCGAACCAATCGAAGAGACCACCCCAGGCCCGCGCTCGATCAAAGAGATCATCGCGGATCTTTCAAAGCCGCTCAACAAGCGCCACCTCAAGACCCGCAGGCAAGGCGGCGCCGATCTGACCTACATTGAATGGCACACCGCCGTTAAGTTTCTCGATCACTTCGCGCACGGCTGGTCTTACCACGTCCGCAGCATTCAGCTTGTGGGCAACCTGGTCACCGTCATCGCTTCGATTTCCATCCCGTGCGCCGAAGGAATCGTTACGCGCGAGGCGACGGGATGCGAGGAGGCGGACGCCAAAGGCTACGGGGATGCATGCTCAAACGCCGAGGCGATGGCGCTCAAACGAGCCGCCAGCAAATTCGGCCTGGGCAGATATTTGTACGAAAAGCACTAGGAGGAAATATGCAGCAGCAGCATGCAGCAGCAGCAGAGCAGCCCATACAGCAGATCACCGACGCCGAGCTTCCAGACAGGCCGACGCCGCAGGAAGTAGCGGCCTGGCTCCGCAAATCGATCAGCACGATTTACGGATGGTGTCGCTCGGGGGAAATCCCATGCGTGCGCGTGGGGAGATCGTACATCTTCGATAAGGCCGCGCTCTTGAAGTGGGCGAGGCCGGAGGAGGCGGCATGAGCAAATCGAAACCTACGCCGAGGCCGTGGCACACCACAAAGGCCGGCGCCAAAGTTAAAGCCGGAGTGATAACGGATGTCGCCTTTATGTCTCGACATCTAAAAAGCGAAGAGGAGCGGAAGGCCAATGCTGATCTGATCGCCGCCGCCTGCAACGCGGCCCAGGCGATCAACCCGGAGAACCCAATCGCCGCCGCAAAAGCGATGCCGGAGCTCGCGCTGGCGGTCGAAGTGGCGCTTATCTATCTCGAAGACGGAGCGCCCAAAACAGCGACGGAGAGATTGAGCGCCGCATTCGCCAAGATCAAGGAGGCGGCATAAAGATGATCGCACAGGCCGGATTATTCGATTCGCTCCCTGAAATGCGGATGTTGTGTCTCTGCGATCATCCCGTGAGCATGCATTCAATGCAGGCTTGTAGCCACGGAGGCGGTTATTACAACGGGGGATGCCCCTGCGCGAGAGGCGCAATCGAAGCCGGTGAGAGCGTATTCAAGTATGAATATTCGCACCAGATTTGCGCGGGCTGTGGCCATATACGCGAATGGCACGACGGCGCTGGCGGTTGCTGTATGGGATGCGGGTTTGGTGAATGCAATTCTTTTCAAGAGCCACGGCAATAAAGGCATAAGTGAAAAGTGATGAAAAACGGAAAGATTCAAATTAGCCCCCTCGCCCTCGCCTACCTCGCCGCCGTCCGCGCTGGCAATCTCCATCGAGCCGACGCGGAGCGCCAGGTAATAAATGCGGCGGAATACATTCTCAAGTATGGCGTGAGCGCCTGCACCCCGGATGTGCTCAGAGTCGCGGCGGCGATCTGCGAGGCCGTGGCCGAGTTGAAGGAAGGAACCCATGAAATTCAAAGCGACTCCGATAGCCTTCGAGAAGCGCGACAAGGAGCGACTGCGAAAAGTCGCCCCCGTCCACATCGAAGCCTCAAACGAAACACTCGCCCACATCGCGGCGATCCGCCTTTACCGGATGATGCAAATTGACGTCCGATTCGTCCGCGTCGAAGAGTTCAAGCCCTGGGAAGATGACTATCTTTTGACCTTCGGATTCGTGCGTCGGAAATGAAGGAAGAGGAGGCCAAATATGAAGCAACACCAAACGCGCAATGAATGGCAACTGTCCGTCGATCTGGCGAGTTTTTATCTCCATCTCGACAGCGCCAGAAAATATGGCCTTGTTACAGGAGGCCCGGAAATCAATCTTCGGAGGTGCGAAGAGATACTAGAAGCCGGGAGAGCGCAGGGCATCACTCCAAGCCCAAATCATGTCGAAGAGATCGCGCGCATCTTGCTAGAACATTGACCTCCCGCGCGAGCTTCCGTCACAATCCGCCCGCACGGCTCCGAGTAATCGGAGGACCAATCAATGGAAAAACGCAAACGCGAGCGCCGCGATGGAGTGTGGAAAGACCCAGACTCCGGCGTATGGCGCTACAGGTTCATGCACAAAGGCCGTCGCTATTTCGGGACGGTCCCCAACGCAAAAAACAAGACACAGGCCAAGGAGGCGCGAGACCGGCGCCGGATCGCCGTCCGGGAAGGCAGAGATGAGAAGGCCGAAGTAAATACGAATTTTCAAGTCTTCGTCGAGAAGACTTTCCTTCCCTGGGTGGAGACGAATATGAGCAAGGGAACCTACAAAAATTACAAATGCAGGACGCGGCGTCTGATCAAAATCTTCGGCACGCTCGATCTGTCCGAGATTTCGAGCTTCAGCATTGAGAAATTCAAGCGCCAGGAGTTCGAGCGAATCACTAAGCAGAAGCGCACGCCGACGCCCGGGACGATCAATAACTATCTCATTGTTCTAGCATCGGTCTTCAATCTGGCTGAGGAATTCGGCGATATAGAGCGGCGCCGGAGGCCGACAATTAAATTGCTTCAGGCGGAAAACAAGCGGCTTCGATATCTCACGATAGATGAAGAGCGCAAGCTATTGCTTGCTGCTGCTGCGAGGCCATATCTGCAAGATATTATCCTTGTAGCGCTTGCCACCGGTCTGCGGCGAGATGAGCTTTTTAGCCTTCGGGGCGAAGATATTGATTTGAGATTGAATTTGCTCACTGTGGTAAATGGCAAAGGCGGCAAATCTCGAATCGTTCCGCTAGATCCTGAGAGCGAAGCGCATAGAATTCTCGCGCGGGTCATTCGTGAGAGGCGCGGGAAATATCTATTTGCCTCGCCGTGGGCGAAAGACAAGGCCTGCGGCGTGGATGAGTCTTTAGCAGCAGCGGCAAAGCAGGCAGAGCTTGAAGGGATAACGCTGCATACGCTACGTCATACGTTCGGGACTCGCCTCGTCGCCTCTGGTGTAGATCTCAGAACAGTTCAGGAATTGATGGGCCATGCCGACGTTCAGACGACGATGATTTACGTTCATATCATTGAGGGAAGCAAACAGGCTGCAATCGCCCAGCTGAAGAATTACCGCGAGAATTACCACGAAATTACCACTGCGAACGTCGTAAAACTTGAGAAGCGGCGAGCGTAAATGGAAGCAGTGAAAGCCACTTAACGGGACTACCAGAAAGATTACCTATAATTTTCCAGGATTTTTCCGGCTTCGGTCATGAGACGTCGTCGGAGCGACTCCGGTTCGAGGACGTGAACTTGCGATCCCCAACTGAAGAGCCATTGGAAGATTTCGTTCTCGACGCGGACGCGCATCGTCACAAGCAATCCGTCGGCGACCTCTTCCATCGTGTCGAAGTAATAAGACCGCGACTCGCGCACCCAGGGCGCGGTCTCAGGGCTGAATAACGCGACGACTTTCAAATTTCGTTGATCGTCAGCCGGCTCTTCGAGTCTGAAATTCGGCGGGCG
>Ga0066903_100006208_pt1 | contig 10551 bp, 9 predicted proteins | sample PanSoiMetaGPlot1_FD_67491 | JGI IMG/M metagenome (GOLD analysis project Ga0066903, IMG submission 67491) | Tropical forest soil microbial communities from Panama analyzed to predict greenhouse gas emissions - Panama Soil - Plot 1 (version 2) | ecosystem: Environmental > Terrestrial > Soil >...
GTGCGCGCGCTCGATCGCGTGCTCATGTCCGGCTTCTACGTCGTGCCGCTCTTCTATCGCCCCGAGCAATGGGTGGCGCGATGGACCCGCATCGAACGCCCGGCACCGGTATCGTTGTTCGGATACCTGCCGGAAACCTGGTGGCACAAGCCGCAAACCCAATGAGGGCATTGTGATCCTGGGCAGCCATTCTCGCCAGCAGACGCCGGAGGGCGCCTTTCGGCAAATGACGCTCGACGACCTGTTCCGCCGTGCGGCGGAGCGGCATCCCGATGCGCCGGCCCTGGCCGACCCGCCCGACCGCGAGGCGTTCACCGACGGCGCGCCAAGGCGCTTGAGCTATGCGCAAGCCGATCGCGTGGTGTCGGCGATCGCGCGTCGGCTCAAGGATCTGGGACTGAAGACCGACGCCATCGTGGCCATGCAGCTGCCCAACACGGTGGAAAGCGCATTGACGCTCTTGGGTGTGCTGCGCGCCGGAATGATCGCGGTGCCCCTGCCGCTGTTGTGGCGCCAGGCGGAGGCCGCGCTGGCGCTCACCCGCATTGGCGCGCGCGCGCTCATCACCTGTCGCCGCATCGGGCCGGTCGATCATGGCGAGCTCGCCATGCATATCGCCGCCGAGACTTTTACCATCCGGTTCCTCTGCACCTTCGGCGCACAACACCTCGACGGCGTCGTCGCTCTCGATGGCGCGTTCGACCAAGGCGAGGCATCCGAGCCGCCGGTCGAGCGTATCGGCAATCCGGCCGATCATGTTGCGGTCGTGACATTCGATACGGCGGCCGACGGCCTCTTGCCGGTTGCCCGCAGCCATGGCGAGCTCATCGCCGGGGGACTGAGCATCGCGCTCGAGGGGCGCATTGCGCGCGATACGGTGCTGCTCGGGGCGCTCGCCACGTCCTCCTTCGCCGGACTCGCAACGACCATCGTGCCATGGCTCCTCTGCGGTGGAACGATGGTTTTGCATCAACCCTTCGACGGGGCGATTTTTTCCGCCCAATGCGGCGAGCATTCCTGCGACACGGCAGTCCTCCCGGCGCCGCTCGTGCCCCGACTGGTGGACGCTGGTCTGGTGGGCGCGCAAAGAGGGCCGAAGAGCGTGCTGGCCGTATGGCGCACGCCGGAGCGCTTCGCCGGCGGCACGGAATGGCCAACCGGCGCGGCCGGCCTCACCGATGTCCTGGCGTTCGGCGAAATCGGTCTGGTGCCGGCGCGCCGGCGGGCCGACGGTAAGCCGGGGCCCATCATGCCGGGTCCGATCGCCGCAGCGCGCAGCCAAGGCGACGGGCTGGTGCTCGTCGACGTGGCGCGCAGCGCCGCCGGCACGGTCTTGCTCGGGGGAGCCATGGTGCCGCGCCACCCGTTCCCGCCGGGGGTCGAGCGCAGCGGTGCGCCGCGGCTCAAGGTTGCCGACACCGGCCACGTCGACACCGGCTATTCCTGTCGCGTCGATCGGATAAGCCGCGCGCTGACCGTCGACGGGCCTCCCGGCGGGATCGTCAGCGTCGGCGGCTATCGCTTCGTCCTCAAGGAACTGCAGGAGATGGTGGCGGGCGCTGCCGACGGCAGCAGCCTGGCGGCGCTCCCCGACGCGCTGGCCGGACACCGCCTTGCCGGCGTGACCAGCGACCGTAACGCCGTGCGCCGGACCCTGGTCGACCAAGGGGCAAATCCTCTGATCGTCGGCGCGTTCCGGGAGCGGCGCAGCGAGCGCGCGACAGCCGCTTGAAAGCACATAGCCGCGGGATCTGGGCACGGCGAAAGCGATGTCCACCTTGCCGCATCCGCGAATGGTGTAGGAACTTCAAATCGGCGGCACTAGGATGGTGTGAGGCCCGGCGGCATGAACGGGCCAAGCGCGTGTGGGAGGGCAAAACCATGATTGCAAGGATCTTGATCGCGTCATTGCTGCTGGCGGCGCCGTTGGCGGCAGCGGACACGGCGGGTGCGGCTGCGGACGGCAAGCGCATCGCCATGTTCATGGGCCCGACCCAGGACAAATATCTGGGCGCCTTGAGCAAGAGCTTCGAGACAGCGGCCACCGGCTACGGCATGAAAGTCACCGTCTACTCGAGCCCATTCGATCCGGCGCTGCAGGCTCAACAGCTCGACGACGCGATCGCCCAGAAGTTCGACCTGTTCGTGGTGCAGATCATCAGCCAGCGCGCCATTATTCCGGTGCTCACCCGCGTCAAGGAAGCCAAAATCCCGGTGGTTCTGGTGGTGGCGCCGATGGTCGGCAACGAGGGCAACGTGCAGGACCTCTATCTTTCTCACGTCGGCTATGACGATGTCACCTTCGGCCGGCTGATCGGCGAGGCCATGGTGAAGGCACTGCAGGATTCCGGGCGGGCAAAGGCCAAGATTGCCGTGCTCGCTGGTTCCATGGCTGAGGGCAAAGCCCCGTTGCGCGAGCAGGCATTCCGCGAGGCCGTCGCCAAGCATGCCGGCATGGAGGTCGTGGTCACCGAGGACGTGAAATGGAATCCGGCGGTGGGTGAGCGCACCGCCGGTCAGCTGCTGGCGCGGTTTGCCGGCCAGGGCGGCCTCGACGGCTTCTACGGGATGAACGACGTCGTCGCCAACGGCGCCATCCAGGCGGCGGAGTCAGCCGGGGTAAAAGTCGGGACCGGCAAGGGGGATCTCATCGTGGTCGGCGGCAATTGCCAGGCACCGGGCATCAAGAACATCGAGGCCGGCAAACAAGCTGCGACGCTGCTGATGCTGCCGGTCGAAGAAGGCAAGATCGCCGCCGCCAAGGTAAAAGAGCACTTCGAGGGAAAGACACCGGAAAAGATCACGTTCCTGTCGACCGATACGATCACCAAGTCGAATTTGCCGAAATACACCCAGCCTTGCTCGTATTAGCGAGGCTTCATTCGGGCCAGAGCCGGACGCGAATACGGTTCCTCCGGCGCCGGTATTGCGACGGGTGTGCACTGCATCGACGGACCTTGCAGTGCACACGGGGATGGGCTACGCAAAGACCAGTGCCGAACCCGGTTCAGGCCGTGGATGGCCTGCATCTGCCGTGAATGTCAGCTCATAGCTGACGTCAGGTTTCGGTACCTCTCAGATAAGTCGAGGCTCGCTCATGGACGCGAAAACGGGCGAAACCAAGAAGACCGGTGCCCTCACCATCGGCAACAACAATTGGGATTTCCCAGTCTATTCAGGCACGATCGGCCCCGACGTGGTCGACATCAGCAGCCTGTACGGCAAGACCGGCAGGTTCACCTACGATCCCGGCTTCACGTCCACTGCAAGCTGCGAATCCAAGATCACCTATATCGACGGCGACGAAGGGATCCTGCTCTATCGCGGCTATCCCATCGAGCAACTGGCCGAGCACGGCGATTTTCTCGAGACCTGCTACCTCTTGCTTTACGGCGAGCTTCCGACGGCGGCGCAGAAGGCGGACTTCGATTACCGGGTGACGCGCCATACCATGGTGCACGAGCAGATGAGCCGGTTCTTCCAGGGATTCCGGCGCGACGCCCACCCGATGGCGGTGATGGTCGGTTGTGTCGGCGCCCTGTCGGCCTTCTACCACGACTCCACCGACATCTCCGATCCGCACCAGCGGATGGTCGCTTCGATCCGCATGATCGCCAAGATGCCGACGCTCGCGGCCATGGCCTACAAGTACTCGATCGGCCAGCCGTTCGTTTATCCGAAGAACGATCTCGACTATTCCACCAACTTCCTGCGCATGTGCTTCGCGGTGCCGTGCGAGGAGTTCAAGCCGAACCCGGTGCTGGCACGCGCCATGGACCGGATCTTCATCCTGCACGCCGATCACGAGCAGAACGCCTCCACCTCGACGGTGCGGTTGGCCGGCTCATCGGGCGCCAATCCATTCGCCTGCATCGCCGCCGGCTGCGCCTGCCTGTGGGGACCGGCACATGGCGGCGCCAATGAAGCCGCGCTGCGCATGTTGTCGGAAATCGGCAGCGCCGATCGCATCCCGGAGTACATCAAGCGTTCCAAGGATCCGAACGACTCGTTCCGCCTCATGGGATTCGGCCATCGCGTGTACAAGAATTACGATCCGCGCGCGAAGATCATGCAGAAAACCTGTCACGAGGTGCTCAACGAGCTTGGCCACAAGGACGATCCGCTGCTCGAGGTGGCGATCGAGCTCGAGCGCATCGCGCTGCATGACGACTACTTCATCTCCAAGAAGCTCTACCCCAACATCGACTTCTATTCGGGCATCACGCTCAAGGCGATGGGTTTTCCCACCACCATGTTCACGGTGCTGTTCGCGCTCGCGCGCACCGTGGGCTGGATCGCTCAGTGGAAGGAGATGATCGAGGACCCGCACCAGAAGATCGGTCGCCCGCGCCAGCTTTATACCGGCGAGACGCGACGCGATTACGTACCGATCTCGCGCAGGAAATAGAGCACGATCCCGAAAAAGCCTGCCCCGGACTTGATCCGGGGTGGATACCGGTTTTCGGAAAAGATCATGCTCCAAGTGTAGCGTTCTCTCAGGCGGGCGAAAGCCGCATCTGTTCGAGCACAGCGCGGCCGAACAGGCTGTAGGGGTTCGCCAGCTGCTCCACCACCTCGAAATGGTTGTAGCCCTCCATCACGGAGAGCGTGACCGGCTTGCCGGCTGACTTTACCGCGGCCGCGAAGTCGCGGCTCTGGCGCTGGAATTCCGGCGTCTCCTCGGTCCCGTACACGAGACTGACCGGCGCAACGAGCCCGTCGAGATGGCGCTGCGAGCTCAGTGCCTGTTCCATCGCGTCGGTGAACTTCACATAGGCGGACCGCTTCGACAGCCGCACCGGCTTGAGGTCGTACATGCCGCTGCCGCAGACGCCACCCTTGATGATCGTGGGCGGCAGGCCAAATTCCTTCTGCCAGTCGGTGGTCAGCAGCACGCCGGCGAGGTGCCCGCCGGACGAATGGCCGCAGATGTACAGACGTTCGGCATCGCCCCCGAAAGTGTGGGCGTTCTTGTGCACCCATGCCACGGCGCGGCGCACCTGATCCGCCATCGCCATCAGGTCACCTTGCGCCTCGATCACGTTGATGAAATCGAGCACGGCGAAATGCGCCCCGGCATTGACGAGCATCTCGGCCGGGTAGGCGTAGTCCTTGGCGAGCTCGGCACGCCACGCGCCGCCATGGATGAAAACGCTCACCGGCGCGTTGGCCGCCTTCGTCGTGTAGAGATCGAGCGCCTCGATCGGCGTTGGCCCATAAGCGAGGCGCTTGGGATTCCCCAGGCGCTCCCGCACCAGCTCGCTGTTCCTGCGGCACCGTTTGAGGACCTGGCCGCGGTTGGGCGCATAGGCGGCCTGGTCGTAGGCGTCGTCGAGCTCTTTCTGATCCATGTCGAGCCAGACGGGCGGCCCCGTCTCGCGGGGCGCGGCGGACTCCGCGGCAGCGCCGCCGGCGGTCACCGTCGCCGCTCCTGCGACTGCGGCACCCAGCAATGTGCGCCGTGAGACGTGGTTGTCATCGAAAGTGCCGCCCTGCTGCATCGTCGATCCCCGATCATCGAGCCGCCACCAGTATTTATAGATGCAGTGTTTTCTCGCGACCAGCGTGTCGACAGCGCCTGAGGCGGCCGCTGATCGCGGATCAGATCACCATCCGGCAGGTGAGGAGGCGCGTATGCTGCCATGTCAGTTGGCTTCGCGAACGGCTCGACCGCCCAAATGGCGCCGCTCCAGCAGATCGAGCACGGCGTTGGCAGCACGTTCGCTCGGCGTCCTTTCATGCGCGCCCAGAATGGCATCGAGGCGGGCGAAAGCCTGTTCTTGTCGCCGGCGTGCCGGTGTGTCGGCGAAGATTTCCGAGAGCGCTCGGGCCAGGTTCGCCGCCGTACATTGCGTTTGAATGAATTGCGGCACCACCTTTTCACCCAACACGAGGTTGGCGAGGAGGACGCTGTCGTCTCGGATGAACATCCGGGCGATCATCCCCTCGAGCAAAGATATACGATAAGCCCCGACATGCGGGATCCCGGCGAGCGCGAGCTCGAGCGTGACGGTTCCGGATGCGGCGATCGCCGCTCGCGCCTGTCGGAATGCCGCATGCTTCTCGGCCTCGTCGGTGACGATGCGCGGTCGCACCGACCAACGAGCCGTCGCAGAAGCGATCTCTTCCATCAGATACGGCAGCGTCGGCAGCACGACTTCGAAGTGCTCGTGCCCGCCGGCCATCATGTCCAACGCCTCGCCGAACATCGCACCGAGCCGCCGGATCTCCTGGCGGCGGCTGCCGGGAAGCGCCAAAACCGTCCGCGCGGTATCGCGCACCCGCTTCTCCTCGGGCGAGGGACGTAGGGAGCTGACCTGGGCCAGCAGCGGATGGCCGACGTAAACGCAGGGCGGGCCGCCGAGCTTGCGATGGACTTCGGGTTCGAACGGCAGCAACGCCAGGATCAGGTCGATCGAGGGCCGCATTGCCCGCGCCCGCCCCGGACGCCACACCCAGACGGTCGGCGATACATACTTGACGATGGGCAGATCCGGCAGTCGGCGGCGCACCATGCGGGCTACGCGCAGGCTGAAATCCGGCACGTCGATGAGGATCAGCACGTCGGGCGGTGCCGCGACGATCGCGGCGACCGTCTCGCGCAGCCGCCGCAATATCGTCGGCAATTTGGCGATCACCGGCGCAATCCCGATCGTCATCAGATCCTGCACGGGAAAAAGGGGCGTGAGCCCTGCCTGCGTCATGGCGGGGCCGCCGACTCCGCGAAACGACACCGCTCCCCCCGGCGCGCGGGCCAAGCCGGCCATCAGACCGGCACCGAGCACGTCGCCTGAGGACTCGCCCGCCACGAGGAATACATCGAGGCCCGCCTTGCCGTTTCCGTGGGCGCGCGCGCTCACCCTTGGCCTCGTATCGTGCCGGCGGGAACGCCGACGACGAACAGTCCGGCGGCATCCGCCGCCGCAATGAATTCCTGGAGGTCGGCGGTGATTGCCCCCTCTGCCTCGACGGCCAGCCCGGCGAGGCCGGCTTCGCCAGCCGCCCGCACCGTCTGCAGGCCGATCGAAGGCAGGTCCAGCCGCCGGTCCTGGTGCGGCTTCGGACCCTTGACCAGGACTCCCACCTTTCCGGTGAAGGGCGCGCGGCCATTGCGGCGGAGCTCGGCGACGCGCGCCAGCATGCGATCGGTTCCCTCCGCGGCCTCGACCGCCAGCACGTACTGGTCGGCAACGACAACCGCTTGGCCGATATCGAACGAACCCATGGCGCGAACGATCGCAAGCCCGCGTGTGATATCGAGAAGGTCGCGTGGCGTCGGCGCGTGCCGCCCCAGAGTTCCTTCGGGCACCAAGATCTCGGGCGCGACCTGATGCGCGCCGAGCAGCTTGAATCCATTTTCCTCGAAAATTCGGGCCATCCCGGAGAGAAGGTGATCGTCCCCGCCGCGCAACAGCCGGGCCACCCGCGGAAGGTAGAACAGCGTGGTCAGGTCCGGATAGATTTGCGTGAGCCGCGGCCGCAGCATCGTCCCGATGATCACCACGTCGCGGCACGCTGCCGCCTTGGCGAGGCGGAAAAATCGGCCCAACTGGCCAAGTCCCGCCCAATGGTGGGGATAGCGCGCAACCGACTCGGGGTCGGCCCACCCTTTGATTGCGAACAGCACCACCGCGCGTCCGCCCCGTGCCGCCGCGTCCGCGACGACGAACGGAAACTTGCCGCCACCGCATATGATGGCGAGCGGACCGTGATCGTGACCTGAAGCGGGCGTAGCGCTCATGGCGCATCGTCGGAGCCAGCCGCGATGGCAGACGAATTGGCCGGCATCATCAACGAGCGCGACTTGCCGCCGCGGATGAACGCCACCACTTTGCCGACGAACGGATCGCCGGCAAACGCGTGGTCCACCGCCTCGAGACGGTCACGAAACGTCCCCTTGCCATTGAACAAGCCGCGATACGCGCGCCGCAACCGATGAATGTCGTCGCGCGAAATGCCGCGACGTCGCAAGCCCACCACGTTCAGCCCATCCAGCACCGCGCGTTGTCCGATCGCGAAGCCGAATGGAATGATATCGGCCGCAACGCCGCTGACGCCGGAGATCATGACGCTTTCGCCGATGCGCACGAACTGATGGATGGCGGCAAGGCCACCGAGGAAGGAAAAATCCCCGACCGTCACGTGTCCGCCGAGCACGGTGTTGTTGGCCAAGGTGATGTCGTTTCCGAGGCGGCAATCATGTCCCACGTGCGAGCCGACGAGGAAGAAGCATCGGTCGCCAATCGTGGTAACGCCGCCGCCGTCCTCGGTGCCGGTGTTGATCGTTACGCTCTCCCGGATGTCGCAATCCGCGCCGATGACGAGGCGCGTCGGCCCGCCGCGATATTTGACCGATTGCGGCGGCGTGCCGAGGGACGCAAAAGGGGCAACGACCGTGCGCGCGCCGATCGCTGTATGGCCGGCGACGTAGACATGGGCGGCGAGCCGGCAGCCCTCGCCGATCGACACGTTTGGTCCGATGACACAATAGGGACCAATCTCCGCGCCCTCGGCGATCGCGGCATTGGGTTCGACCACGGCGGTCGGATGGATGCGCGGCATGGCTTTACTCGTCGGCGATCATGGCCCCGAGCTCGGCCTCCGCCACCAGCTGCCCAGCAACCCTGGCCTCGCCACGGAACCACCACATCGTCTTGCGCTGGGCGAGCTTGCGCATGTGGTACTCGACCACGTCGCCGGGGGCGACGGGACGCCGAAACTTCGCCTTGTCGATGGTGAGGAAGAAAACCTTCGGCGCGGGCCCGGTCCGCCCTTGATTGAAGCTGCAGACCGCGCCGGCGGTCTGCGCCATGCCTTCCAGGAGCAACACGCCCGGCATCACTGGATTGTCGGGGAAGTGGCCTTGGAAGAAAGGCTCGTTGAACGTGACGTTCTTCATCCCGATGCAGGATTCGTCGCCTTTGATCGCAATGATGCGATCCACCAGGAGAAACGGATAACGATGCGGCAGGAGCTTGCGAATCTCTTGCGGCCCCAGTTGCGGCAGCGTCTCAGCGGCGCTCGTCATTCCGCTAGCCCGGCTGACGAATCGTCACTGGGAGGGCCCGATTGCATTGCGCGCTCGCGTGCGATCCGCGCAAGCGTGGCGACGTCGCGCAAGAACCCGCGCGCCGGTCTTGCTGGGAATCCCATCCACCGCTCCCCGGCGGGCACATCCCCGATCACGCCGCTCTGCCCTGCTATTTGAGCACCCTCACCGATCGTGATATGGTCGGCCAGCCCGACTTGCCCGCCCATCATCACATAGTCTCCCAGCGTGCAGGTGCCCGACATTCCGCACTGGGCGGCTATCAGGCAGTACCGACCGATCGAAGCGTTGTGGCCGATCTGCACGAGATTGTCGATCTTCGTTCCCTCTCCGATCACCGTATCCCGGCTGGCACCGCGGTCAATGGACGTGCCGGCGCCGATCTCGACATCATCCTGGATAATGACGCGGCCAATCTGGGGCACCTTGAGGTGCCCCGCCTTGCCCGGCAGGAAGCCGAACCCGTCCTGGCCGATGTGGACGCCGGGATGGATGATGACGCGGTCGCCGACCAGCGCGTGGAACAGGATGGCCCCCGCGCTGATCGAGCAGTCGCGGCCGATCCGCACGCCAGGGCCGATCACTGCATTCGGGCCGACGATCGTTCCCCCGCCGATCTCCGCGCGCGGTCCGATGCGGGCTCCGACATCGACCGTGACGCCAAACTCGAGTCGCGCTGCGGGATGAACGAATGCGTCGGCGTGGACGCCACTGGCTTCCGAGAACGACGAAGGCCTGAGCGCAGCCGGGAACAGCGCCCGCGCGACCGTAACGAACGCGCGATAAGGATTGCGGGCAATGAGAGCCACCGCATGGGGTGGGACACCACCGGCAAACCGTTGTCCGGCCAGGCACACGCCAGCCCGCGTCGCAGCAAGCTGCGCGACGAATTTCGGGTTATCGATGAAGGTCAGGTCGTTCGGGCCGGCGCGGTCGAGCGCCGCCACCTGGGTCACGCGCCGGTCGAGATCAGCTGTGGCGTGGGGCGTCGCCCCGGTGAGCGTCGCGATCTCCCCCGCAGTCAGCCCGTCCGGGCGCGGAAAGAACGACGGCTCCGTCATCCCCTCACGTCGCGTGTCGCCGGGGCGCGGAGATCAGAACTTCGTCCCTCCGCCGAAGCGTATGGCTTGCAGCTTGTCGCATTGTGGACCGCCGGTGACGAAGGGGCCGCAATCTTCCTTGAGGAGGGCCTTGGCGTAATCGAGCCGCAAGGGACCGAACGGCGAATCCCACAAGATACCCGCGCCCACAGAAGCGCGAACATTCATGTCGTTGTTCGAGGGTGTGATCGTCTGCCCCAGGAAGATCTGCTGCAACTGGCCCTGGCTTGGCCCTTGGTAGTTCCACAACGAGCCGGCGTCGGCGAACACCGCCAGGCGCACCCCGATCTCCTTCGGCACTCCCCAGATCGGGAATTGCAGCTCCGCCGTCGTCCCCCAATACATCGTCCCACCCAAGGCATCGAAGTTGGTGCCGGGGGTGAGATCGCGCGGGCCGATGCC
>Ga0066903_100006209_pt1 | contig 10550 bp, 11 predicted proteins | sample PanSoiMetaGPlot1_FD_67491 | JGI IMG/M metagenome (GOLD analysis project Ga0066903, IMG submission 67491) | Tropical forest soil microbial communities from Panama analyzed to predict greenhouse gas emissions - Panama Soil - Plot 1 (version 2) | ecosystem: Environmental > Terrestrial > Soil >...
CTCGCCGAGGACCGGTCGTTCCTGCTCGCGGTCGAGGACTACCTCGTCCGCACACACCGCCTCCACTGAAGAGCGGCGCGGAGAGATGGGCGATCCTGGATTCGAACCAGGGACCTCCGCCTTATCAGAGCGGCGCTCTAACCAGCTGAGCTAATCGCCCGTGCGGTCGGCAATTGTAGCCGCCGCACTCTCGACCGCCTCGGCCAGCTCAGCGAGGTCGTGCTCGTCGTCGAACAGCAGCTCCACTCGTCCGGGAAGGACCCGCGCATGGCGGCCGGTCAGCTGTTCGATCGCATTGCCCACCCGCTCTGCGAGCGACGGATCGACCGGTGCCGATCGCGTCCGCGGCCGCCGGCGGGCACCGGCCCATTTCGCCCGTTGCTCGGCCGCCCGCACCGAGAGGCCTCGCTGCACGATCTCGCGCGCGAGCCGACGGCGGCCGTCGTGATCGGGCACGGCAAGAACGGCGCGCGCGTGGCCCTCCGTCAACTGTCCGCGCTCGACCATCCCGAGGACGTCGTCGGGCAGCTCGAGCAGGCGGATCCGGTTCGAAACGGACGGCTTGGACCGGCCGACCCGCTCGGCGACCTCGCCGAGCGAGAGGGAGAACTCGTCGATCAGGACCGCGTACGCTCGAGCCTCCTCGATCGGCGTCAACTGCTCGCGGGCCACGTTTTCGACCAGCCCGAGCAGGAGCGTGTCGCGGTCGTCCGCCGTGCGAACCACGGCCGGCACCGTCTCGCGGCCCGCCTCACGCGCCGCCCGCCAACGACGCTCGCCGGCGACGATCTCGTACCCACCCACGCCGCGCGGGCGAACGAGCAAAGGCTGGATCACACCCTGTCGCCGCACGGATTCCGCGAGTCCCGAAGCCGCCTCGGGCTCGAAGCGACGGCGCGGCTGGCGCGGGTTCGGGTGGATCGCGTCAACCGGGATCTCGAGCAACTCGGTCGGAACCGGCTGGCCGCCGATCAGCACCTCGAGGCCACGGCCGAGGCCCCGACGCTGTGGGGAGGATTCAGGCGCGCTCGACAAGCTCCATCGCCACCTTCCAGTAGGCGTCGGCTCCGGCGGAGCGACGGTCGTAGGCAATCGCGGGCAATCCGTGGCTCGGGGCCTCGGCGAGACGCACCGAGCGCGGGACGGAGGTGCGGAAGACGAGATCACCGAAGTGCCGGCGCACTTCCTCTTCGACCTGCTGTGCAAGTCGCGTCCGGCCGTCGACCATCGTGAGGAGAACACCGCCGATGCCCAGGTTCGGATTGAGCCGCCGCCGGATCAGCTCGACAGAGTGCAGGAGCTGCGTCAGACCCTCCAGTGCGTAGTACTCCGCCTGAACCGGCACGAGCACTCGGTCGGCGGCCGCAAGCGCGTTGACGGTGAGCGGCCCGAGCGACGGCGGGCAGTCGAGGAAGACGAAGTCGTAGCGGTCACTGCCGGATGCGAGTGCCTGCGCGAGATACCGCTCGCCGTCGGAACGGCCCGAGAGCTCGACCACCGCACCGGCGAGATCCGGCTTGGCCGGGACGAGGTCGAGGTTCGCGAAGGGGGTGGAGTGGACGAGCTCGGCGAGCGGCGCACCGTCGAGGAGGTCGTAGCTCGAGCTGCCGTTCGCCCGCATCCCCAGCCCGGAGGTCGCGTTTGCCTGCGGATCGAGGTCGATCACGAGCGCGCGTTCGCCGGCCTCCGCAAGGCAGGCGGCGAGGTTGACGGCGGTCGTAGTCTTGCCGACGCCGCCCTTTTGGTTCGCGAGTGCGTAGATCCGGCTCATGGCCGCGGTCATTGTCGCTAGGCCAGCGGACGCTTCTTCGCAACGCCGACCCGCCGCGGAAATCCGGACGGCGTCGGCTCGACCTTGGGCAATACAGCAAGCCCGTCGTGCACCTCGGGAGTACCTCCGCCGAGCTGCTCCGACGCAGCTCGGAGTTGCTCGAGATCCGCCCGTTCACCGAGCCAGAGGATCGCGACACCGCCGGTACGGACCAGCGGCAGGCACAACTCCGCCGCGACGGGCGGCCGGGCGAGTGCCTTCGCGACGGCCACGCCCCATCGCTCCGGCGGCTGTTCCTCGGCACGTCCCCACACGACTTCGGCATTCGGCGGTGCCCAGTGCCGCATGAAGTCGCACTTGCGCCGTTCCGCGTCCAGCAGGGTCACGTCGCGCTCGGGCAGCGCAACTGCCAGCGGGATACCCGGCGTGCCGCCGCCCGAGCCGATGTCGACCACCGATCCGTCGTACCGCTCGAGCAGCGGCAGCGCTCGCAGCGCATCCTCCAGCAGCAGCTCCCGCGCTCGGCCGAGATCGCCCAGTGCCGTCAACCCCGGCGTCACGACAACGGCGCTCAGCCAGTCATTCAGGAACAACGACGACGTAGCGGTTCGGCTCCATCCCCTCGGAGGTCGTCTCGACGCCCACGACGTCCTTCAGGTGCAGGTGGACGACCTTGCGCTCGACCGCTGTCATCGGCTCGAGCTCCTCGCGCTCACCGGACTCACGCACGCGCTCGGCGACCCGAAGGGCGAGCGTCTCGAGCGTCGCCTGCCGCCTGGCGCGGTAGCCGGCAGCATCGACGACGACGTCCTTCTTCTCCTCGCCGTGGGCCCGGTAGGAGATCACGTTGAGGAGGTACTGGATCGCGTCGATCGTCTGCCCGTGGCGGCCGATGAGCAGGCCGACGTCCGGTCCCGAGCAGGTGACAACGACCGCCTCGGGCTCGTCGCGGGCCACGACGTCCGCGTCGACGCCGAGGCTGGCCACGACCTGCGCCACGAGCGCGCGCGATTCGGTGGCCTGGTCGCTCTCCCCGGCGGCCTCGACTGCAGCCGCTGACTTCGCGGCCTCTTCCGGCAGATGGGCGACGACGCGAGCCGGCTCGTAGCCGACGCCGAGGATCCCGCGCTCCCCTTCGGCGACGACCTCGAACTGGACCAGTGCCTTGTCGAGCCCGGGATGCCGCCGCTCTAGCTCGCGCAGCGCCGCCCACTTCGCCTCACCAACCGTCTCTCCCGTGGCCTCGGCCGTCAGGTCTGCAATCTCGTTCATCTCCGGCTCGTGCGTTTCTTCTTGCGCCGCACCTGGCGAGGCCGCTGTGCAGCCGAAGGGGCCGGCTTAGGCGCGGGCGACTCGGGCTTGGCCCCGTTCCCGCTCGAGCCGTCGTCCTTCGGCGGCGTCCGCGAGCTGCGCCGTTCCGGCGCCGGCGCCGGCGTCTTCGCGACCAGTCGCCGCGTGATCAACCCCTGCCCGACCGTCCAGAGGTTCGTGGTCACCCAGTAGAGAACGAGCCCGGCCGGGAAGCGGGCGATGATGAAGACGAAGACGAGCGGCATGATCATGAAGAGCGTGCGCTGCGTCTTGTCGGCGGTCGTCATCATGAAGAACGACGACGCCATCTGGCTCGCGACGTAGACGACGAGCAGCACGTAGCCACCCCACTGCGCCGTCGTCGTGACCGTGATGTTCGGGATGATGTGGAGGAACGAAAGATCCTCGTGCGGGCCCGGATGGAAGTTCGAATCGAAGTGCTTGAGCGTGTAGTAGAGGGCGATGAAGACCGGCAGCTGCAGGAGCATCGGTAGGCACGAGGCGGCCGGGTTGATGTTGTTCTCCCGGTAGAACTTCATCAGCTCCTCGTTCTGCCTCTGCTTGTCGCCCTTGTACTTCTTCTGGATCTCCTTCATCTGCGGCGCGAAGCGCTGCAGGTTCTGCATCGAGTGGATCTGCTTGACCGTCAGCGGGACGAGAAGCATCCGCACGACGACAGTCGTGGCCACGATCGCCCACGCCCAGGGCAGGTTGAGACTCGTGTGGAACCAGGTGAGAACGTGCTTCATCACGGTCTCCAGCTGGCTCAGGATCGGGATCGCGAAAAGCATCATCGGACCGGGTCGAAACCTCCACGACTCCACGGGTTGCACCGGAGCAGCCGCCAGCCGGCGAGGATGCTGCCTCGCACGAGACCGTGGCGGCGAAGCGCCTGCATTGCGTACTCCGAACAGGACGGGTGGTACTTGCAGGTCGTCGGGAACAGCGCGCCGAAGGTCACGCGGTAGAGCCAGACAAGGCCGATTCCGAACAGCGCCGGCACACGGGTGACTGCACTCACGCCGCGAGAACTCCCGTCTGCTCGAGCAGCTCGTCGACGCGCTCGCCGAGCCAGACGAAACCGTTCGTCTCGGCCGCCTCGACGAGCCCGGGGCGAACGATCAGCACGTAGTCGTACCCCGAGGGCACACGCTCGAGCCGCTCGTTCCAGACTTCCCGGAGGCGTCGCTTGATCCGGTTCCGCTCGACGGCGCCGCCGACGGCCCGCGGCACGGCGAACCCGATGCGCGGCTCCGACGACTCCTCCTGCGGCAACCAGTAGAGAACGAGAAAGCGCGACGAAACCGAACGTCCGCGGCGATGCACCGCATCGAAGTCCCTGGAGCGGGACAGGCGATTGGCGCGCTTCACGGATGCAGCTTAGTGGCGACCGCCGCTACGCCGAGAGCCGGGCCCGGCCCTTGCCGCGGCGGCGCTTCAGGATCGCCCGGCCGGCCTTCGTGGACATGCGCGCGCGGAAGCCGTGCCTGCGCTTGCGGCGACGGACGTTGGGCTGATAGGTGCGCTTCACGACTGTAAAAGCTCGGCTCTGCCAGAAAAATCCCCGCCGGCGGCGGGGCGAGTCGGTCAGTATAGACGAGCCTCGTCCACCGGCTTCTCCACAACCACAGACGGCTCAGCGATGCGGCTGGAGCAAGTTGCCCCCACACCTGTCCACACCTGTGGAGGGATATCGAGGAGCCGCAAAGTGCCTGCAAACACGCTTATTTTGTCCTTCTCGAACTCGCTGTTATGCTGGCCGCCGGGCCGGAAAGCGGGAGGACCAAAGCGTCGGTGGAGCACCAAGTCGAGCTGTCTGCAGAGAACCTTTGGGAGGAGATCTCGGGGCGGCTCAAGGAGGCGCTCAGCGACGGGACGTACAGCAAATGGTTCGGCGACGTCCACGAGCTCACGGCCGAGGGCGAAACGCTCGTCCTGACGGTTCCGAGTGAGTTCACCCGCGACTGGATCGAGGGACACTTCCTCGGGCTGATCGGCGCCGCGGTGCGTGACATCGTCGGCATCGAGCGTCCGCTCGAGCTCCGGGTTGCAGACAGCACAGGGCAGCTCACGGAGGATCGCGCGGGCTCGGACGGTCTCGTTCCCATGGTCCAGCGCCTGTCCGGCAGGCCCGAGAGCGGCGGCTTCAACATGAAATACACGTTCGACTCGTTCGTGATCGGCTCGTCGAACCGCTTCGCCCACGCGGCCGCGCTGGCCGTCGCCGAGGCGCCGGCGCAGGCATACAACCCGCTCTTCATCTACGGCAGCACGGGGCTCGGCAAGACACATCTCCTCCAGGCCGTCGCGCAGTACGTCGCCGAGCACTCGTCGGAGCTTTCCGTGCGGTACGTGACGAGCGAGGCATTCGTCAACGACTTCATCAACTCGCTTCGCGACAAGCGGATCGAGGGCTTCAAGCAGCGTTACCGCGCCTACGACGTCCTCCTCATCGACGACGTCCAGTTCTTCGAGGGCAAGGAGCGGTTCCAGGAGGAGTTCTTCCACACCTTCAACTCGCTCTACGAGGCCGGCTCCCAGATCGTCCTGTCCTCCGACCGGCCGCCACGAGACATCGCGACGCTCGAGGAACGGCTGCGCAGCCGTTTCGAGTGGGGGCTCATCACCGACATCCAGCCGCCCGACCTCGAGACGCGCATCGCGATCCTGCGCAAGAAGGTGAAGGTCGACGGGATCCACGTCCACGACGAGCAAGTGCTGACCTTCACGGCCAGCCGCGTGTCGACGAACATCCGCGAACTCGAAGGGGCCCTGACGCGGGTGGTCGCCTTCTCGTCACTCACCGGGCGGCCGATGACCGTCGAGCTCGCGCAAGACGTGCTGCGTGACGTCTTCCCGCAGGGGGAAGCTGCCGAGGTCTCCATCAAGCGCATCCAGGATCTCGTTGCTGAGCGGTTCGGGCTCTCGCACGACGAGCTTTGCGGCGAGAAGCGCTCTCAGAACATCGTCTATCCGAGACAGGTGGCGATGTATCTCTCGCGTGAGCTCACCGACTCGTCCCTACCCAAGATCGGCAAGGAGTTCGGCGGCCGTGACCACACGACGGTCATCCACGCAACCTCGAAGATCTCCCGCCTCATCCGTGAGGACAGGTCTGTGTACAACCTCGTGCAGGAGCTCACCGCACGTGTGAAGCAGGTTCGCTGACGCTTGTCGCCTGTGGGACCCCTCGGATCGTCCACAATGAAGCTCCACATCCCACTCGCAGGAAGGAAGCGTCCGCGGACACGTCTTCCCCGTCGTCCACACTCCCTATGACTTCTACGAGAATCTCTAGATGATCGAAAGTGACATCGCAGTTGGTGCCGGGTTGAGGATTACGTGCACGAAGGACGAGCTCGTGCAGGGCCTCACACTCGTCGGTCGTGCGGTTTCGAGCCGCACGGCGATTCAGATCCTGTCGGGAATCCTGCTCGAGGCCCAGGGTGACGAGCTTCGTCTGGCGGCCACCGACATGGAGCTCTCGCTGCGCGCCACGGTGCCGGCACGTGTGGAAGGGGATGGCGCCGTTGTGCTGCCGGGGCGCACGCTCGTGGACATCGCGCGACTTCTGCCCGGGGAAGAAGTGACGATCGAGCATCGCGCGGCCGAAGCGGTCGTCCATGTCGGCTCGGGGAGTGCGAGCTACACCCTCCACACGTACAACGCGGAGGACTTCCCACGGTTGCCGGAGCTCACCGAGGCGGAGACTTTCGCGGTCGATCGTGAGGCGCTGCTCGAGACGATCGGCCGGGTTGCGCGTGCTGCTTCGCGCGACGAAGCCCGCCCTGTACTCACCGGCGTCCTCGTCCAATTCGCCGGCGACAAGCTCGTGATGGCGGCCACCGACTCGTACCGGCTCGCCGTGAAGGAGACGGCGCTCGCCTCGACGGCACCGGACCTCGAGGCGATCGTCCCGAGTCGCGCGTTGCAAGAGCTCTCGCGCATTCCCGGGGATGGCGACGAGATCGCGGTCGGCGTGCAGGAGAACCAGGTGCTCTTCTCGGTCGGCGGCGTCTGGCTCACGACTCGCCGGATCGATGGGCAGTTTCCGAACTACCGGCAGCTTCTGCCGGAGACGTTTGAGCACGAGCTCACGATCTCGCGCAGCGAGTTGCTCGATGTGGTCCGCCGCGCCGCGGTCATGATCCAGCGCGCGACACCTCTCCAGCTGCGCTTCGCCGACGGTGAGGTCACGGTCGTGGCGCGGACCCACGAGGTCGGAGAGTCGCAGGAATCGATGCCGGTCGCCTACAGCGGCGAGCCGCTCGAAATCGGTTTCAACGCGGAGTTCCTGCGTGAAGGGCTCGAGTCGGTCGAGGGCGACGACGTGAAGATGAAGCTGATCAGTCCGCTTCGTCCGGCGATCCTCACCGACGAGGCCGACGACTTCACGTATCTCGTCATGCCGATCCGCCTCCCCGGCTGAAAGCCGGGCGGCCGGCACAGCCTGATCGCCGAGACGGTCTCGCTCCGCGACTTTCGCTCGTACGAGCGGCTCGAGCTGGCACTGCAATCCGGGCTGGTGCTCGTCGTGGGGGCGAACGGGGTGGGCAAGACGAACCTGCTCGAGGCTGTTCATGTGGCGACCCAGGGGTTCTCTCCACGCACGCGCACCGACTCGCAGGTCGTGCGCTTCGGCGCGAACGGCGCCCGTGCGGCGGTTGCGGGCCGGCGCGGCGAGGTGGGGCTGGAGCTCGAGGTGACGGTGCGTAGGGGAGAGGGGAAGCGTGCCCGCCTGAACGGAGCGCCGTTGCGGGCGGCCGAGCAGCTGCGGTCTCTGGTCTCGACGCTGGTGTTCACTCCGGACCGGCTCGGGGTCGTGAAAGGCCCGCCGGCGGCCCGCCGGGCGTACTTCGACCGCGTCCTCGGCCGCTTCGCGCCGGCGCGGGCGCCGCTCCCGACGGAGTACGGCGCGGCGGTCGCCCAGCGAAATGCTGCGCTCCGCCGCGTGGCGACCGGCGCGTCAGGCCGCGACGCAGTGGGGCCGTGGAGCGAACGCGTTGCGGCGCTCGGCGCGGAGCTTGTCGTGGCCCGCATCGAGACTCTCGCGCTGCTCGAGCCACCGTTCGCCGGCCGCGCAGACGAGTTCGGCCTTGGTGAGGTGTCGCTCCGGTACGACGGCGAGCCGCCGACGCCGGAGGCATTGGCCGCCGCGTTCGACCGCGATCTCGAGCGCGGCGTGACCTCGCTCGGACCGCATCTCGATGAGGTGGTGATCGCTGCGGGCGGCCGGGATCTCCGCAGCTTCGGCTCCCAGGGAGAGCAGCGACTCGCTCTGCTGGCCCTGCTCCTGGCCGAGGCCGAGACGATCACCGACCGGACGGGCGTGCCGCCGCTCCTCCTCCTCGATGACGTCCTCTCCGAGCTCGACCCGGGCCGGCGCGGGATTCTCGCGGCGCGCGTGCGGAGCGCCGGACAGGCTCTCATCACGGCGACCGACGCCGCAATGCTGCCGACAGCGCCGGATCAGCTGCTCGAGGTGACACCGGGGACGGTGCTGGAGGCGGCCGCATAGTGGAACGCGTTGGGGACCAGATTCGTGCCGAGCTCAGCCGGGTCGGAGCCGACAGTGGCGCGGGAGACGCCGGTGCCGCGTGGAGCGTCGCCGTGGGCGAGGAGATCGCGCGCAATGCGTGGCCCGCGCGAACGCAGCCCGACGGAACGCTCGTCGTCCATGTGCGCGACGCGATTTGGGGCTTCGAGCTGAACCAGAGGGCGGCGGAGATCTCGGAGCGGTTGCCGGGGCGCCCGAAGCTTCGCTTCACCCCCGGGCCGTTGCCCGAAACGACTCCGGAACCACCTCCGGCGCCGCCGCTCGGGGCTTCGGCCGAACAGGGGCGAGAGGCTGCCGCGCTCGCGGCCGACATCGCGGATCCGAACCTGCGCGAATCTATCGTGAAAGCCATAAAAGCGGGTCTCGCGCGGGCCTCGGACGGCCGCCCCGTCTGATACACTTCCTCGTGCCCGCAAATGCGTAATTTGCAGGGCTTTTTTCATGGCTGAAACGGACTACACCGCTAGGGACATCACCGTCCTCGAAGGACTCGAGCCGGTCCGGCTCCGGCCCGGTATGTACATCGGCTCGACAGGGCTTCGGGGACTCCATCACCTCATCTACGAGGTGGTCGACAACTCGGTCGACGAGGCGCTTCAGGGGCGCAACGAGCGCATCGAGGTGACGCTGCATCCGGACCACTCGGTCACGATCCAGGACTGGGGCTCGGGCATCCCCGTGGACGTGATGAAGGACCAGGGGCTGCCGGCGCTCACGGTCGTTCTCACGAAACTCCACGCCGGCGGCAAGTTCGGTGGCGAGGGCTACAAGGTCTCAGGCGGGCTGCACGGCGTCGGTGTCTCGGTGGTGAATGCGCTCTCGGAACGGCTCGTCGCCGAAGTGCGCCGTGACGGCCGGATCCACCGGCAGGAGTTCGAGCGCGGCGACCCGACCGGCGACATGGAGATCGCCGGGAAGATGGCCAAGGGCGACCCGTCCGGCACGACGATCACGTTCTTGCCCGACTCCGAGATCTTCGAGGAGCTCGACGTCGATGCGGCCACGATCACGCAGCGGCTGCGCGAGACGGCGTTCCTCACGAAGGGACTCCACATCAAGCTCGTCGACGAGCGCGCGGACGGCAAGACCGTCGAGTTCCACTACGAAGGCGGGATCCGCGACTTCGTCTCGTACATCAACGAGGCCAAGGACGCGATCCACAAGCACATCGTCTACTTCGAGGGCGAGACCGACCAGGGCTCTGCTGTCGAAGGCAATGTCGAGGTGGCGATGCAGTGGAACTCCAGTTACCAGGAGTCGGTCTTCACCTTCGCCAACAACATCAACACGGTCGAGGGTGGCACGCACCTGTCCGGCTTCCGCAGCGCGCTCACACGCACGCTGAACGCGAAGGCGCAGGAGCTCAAGCTGCTCAAGGAGAAGGAGAGCCTCGATGGCGAGGACGTCCGTGAGGGGCTCGCCGCCGTCGTGTCCGTCAAGCTGCGCAACCCGCAGTTCGAAGGGCAGACGAAGACGAAGCTCGGGAATCCGGGCATCGAAGGTCTCGTCCAGACGACCGTCAACTCGGCCCTCTCCCGGTTCCTGGAAGAAAACCCCCAAGACGCGCGCGCGATCTGCAACAAGGCGATCGCGGCGATGCGCGCTCGGCTCGCTGCTCGGCAGGCGCGCGAGCTGACGCGGCGCAAGTCGGCCCTCGACGGCTCGTCGCTGCCGGGGAAGCTCGCCGACTGCTCGATCCGCGATCCGGCCGCCGCGGAACTCTTCATCGTCGAGGGCGATTCGGCCGGCGGCTCGGCCAAGACAGGTCGCGATCGCACCTACCAGGCGATCCTGCCGCTGCGCGGGAAGATCATCAACAGCGAGAAGAACCGGATCAACAAGGTCCTCTCGAACAACGAGATCCAGGCGATGATCACTGCGATCGGCACCGGGATCGGCGACGAGTTCGAC
>Ga0066903_100006210_pt1 | contig 10550 bp, 9 predicted proteins | sample PanSoiMetaGPlot1_FD_67491 | JGI IMG/M metagenome (GOLD analysis project Ga0066903, IMG submission 67491) | Tropical forest soil microbial communities from Panama analyzed to predict greenhouse gas emissions - Panama Soil - Plot 1 (version 2) | ecosystem: Environmental > Terrestrial > Soil >...
CGCCGGATCGGCCAGCAGCTCCTCGGGCGTGCAGCCGCGGGACAATCCATGCTCCTCGGCCAGCGCCACCGCCCTGGCCCGGTCCACGTCGGCGCAGGCGACGTACCGGAGTGCGCAGTCATTCCGGGCGTGGCGCAGGTACAGCTCGCCGGCCGAGCCCGAGCCGAGCAGGCCGACCTCCGCCGCCACGCTAGTCGGCAGCCGCCCGCGGACTGGACCTGACGGCGCCGACCAGCTCGCGCAGCGCGCGCGTGATCCGCGCCCGGCGCTCCGGCGACATCGCGTCCACCGCGCGCTCGACCATCGTGTCGCGCAGCGGTGAGACATCGTCGAGCTCGGCCAGGCCCGCGTCCGTGATGCGCACCTCGACGATCCTGCGGTTCTCCTCGCGCCGGTTGGCGACCACCAGGCCGTGCTCCTGGAGGCGGTCGACCACCCGGCTGACGCCGGCCGCGGACAGCTCGACCAGCGCCACCAGCTCGCTCTGCGTCCGGGGCCCCGCGCGCAGGTGCTGGAGGGCTCTGAACTGCGGCAGCGTCAGGCCGCGGGCATGACGCAGACGCAGGCGCGGCATCTCGACGAGGGCGACCGCGTCGAGCAACGCCCGCAGGACGGCGCGGACCTCGCCCTCGTCGGGGGGAACGACTGCCACCTCGCACGCGATCATATGCGGCGGACGGGTGGCCGCGCGCAGCACCTGGCTACCCCAGGGCCGCGTTGACCATCGCCTCGGCCTCGCCGAGGACGCGTGCGAGGTGGTCCTCGTCCCGAAAGCTCTCCGCGTAGATCTTGTAGACGTCCTCGGTTCCCGACGGCCGGGCCGCGAACCAGCCGCTCTCGGCCACCACCTTGACGCCGCCGATCGGCGCGTCGTTGCCGGGCGCCGAGCTCATGATGCGCAGCACCGGCTCGCCGGCCAGCTCGGTCGCCGACACCCGGTCTGGCGACAGCCTCGACAGGGCCGCCTTCTGGGCCGGCGTGGCGGGCGCGTCGACGCGGCGGTAGGCCGGCCGGCCGTACCGCTGCGTCAGCTCGTCGTAGCGCACGCCCGGGTCGCGGCCGAGCCGTGCCGTGATCTCGGCGGCGAGCAGCGCCATGATCAAGCCGTCCTTGTCGGTCGACCACGCCCGGCCGTCCATGCGCAGGAAGGAAGCCCCGGCGCTCTCCTCGCCGCCGAATCCCAGCGACGCGTCGAGCAGGCCGTCGACGAACCACTTGAAGCCGACCGGCACCTCGTAGAGCCCGCGCCCCAGCCCCGCCGCGACCCGGTCGATCAGCGAGCTGCTGACGAGCGTCTTGCCGACGGCGGTGGCGGTCGGCCACGAGCGGTGGCGGTCGAACAGGTAGGAGATCGCGACCGCCAGGTAGTGGTTGGGGTTCAGGAGCCCGGCGCTCCTGGCGACGATGCCGTGCCGGTCCGCGTCCGGGTCGTTGGCGAAGGCGACGTCGAACCGATCCTTGAGCCCGATCAGCCCGGCCATCGCGTAGGGGGACGAGCAGTCCATGCGGATCTTGCCGTCCCAGTCGACCGGCATGAAGCCGAACGTCGGGTCCACGCGCGGGTTGACGACCTCCAGATCCAGGCCCCAACGCTCGGCGATCGCGGGCCAGTACGCGACGCTCGACCCGCCGAGCGGGTCGACGCCGAGCTTGAGGCCGGCGGAGCGGATCGCCTCCATGTCGACCACGCGGCCCAGGCCGGCGCAGTACTCGCCCACGTAGTCGTGGCGCGCGAACGCGGGCTCCGCCCGGCGCACCTCGCGTAGGCCGTCGCCCAGCAGCCGGTTGGCCTCGTCCTGGACCCAGCCGGTCACCGCGGTGTCGGCTGGACCGCCGCTCGGCGGGTTGTACTTGAACCCGCCGTCCTCGGGCGGGTTGTGCGACGGGGTGATCACGATGCCGTCCGCGAGCCCGTCGCGCCGGCCGTGGTTGTGCTCCAGGATGGCGTGCGATACGGCTGGCGTCGGCGTCCAGCCGTCCGCGGCGTCGACCATCACGTGCACCCCGTGCGCGGACAGCACCTCCAGGGCCGTGCGGAACGCCGGCTCGGAGAGCGCGTGCGTGTCGCGCCCGAGGAACAGGGGACCGTCGATGCCCTGCTGGCGCCGGTACCGGCAGATCGCCTCGCTGATCGCCAGGATGTGCGCCTCGGTGAACGTGGCGTCGAGCGACGTGCCGCGATGGCCCGACGTGCCGAACGCGACGCGCTGCTCGGGCGCCGACACGTCCGGCCGCTGTTCGTGGTAGGCCCGGACCAGCCGGCCAACGTCGACGAGCGCCGACGCGTCGGCGGGCCGGCCGGCCCGGGGATCGGTGGTGGTCACGCTCCTGTCGAAGGTACCGCCGCCGGCACACCCGGCGCACGGTCACGCCGAGGCGGGCGTTCCCTCTCGTGCCGCGATCGCCTGGCTCAGCACCTTCGTGACCTGCTCGCGGTGCGAGTCGGCGTGCGAGAGACCGCCGAGGAAGCGACCGATCGCGTTGACCGGCGGGACGCCCTCGCGCGCGACGTGCGTCAGCTCCAGGTCCGGCTTCGCGGGCCATGCGCCGAGCATCGAGAGCTGCATGCGGCGGCTCTCCTCGATCCGCTCGTGCATGAACGCGACCGTCGTCGCCTCCTCCCACGGCACCTCGGCCCGCGACCGGCCGGTGATCTCGACGCCGCGGGCCAGCGTGAGGGCGTGCGCCGCGGCCTCCTCGGATGAGGCCGTCCAGTGGACGATGACGTGACCCAGCGTCCACGACAGGCCGACGTCCTCGGCCTTCGCGGCGAACGTGTCGTTGGCGTCGGGATCGCTGGGGACGAACGGGACGTCCGGGTCCTGGGCGGTGGCGATCAGCTCGCGGAAGTGATCGCACATCTCGTTGGCGAGCTGGACCAGGTCATCGCGCGTCAGGCCCTCCGCCAGCTCCTGGAGGGTCTTCTCCTTCCTGCGTACTGGGCTGAAGTCGATCACGCTTCCCGCAACCGCGACGGGCCGCTGGTTTGTTTCAGGCGCGGACGGTCGGACCGCCTCCGTTCGGCTGCGCGGCGTGACGCATCGACGCCAGCGCGGTGTCGGGCTCCGCGGGCGCCGGCGCGACCCGGCCCAGGCAGCGGACCCGGGGCGAGGTGCGGCCACACGCGCAGCGGGTCGCCGTCACCTCCAGCAGGTCGCCGGAGCGGTAGCGCAGGACCGGCGTCGCGTCGCGGTCGAACGTCGTGTAGACGGCCTCGCCGTGGGCGCCGTCCGCCCACGGGACGCGCGCGTCCGTCGCCGGGTCGACCAGCTCGACGATCACGTACTTGGCGGCGTTGAAGTGCATGCCGCCCTCGCCGCAGCAGGCCGACCACATGCCCGCCATCACCTCGGCGAGACCCATGGTGTCGCGGACCTCGGTCCCGGCCCAGCCCTCGGCGATGCGCTCGCGGACGTCCGGGCAGTCCAGCCCCGGCTCGCCGCCGACCAGTAGCCTGGGCACGGGTGGCTCGCCGGCGGCGTCGCGGGACCCGACCGAAGTCTCGGCCAAGCGGACGGCGGTGGAGGTGGCCGTGACGAGCGCCGTCACCTGGAGCGCGGGCAGGTGCGCCAGCACCCGGTCCGGCGGCCAGCCGCCGAGCCAGGCGACCGTGGCGCCGAGCCTGCGCAGGCCATCGGCGTACGGCCAGCCGGCCGCGACGGCGGGCAGGTCGGCCAGGTGCGCGACCACGTCGTCCGGCCGGACGCCCGCCGTCCACAGGGTGTTGGCGATGGCGTCGCTCCAGACCTCCTGGTCGCGCCGCGTCAGGCCGCTGAAGACCGGCCGGTCAGCGCCCGCGGGCGCCTCCGACGCGACGACCTGCACGATGTACTGCTGCGGCACGGCCTGCTGGAGCCCGAGCGGGCGCCCGGGCGGCGTGCGGCGCTGGGCCTCGCGGAGCCGACCGGCGGTGGTGAACGGCACCGTGTCCAGCATGTCGAGCGTGGGCAGGCGGCCACGGCTGACCCAGTAGCCGCGCAGGCCGACCCGGCGACCGGCGGCCGCCAGCACCTCGCGGTAAAGCTCAGACCGTTGGGGCAGGGTCTCCAGCATCATGGCGAGCTGCTGCGCTTGCCAGGCCTCGATCCAGGCCCACGGTCTCGTCTCGAACTCCCGATCCCAGTACCGGGCGTCCAGGCTCATCCTCGGTTTCTCCAGCGGCAGTGTAGACGTCTGGGCGGGCGTTACGGTTGCCGCATGCCCTCGCAGCGAGCACATATCCGCATGACCGACGACGAAGTGGCCGCCTTCCTGGCTGAGCGGCGAAAGCTGCACGTGGCCACGCTGAACCGTGACGGCAGCCCGCACCTGATGCCGATGTACTTCCTGATGGTGGACGGGCGGGTCGCGTTCTGGACGTACACGAAGTCGCAGAAGATCCTGAACCTGCGGCGGGACCCGCGGATCACGGTGATGGCGGAGGAGGGGGAGGCGTACTTCGACCTGCGAGGCGTGCAGATCGCGGGCCGGGCCGAGCTGAGCACGGACCCGGCGGCGGTGAGCGCGTTCGGCGAGCGCATCTTCGCGCGCTACTTCGGCGGGGAGGGCGAGAACGGCCGGACGTACGCCGCGAGCGCGGCGGCGAAGCGGACGCTGGTCACCGTGGAGCCGATCCGGGTGGTGTCGTGGGACCACAGCCGCATGGGCGGCGCCTGACCGCCACGCGTGCGGCCACCCGCCCGCCTCAACAGCCCGTCCCATTGCCCGGCCCCACCTTTTTCTCTGTTCGCGGCGGCGGGCGGGCCTGTCCAGGTGCAACCACTTTCCACCCCTCGCGCGTAGTAGAGGGCAGGGACATGAGGGTTGAACTGACCGGCGCCGAGCGCGCCCGGCTGCGTGGGCTCGTCGACCGGCTCTCCACGAATGGGGCATCCGGCGCCCTGGTCGCCGCGCCACACGGCCGTTCCCGCGTCGCCCAGGACGCCATCGCGCGCGCCCACGGCATCCCGCCCGGCGACGCCCAGTTCTGCGCCGACCCCGCGTCGGGAGCGGTCTGGATCGAGGTCCGGCCTCCCCGCGAGGATCCCGGCCGGACCGGCCTCGCCGATCAGTTCCTGCGCGCCATCGACGACTTCGCGGTCGGCGACCTCGATCTGGAGGTCGAGCCGCCCGCCCTCGCCAGGCTCTCGGCCAAGGTGGACGCCGGCGGCCCGTTCCTCGTCGGCGAGCGCCACGGCGTCGAGCAGAATCCGCTTGTCGCATACACCCTGATGCGTCGGTTCGGCCTCCGCGTCCTGGCCCTGGAGTGGGCTGCCGACCTGCGGCCCGTGATCGACCGCTTCCTCGCCGGAGGCGCCCTGGACGTCGCCCGGCTCGCCGACAGCGCGGACGGCCGCATCACCGCCGGCCACTTCGCCGTCCTCCGTGCCCTCCACCGTGACGGCACGCTGGACCGGGTCGTCCTCTTCGACCCCGTCCCGTGGCCAGGCACCTGGAGCGAGCGCGACCGGGACATGGCCGCCCGCGTCCTGCGGGAGACCGGCCACGCCACCGCTCTGGTCATGGCCGGCAGCCTCCACACCCGCCTCCGCCGCCACCGCCACGGCGAGCCGATGGGCGCCCACCTCGCGCACGCCAGGTCCGGCGCGGTGGAGGTCCGGCTGCGCTATCCCGGCGAGCCGCCGCCCACCGGCCGGGCGGGCGTCTGCCTGCTGCGGTCGGCGGGCGCGTGGCTGGAGCTGACCGTCCCCGACGCCCGCCAGGCCCTCACGCCCGCCGGCTGACCTCCGCCGCGCCGGCGGGCATGTGTCCGTCCAATGTCCAGGCGGGCGATGCTAGCGTCGCAGCGAGCCGTGCCGAACTCCCTGGCCATCCTCCGCTCGGGAATGCTGCGATGGGTCGCGCTCGCCCTGGTCGGCGCCATCGTCACGACCGGCGTCATCGTCTCGGTGTTCGTCGCGCTGGCGATCCAGTCGGTCACCAACCTGACCTTTCGGCCGACCCAGGCCACCGCGCTGGCCGCGTACATGGCCGCGTCCCGCTGCGACTTCACGCCGGACGTCAAGCTCAGCACCGCCTACCTGGTCGCCGTGGCGTGGGTCCAGAACAGCGACGGCGCGCTCGGCTTCGGTCACTACCGCAACCCGGTGAGCGGCGGCGGCGACGCGAACGTGCCCGCCGACATCCTGGCCAACGTCGACCGCACGGCCATGTCCGGCGGCGGCTTCACCCAGCGGCTGCTCGGCCTCCAGGACGACCTGGCGCCCGCCGACTGGACGACGGTCCTCCCCGACCTCCACGGCGAGCACGGCGTCGGCTTCCTGCTCATCCAGCCGTCGGACTGGCGCCAGTGGATCCGGGAGGTGCCCGACCCCGGCGCCGGCGGCCTCGACCCGTACAAGCCGTACGACGCGTTCCTGGCGATTGCCTGTCACCTGCAGCGGGCGACGGCCTCCGCGCAGGGCGCCGCCAGCGCCGTCGAGCAGGCGCTCGTGGCCTTCGGCAGCGGCGTCCTCCAGTTCGTGGACGTGCTCACCCAGGTGGTCGCCGCGGACCGCTCCCAGCCCCTGAAGATCATCCCCGACCTGCTGGGCGCGATGGCCGCGCTCGGCGCCGGCCGGGGCCTCGCCTTCCTGGGCCGCGTCCAGTCCGAGATGGGCAACCTGGGCGACGGCGTGGTGCTCTGGGGCCCCAGCCCGTTCGCGCTCCAGGACATCCCGGCCGCCTACCTGGCGCTGGTCACCAAGTGGGCGGGGATCTACGGGATCGACTGGACCGTGCTGGCCGGCGTGCTCAAGGTCGAGTGCGACTTCGGCCGCAACTGCGGCGTCAGCTCGGCCGGCGCGGTGGGGCCGGCCCAGTTCGAGCCGGGGACCTGGGCCATCTACGGCATCGACGGCGACGGCGACGGCCGCAAGGATCCGCTGAGCCCGGCCGACGCGGTCGCCTCCGCCGCCAACTACCTGAAGGCCCTCGGCGCGGCGAACACGGCCGGGACCCGCGCCGCGCTGTGCCACTACAACGCGGGCGCCTCGCCGGCCTTCGACGCGTGCATGAACGGCACGCAGAGCCCGGACTACGCGGACGCCGTCATGTCCTGGGCCGTCCGCTACCGCGGTCCCTCCATCGGGGGCGGCAGCCTGCCCGCGGTGCTGCCCATCCCCACGCCAGGCTGGGTCCAGCGCGTCAGCACGCCGTCGTGGCCAGCCGATCTCGCCGCGCACATGAGCCCCTCCGGCGTCACCAACCAGTGCGTGGCCGGGGCGCTGGCGACCTGGGCGCTGATGCACCCTGGCGATCCCCGCTGGAACCATCCGCGGCCGCTGTTCGGCAACGCCATCGACCTGTACGCGGCGGCCGTCGCCCAGGGCTTCCAGGTCAGCCGCACGCCGGTGGCGGGGGCGATGGTGGTGTACGGCCCCTCGTACGGGATCTTCGGCCACATCGGCACGGTCCGCGCCGTCGAGGGCGACCGCTATGAGGTGATCGAGCAGAACTTCCTGGACTTCAACCCTGCCCTGGAGCCGCACTGGCAGACGTTCGACCTGCGCTCGATCGCCTGGCCCGACCCGGCGGTGATCGGCTTCATCGTCGCCCCGACGTAGGGCACCCCGGCCGCTTCGATCTAGCGGAACAGCGAGTCCAGCGCCGGGGTCAGCGCGTACAGGCCCGAGCGGAATGGCTGGAGCACCGCCAGCACCGGCCTCGGCGCGCCCGCGGCCGGCGGGCGGTACACGACCACGTCGTCCGCCACCGAAAGCTCCCCGCCCAGCTCGGCCAGCAGGTACGCCGCCACCCGCGGATCGGGGTAGACGGCAGCACCCGCCACGTCGGGCGCCTGCACGCCCATCGCGGCGCACGCCACCGGGAACAGCGCGGCCCACGTGCTCGGGTCGAACGTCGGCCAGTCGTCGCCGGCCGCCCTGGCCAGCACCACCGTGAGGGCGTGCACCCGCGTCGCGTGCGGCTCCGGCGCCGCCCACAGCGCCCGCTCGTGGTCGAGCGCCCGCAGCACGTCCCGCACGCGATGGCTGCCCGCCTCCGGCGGCAGCGCCGCCCAGGTCCGCTGGCCGGACCGGCGCGCGCAGAAGACGTCGCTCGACACGATGGCGCCAGGCTCCGCCGCGGCCTCGTGGAGCACCTCGCTCAGCTCCGCCGCGATCGCGGGCCGGGCCTCCACGGCCGCGTGCACCGTCTCCTGCTCCCAGCTCTGGGTCCGCCGTCGCAGCCGGCCGCCGTCGTAGCACGCGAGCGGGACGGTCAGCATCCGCGAGCCGATCGAGAAGCAGGCGCCCTCCATCCCGTCACCGGTCAGGCCCGGGGGCAGCGCCGCCCCGCCCAGCGCGTCCGCGGCCATCCGCACGTAGCCCCAGCCCCACCGCTCGCGCCGCTGCTCGTGGCGCGACGTGCGCACCGCGACCCCGGCCGGGCTCTCCGTCCGCCACTCCACGTAGAAGCTGGGACCGCCCGCCACCCGGAGCCGGATCGCGTCCACCCGCCTCGTGCTCGCCGCGTCCGAGAACTCGTGCGTGCTGGCGTTGGTCGCGAACTGGACCAGCGCCAGGGCGATCGTGGCCGGCGTCGGCACCGTCCGCGGCCGCTCCTCGGGCTCGATCTCCACGCCCAGGCTCGGCGCCCGCGTCCGGATCGACGCCGCCGCGTACTCCAGCACGTTCGACGTCGTGCCCACGTCGCGCTCGTCCAGCGGCCGTCCGGACACCAGCTCCAACCCGGCCAGCAGCACGGCGGTCCGCAGCGCCGCGGCGTGGTCCATGGCCGGCAGCGCCTCGCGGACCGCGCGCAGCAGCTCGCCCATCAGCGCCTCCAGCTCGGGCGCGGTCGGCGTGGCGGCGCCCACCACGAGGTGGCCGGCGCCGGTGTAGAAGGACACGCTGCCCGGCAGCGCGCCTCGCCATTCCGGCGTGGACGCCACCAGGGAGCCGGACATATCGAACAGGCCGGCCGGAAAGGGCAGCTCCGGAATCTCAGCTGGGTCGAGCCGCATGCGCCTACCGCCCGCCCGCGACGACGAGCTCGTAGAAGTTGCGGTCGTGGCGCACGTGCACGACCGAGTCGACCTCGTCGCGCAGCCACCGCTCGAAGCGCCTGGCCGCGCGCCCCTCGGAGTCGTCGAGCACGATCTCGGAGCTCTCGGCGCGGGTCGCGACCAGGAGCGCCACCGCAACACGGTGCGGGAAGTCCTTTCCCGTCGGCCCGTGCCGGACGCGGCCGCCGCTGACGTGGAGGTCGCCGAACCGGGCGCGCAGCAGCCGGCTGATGCGCTCGCGCAGGCCGATCTCGCCGTCGCGCTTGTCCTGGACCAGCGCGTACGCGTGCTGGCCCGCGATCCAGTCCCGGCTGGCCACGTCGCGAGCGTTTGCCGAGTACACGATCGGGATGCACCCGCCGTGGCGCTCGTACAGCCGGCCCAGCACCTCCCCGACCGTCCGGTCGGTCGGCGGCGCGAGCGACATGTTGAGGTCGACGATCGCCATCACCGGGCGGTGCCGCTCCAGCAGCTCCAGGGCCCGGGCGGGGTCGCCGGCCGGGAGCGGGCTGAGCTGCAGCCGGCTGACGACGCCCTCGACCTGCAGCCGCTCGTCCGGATCGTCCTCCAGGACCAGCACCTCGGCCGACGTGTTGAAGCCGCGCCGTGGGGTGGCGATCGCGGACGGGTCGGCGCCGTCGCCCAGCTCCAGCTCGTAGTGGCGGTTGCGGTACGGGCGCACGCGGACCGTCGACGCCACCTCATCGTGCAGCCACCGCTGGAACCGGCGGGCCGCGCGGGCCTCCGACTCGTCCAGCGCCACCTCCAGGTTGGCGCGCTTCGCCAGCAGCAGCGAGACGCCGACTCGGTGGGCGAACGCGCGGCCGCTGGGCACGTGACGGACGGTGCCTCCGTCGATCACCAGGTCACCGTACCTGGCGAGCAGCAGTCGGCGCATCCGGCGGGCCAGGGCGTCCTCGCCGTCCCGCTTGTCCTGGACCAGCGCGTACGCGTGCAGGCCGGCGATCCAGTCCCGGCGCTCCACCGTGCCCACGTTGACCGAGTACACGATCGGGATGCACACCCCGTGGCGCTCGTAGAGCCGCTCCAGCACCTCCTCGACGCTGCGCCCCGTCCGCTCCGCCCTGGACATGTCGAGGTCCAGGATCGCCAGCACCGGCCGGTGGTAGTCCAGCATCGCCAGCGCCTTGCGGGGGTGCTCCGCCAGGAGCGGCACCAGCCCGGTCGAGCCCACCGCCTCGCCCAGGCGGCGCAGCTGCTCGGGCTCGTCCTCCAGGACCAGGACCTCAGCGGCCCCGGTCATGCTCACGACGACGTCGCCGCGTGCGTCCTGTCGCCGGCCACGAGCCTGACCGTGTCGCCGGCCAGCTGGACCTGGCAGGGCAGGCGGTGCCGCTCCACGGTCCGCCGGACCCGCTGCGCGCCCGGGAACGCGGGCAGCCCGCGCGGGTGGGCCGCCATCAGTCCCTCCAGCTCGGGCGCCTGCACGACGGGACCGCCGTCGACCTGGATCCCCCGTCGCGGCGCGAAGCGCAGGCCGAACACCGGCGCGGTGCTGAGGGCGTCCAGCTCGCCGGCCAGCCGGTTCCACGACGGGTGGACG
>Ga0066903_100006211_pt1 | contig 10550 bp, 8 predicted proteins | sample PanSoiMetaGPlot1_FD_67491 | JGI IMG/M metagenome (GOLD analysis project Ga0066903, IMG submission 67491) | Tropical forest soil microbial communities from Panama analyzed to predict greenhouse gas emissions - Panama Soil - Plot 1 (version 2) | ecosystem: Environmental > Terrestrial > Soil >...
AAAGCCGAAGAGGTAATGTCAGCGACCTCCATTCCTGCGTCATCCAGCAGCTCACCCGCCAATGAACCGGCGAGATTAGTGCGTGGTCTCAGCCTGCTCGACGCGACCATGATCGTAATCGGATCCATGATCGGATCCGGAATCTTTCTCGTGTCCGCCGAATCCGGAAGACTTGTCGCTTCACCGGGATGGTTGCTGGTCGCGTGGGCGCTGGCCGGCGTGCTCACGATTACCGGCGCCTTGTCCTGCGCCGAACTGGCGGCGATGATGCCGCGGGCCGGCGGGCAATACGTGTTTCTGCGCGAGGCGTATGGCCCTTCGGTCGGCTTTCTCTTTGGCTGGGCCCTTTTCCTGGTCGTGCAAACCGGGACCATCGCCGCGGTGGCCGTCGCTTTCGCAAATTTCATGGGCGTGCTGATCCCCGCGATTTCCGGCGAAAACTATCTGATTGCGCCGCGGGCCATCGGCGCCTACGCAATCGGATTGTCCACCAATCAACTGATTGCAATTTTGCTGATCCTCCTCCTTACCGGCACGAACTTAAGCGGTTTGAAAACGGGCAAGATCATTCAGAACACTTTTACCTTCACGAAGACGGCGGCGCTGCTGGGGTTGGTAATCGTGGGGCTGACTATCGGCTGGAAAGTTGGCCTGCAGCACGGCAGCGCGGCGTTCACTTCGTCCTGGTGGAACCCGTCTGTAAACGGCTGGCAACCGCAGGCCTCGCAACTCGGATTCGCGGCCGCGGGAAAGATAACCGTGACCCTGGCGCTGTTGATGTTTCTGGGCCGCGCGATGTCCGGGCCGTTGTTCGCGCAGTCGGCCTGGAACAACGTCACCTTCACCGGCGGTGAAGTACAAGATCCGGGACGGAACCTGCCGCGCGCGCTTTTGATCGGATGCAGCACGGTCGTGGTGCTCTATCTGCTCGCAAACCTCGCTTACGTTGCAGTGCTGCCGCTGAGCGCGATTCAGAACGCTGAATCAAACCGCGTCGGCACCGCGGCGATGCAGGCGATATTTGGCCCGGCAGGAAAGATCATCATGGCAATTGCCATCATGATTTCGACCTTCGGCTGCAACAACGGACTGATCCTTGCCGGAGCGCGGGTTTATTACGCGATGGCCCGCGACAATCTCTTCTTCAAACGCGTCGGCACGGTTAATTCGAAACACGTGCCCGCGGTGGCCTTGATTACGCAGGGCATCTGGGCTGCTTTTCTCACGCTGCCGCGAACCGCGACGATCGATGCCAGGACCGGCAAAGTTGCCTATGGCAACGTCTATACTCAGTTGATTGAGTATCTGACTTCAGCCGATATGATTTTTTACGGATTGATGGTGGCGGCCGTTATCGTTATGAGACGAAAGGCGGCTCAGCTCGAAAGACCCTATCGCACGATTGGTTATCCGCTCGTGCCTCTGGTCTATATCGTGCTGGCTTTCTTCTTCGTAGTCGATCTGGGTTATCTGGCTCCGCGCACTTCGGGCATCGGCTACCTCATTGTCCTGACGGGAATACCCGCCTATCTGATTTGGCGAAGACAGGCTGCGAAGACGAATTAGTTCGGCAGGCCCGGCCGATCCGGACCGCCAGACGGTCTGGCTCCTGGTCGGGGCGGGGGACCTCCCGGACCAATAGGACCAAGACCGCCGGGCCCATCCGGTCCGCGACCTGGCCCGGGACGACCCGGTCCGCCATCTCGCGGGCCTCTCTGCCGAAACGTCTGCAGCTTCAACTGCTGCTCTGGGGTAAGGTGGTTCTTGATCCGAATCGCCATCTCCATGTGCAGTCGCTTGATCTCCCGTTCGCCGTCGAGCACTTTATCAAGTTGTTGTAAAGCCAACTGCTCGTTTACGGAACTACCTTTCAGCGTTTCGCTCAAAGCCTCTGTTGCGTCGGACAATTGCCATTGCAGTTCGTTGAAGCGCGTGGTGGTGCGCTGAATTTCACCGCGCATGAAGGTCTTCTGATCTTCGGTCAAACCCAGTTCACGCTGGTGCTGCATGATCATCTCAGGCGGAAACAGTAATCCGGCCAGCGGGTCGCCTCCCGGCGGCGGTGGTGGCGGCCCCTGCTGCGGCTGGCCCTGCGGTTCTTGTCCCGGCTGTGGCTGTTGCGCCGCCGCGATACCGCTCAGCACCAACAGGATCCCGATGATCACCAAAACTCTCTGGCTCATGTTATTTCTCCTTGTCGTTTGCACGACCGGGCAGGAATGATTTCATTCCGTTCGCGTTTTCATTCAGTTGAGGCAACGATTTAAAGAGGTCATCACTGGGCGAACTCAAAAGCGACGCCGTCGGCGATTGCCAACTCTCGATCGTCTTCGCATCGTTGAATACTTTGCGAGTGCCGGCCATTTCGATCGCTCTGCGGGAAGCAACGGATCCGCTACGTCGGACTTTCACCGCGGTGGCCTCACTCGTGCGGTTTTCTTGTTTGTCGACCGGCTGGGATTCCTTCTTGCTCACCGTCGCCTTAAAGTCCTTGCTCGCCGGCACCGTGGCATACGCCGAGACGTTGGCGGCCGGCTTTGAACGATTCGACCAAATAGCCATTGTCACCAGGCCTAAGACCAGCAACGCGGTCGCCGCCGCGAACGAAAGTTTGAAAGCGCGGCGCGGCTGCAACGAACGCGCCTGGGCCCGATGCCAGGTGGCTGTAAAACCCGGGGCCGTCGTCTCGTCAACAAACTTCAGCTCGCTAAACAGCGCTCGGATGCTCTGATCGTCCCCAATTAAGTCCATAACCCAGCTCCATTGTGGCCAGAGATTCGCGCAGGCGTTTCTTGCCACGTTCATAATGTTGTCTCGCACTGCCAATCGACACTCCCATCACATCGGCTGCTTCACGCAGGCTCAAATCTTCGTAAAAGACCAAATGCAGCGCCTCACGCTGACGTCGCGGCAAACTCTTCAATGCCTTTTGAAAGTGCTCCTGAATTTCGGAGCGCTCAAAGGTGGCTGATTGAGTTTCGTGCGCGGCCAACTGTTCGTTTGAATCTTCGGCCTCGCCGGTCAGACGCAGGCTTCTTAACAATCTGCGGCGATACTCAGTCGCGGCTGTCTTCCGAATCACGGCAAAGAGCCAGGTCTTCAGGCTGGATTCACCGCCGAAGCGCGCCTTACCCTCCAGAATTTTCACGTAGACGGTTTGCAAAACCTCCTCAGCCTCGCTCCGGTCACGCCGGCAACAACTCAACGCCCAGCCAAAACTGGCGCTGTGGAGCCTTTCCAGTTCAGCTTTCAGCTCCGTGATTTCCATTCCGTCAGGGTCCACGGTTCGGTTCCGTGTCATTATTTAGTGTGCCCGCGCGGGCGGATTATATGACAGGCTGTTGATTAGAGCGGCAGTTGCCCAGGGTCGAGAGGGCGCTTTTTTCAAGGCCCAAAACCCGGATGCCCGGCTTCGGCCAGGCTGCGGACCTTCCGCAGCATGATTAGACGAATCAGTCCGCTGAACGGCCGGATGATGAACCAATAACTCAGGAATTTGCGCCGGCTGGCCGTGTCACCGCAGGTCACACGCGTCTCAGTTCGCAGCATGGTCCGGCCAGACCCGGCTTCGCTTACGCTGAAATTCCAGACGCCCCGCGCAAACCCCATCTGGACTGGTCGATCAAAGTCCGCCCGCACAAACGGTGAAACATTGCCGCTTGGTCGCCAAAATCTGCCGGTCACTCCCAGAACGATTTCCTCCGGCGCTTGCTCGGCCAAAAGACCAAATCCTGCGTCCAGCAGAGTTTGTAAGGTGATTTTCTGATTGCGCGGAAGCGTCTTGAATCCTCGCGCTACGATTCCTGGAGCTGACCGCAATAAGAGGAGCAGCTTGACCATCGCTGACTCCCCCAGATCAGCGGTCCGCAATGCTTCATAAACCACCTGCGGCGAGGCCCTAACCAGGACACTGTGAACTTCACGGGCGTCCGGCTCTGGCGCGAAGGAATCGATTAGCATAGGTGTCACAGACTTCAGTCTGTGGGTGGGGGTTTGGAGTTTCACAGACTGAAGTCTGGGCCACTCATTTCGTCCACTCACCGGCAATCTGGTACTCGACCTTGACGGGAACGGTGGTCAGGTATTCTTCTGCGGCCGCACACATTGCGCCTTCGACCTTTGACGCGGCGTCCTCGACCTCGCCCTGGTCAACCTCAACTACGACCTCGTCATGAATGATGTTCACGATGCGCGCGGAGGTGCCGCGCAGTTCATCGTTGAGGAGGCGCAGGGCCCGCTTCAGAATGTCCGCACTCGTGCCCTGGATCGGCGCGTTCTTGCCGTTTCGCTGCGTCATCGAAATCTGTTGCCGATCAGACGGATCGTAATTGAACCTGACCAGACGTCCGGAACCTGTCCGCGCCTCCTTTTCCTCAACCGCGCGATTGGCTGACTCGCGCAGGTAGGCATCGAGACCTCGATAAGTCGAGAAATATCGTCTCAGGACATTCTCAGCTTCAGTTAGGCCGAGCCCGGTCATCAGCGAAAAGCGCTGGGCGCCGATGCCATAGACCACGCCGAAATTGAGCCGCTTGGCGAAATCACGCTGCTCTTTGGTTACCTGGTCACTGGACACGTTAAAAACTCCGGCTGCCGTTACGCGATGAAGATCTGCGCCGGAGCGAAACGCGTCGATGAACGCCTGATCTCCGGAAAACTCGGCCAGGATGCGCAATTCAATCTGCGAGTAATCGGCAATCACCAGGGTTCGCCCGCGGGGATGACCCATGAAGCAGCGCCGATATTCAACCGCGTGCGGCACCTGTTGGATGTTCGGGTTGGTGCAGGCGAACCTGCCGGTGGGCGCGCCGATTTGGCGGAAGTCCGCATGCAGCCGGCCGGTCCGGGGATTAATGAATTCGATCATATTCTGGCCGTAGCTGGTCAAAGCTTTCTGCATCGTGCGGTACTCGAGCAGTTTGGCGACCACGGGAAACTGAGCCGCCAGAGGCTGCAATTTCCAATTACGCGTGGAATCAGGCAGCGGGATACCGAGGCGATTCAACGCCTCGGTGACTTGCTGCTGGGAATCCAGATTGATATTCGCCCGCGGCGGTCCGAACAGAGAGGCCTGGGCCACACCTTCACCCAGCATCTCCTGCAGTTCATTCGCGAGCTCGGCGCGCTTCTCTTCCACGATGCCCAATTGCTCGAGCCAGCGTGTCTTGTCCATGTAGAAGCCGGCCAGTTCCAGATCAACGACCGGCATGACACACTCAAACTCCAACCGCGCACATTGAATCAAACCGCTCGCTTTAATCCGGTCGATCAACTTCTCGCGCAGCGGAATCAACACGGCGGCGTCCCGCGCCGCGTACTGCAACTGAGCTTCCGACAGTTCGAATTCCCAGTTGCTCAGCCGCTCGCTCTTATCGACCGCTTCATTCAGGTAACGCCCGGCGATGGCTTCCAGCCCATGGCGCTCCTCGATATCGCCGGCCGAAACCATCTGGCTGGCCAAAAGGGTGTCGAACAATCCGACCACGTCAACACCCAGGTTGTGCTTGATAAATTTCGCGTCGAACTTGGCGTTATGCGCAATTTTGATAGGACGCGGCGCCATGAGCAGTTGTCTTAAGGGAGCGAGGTCTTCGCTGTCCTTCAGATCAACGTCAGCAAAATGATTCAGGTCGACAATAAAAACCCCATCCGTCGTGGCCAGCTGAATCAGACGCAGGCGGGCCATGTAGGGATCGAGATCCGTGGTTTCGGTATCGAGGCCGATTGCCTGGTGGCTGGAGAGTTGTTCGCCGGCGCGACGCAATTCTTCTGCGGTCTTAACTAGTTGATACTGCGTATTCATGCACTTCTGATTTAGCCACAAACGATGGCGAAATCCTAAGCGGCCATTCTGACTGCTCCGTTCGGAACTTGATCATCAGCTAAAGCCAGGTGTGAATTAGAGTGAGTGCTTGATGCGAAGACCTTGATCGGTCACACTCCGTCAACCTTCTCCAGCCGGGGGAGGGCCATAGCGGTATGAACCAGTCTAATTCACTCCGCCTTCTCATCGTCGCCGGCGAAGCTTCCGGTGATGCGCACGCCGCGGCGCTGGTGGCAGCGCTGCGCCAAGTCGCGCCGGAAATGGAGTTTGATTTTTTCGGCTCCACCGGCGCCCAAATGCGCGCCGCCGGTGTCCAGCCGGTCGTCAAGGCCGATGAGTTGGCCATTCTCGGTCTTTGGGAAGTCGGCCGCGCCCTGCCGAAATTCTGGCGGGCCTTCTCAGAACTGAAAGCCGCGGTGGCCCAAAGGTCTCCGGAGGCCGCGATCCTGGTTGACTGGCCTGACTTTAATCTGCGGCTGGCGCGGGCGCTGCATCGTCGCGGTATTCCGGTGATCTATTACATCAGTCCGCAACTATGGGCCTGGCGGCCGTACCGGGCTCGCAACATCCAGCGCGACGTCGATCTGATGCTCTCGATTCTTCCCTTCGAAAAAGAGTGGTATGCCGCGCGCGGCATCACCCATGTCGAGTACGTCGGCCACCCGCTGACCGGGCAGGTCCAACCGCAGCACGATCGCGCAGAGTTCTGCCGGCACCAACACCTCGACGCCGGCCGCCCCGTCGTCGCCCTTTTGCCCGGCAGCCGTCACAAAGAGGTGGTGCGAATCCTGCCGCCGATGATTGAAGCTGTCGATGTCATGCAGCGCGACCGACCGGACATTCAATTCGTCCTCGTAGTTGCCCCCAACCGCAATGTCGATGAAGCGCGCCAAATTGTCGCCGGCTGTGCCGCGTCACCGCGGGCTAAAGAGTCTGTGATTCTGATTCATCATCAAACTCGCGAGGCACTTTTCGCTGCCGACGCGGCGGCGGTGTGTAGCGGCACCGCCACGCTGGAAGCCGCACTGCTCGGAGTGCCGACGGTTGTCGTCTACAAGGAGTCGGCGCTCAACTGGCACACGCTCGGGAGTTTGATTACGGCCGAGCATTATGGACTGGTTAATTTGATTGCCGGCCGCCGGCTGGCTACTGAACTGATGCAGGATGAGTTCACCGGGGCGAGCCTGGCCGGGCAACTAATCTCGTTGCTGGATCCGCAACGCAATGCGCAAATGCGCGCCGAATTAAGAGAAGTGGCCAGGAAGATTGGCGAGCCCGGGGCTTCACAACGCGCCGCCCAGGCGATTCTGAATTTCATGCAGTCGACGGGAGCGCAAGCGTCCCCCCTGCCGTGACGTTTTGCGACTTTCAGGACGGCCAGCGAGACGCTTGCGCTCGAGTGACTCTTGATCAGGCAATCGCAAATTATCGAATCGCCGGCGCAAATGCGGCTGGGCGAGGCCGTCAGGAAAATATGATGCAGATCAGAATTGTAATTCTATGCGCGATTGCAGTCCTCGGCGCGCCGTTGGTTGTCCGCGCGCAGGACGACGATCAGTGGCCCTCTTTATCTTACCTCCGGAGCGATTACCGGCAGGTCGTCGTGGTCGCGCGGGTGCGCGTCCGCGAGGCAGAGATCGTCAAAGCATTTGGGGGCTATGAGGATTGGCACCTGACCGGTGACATTGTCGAGGTATTCAAGGGCACCCTTCGCAAAGGCCAAACCCTCGAGTACTATCATGGCGCCGAGAAAGGATTTCGCCAGGAACTATTCCTCGGCGATAAGATCGTCTTCCTTTACCGTAACTATGTACGAGAAGAGAAGCGCTGGGTGTTTGCGGTCCTGGAGAATTCGACGCTCGCTTACAATGAAGATCGCGCCGAGAAGCTGCGAAAGATTAAGCGCTCGATAAAACCGCAGCAGTTCAAACGAAAGAAGTAAATCAAAGATCCATTGATAGTAGTCCAGTAACCCGATCGTTCTATCAGCACTGGGTGCGGTAGCGACCGGGCCGGTACCATCCGCGTCAGCGGACGGTTCTGACCTCATCGCGCCGGCCGCACGATTCGGAGACTTAAATGACCCGACGTAATCGCAAGAAAGTCGTCCTTCTGACACTGCTCATCACCGTCACCGTTCTGTTTGTCGCCATCACCTTTACGATCGGTTGGCGACCTTTCATTGGCGCAAAAAAGCGCGCGCTGACTGAACGGAAATTCGAATCAACACCCGGGCGCCTACTCCGGGGAAAGTATCTGGTTGACGGCATCACGGGTTGTTTTGGCTGCCACTCGGACCCTGATTGGTCAAAGCCCGGCGCCCCGCCGGTTGCCGGCCGTGAAGGCGCCGGCCATATCTGGGCCGATCAGGAAATGCCCTGGCTCGTCTCGCCGAACATCACACCCGACAAAGAGACCGGGGTCGGCAACTGGAGTGACGACACTCTGGCGCGCGCGATCCGCGAGGGCATTGGCCACGATGGCCGCGCGCTCTTTCCCGTCATGCCCTATACCGGCTATCGCGAGATGTCTGATGAGGACCTGGCCTCAATCATCGTCTATCTGCGCACCGTGCCGGCGGTAAAAAACCAGTTGCCCACCACGAAGATGCCGTTTCCGCTCAACTTCCTGATACAGAACGTGCCGCAACCGGTCACGTCGCCGGTTGCGGCACCGAATCAATCGGACCCGGTCACCTTCGGGGGCTATCTGGTTAAGCTGGGCGCATGTGCGGCGTGTCATACACCACAGGAGAAGGGCCGGCCGCTAGCCGGCATGGAGTTCGCGGGCGGGTTTCTGCTGCACGAGCCAAAGGGCGATCTGGTGTCGGCGAACATCACGCCCGCGGCTTCGGGCATCGGTTATTACAACGACGCGACGTTCATTCAGGCGCTCCGCACCGGCAAGGTCGGCGCGCGGCCCCTGCGGCCCTCAATGCCCTGGTACTTTTATGGCCGGATGAGCGATGAAGACCTCAAAGCGATGTTCGCGTACCTCAAGACTCTGAAGCCGGTCAGACATCAACTCGACAATATCGAACCACCGACCTATTGCCGCCTGTGCAAGCAGCGACACGGGTTCGGCTCAACGAATTGAAACGGCTCAAAGGTTCCGCCTGGATACTACTTAAAACGTGAATTTCGCCGCCAACTGAATCTGCCGTTCACCGAGGAACGTGCGCGCAAATCCGAACGGAGTCGATACCGCTGGATTCGTCAAGGTCGTCGCCGACGAACTGGCAATGCCGTAACGTCCGGTGTTGACACTCGCAATGTTCGATCGATTGAAAAGATTAAACGCTTCGGTGATGAGACTCAGCTTGTATTTCTCGCCAAACTTGAATGACTTGGTGACGCGGGTGTCGAAGATATAAATATTCGGCGTCGTGAACTGGTTGCGCTGCGTTCCCGGCACGCGATCGGTGGCGGCATTGCCATCGCGATTCGCATCTCCGGTAATCAGCGCGGAATACGCAAAACCGCTCTGCAGCGTGATAATCCCTGAAAACGCCCAGTTACTGAGCAGCGCTTTGGCCAACGCATTGTCTCTGGCCACCGTTCCGATCTCGTAGAGAGGACTGAAGACAAACCGGTGCCTGATGTCCAGGTCACTGCGTCCGTAGTCACTGCCGATGTCCAGATTGTTCTGCAGACCTTTGACGTCGTCGGTGCCGACCACCACCATGGTTTGATCGGGCTTATTGTCCACGGCATTGGAAAAGGTATAAGCCGCGATAAATTGAAACCCACGCGCGAAGCGGCGTTTGAGTTCGAAGGCAAACCCGTCATAACGCGAGTCGGCCGAACTCTCGAAAAGACTGATGCGGGTAAAGCCGGGAATCGGGCGCGTGGCCGGGTGACGCCAAACTACAAAGGGGAGGCCGCTGGGATCGGTCAAAGTAGTCGCGACCGGCGGACCCAGGTTTATATCGCGCGTCCGCGAAAGATCTGCTCCCCGATAAAAAAGATAAGTAGCCGACAGACTCATGTTCGCGAACAGCTCGCGCTCGACTCCGATGCGCGCCTGGTGCACGTGCGGCTGCGCGTAATCTTTCGCAAAAAGGTAGATGCTCGGTGTCTGCGCGCCGGCGGCGGGCGGCGCCGTGAAGATTGCCGGATAAGTGAGACACGGATTGGGAGGCGCGGTGGTACAGGTCAGCGTAATACCGGTTACCTGAATTCCATTCTGCGAATGGGCTGTGCCGAGCATGATGGCCGGCGTTCGTCCGTAAAATATGCCATAGCCGCCGCGCAGGACCGTCTTCTCATCAATCGCGTAGCTGAAGCCGATTCGCGGCGAAAAGTTATTGCCGTCGCGCACCGGTGTAGTCGTGCTGAGACCTGCCGCGGCCAGCGCCGGACTGGGATTGTTCACCGTCGGGTCGGCAAGCTTCTGGTAGTCGTAACGCAAGCCCAGATTCAAGGTCAGCCTGGGATTGAAGCGCCAGTCATCCTGCACAAAAAAACCATAGTCCGACATGTTCGGGAACGTCGTGCCTCCGGACGTCCCCGGGCCCGCGAAGTTTTGCGTGTAAGACGCCGGCGTATTCGATCCAAACAACGCGTATGAATTGAACGTGTACTGGCCGCTGAACAGCCCGGGGAAGAAATTGAAGATGCGATCGAAATTCAGATCGGCGCCGAATTTCAGGTTGTGTGCGCCACGGGTGTGACTGATGTTGTCGATGAACTGCCAGCGCTTGATTGTGGTCTCGCGCGGGCTGAAG
>Ga0066903_100006212_pt1 | contig 10549 bp, 9 predicted proteins | sample PanSoiMetaGPlot1_FD_67491 | JGI IMG/M metagenome (GOLD analysis project Ga0066903, IMG submission 67491) | Tropical forest soil microbial communities from Panama analyzed to predict greenhouse gas emissions - Panama Soil - Plot 1 (version 2) | ecosystem: Environmental > Terrestrial > Soil >...
GGATCGGGCAGCGACAAGTTAGAGCTTCATGCCGGGCGGGAGCATGCCACCCATCTTCTGGGCCATCTCTTCGTCCGCTTTGCGGTGAGCGTCGTTGATGGCGGCGACGATCATGTCCTGCAGCATCTCGACGTCTTCCTTCGAGACGACCTCGGGATCGATCTTGAGGGACTGAATCTGCTTGGCGCCGTTCACGACGACGGTGACCATGCCGCCGCCGGCGTTGCCCTCGACGCGCAGTTCGGCCATCTGCTTCTGCAGGCGCTCCTGCATCTGCTGCGCCTGCTTCATCATCTGCTGGATGTTCATGGTTGAGAGCTCGATCGGGTGCCAGGTGCGACGTGCCAGGTGCCTGGTGCCGTGCCGGGTGCTGGGTGCCAGGTGCTGTGCAAGGTGCTGTGCCTGGTGCCGGGTGCCGGGTGCGCTCGCTGGTTCAGCATCCCGCACCAGGCACCATGCACAGCACCCGGCACCCTCGCACCTCGCACCGCACCAGGCACCAAGCACCCGTCACCCGGCACCCCTTTACATTTCCTCGACATCACGAATTTCTGCGGGAAAGACTTCGAGCATCGCCTGGACGCCGGCGTCGGCCATCGCCTGCTCCCGCAGCGCCGATTTCCGGTCGGTCACCTTCACCGCTTCGGCCTCGCGCGCGTCACGCGACGGCTCGGCAGCCGGGCCCGACGGCGCGCCGGTCTGGACGCTCTCCACGGTGATCTTCCGCCCCGAGACCTGCTGCGCCGCCGACTCGATCCAGGCGCGATTCTGCTCGAACATGTCGCGCAGCGTGCGATGGTTCGGAGAGAAAGTGAACGTGACGCGATCGCCGGCCAGCTCGATTTTCTGCGCCTGCGCGACGACGGTGTTGTAGAAGACGGTCTTGGCGCGCTTGATTTCAGTCAGCAGCGCGTCCTTGACGTTGTTGCCCGACGGCGCGGGCGATGCGGTCGCTGGCGCAGGAGACGATTGTGCGGGTTTGGCCGCGATGGGCGCTCGCGAAGCCGGCGGCCCTGAAAGGGCCGCCCTACGATCGCTAGTTGGGGCCGGTGGAATTGCTGCCGGCTGTCGCAGGGCGGGCCTTTCAGGCCCGCCAGCAGGTGTTCCGGTTCCCGCGATCAAATCCTCGATCGACACCAGCTTCCGGACGTAGATCCAGCGCAGGAACGCCATCTCGAGGTGATAGCGCGGCTGCGCGGCAGCGCGAATGTCGGCTTCGGCCTTCGTCAGCAGATCGAACGCGCGCAGCAGATCCTCGCGCGAGAAGCGGCCGGCGAGCGCCTGCAACCGTTCGCGCTCCCCCTCGCCGGCGATTTCAGGATCGCTGGCGCGCGACGGATCGACCGACAGCAGGAGCAGATCGCGGACCACGCGCGACAGCTCGCGGCACACCGCGCGCAGGTCGTATCCCATCTCGACGGCGCGCGCGGTCAGCGCGAACGCCGCCGCCGCGTCCTCGTCGGCCACCGCCTGCACCGCGTCGAGCAGCAGATCGCGGCCGACCAGACCGAGCACGGTGGCGACATCGTCGGCGGTGATGGTCGTGCCGGTGAAGGCAATCACCTGATCCAGCTTGCTCTGCGCGTCGCGCATGCTGCCGTCGGCGTCGCGCGCGATGAGCTGCAGCGCGTCGTCGCTGACCTCGATGCCTTCGGCGTTCACGATCTTGCGCAGCTGATCGGCGATGGCGCGCGAGCCGATGGTCCGCAGCTCGTAGAGCTGCGATCGCGACAGCACCGTGTCCGGAATCTTGTCCAGCTCGGTCGTCGCCATCATGAAGACGACGTGGGGCGGCGGCTCCTCCAGCGACTTGAGCAGCGCGTTGAACGACGGCGTCGAGAGCTGGTGGACTTCGTCGATGATGAAGACCTTGTAGCGATTGCGCACCGGCCGGATGGCGAGCCCCGAGATGATCACCTCGCGGACGTTGTCGATGCCGGTGTGCGTCGCGGCGTCGATCTCCAGGACGTCCATGTCGCGTCCTTCGGCGATTTCGACGCAGGCGTCGCAGACGCCGCACGGCTCGGCGGTCGGCCCCTTCACGCAGTTGAGCGCGCGCGCGAGAATCCGCGCCGTGGTCGTCTTGCCGACGCCGCGCGGGCCGGCGAACACGAACGCCTGGGCGAGACGGTTGCTCGTCAGCGCGTTGCGCAGCGTACGCGTGACCGCGTGCTGTCCGACGACGTCGTCGAACTTCTGCGGCCGCCATTTTCGCGCGATGACCTGGTAGGACATGTCTCTGCCGGGGCCCGACCCGGATGGGATGTTGCGGATTGCACCGCAGTCCGGAAGACCTGCGGCACATTGCAGGATCTGCTTAGCGCTGCTGCCTTCCGGCCCTGACGCGGTTCGCAGTCTGGAATTGCACAGGTTCCGGACCGCGGTGCAATCCGCAAACGTCCACTTTACTACACAGGGACGCGGGTCGCGAGCAGCAGATACTTCGCCAGCACCTCGCCCACGACGACGGTGAAGAAATCGACGTAGAGAATCCCGGTGGCGGACTGCGTCGATCGGATTTTGGCGGTTTCCCAGGTCAGATACGACAGCAGCGCCGGGCCGGCCAGGCCGAACAGCACGCGCTGCCAGAAGAAAATCCCGGCCACCGACGTGATGTAGTGCCGGAAGCTCGGCCCCAGGCCCGGCTGCCACATGGCAATGGCGACGACGACCGCCGCCACGACCACCGTGACCCGCACGATCATCGAGGCGATGTGGATCTTGACGATCGATTGCAGATGTGACACCTGCATCGACGGCAGGATCAGATACCAGTGGCCGAGGACCATCGCCGTGCAGGCGCCGCCGAGGAGCGCGGCCGAGCTGAGGAAGCTGGCGACGGTCAGCACCTGCATCGGCAGCGCGCGGCCGGCGGTCAGCGCGAGCGCCTGCAGGACCACTGCGAGCAGCCCTCCTCCAACGGCGACGCCGACCAGCGCCGGCCGAATCTTCGCGAGCATGCGTCCAACCGTGGCCCAATACAGCACGAGCGCCGCTTCCGCGGCGTCGAGGGCGAGCACGGCGAGCTGCGAAAGCGTCGTCGGCGGCGGATCGGCGGGACTGATGGCGCCGTAGCGAAAGGCCAGCGCGACGGCAACGAGGATGGCCGCGAGGCCCGCGTTGAACCGGAAGAACTTCACGCCCGCGTCGCGGGAGACGAACACGAGCGTGAACGCGATGCCGACGCCGAGGTGAGCCAGGAACAGGAACAGGACGGTGGATAAGGACATCTACCCACGATTGTAGTTCGGGTGCGGCTCGGCTAAAGCCTTCGCCCTACGCCCTCTTTGTAGCGCGAAGGCTTCAGCCGAACGTCACTCGTATCTTAGTGCCTCAATCGGACTCACGCGCGTGGCGCGGAGGCCGGGCAGCGCGCTCGCCGCCAGCGCCACGAGCCCGAGCAGCAGCGCGATCGCCGCGAACGTCCACGGATCGTGCGGCGAGACCTGATACAGCATCGCGGTCATGGATCTGGTCACGACGTACGACGCCGCCAGCCCAATCGCGATGCCGATGAGCGTCAGCAGCATGCCGTGGCCGATGACGAGCGACAGCACGTCGCGGCGGGTGGCACCGAGCGCCATGCGGATGCCGATCTCCTGCGTCCGCTGACTCACGGCATAAGAGAGCACTCCGTAGATGCCGACGACCGACAGCAGCAGGGCGAGCGCGCCGAAGCCGCTCAACAGCATCATGTTCAGACGCGGCTGCTCGGTGTTCTGCGCGAGATAACCCTTCATCGTCTGAACCGCATAGACCGGGATGTCGCGATCGAGCGCGGCGACTTCGCGCCGAATCGACGCCGCGACCGTTTCGGGTTCGACTGGCGTTCGTACCACCAGCGCCATTCCGGGCCGGCGGTCGAGCATCCAGTACGGCAGCTGCTCGAGCGGCGTATACACCTGAACGAACGGCGGCTCGCTCGCCACGCCGAATTGACGCACGTGCCGCACGACACCGACGACTTCACGCCAGATCGGGGTCGAGTTGGCGGCGCCGTGGCCGGTGAACTCGAACGCAATCCGTTTGCCGATCGGATCGTTGTCGGCGAAGAGTCTTCGCGCGAGCGCCTCGTCCACGACCGCAACCGGCGTCGTGTTCGCAGTGTCGTGCTCCGTGAAGATGCGGCCCTTCAACAGCTGAATCCCCATCGCGCTGAAGTACTCCGGACTGGTCGTCTGAAACAGCGTCTGCGTACCTGGCCGATCGCGGGACGGCATCGGCTGCCCTTCCGCGATGACCGGCGCGTCGAAGGCGCCGCCCTCGAGCGGCACCGCGCTGTTCAATCCGACTGCATCTATCGCCGGCAGCGTCTTCACGCGCCGCAGCAACTCCTGGTGGAAGGTGGTCCACGCCGCCCGGTTGGGATAACTCGCGTCGGGCAGGGACACCCGCATCGTCACGACGCGATCCGCGGTGAAGCCGGGATCGACCGCCATCAGCCGGCCGAAGCTGCGAATCATGAGGCCGGCGCCGACGAGGAGCATCAAGGCCAGCGCCACCTCGGCGACGACGAGCGCCGACCGGAAGCGCCGGGCCGCGACGCTCGCCGATCCGCGAACTGATTCTTTCAGCGTCGTGATCAAGTCGGGCGCCGAGGCGCGCAGCGCCGGCACGACGCCGAAGAGAATGCCGGTGGCCATCGAGATCGCCGCGACGAACGCGAGCACGCGGCCGTCGACGGCGAGCATGTCGATGCGCGGTACCGTCGTCGGTTGCGACGCGACGAACGCCTTTACCGCCCACGTCGCGAGAAGCGCTCCAATCACGCCGCCGGTCCCGGCGAGCAGCAGGCTCTCGGTCAGCAGCTGCTGGACGATCCGCCAGCGGTTCGCGCCGAGCGCCGACCTGACCGCAATTTCGCGCTGGCGCGCTTCGGCCTTCGAGAGCATCAGGTTCGCAAGGTTCGCGCAGCCAATCAGCAGCACGAACGCGACCGCCGCGACCAGCACCAGCAGCGCCGGCCGGATGTTCTGCACGACCGACTCGTAGTACGGCGTAATCCGCACCGCCAGGTTCTTGCTCGAGTCCGGGTACTGCTGCTCGATGCGGCGCGTCAGCGCGTCCATGTCGGCATTCGCCTGCTGCAGCGTCACGCCGGGCTTCAATCTGGCGACCGCCACCAGACCTGGATGCGCGCCGCGCGGCGGAAACGTCGGGACGAACAGTCCGACCGGCAGCCAGACGTCGGTGAGCCGCGACGGAAAACGCATCGACGCCGGCATGATGCCGACCACGGTGTGCGGCTGGCCGTTGAGCGTCAGCGCACGGCCGACGATCGATGCGTCGGCGTTGAAGCGACTGCGCCACAGCCGCTCGCTGATGACGGCCACCGGTTCGACGCCGGCGCGATCCTCGTCCACGGTGAACGTCCGTCCGGCGAGCGGCGCGATGCCCATCGCCTTGAACACGCCGGACGATGCCAGCGATCCGTTCAGCCGTTCGGGGCGATCGGTGCCGCTCACGTTGACGACGGCGCCGCGATAGACGCCGACCGACTCGAACACCTGATTCTGATCGCGATAATCCTGGAAATTCGGCCACGACACCGACATTGGCTGTCCGTCGCTGCGCGACCGTTCAATGAACGTCAGGACGCGATCGACGTCCGGATATGGGAGCGGCCGCAGCAGGACGCCGTCGAGCACGGTGAAGATGGCGGCGTTGGCGCCGATGCCAAGGGCGAGCGTGAGAATCGCGACCGCGGTGAAGCCGCGGTTCTTCAGCAGCATGCGGACGGCGTAGCGCACGTCCTGGATAACCGCGTCGATGGCGTCCATGTCTCCTCCGCCTGATTTCGAGCTTAGACGGAGGATCGAACAGGAAGGATGTCGGGAAGGTCGGGAGGGTCTGGAAGGTCGGGAGGAGGGTCTGGAAGGTCTTTCCCGACCCTCCAGACTTTCCTGACTCTCCTGACTTACTTTCCGAGACGCTTATTGATTTCGGCCCAGTTGAGGACGTTCCACCAGGCGTCGATGTAGTCGGGACGGCGGTTCTGGTATTTCAGGTAATAGGCGTGCTCCCACACGTCCAGGCCGAAGATCACCTTCTTGCCTTCCATCAGCGGGCTGTCCTGGTTGGCGCTGCTCTCGATGGCGAGCTTGCCGCCCTGGTCGATGAGCCACGCCCAGCCGCTCCCGAAGCGGCCGACGCCCGCCTTCTTCAGTTCTTCCTTGAACTTGTCGAAGCCGCCGAACGACGAGTTGATCGCGTCGGCGATGGCGCCGGTCGGCGCGCCGCCGGCCTTCGGTCCCATGATCTGCCAGAACATCGTGTGGTTGGCGTGGCCGCCGCCGTTGTTGCGCACCGCGGTGCGGATGTCCTCCGGCACGCTGTTGATCCCTTTCAGTAACTCCTCCACGCTCTTCGACTGCAGCTCGGGATGTTTCTCGAGCGCGGCGTTGAGATTGGTCACGTAGGCGTTGTGATGCTTGCCGTGATGAATCTCCATCGTCTTGGCGTCGATGTGCGGTTCGAGCGCATCGAACGCGTATGGAAGAGGCGGAAGTGAGTGAGCCATCGGACGTCCTCCTTATGTCGCACGCCGGTCGTTGAAAGACCCATGATCGTACTATCGTTCGGGTACCGGCTTCAACGACGCGAGCGCGCCGACGCTCGGGCTTGGCGGTCTGATGGTGATGGCAGGTTGAGCTTCGATCGGCTACTGGATCGACAACATGCGGTCGAGCGCGACTTTCGTCCAGTGCTTGCGATCGTCCGGGACGACGATGCGGTTGTGGACCTCGCCTTCGACCAGCCCTTCGAGGACCCACAGCAGGTGGTTCGGCGACACGCGGAACATCGTCGAGCAGAGGCAACCGAACTGATCGAGCGAGTGGACGATCCGATCGGGCGCGACCTCGCGCGCGAGGCGGTTCACCAGATGGATTTCGGTCGCGACCGCCCACTCCGAACCGACCGGACTGTCCTTGACCGTCTTGATGATGTACTCGGTCGAACCCGCGTCGTCTGCTGCCTGGACGACCTCCCACGGCACTTCAGGATGGACGATGACGCGGATGCCGGGATGCTGCGCGCGGATCGTCTCGATCTGACGCACGCTGAATCGCGTGTGCACCGAGCAGTGGCCCTTCCACAGAATCATGCGTGCGGCGTTCACCGCGTCGGGCTCGAGACCGCCCCAGATCTCGTTCGGGTCCCAGACGACCATCTGGTCGAGCGGGACGCCGAGCTTGTAGGCGGTGTTGCGGCCGAGATGCTGATCGGGCAGGAAGAGAATCCGCTCGCCGCGCTCCCACGCCCACTTCAGCGTCGCCGCGGCGTTCGACGACGTGCAGACCACCCCGCCGCGCTCGCCGACGAAGGCTTTGATCGCTGCGGCCGAATTGATGTAGGTGACCGGCACGACGCTGCCGATTTTCATCTCCTGGAGATCGTTCCAGCACTGCTCGAGCTGCTCGGGGTCGGCCATGTCGGACATCGAGCAGCCGGCAGCGAGATCGGGCAGGATCACCTGCTGATGATCGGCGCTCAGGACGTCGGCGCTCTCGGCCATGAAGTGCACGCCGCAGAAGACGATGAAGTCGGCTTCCGGATGTCTGCTGACCTGCCGGGCGAGCTTGAACGAGTCGCCGGTGTAGTCGGCGAACTTGATCACTTCGTCGCGCTGATAGTGGTGACCGAGGATCACGAGCCGGCGGCCGAGCCTGGCTCTCGCCGCCGCGATGCGCGCGTCCATCTCCGCGTCCGACAACCCGAGGTAACGCTCGGGGAGCGGCTGTCGCTCGGAGATGTGCTCCTTCTCGTAGGCGGTCAGGACTGGTATCAGCAAGTTTGTGAAACTTTTCGCAAAGGGTTCTACCAGTATAACACCCGGCAGGAGAGGCGTTATTCCCTATGGATGGGCGCCGGTGTGCTCGACCACTCTATATAAAGTGTCGCGCTCGACCGGCTCGCGGCCGGCGGCCCGGATGAGCCGTTCGATGGCGCGGGTGGTCATCGCGGTCGGAGTCCGCGAGCCGGCCATGTGGTAGATCTTCTCCTCCTGCACGGTGCCGTCGAGATCGTCGGCGCCGTACCACAGGCAGAGTTGCGCCGTTTCTACGCCTGTCGCAATCCAGAACGCTTTCACGTGATCGATGTTGTCGCACATCAGCCGTGCAACGGCGTGAACCCGCAGCGTGTCGGCCGCGCTCGGCGCCGGCAGCTTGCGCATCTGGTTGTTGTCGGGGTGGAACGCCAGCGGAATGAAGGCCTGGAAGCCGCCGGTTTCGTCCTGCAGCGTCCGCGCGCGAATCATGTGATCGACGCGCTCCTCGCCCGTCTCGATGTGTCCGTAGAGCATCGTCACGTTCGTGCGCATGCCGAGACGATGCGCGGTGCGATGGATGTCGAGATAACGATCCGAGCCGCACTTGTCGTTCGCGATCTTCTTTCGCACCCGCTCCGCGAAGATTTCGGCGCCGCCCCCGGGCAGTGAATCGAGTCCCGCCGCCATCAGCTCGCGCAGCACCTGCTCGTCGGTCATGCGGTAGAGATCGGCGAAGAACGCAATCTCGACGGCGGTGAAGCACTTCAGGTGGATATCGGGGCGGATCCGCTTGAACCCGCGCAGCATCTCCGTGTAGTAATCGAACGGCAGATCGGGATGCAGGCCATTGACGACGTGGATCTCGGTCAGCGGCTGGTTGGCGCGCTGCCGCAGCTTGTCCCACACCTGCTCGAGCGTCATCGTGTAGGCGTCGGTGTCACCCGGCTTCAGGCGCGCGAACGAGCAGAACAAACAGCTGGCGACGCAGACGTTCGTCGCCTCGAGCCGGATGTTGTAGTTGTAGAAGGTGCGCGGGCCGTGGCGCTTCTCGCGCTCGCGGTTCGCGAGCCAGCCGACCGCGAGCAAATCGGGGCATTCGAACAGGCGAACGCCCTCTGCCAACGTCAGTCGGAGTCCGGCTTCGAGTTTGTCGGAGATGTCTACGAGGTGAGCGGCCGCGAGACGCTGGCGCATCCGGTCAACTTATGCCCCAGACTTGAATTCTCAGCGATCGGGCGCGGGGGCCGTCGAGTTCCGCCATCAGGATCCGCTGCCACTGGCCGAGCACGACCTCGCCGCCGCTGACCTGCAGCGTGAGGCTGTGGCCGAGCAGCAGCGCGCGCAGGTGCGAGTCGGCGTTCATGCGATCGCAGTCGGAATGGTCGGGGTCGTTGTGCAGCCACTCCGCGTCGCGTTCCACCATCTGCTCGAGGAACCGTTTGATGTCGGCGAGCAGCGCGGTCTGGAATTCGTTGATGAACAGCGCGCAGGTCGTGTGCATCGACCAGATGCTGACCAGTCCCTCGCGGACGTTGAAGAGCCTGACGAACTCCATGATCCGGTTCGTGAGATCGACCAGCTCGATGCGCTGATCGGTCTGAATCACGATCGTCTCACCGTGAATCGTCAATCCGCCGACCGTCGCGGCCGCCACGTTCTCGACGGGCTTCTCGCGGACGGTGACAGTCGAGCTCTTGCTCATGCGGTTCCTCTCGGATTGTGGGATCGCACGCGTCCCGCTTCCGGACACGAACGGACAATGTTACGTAAAAACTCCCGATCGAGGCAACTTTGCTATACTCCGCGACCGTCGCTGACACTGCCTTCAGGGCCCTGCACGCCGCCGAAGTGTCGTTCGCGTACGACCGTCGCACCCGTCCGGTCGTCGACGGCGTGACGCTGGCCGTGCCGCGCGGCGCGATACTCGGACTGCTCGGTCCCAACGGATCGGGCAAGACCACGCTGCTGCGGCTGCTCGCCGGAACGCTGGCGCCGGCCCGCGGGCAGGTCACTATTGGCGATCCGGCGATTGGCGATCTGGCGATCGGGACGCTGTCGCGGCGCGAAATGGCGCGCCGCATCGCCGTGGTGCCGCAGGAAACGCATTCCACCTTCGACTTCAGTGTCCTCGAAATCGTGCTGATGGGACGCTATCCACACCTCGGCGCGTTCGAGCTCGAAGGCGCGGACGATGTGGCGATCGCGCGCGAGGCGCTGGCGGCGACCGGCACCGCGGCGCTGGAGTCGCGCCGCTTCGCCACGCTCAGCGGCGGCGAGAAGCAGCGAGTCGTCATCGCGAGCGCGCTGGCGCAGTCTTCGTCGATCCTGCTGCTCGACGAACCGACGGCGTCGCTCGACCTCGGCTATCAATTCGACATCGCGGGCCTGCTGTCGCGGATCAACCGCGAGCGCGCGGTCACGATGGTCGTCTCCACGCACGATTTGAACCTCGCCGCGACCCTCTGCACCGAACTGGTGCTGTTGAAGTCGGGACGTGTGCTCGCGCATGGAGCGACCGATCGCGTCCTCAACGCGGACAACGTTCGCGCGCTCTACGGCGTGGACGCCGACGTCGCCCGGCATCCGCGCGCCGGTCACCTGACGGTGGTGCCGCTTGCCCGCGCGGAGTGACGTGCGCCGCCGCCTGGTGGCCACGGTGGCCGCGTTCGGCGCGGTGACGCTCGCCTGCTGCCTGGTCGCGCCAACCATCGGTGCCACACGCATCTCGCTGGCCCGCGTCTTCAGCCGGACGATTCCCTTCGCCGACAACGTCGATGC
>Ga0066903_100006213_pt1 | contig 10549 bp, 4 predicted proteins | sample PanSoiMetaGPlot1_FD_67491 | JGI IMG/M metagenome (GOLD analysis project Ga0066903, IMG submission 67491) | Tropical forest soil microbial communities from Panama analyzed to predict greenhouse gas emissions - Panama Soil - Plot 1 (version 2) | ecosystem: Environmental > Terrestrial > Soil >...
TGGCGATCCCGGCAGGACTCGAACCTGCAGCCCGCGGAGTAGAAATCCGCTACTCTATCCAGTTGAGCTACGGGACCGTCCTGGCAACTGACTCAAGGCGTCGGCGCCTGCCTTCTTACCATGGTCAGTATAAAAAATCTGCTTTTCCGCCAAGTAGGCTGCGAACCGATTTTACGGACAAAGCGACAAAATGGAGCGGCGTTCCGTTAATGATCCGCCGCTAGATCGTTGCTGCGCCGCGTCGAGCTGGCGCGGTTAAGAACTGGCTGCGTCATGTCGCATGCAACTTTTTACTACGTTCGTCCGACCGCCATCAGTCTGTCACCATTTCCCAATTCTCATACGGCTCGCGGCGCTTTGCCCGCCGCTACCACGGAGTTCCATCATGATCGGTCTGGTTCGCGCCGCTGCCGTATGCGCCACGCTGGCGCTCGGCCTGGTTCAGGTGCAGGCGGCGGATAAAGCGTTCAAGCGCGACGATCTTGCCGATTCCGCGATCAAACTTGAGGCGCAGATCAAGAGCGAGGCGGGCGTTGTCACCAAGCCGGCCGCCACCTTGCGCACCGATGCCGATACCGCTTTCAGGCGCAATGATTTTCGCTCCGCTCTGCAAATCCTCGGGCAAATTGCAACCGCCGCACCTGACGACAGCAGCAACTGGTTGAGGCTGGCCCGCAGCATTCTGCAAATCAAGCCGTCCACGACAAGCGAGCAGACATTCTTCCTCGAGCGAGCCTCGACCGCGGCCTACATTGCCTATCAGCGCGCGGCCAATCCACGGGACGAGGCCGACGCGCTGGCGGTGCTGGGTAAGGCGCTCGCGGAACGCAAGCTATGGCGACCGGCGCTCGACGCCCTGCGGCTCTCGCTCGACCAGCGCGAGGTTGCCGACGTTCGCGGTCAGTACGAAAAGCTTAGGGACGAGCATGGCTTCAAGCTGCTCGACTACACCGTTGATTCGGATTCGGCCTCGCCCAGGGCCTGCTTCCAGTTCTCCGAAGAACTGGCCAAGCGCACCGACTTTACCCCCTTTGTAGCGCTGGCCGGCACCGACAAGCCCGCCTTGTCATCAGAGGACAAGCAGCTGTGCGTCGAGGGGCTGAAGCATGGCGAGCGCTACAATATCAATTTGCGGGCGGGCCTGCCCTCCACGGTGCAGGAAAGTTTGCCGAAATCGGCCGAGTTCAATATCTATGTCCGCGATCGCAAGCCCTTCGTGCACTTCACCGGCCGCGCCTATGTGCTGCCGCGCACCGGGCAGCGCGGTATTCCCGTGGTCAGCGTCAATACCTCGGCGGTCACGATCAATGTGTTCCGAATTGGCGATCGAAACCTGATCAATGCCGTCATCGACAGCGATTTCCAGCGCCCCATCGGCAAATACCAGCTCTCCGACCTCGGCGACGAGCGCGGCACGAAGGTCTGGTCGGGTGAGCTGACCACCGATACCACCCTCAACCAGGAGGTCACGACCGCATTCCCCGTCGACCAGGCCATCGGCGACCTGAAGCCCGGCGTTTATGTGATGACCGCGCTGCCCAAGGCACCTGGCAGCGATGACGACTACCAACTCGCAACCCAGTGGTTCATCGTATCCGATCTCGGCATCGCGGCCTTCTCAGGCAACGACGGCATCCACGTCTTTGTCAACTCATTGGCTACAACCGAGGCCGTGGCGCGCGCAGAGGTGCGGCTGGTCGCGCGCAACAATGAAATCCTGGCCACCCGGAAGACCGACGAGTCCGGCCACGTGCTGTTCGAGGCTGGGCTGGCGCGCGGCGAGGGCGGCTTGTCGCCTGCGTTGCTGACGGTATCGGGCGAAAGCACGGACTATGCGTTCTTGAGCCTCAAATCCAGCGCTTTCGATCTTAGCGATCGCGGCGTTGCCGGGCGGGGAGTCCCCTCTGGCGCCGATGCCTTTGTTTATGCCGAGCGAGGCGTCTATCGCACCAACGAGACGATCTATCTGACCGCCCTTTTGCGGGATGGGCAGGGCAATGCAATGACCGGCTCGCCGCTCACGCTGGTGGTCGAGCGCCCCGACGGCGTGGAATACCGCCGCGCTGTGTTGCCGGATCAGGGCGCGGGCGGCCGCTCGCTGGCGGTGGCGCTCAATTCCGCGGTCCCGAGCGGGACCTGGCGGGTGCGCGCGTTCGTCGATCCCAGGGGAGCGTCAGTCGGCGAAACCACCTTCATGGTCGAGGATTATGTCCCCGAGCGGCTCGAATTCGATCTGTCATCCAGTGACAAGCTGATCAAGGCTGATACTCCGGTTCAACTGAGAGTCGAAGGCCGCTTTCTCTATGGCGCGCCGGCTTCCAACCTTCAGCTCGAAGGCGACATGTTGGTTGCGCCGGCAGCTCAGCGCCCGGGATTTCTCGGCTATCAGTTCGGTGTCGCCGACGAGGAAACGACCTCCAACGAGCGCACGCCGATCGAGAATCTCCCGGCATCCGATGCAAAGGGGGCAGCGACCTTCCCGGTCAGTCTCGCCAAGGCGCCAACCTCGACCCGCCCGCAGGAGGCGCAGATCTTCATTAGAATGGCGGAGGCTGGCGGCCGCGCGGTCGAACGCAAGATCGTGCTTCCAGTAGCGCCGACCACGCCGCAGATTGGCGTCAAGCCGCTGTTTGGCGACAGAAACGTGGCTGAGGGCGACAAGGCTGATTTCGACATTGTGTTCGCATCGCCGGACGGCAAGACACTGCCGCGGGACGGCTTGCGCTACGAGCTTCTGAAAATCGAATCCCGCTATCAGTGGTATCGCCAGAACTCTTACTGGGATTTTGAGCCGGTCAAGTCCACCAGTCGCGTGGCCGATGGCGAGCTTGCGATCGGCACCGATAAGCCCGCGCGGATCAGCTTCTCACCGAGGCCAGGCCGATATCGCCTCGATGTCAAATCCCCCGATCCCGGAGGGCCGATCACTTCGGTGCAGTTTGATGTCGGCTGGTATTCTGACGGCAGCGCCGACACGCCGGACCTGTTGGAGACGTCCGTCGACAAGCCGGAATATCAGTCGGGCGAAACCATGCTGGTGTCGGTCAATGCGCGTACGGCCGGCAAGCTGGCAGTCAATGTGCTCGGCGATCGGCTGCTGACCACGCGCACCATGGACGTCAAGGAAGGGACGTCGCAGATCGAGATTGCGATCGGCAAGGACTGGGGAACGGGTGCCTACGTGCTGGCAACCCTGCGCCGCCCGCTTGATGCGGCAGCGCGACGGATGCCCGGCCGTGCGATCGGCCTGAAGTGGTTTGGCATCGACAAGAAGACGCGAACACTTGCCGTTAGTCTCACCCCGCCGGCGCTGGTTCGCCCCAACACAAGTTTGAAGATTCCCGTCAAACTTGGGGGCCTCAATCCCGGCGAAGATGCAAAGGTCGTGGTTGCTGCCGTCGATGTCGGCATTCTCAACCTGACCAACTACAAACCGCCGACGCCGGATGACTACTATCTCGGGCAACGCCGATTGACCGCTGAGATACGCGACCTTTATGGGCAGCTGATCGACGGCATGCAGGGAACGCGTGGCCAGATCAGGTCGGGTGGCGACGCCGGTGCGGAGCTGCAAGGCAGCCCGCCAACGCAGAAGCCGCTCGCGCTTTATTCGGGAATCGTGACGGTTGCCGCGGACGGCACCGCCGAGGTGAACTTCGACATTCCCGATTTTGCCGGCACCGCGCGTGTGATGGCGGTGGCGTGGAGTGAAACCAGGCTCGGCCGCGCCTCGATCGACGTTACGGTACGGGATCCCGTGGTGCTGACAGCGACCCTGCCGCGCTTCCTGCTTACAGGCGACCACGGCACAATGAGCATGGAGCTTGACAATGTGGAAGGACCGCCAGGCGACTACACGGTCAGTCTGAAGTCCGCCGGTCCCCTGAAAGTGAGCGGCGCAACCTCGACGACGCTCAAGCTTGACGCCAGGCAGCGCGCGTCGATGACGCTGGGGCTGGATGCCGGCGGCACAGGTACGGCGCAGCTCGGCGTCGAGATCAAGGGACCGGACGGGCTGACGCTCGCGCGAGATTATTCGTTGGACGTCAAGCCGGCGACACAAATCCTGGCGCGTCGCTCGATCCGCACGCTGGCCAGGGGCGAGAGCCTGACCTTGACGTCAGACATGTTCTCCGACCTTGTTCCGGGCACGGGAGGCGTATCGCTATCAGTCGGCCTTTCGACAGCGCTCGATGCCGCCACCATCCTGCAGGCGCTCGACCGCTACCCGTTTGGCTGTTCCGAGCAGATCACGAGCCGCGCCATGCCGCTGCTCTATGTCAACGAGCTCGCGGCCGGAGCGAATCTTGCGCAGGACGCCGCGAGCGATCAGCGCGTCAAGGACGCCATCGAGCGCCTGTTGGCGCGGCAGGGCTCAAACGGTTCGTTCGGACTGTGGGAGGCGGGCGGCGACGACGCCTGGCTCGATGCCTATGTAGCGGATTTCCTGACCCGTGCCCGCGAAAAGGGATTTGCGGTGCCTGACGTCCTGTTCAAGAACGCGCTCGACCGCATCCGGAATTCGGTCGTCAACGCGGATGAACCGGAGAAGGATGGAGGCCGCGATCTCGCCTACGGCCTCTACGTGCTCGCGCGCAATGGCGCCGCGCCTATCGGTGACCTGCGCTACCTCGCTGACACCAAGCTGAAGGATCTGGCAACGCCAATCGCAAAGTCGCAGCTGGCGGCGGCACTGGCGCTGGTGGGTGACCGTAACCGGGCGGAGCGGGTTTTTGCGGCGTCGCTCGACAGTCTCACGCCGAAGCCGGTGCTGGAGTTCGGCCGCACCGACTATGGTTCGGCGCTACGCGATGCCGCTGCGCTCGTCTCGTTGGCAGCCGAAGGCAACGCACCGAAGGCGACGCTGACGCAGGCGGTAGTGCGGGTCGAGGAGGCGCGGGGACTAACGCCCTATACCTCGACGCAGGAAAACGCGTGGCTGGTCCTTGCCGCGCGGGCGCTTGCCAAGGAGACCATGACGCTTGAGCTCAACGGCCAACCGATCACGACCGCGCTGTTTCGCAATTACCGGGCTGGCGAGATGGCTGCGCAGCCGATCAAGGTTACGAACACGGGCGACGCTCCCGTGCAAGCCGTAGTTTCGGTCTCCGGCTCGCCGATCGTACCGGAGCCGGCGGCCTCGAACGGCTTCAAGATCGAGCGCAACTACTATACGCTCGACGGCAAACCGGCCGACGTGACCAAGGCCAGACAGAATGATCGTTTCGCGGTCGTTCTCAAGATTACCGAACCGAAGCCGGAATACGGGCACATCATGGTGTCGGACTATCTTCCGGCCGGATTCGAGATCGACAATCCGCATCTGGTCTCCTCCGGTGACAGCGGAACGCTGGACTGGATCGAGGAGGGCGAGGAGCCGGAAAATGCCGAGTTCCGCGACGATCATTTCAGTGCGGCGGTCGATCGTGCCGCCGACTCCAAATCGGTGTTCACGGTGGCCTATGTGGTGCGCGCGGTAACGCCGGGCAAGTTCGTGCTGCCTCAAGCCTATGTCGAGGACATGTACAATCCCTCGCGTTATGGTCGTACCGGCACCGGATCAGTGGAGGTCCGTCCGGCAAGATGAGTGAATTGGCGGCGATAGGCGGGGCGGCGAGCGAGGCTTCCCACAGGCGATCGATCAAGAAGATAGCGATCCTTTCGGCTGCCGCCGCCTTGATGTCGATTTGCGCGCTTGTCGTCTGGATCGTCGCGCTCGGGCTCCCGCCGTTGGCGCAGGCCTCGCAGGTCTCCACCACGACCGTCGATCGTAACGGAAAACTGCTGCGTGCCTATGCGATGGCGGATGGCCGCTGGCGACTTGCGGTTGATGCCAGGAAAGACGTCGACCCCGTTTATCTCAAACTGCTGTTGGCATATGAAGACCGGCGCTTCCGCGAACATGCAGGCGTGGATCCGTTGGCACTCGCCCGCGCCGCATTCCAGCTGATCGAGCATGGACACATCGTCTCCGGCGGCTCGACTGTCACCATGCAGCTCGCAAGGTTGATGGAGCCGCGGCGCGAGCGTTCCGTTTACGCCAAGCTCCGGCAGATGGTACGCGCGATCGAGATAGAGCGGCAGTTGAACAAGGACCAGATCCTCAATCTCTATCTGACGCTCGCCCCGTTCGGCGGCAACCTGGAGGGTGTTCGCGCAGCTTCCATTGCTTATTTCGGCAAGGAGCCGAAGCGCCTTACGCTGGCGGAATCGGCACTCCTGGTGGCGTTGCCGCAGTCGCCGGAAACGCGCAGGCTCGATCGCTATCCACAAGCGGCGCGCGCGGCACGCGACCGCGTTCTTGATCGCATGATCGAGGAGCACTGCATTTCGAAAGAGGATGCCGCGCAAGCCAAAGCGGCAACGGTGCCGCGCTTGCGCAAGCCGATGCCGGTCCTGGCGCCGCACTCGGCCGATCAGGCTATCGCCACGATGAAGGATACGCCGGTCATCAGGCTGACGCTTGATTCAAACCTGCAGAAGGCGCTCGAAGCACTCGCGCGCGACCGCGCGCTGGCACTGGGGCCGTATATTTCGGTTGCCATCATGGCTGTCGACAATGAGAGCGGTGACGTGCTCGCGCGCGTCGGTTCGGCCGACTATTTCGACGATAGCCGGGCGGGACAGGTGGATATGACGCGCGCGCTGCGCTCGCCGGGCTCGACGTTGAAGCCTTTCATCTACGGCCTCGCCTTCGAGGACGGTTTTGTCCATCCCGACAGCTTGATCGATGATCGGCCGATCCGCTTTGGCGCTTATGCGCCGGAAAACTTCGACATGACGTACCAGGGAACGGTGCCCGTTCGTAAGGCCCTGCAGCTCTCCCTCAACGTCCCGGCCATCGCGTTGCTTGACCGCGTTGGCTCCAGCCGGCTGTCGTCGCGGCTGAAGCAGGCGGGGGCAAATCCGGTGTTGCCGAGGGATGAGGCTCCGGGCCTCGCAATGGGTCTCGGCGGCGTCGGTGTGACCTTGCAGGATCTGGCGTTGCTCTATACGGGCCTGCCGCGGCTTGGCACCACGCGTCCGCTGCGCGAGCTTCTGGGCCCGAACGACGACGAACGCGAGCCTTTACGGCTGATGGATCGTGTGGCGGCCTGGCAGGTCGGCAACGTGCTTTTGGGCACCCCTCCGCCCGAAAATGGCGTGGCAGGCCGGATCGCCTTCAAGACAGGTACGAGCTTTGGCTATCGCGACGCCTGGTCGGTTGGTTTTGACGGCCGCATGACCATTGCCGTCTGGGTCGGCCGCCCGGACGGGGCGCCGGTACCGGGGCTGATCGGGCGGGTCGCCGCAGCGCCGATCCTTTTCGATGCATTTGCGCGCACCGGGAAATTGCCGACACCGCTACCGAAAGCGCCCAAGGGCGTTGTGGCGGTAGCAAGCAATGCGAAGCTTCCGCCGCCGCTGCGCCGCTTCCGACCGATGGGGGAGCTGGTGCGAGGCAGCGGCGACCGCACGCTGCACATCCAGTTTCCGCTGGACGGGTCGCGGATCGACGTGGAACATCCGGTCGGCTCGGAAGCCACCGCTATCCCCGTCAGGGTCAGCGGCGGGGTGCTACCGATAACCATGCTTCTGAATGGCAGGTCCGTTGGCGAGATCGATGGGCGGCGGGAGAGTTTGATCGATCCGCCGGGGCCGGGCTTTGCCCGCCTGACCGTGATCGACGCTGCGGGCGCGGCGGACACAGTTGTTGTCAGAATCCAATAGAAGCCGCCAAGCGGTTGTCCTGATGGTGGTTTCGGCGTAAGCGGAACCCATGGTCGAGACCTATACCCGTCCCCGGTTTGGCGCGCCGCGAGAGCCGAAGAACCTGGTCAATCCGGGTGGCCGGCTGGTCTGGTTGATTGACCTGGTCACCGCCAATCATCTTCGCGCGACCGTTTTCCTCCTGTTCTGCACTGCGCTGCTCTTCATTCCGGGCTTCTTCACCATCCCCCCGATCGATCGAGACGAGGCGCGTTTCGCCCAGGCCACCAAGCAGATGGTCGAGACCTCCGATTTCGTTGATATCCGCTTCCAGGATGAGGTGCGTTACAAGAAGCCGGTCGGCATCTACTGGATGCAGGCTGGCGCCGTCAAAGCCGCGTCCGCTCTCGGCTTGCCAGGAGCGCAACTCAGGATTTGGATCTACCGGATTCCCTCCCTGATCGGCGCAGTCGGTGCGGTGTTGCTGACCTACTGGGCGGCGCTTGCGTTCGTCACGCGGCGCGGGGCGGTGTTTGCCGCGCTGATGATGTGCAGTTCCGTCCTGCTTGGCGCCGAAGCCAGACTCGGCAAAACCGATGCGATGCTGCTGCTTACGGTAGTCGCCGCGATGGGAGCGCTGGCGCGGGCCTATCTGTCCTGGCAGCGAGGTGAGGATCCCGCGCATCCGCCGTGGAGCTGGCCCTTGACCTTCTGGACGGCGCTTGCGGGCGGCATTCTGCTCAAGGGGCCGCTGATCCTGATGTTCGTCGGGCTCACGATCGTGACGTTGGCCATCCTTGATCGCGGCGCACCCTGGATGTGGCGTCTGCGGCCGGTCTGGGGCCTGATGTGGACGCTCGTGTTGGTGTTGCCATGGTTCATCGCGATCTTCTGGCGGGCCGGTAATACTTTCTTCTCCGATTCCATTGGCGGAGACATGTTGAGCAAGCTGGCTGCCCAGGAAACCCATGGCGCACCACCCGGCCTTTACCTGCTGTTGTTCTGGATCACATTCTGGCCCGGCGCGCCGCTTGCAGCGATGGCGGCACCCGCGGTGTGGCGGGCTAGACGGGAGCCCGGCGCACAGTATCTCCTGGCGTGGCTGGTCCCGTGCTGGGTCCTGTTCGAACTCGTGCTCACCAAACTGCCGCACTACGTGCTGCCGCTTTATCCGGCGATCGCGATCCTCACCGCCGGCGCGCTGGAGCGGCGCGTGCTGTCGCGCTCCTGGCTGGTGAGCGGCGCGGCGTGGTGGTTCATCATTCCGATGCTGGCGTCGGTTATCGCCGTGGTCGGCGCGATCATGCTGACGCGGCAGCCGGCCTTTCTGGCCTGGCCCATGCTGGCGGCAGCCATGATCCTCGGGCTGTTCGCGTGGTGGCTCTATGACGACAGCCGCGCCGAGCGGTCGCTTCTGAACGCGGTGGCGGCAGCGATGTTTTTGGCGTTTGCAATCTATGGCGTGGTGATGCCATCGCTGACGACGCTGTTTCCAAGCGCGGAAATCGCCCGCGAACTGCGCAAGGTCAGTTGCGTTGGACCGAAGGCAGCCGCAGCGGGATTTCACGAGCCGAGTCTCGTCTTCATGACCGGCACCTCGACGCTGCTCACGGACGGTTCCGGCGCCGCCGATTTCCTGAGCCAGGGCAGCTGCCGTTTTGCCCTCGTTGAGCAGCGTTCCGAGCGAGCCTTTGCGCAGCGCGCCGAGGCCATCGGGCTGCGCTACAATGTCGCCAGCCGTGTCGATGGCTACAACATTTCGCAGGGCAGGGCGGTTTCGATCGCGATCTTTCGTTCGGAAGATACCGAGTAAGATGAACTCCGGCACAGCGGAATTGCGCAACTATCTTGCGCGGCTGGCCGCGTCGCTGCGGTATTCGCTGGTCCAGCTCACACGAGCCCCGTCGCATTCAAAACGAAGGGAAGCCGCCCGCGAGCTGGCGCGCCAGACGTTGCTTCTGACCGCCCTTCTTGGTGCCACCATCGTCGCGTTGATGGTCGCTCTTGATGCACCCGAAATCGCATTGATGCCGCCGCGCGGCACGCCGGCACTTTGGCCGGTTCGCATTCTGACCGATTTCGGCAAGGATGCCTATGTGCTGTATCTGCTGATGGCGATACTGGTCGTCGTCGCGCTGGCAAGTCCCTTGCTACGGGAAACCAACCGCGCAAGGTTGCTGCGTATTGGAACGCAGGTGCAGTATCTTTTCCTTGCCGTACTCTTTCCCGTCCTCGTGAGCGAGCTTGTCAAATGGGTGGCCGGCCGCGGCCGGCCCTTCGTCGGCGGCAAGGCAAACCCCTTCAACTTCGTCCCGTTCGCAGGAACCGAGGCCTATTTCAGCTTCCCTTCATCCCATGCCGTTACCGGATTCGCGCTCGCCTTCGCCGTCAGCGCGATCTGGCCGCGCGCTTGGCCCTGGATGTTTGTTTACGCGGTGCTGATCGCGGCAAGCCGCCTGATTCTGCTTGCCCATCATCCAAGCGACGTCGTCGCCGGCGCGCTCGTCGGCGTCGCCGGCGCGATGGCCGTACGGTACTGGTTTGCGGCCCGCCAGGTCGGATTTGAAATTTGCAGCAATGGCAGGATCGTCTCGCTTTAGAATCGGACCACGAGAGGGTTGCTAGCGGCGCCGTGGGCCCATAAGAAGCACTCGCCGTACCCGGAAACCTCCGGGCCAGTTCACCAGGGGCGCGCTCATTGCCTGTCACCAACGCAGAGGTCGCAATCTCCGTCGTCGTTCCCGTTCGCAACGAAGCGGAGAATATCGGGCCGCTGATCGGAGAGATCGCCGCCGTGCTGGAGGGCCGTTGGGCCTATGAAATCATCTATGTGAATGACGGCTCCACGGATGCGACGGCG
>Ga0066903_100006214_pt1 | contig 10549 bp, 7 predicted proteins | sample PanSoiMetaGPlot1_FD_67491 | JGI IMG/M metagenome (GOLD analysis project Ga0066903, IMG submission 67491) | Tropical forest soil microbial communities from Panama analyzed to predict greenhouse gas emissions - Panama Soil - Plot 1 (version 2) | ecosystem: Environmental > Terrestrial > Soil >...
CTCCTGCCTCCTGCCTCCTGCCTTCTGCCTCCTGCCTTCTGCCTCCTGCCTTCTGCCTCCTGCCTTCTGTCAGTGCCCCTCCCCTTCTTCTGTGGTCCACCGCGCCGTGAAGAAGAGCAGCGCCATCGCGAGGTAGGCCCACACGAAGGGCCACGCGGGCGCGAGCTTCAGCGTCGTGTCGGCGTACGTCCACTGGTAGGAATGCATCAGTCCTGTCGCCGAGAGCGCCGCGGCGCAGAGGCACCACGCCGCCGCAACATTCCAGCGCCGCTCGATCACGCCGACCACCGTGGCGGAGAGCAGCATCGCCGTGAAGAGGAACCCCTGCTCGATGGCGAAGGCGCCGGTGATCCACGTGTCGTTCTTCTGGAACTCCACGACGAGCGCTTCGGTGAACGGCCCGGCGGGTCCCCCGAGCCCCGCGGCGTGAAGACCGTTCTTCGCCAGCATCGCGCCCCACGCGCCGATCCCCGGCAGCAGGCCGACGACGACCGCAGGTGTGTGCGCGCGCGGACTGGCGTCGAACGCCTGCGCGACGATCATCATCCCGATCCACAGGACGATCGCCATACCGGCGTCGATGGGAATCGCCCACGCGATCCAGGCCAGCGTTCCCGTCAGGCAGATCGCGGTGACGAAGGCGCCGTTCAGGATCGAGTATCCCGTGCGCGCGCCGAGCGCCTTCCATCCCGGATGCCCGATGTAGATCGTCGTCGGAAACGCCGATCCGAAGAGCGCCGCCGCCACGCTGCCCAGGCCGTTGATCGTCAGCGAGGGTCGCGTCCGGTACGCGTCGCCCGCCGCTTCGGCCGACTCGATGTTCTGCAGCGAACCCAGGACGTTGAAGAGTCCCATCGCGACGATCACGGAGAAGTACGGCCACAGGTGGCCGCCGCGGATCGCAGCGAAGAGATCGCCGAAGATCGGCACGGGAAGGTGCAACGCCGCGCCGGACGGCCGCGCGCCGGCAGGCGCGATGCCCGTCAGCCAGGCGAGCAGCGTCCCGAGCGCGACCGCGAGCACGCCGCCGGGCAGCCGTCCCTTGAAGCGCACCCGGCCGAAGTAGGTCAGCATGACGATCGCCAGCGTCGTCAGGCCCACGAGCGGGCGCGCAAAGGTTCTGTAGAGAAACCCCAGCGAGATGAAACTGAGCGCGATGCCGGCGAGCGTGGAGAGAAGCGCCGCGCGAGGCGTCGCCTTACGGACTCGTTCGGCAACCGGCGCCGCCGCGAGCTCGATGATCCCCGAGCAGAGCGTCGCGAAGAGTCCCGCCTGCCACGCAACGCGCGCGGGATCGGGCGCGCCCGCGGCCGCCGCGGCCGCCTTCGCCGGCAGCATGACGAGGAACACGTGCGCGAAGAGCGACACCGTGTTGATCCCGTACGGCAGGGCGCACACGTCGGTGCGGCCGGTGCGCTGCGCCAGCCGCCGCGCCTGGATGCTGTACGCGAGGTTGCCGACGAGGATCGAGATCGCGGCGCCCGGCAGGATCCGTCCGTAGACGAGGTCCGCGGGAAAGCCGAGCACGCCGCGGGAGAGTCCGTCGATCAGCAGGAGCTGAACCAGGTTGTCTATGGCGAGGCCGAAGAAGCCATCGATGTCGCCGCGGACGATCCAGCGCACGCTAGCGATTCCTCGGGATGGACACGGATGAGCGCCGCATGTGCACGCATGGTTTTATCAGAACACGGCGCGCGCGCGTGAGATTAAGATCACTGCATGGTGCCCAACGGTGTCAACGCGCTCATCCTCGGACTGGTCACGCTCGCGCAGGCAGCAAGTGTCCCTCTGAGCCAGCACGGCTCCGTGACCCAGCAGGTCGCCGGAACGACGATCACGGTGGAATACAACCGTCCGGTCGCGCGCGGACGCGAGCTGTTCGGCTCGCTCGTTCCCTACGATCGGGTGTGGTGCCCGGGGGCGAACGAGTGCACGACGCTCACAGTGTCGGCCGACGTCAAGATCGAAGGACAGAACCTCCCCGCCGGAACCTACACGCTCTGGGCGCGTCCCGGGCAGCCGAAGTGGACGATGATCGTCAACAAGGCGCATCCGGTCTTCCACACGCGCTACAACTCGGTCGCGGAGCAGGATCTGCTGAAGATCGAGGTCGCGCCGCGCACCGGCGCGCAGATGGAAACGCTCGCCTTCTACTTCCCTGTCGTCGACGGCAAGCACGCGGAGCTCGTGCTGCACTGGGGAACGGTGGTCGTCCCGCTGGCCATCGACGTGCCGTGAGCGCCGATTCTACCCGCGCAGCTCGCTCACCGGATCGATGCGCATCGCCCGGAGGCCGGGCGCGGCGCACGCCGCGAGCGCGACCGCGACGAGCATGACGGGCACGGCGACGAAGCTGAACGCGTCGTGCACCGACACGCCGTAGAGCAGCGTCGCAAGGTAGCGCGCTGCGAGATATGCCGCGGCCAGTCCGGCCGACACACCGCCCGCCGTGACGAGAAGTCCCTGCGACAGCACGAGCGACAGCACCTGGCCGGGCCTTGCGCCGAGCGCGATCCGCAGGGCGATTTCCCGCGCGCGCTGAGCGACGGTATACGAGAGGACGCCCACCAGTCCGACCGCGGCGATGACGAGCGCCGACACGGCGAACCCGACGAGCAACATCGCGTACAGACGCGGTCGGGCAAGACTGCCACGGATTCGATCGTCCATCGTCCGCACGGACTCGATCGTCGCCTGGGGCGCGACGTCGCGGACGAGCCGCTGCAGGGCATCGGCGAGCGGGCCGGCATCGATCGGGGTCCGCATCACGATGTCCTGCGCGGCAGCCGGCCTCGGACTCTGGCGGAGCAGGCTGTAGATCTCGGGCTGGATCCGCTCTGTCAGGCTGCGCCGCTGCATGTCGTCGACGATGCCGACGACCTCGAAGCCGACGCCGTCGCCGTTCATGAAGTTGCGGATCCGGTCGCCGATGGCGCGGTCCGTCAGGTACTGCCGTGCAAACGTGCGGTTGACGAGGACGACCTTCTGCGCCGACGGCGAATCATCGTCCGCGCGGAAGTCGCGCCCAGCGACCAGCCGGAGGCCGAGCGCCTTGACGTAGTCCGGCGTGACCACCGAGCGCACGGCGTGAACGTTGATCGTGGCGCCGACCGGCGGTCGAACCGACGGCATGTCGAAGCCGGTGATGTTCTCCGACCCGGACAGAGGCAGACCCGTTGTGACCGCCGCGACGGGCGCACCGGGAAGGCCGGGGGCGCGGGCGACGAACTGCTCCACCGCTTCGATGCGCGCCGCCTGCGAGAACGCGAAATCAGGCAGTGACAGCCGCGCCGTGATCACGTGCGTCGGATCGAAGCCGCGATCCTGCTGGAGCATCGCGACGAAGCTTCGGCCGAGCAGCAGCGCAACCACGAGCAGCGTCGAGGTCATGGCGATCTGCCCGGTCATGATCCACGCGCGGACACGGCTGCGGGTGCCGCCCACCGAGCCGGCAGCGCCTTCGCCGAGCGCCTGGGTCAGGCGCAGCCGTCGGATGTGCCATGCGGGCAGCGCACCCATGATCACACCGGTCGCCGCGGCGAACGCAAAGGCAACGACCACGACCGGTGTCCGAACCGCGATCTCGTGCAGCCGTGGGAAGTCGGCGGGCAGCATCGTCGGAAGTGCGCGATGGAGTAGAAGCGTGAGGCCGACACCGAGACCGCCACCGACGGCGGCAACCAGCAGCTGTTCGACCACGAGCTGCTGGACGACGCGGCGGGGGCCTGCACCGAGCGCGGAACGGATCGCGATCTCGCGGTAGCGCGTGCTCGCGCGCGCCAGTTCCAGGCTCGCGAGGTTCGCGACCGCCATCGCCACCAACAGCAAGCCTGCCGCGAACAGCGCAACGAGCGCCGGACGAACATCGCGCGTCAGCGCGTCGAGCGCGGGCTCGGCGACGATCCGCGCGGGACCGGTCGTGCCAAACACGGCCAGCAGCGCATTGGTCGAGAACGACGCGCTCCCGACGCGACGAGTGGCCTCATCAGCCGCTTGCGCGGGTGTCACGCCGTCGCGCAAACGTGCCATGGGGCTGACGAAGGTCAGCGCGGGCGGCGCCGGGATTCGAAGCGGACGCCACAGGCGCGTGTCGGCATCCGGGAACGCGAAATCGGCAGGCATGACGCCGACGATCGTGACGGCCTGCCCGTTCAGCACGAGCGGACGGCCGACAGCGTCCGCGCCGCCGAATCGCGCCTTCCAGAAGCCGTACGACAGCACGACCTCGGGCGCATCGTCAGCGGAGAAGACGCGGCCGACAAGAGGTACCGCGCGAAGCATGCCGAATACCCCCGGAGTCACCGAGGCGGCCGCCCCGCGCTCGACGACGCCGCCGGTCGCGATCGTGACGGTGCTTCGCGACCAGGCGTTCAGCCCCTCGACCGTCGTCAGAGACGCCATGGCGTGCCAGGCGACGCTGGTCACGAAGAGCGGGGTCTCGCGTGTCGCGCCGGGGTGCGTCTCGGTGAAACGGACGAGACGGTCGGCGCGCGGCCACGGAAGCGGGCGCAGCAACACCGCATCGAAGACGCTGAAGAGAGTGGCCGTCACGCCAATTGCGAGCGCCATCGTCAGCGTCGCCACCGCGGCAAACCCGCGCTGACGGACGAGCAGCCGCGCGCCATACCGAACATCCGGGGCGAGACTGCCGTCGCGCCACATGATCATGTGCCCCCAGTCTCGCGACATGATAGCTCGCAAGACCCTCGCCTTCTACGTGCCGTGATCGGGGTTCAATGACGAAGCGCTGCGCGCGAGCGCAGCGGCCGCAGTTTGCACGGCCTGGCGCACGGCCTCGTTCAGCATCGCGTCGCGCGCCTGCGGAAGCTTCGCTCCGGCGAGCGCGCCCAGGGGAAGGCCGTGGATGAAGCCGCCGGCCGCCACGCCGGTGGCGCGCCGCGTGCCGAGTCCTTCGCCGCCGACCGACGAGACGATCTCTCCGGTCCGCACGTCGACGACCCTGAACGTCATCGACACCCGCAGCTGCGCCTGCTGTCGCGAGAATCCGCCGAGAAAGAACGGTGTCGGTATCGCACCGCCGAAGCCCTTCTTCTTCTGCTCGGTCGAAAACGCCGTGAGGCTGCCGAGCACGACGTAGTCCACGTGGCTCTCGGCGGCGGCGGCGCGCAGCCGATCGAGATTGACGTGGCCGATCTCCGACTCGGGGACGAGCCACTGGCCGTCATACACGTGGAATCGCTGCGACGAGACGAGCTCGCCCATCAGCAGCTCGATGATGACGGCGCTCAATTGCGGCGGCGGGATGGTCCAGCCGCCGGGACTCACCGCCACATCGGCGATCGCGAGCGATGGGCGCACCGCGAGTTCCTGCGCTGCCGCCGCTCCCACCGCGGCCAGCCGGACCGTCAACACGCAGCCGAACACTGCCAGGTTCCTTCGCATCATCTTCACGGCGGGACCTCTCCCTTCGCCTGTGAAGGCGTGAAGGGATGGTCAGGAGGCTCATGCAGGGTCAGCGAGAGGGGTCGAAACGCTTCGGATCGATCTTCGGGTTGATCTTGAACTTGTTGAGGCTCGTGTCGAGGACCACGCGTCCGCCGACCGATTCCTTGAAGCGGCGCGGCCAGTTCACCCCGCCCTGCGCGTGGTATTCCCCGAACGAGAGCCGCCGTTCCACCTTCGCGACACCCGCAGTCGGATCGCCGCTGGGGAGCGGTGGAGTCATCGGCGTACTCCTGACGACCTGTCCCTGCCGCACGACTTCGGTGGACGTGGTCGAAAACACGATCTCGGGCAGTCCGATCCAGCTGACCATCAGGGGCAGGTGCGTCGCGGCGTCCACGAACAGTCTCGTCTCGTACCCGTCCGGCGATCGCAGCAGCAGGACGTCGACGCGCTTTCCATCGAGCGTCTCCTGCCCTGCGTACGAGGCGTCGCCCGGATCGAACGCCGCGATGCCCAGCATCGGGATCACCAGGCGGGCGAATTCATGTTTGCTGGCGAGGACCGCGCGGCGCGCGCGCGCCGCCTTCTGGTCCGGCGTGTCATTCGCGAATGGATCGGGCGGATAAGGAAGCGCGGAGGCTCGTCGACGGATGTGGGCATCACCGTTGAATCCGTAAATCTCGATGGTTTCGCCAAAGGGATCGGTGATGTGACGCACCTTGATGCAGCGATCGGGCAGCGCGCACGAGAACTCGACGCTGGCGCTGGCCGTGTGATCCGCGATCGTCCGGGTCTCCGTCCCATCGACGGAGAACGCCTGAACCGCGCTCAAGGCCGCGTCGCCGCCGAGGGCCTGCCGCACGTCGGCGAGCACGCTCGCCGCATCCTGTGCACGCGCGGCACTCGACATCATTGTCAACACGGTCAACACGGTCAACACGGTCAACACGGTCAACACCGCCGCGGACGCGATCCCTTGCAGACGCCGCATGGCTGACCTCACCAGTCCATGAGTTGGTCGAGCGCTTCGCCGACGCTTTTCACCGGCACTATCTCACAACCGGCCGGCGCCTCGTCGAGCGCGAGGTTGCCGTCGGGAACGACGACCCGGCTGAATCCCATCTGCGCGGCCTCGCGCAGGCGCAGCGCCGCCTGCGACGTTCCGCGAATCTCACCGGCGAGCCCCACCTCGCCGAACACCGCCGTCCCGGCCTTGATCGGCCGATTGCGCAGGCTCGACGTCACGGCCGCCACGACCGCCAGATCGGCCGCCGGTTCGTCGACCGTCATGCCCCCGGCCACGTTGATGAAGACATCCTCGCCGAGGAGGTTCAGCCCGGCGCGCTTTTCGAGTACCGCCAGCAGCAGCGCCAGCCGATTCTGATCGATCCCGCTCGCCATCCGGCGCGCGTTGCCGTACGAGCTCGTGCTGACCAGCGCCTGCACTTCGACGAGCAGCGGGCGCGATCCCTCCATGCAGCAGAGCACCGCGGAGCCCGGCGCGCCCGCGGGACGCTCGGCCAGGAAGATCTCCGACGGATTGGGCACGGGCTTGAGTCCTCGGCCCGTCATCTCGAATACCCCGAGCTCGCTGACCGCTCCGAAACGGTTCTTCACCGCGCGGACGACCCGATGCGAGTGATGCTTCTCTCCCTCGAAATACAGCACCGTATCGACGATGTGCTCGAGCACCTTCGGGCCCGCGAGGCTGCCGTCCTTGGTGACGTGGCCGACGAGGAAGGTCGGGATGTTCTGCCCCTTCGCGGCAAAGAGCAGCTGCGTCGCCGACTCGCGCACCTGGCCGACGCTGCCGGGCGCGGACTGAAACTTGAGCGAGAAGACGGTCTGGACCGAGTCCACGACGATGAGCACCGGGCGGAGCCGCGCGACCTCTTCGAGAATCCGCTCGAGGCAGGTCTCGGCGAGCAGATACAGAGGCGCGCGGGCGTCGTTCAGCGCGCCGAGACGCTCGCCGCGCGATTTGATCTGATGTTCCGATTCCTCGCCCGAGCAGTAGAGCACGGCGCCTGTCGACTGCGCGAAATGCGCCGCCGCCTGGAGCAGCAGCGTGGACTTGCCGATCCCCGGCTCGCCCCCGATCAGCACCAGCGACCCCGGCACGACCCCGCCGCCGAGCACGCGATCGAACTCGTCAATCCCCGTCGACAGTCGGGCGGCGACGACGGTGTCGATGTCGTCGTACAGCTGCGGTCCGGCGGCGGCCGCAAGGGCGTAGCGCGCGCCGGCGCTCGCGGCTGCCGCGCCCGCGCCCGCAACCGCCGGAACGGGGCGCTCTTCGACAAGCGAGTTCCAGGCTCCGCACTCCGCACAGCGGCCGAGCCACTTCTGACTCTGCGCGCCGCACTCCTGGCAACTGTAGACGGTTCTGCTCTTCATGCGTGGCGCCTGTGTCCGATGTTCGATGTTCGATGTCGATGTTCGATGGGCTATGGGCGATGGGCGATGGGTCCGATGTTCGGTCATCGGTCATCGGTCATCGGTCAGCGATCATCGTATCGGCGTTCAATTCGCGTGCCTACGCGGCACAGGAGCTCGTACGGGATCGTTCCAATCGACGCGGCGATCTCCCGCATGCCGATCTCTTCGCTCCCCTGCTGCCCGACGATGACCACTTCATCGCCCGTCCCCACCTCCAGCCCCGTCACATCGATCATCGTCATGTCCATGCACACCGAGCCGACGACGGGTACGCGTTTTCCGCGTACCAGCATGAAACCGCGACCGCCGAGACGGCGATCGAGGCCGTCGGCGTAGCCGGCAGGGACGACGGCGATCGATCGGGAGCGATCCGCGGCCGAGCCGAGCCCGTACCCGATGCCTTCGCCGGGGCGCGTCCCCTTCACGTGAACGATACGGCTATGGAGTGACAGGGCAGGTCGCAGTGGAATCGTGGCGGCGAGCGGAGGCGGGACGATGCCGTAGAGGAGCAGGCCGGGGCGGACGAAGTCGTACCAGACCCGCTCGTCGCGGAGGAGCGCCGCGCTGTTGGCGGCATGGCGCCACTCCGGTGCGATTCCCAGCGACGGCAGCGTCGCCAGCACGTGCTCGAACCGCTCGCGCTGCAGCGCGAACGCCGGATGTTCGGGATCGTCGGCGGTCGCAAAGTGCGTGTACACCGCGTCGATGGCGAGGTACTCACTTCTGGCGATCTCCGGCAGCGTCCGGGCCAGGTTGTCGTGGCGGAACCCGAGCCGGTTCATACCGGTGTCGATCTTCAGGTGGCAGTGGAGCCGCCGGTCGCCGGCCTGGGGTCTGACCCCGCGGCGGGCGGCGGCGGCGGCGAGGTTCAGTGCGGCGGTGGGTGTGGAGATGGTCGGCGTCAGATCGAATTCGAAGACGCCGTCGAGGTCGCTGATGCCGAGCGCCCCGAAGACCAGGATCGGGATCCTGACGCCGGCGCGGCGCAGGACGATGCCCTCCTCGATGTCGGCGCACGCGAGCATCGCGGCGCCCGCCCGCTCGAGGGCGAGGCCCACTTCGGACGCGCCGTGCCCGTAGGCGTTGGCCTTGACGACGGCGATGATGCGGGGCGCTGCGCGCCGTGCGGAGGCTGGAGGTTGGGGATTGGAGGTTGGAGGAGGAAAGTCGGGACTTGCCGTTTGATCGTCGGAGCGCCCGGACTGGGCGAGGAAAAGACCTATCGCTCGAAGATTGCGCTCGATGGCTTCAAGATCGATGCGCGCGACGGTCGGCCGAATCATGGCCCAACGCGTCCAGCCATCACGGTCCAACCTCCAGCCCCCAGCCTCCAACCTCCGTCACGATGTCCCCTGCGCGAAGTTCTCGAAGCGCGTGAACTGGTTCAGGAACGTGAGCTTGACGCTGCCGATCGGGCCGTTGCGGTGCTTGCCGATGATGACTTCCGCGATGCCCTGATCCTCGGGCTTGGTCTCTTCCTTGTCGTAGACCTCGGCACGGTAGATGAACATGACGAGGTCGGCGTCCTGCTCGAGGGCGCCGGACTCTCGAAGGTCGGACAGCTGCGGACGATGGTCGGTGCGCGATTCGGGTGCGCGGCTCAGCTGCGACAGCGCGATGATCGGGACGTTCAGTTCCTTCGCGAGGATCTTCACCGACCGCGAAATCGACGTCAGCTCCTGCTGGCGGCTCTCGAAGCGGCCGCGGCCCTGCATCAGCTGGATGTAGTCGATGATCAGCATGTCCAGCGAATGCTGGGACGCCAGGCGGCGGCATTTCGCGCGCATCTCGAGGATGCCGATGCCCGGCGAGTCGTCGATGAACACCGACTGCTCCGCGAGGGTGCCGAGCGCATGCGACAACCGGCCGTAGTCCTTCTCGGTCAGGTGGCCGGTGCGGAAGCGATGGGCGTCGATCATCGCCTCGGACGTGATCATGCGGAGGAACAGCTGTTCCTTCGACATCTCGAGGCTGAAGATGCCCACCGTCTTCCCCGTCCTCGCCGCGTTCTGCGCCATGTTCACCGCGAGGCTCGTCTTGCCCATCGACGGCCGCGCCGCCAGGATGATCATGTCGGACGGCTGGAACCCCGCGGTCATCTCGTCCAGGTCGATGAATCCGCTCGGGACGCCCGTGACGGCGTTGCGCTGTTCCTGGAGCTTCTCGATCGTCTGGAAGCTGCTCTGGACGAGATCGCGCAGCGGGACGAATCCCTCGCGGATGCGGTCCTCCGCGATCTCGAAGATCGCCTTCTCGGCGCCGTCGAGGATGACGTCGGGGTCGTCCTCGGCCTGGTAGGCCTCCGCAAGGATCCGGTTCGCGGAGTGAATCAGGCTCCGGAGCGTGGACTTCTCCTTGACGATCCGCGCGTAGTGTTCGACGTTGGCGCTCCGCGGCACGCCGTCGGACAGCGACGCGATGTAGGCCGGACCGCCGATCTCGTCGAGCTCGCCCGACCGCTGCAGCTCCGCCTTCAGCGTCACCAGATCGATCGGATCGTTGCGCTCGCTGAGCGCGATCATCCGCTCGAAGATGCGCCGGTGCGCATCGCGGAAGAAGTCGCGCGAATCGATCACCTCCGACGCGTAGTTGAAGGCGTCGTTGTGAATGAGGATCGCGCCGAGGACCGATCGTTCGGCTTCGAGATTGTGCGGAAGCGTACGTTCCGGCGTTGCCGTCGCAGTGTCGGCCATGGCGGGAGAGA
>Ga0066903_100006215_pt1 | contig 10548 bp, 10 predicted proteins | sample PanSoiMetaGPlot1_FD_67491 | JGI IMG/M metagenome (GOLD analysis project Ga0066903, IMG submission 67491) | Tropical forest soil microbial communities from Panama analyzed to predict greenhouse gas emissions - Panama Soil - Plot 1 (version 2) | ecosystem: Environmental > Terrestrial > Soil >...
TCCACGGTCGACGGCGGACGACCGGGCCGGAGACTTCCCCGGGACCACTCCGCGCACGGGTCGCCGGGCCAGGACGTCTCGGCCCGTCCCGGCGCAGTCCCGGTCAGCGTGCCCCGGGATCCGGCGCTGGCGGAGCTGCTCGGGAAACTCGCCGGGGCAACGACGATCGATCCGAGCGCAATTCGGCAGACTCAGGACGCGTCGGCCCGGGTGCGTGCCCTCCGACACGGTACGTTGCCGGGACAGGGTCATGGCGCAGCCGCCGGTGCCCTTCGACAGGCTCAGGGCGCGATGGGTGAGGCTGCGGGCACGTCAGCGGGGGCGGGTGCTCCTCGGAACGGTGAGGGCACCTCTTCCAGTGCCCCTCGGCAGGTTCCGGGCACATCGGTCGGGCAGCCTGAGGGCACATCCATCGGACCGGCCCGGGCGGCGTCGCCTGGACCGGCTCAGAGCACCCGATCGGGACACGCTCCGATGCGGACGAGCGGCCGTCCGTTGTTCGTCGAGCCACCGGTCGGGCTGGCCGGGCTGGTCGGCTGGTGGGAGGCACAGTCAGACTCCGTGCCGGACACAGATCGCGGCCCGTCCGGCTGGGCGACCGATTCGACGCAGCCGGGATCCCGGCAGCCGGGCTACGGGCCGGACGGAGGCTTCGCGCCCTGGTCCGCCGACGCCGACACACCGCTTGCGGGGACCGATCAGCTCCGCGACCTCCTCGTACGGCTGCTGGCTGAGGAGGCCCTCGCCGACGGACTGGAGCTCAGCGATGGTCTTGCCTAGGCCCGCCGCTTCTCTCGCCATCGACGGCCGTGACCTCAGCCTGCCTGAGGCGGCCGCGGTGTGGGTCGCCGTGGAGGGCACGGTTCTCGGCGGCCACGACCGCGCCACGGTCGCGCTCGGCCCGTTGTCGCCCTGGCTCGACCTGTCCACCGGAGCGACGGTCGAGCTTTCGCTGGGGCCGGGCCAGGACAATCTCGAACCCGTCCTGACCGGTCAGATCGAAGGAGTCCGCCAGCTGACCTGGGGAGCCACTGTCGCCGTTCTCGCCACCACGGCGAAGCTCCACCGGCTGCGGATCGGCCGATCGTACACCTCGCAGAGCGTCGGCGACATCGTCCGTGACCTGTGTGGCGCGGCGGGCGTGACCACCGGCGACGTCGACGACGGCCCGACGTTGGGTGCGTACCACGTCGACGAGCGGCGTACCGGCTGGCGGCATCTCCGCGACCTGGCAGGCCTGTTCTGTGCCGAGCTGACGAGCGGCCCATCCGGCGAGGTGCACGTTCGGGCTCCCAAGACCGGCAACGCCCAGCACACGCTGCGGGCCGGGGCCGAACTGCTCGACTGGGCCGCCGGCCCGCAGCTGCCGGCGGCCGACCCGCTCCCGGTCGGCCCGTACGGCGCCGCCAGCGAACAGGGCACCGATGCCTGGAGCCTGATCCACCACGCACCCGGCGGCTCCGGCGCCCACCGCGTGCTACCCGCCATCCGCGACCGTGACGCCGCGTCCGCGATCGACGACGCGGCCACCGCGGCGCACAACCGCTCGGCCGCCCGCGCCCGGGTGACGGCGACCGGGGCACCGGCGGTCCGCGCCGGCGACTTGGTCGAGCTCGACGATGTACCGCGGGCAGCGGCGACGTACCGCGTGCTGCGGATCCGGCACCTGATCGACGCCGACGGCTTCCGGTCCACCCTGGATCTGGAGGCCGCCGAATGAGTGTCCTGCTGCCGACCCTACGTGCCGTCGCCCGCGACGAGCTGACGGCGCTCCGCCCGATCAGCCTGGCCTCGGTCACCGCGGTCGTCACCAACGCCGATGGCTCCGGCAAGCACAACATCGAGGTCAACGCCCAGCTGCACGGCAGCGATCTGGAGCTGCAACGCGTTCCGGTCGCCACCGGTCGGGTCGGACTGAGCGATGCGCCGCGGGTCGGCGACACCGTGATCGTCGCGTTCGTCGGCGGCGACCTCAACGGTCCGGTCGTGATCGGATCCTTGTACGACGACCAGCAACATCCGCCGAAGGCCGCTTCGGACGAGATCGTCTACGAGGTCCCCGACGACGCGTCGGGCTCGCGCCGGATCGAGATCACCACCGCGAGCGGCCACACCGTGACCATCGCCGACGACGACGTGAAGATCGTCATGGGCCAGACCACGCTGGAGATCGCGGCCGACGGCGCCGTGAAGATCGCCTCCGGCACCGACATCACCCTGGAGGCGCAGGGCGACGTCAGCATCAAGGCCGGCAAGAACCTAAAGCTGGAGGCGTCGGTGAACGCGTCGGTCAAGGCGAGCGCCCAGGGTTCGTTCGAGGCGCAGGCCACCACCATCAAGGGCTCGACGACCACCATCGCGGGCATGATCAACTTCAGTGGAGGCTAGGCGATCGACATGCCAGGATCTCCGGTCTCCGTCGGTTGCGCGGTCGTCCTCACCCCGGGTGCGGCCGGACCGCCCGACAGCGGCGTGATCACCGTCATCCCGCAGACCCAGCTGACCGCCGGCGGACAACCGCTGGCTGTGACCGGCTCGATCTGCCAGATGGTCAATAGCGTGAGCGGCGCACCCTACCCGCTGCCGATCGGTTCGCTCGGCGCCTCCACGGGCGTGACGGTGAATGGCCAGGCGCTGGTGCGGATGCTCGACCAGATCCCGTCCGGATCGGGGGTGCTGATGATCCTTGGTCCGCCTGCGGCGCCGTTCGTCAACGACGGGTCGGCCCCCTGATGCCCCGCCGGACGGCCGCGGAGGTCGATCGCCGCCTGGCCCTGATGGGCCGTGACCTGGCGCTGTTCTATCCCGGCCCGTACGGCTGGTGGGAGGACGCCGATCTCGACATGACCCTCCCGACCAGGGCGAACGGCCCGGTCGACATCGCCGTCACCGACGGCGTCGCTGCCGCAACCCAGCTGTTCGTCAACCGGCTCAAGACACACAAGGGCGAGCTCACTCCGCTCGGCCACCCCGAGTACGGCTCGCGCCACCACGAGCTGATCGGCCAGCCCAACGTCGAACGCACCCGGGCGCTGGTCAAGCTGCACGTCCTGGAGTGCCTCTCCCACGAGCCGCGGATCGCCAAGATCCGCCGCTGCGACGTGACACCGGGGCCCGACCGCAGCACGGTGCGGATCGAGCTGGATGTCGAGGTCGCCGGTGAACCGACGCCGCTGCTGCTGGTGGTGCCGTTCAACCTCGCGATCGGGATCGACAGCGCCGCCGGCCCGACTCCTGGTGTCGGCAGGTCGACGACGGCGACGGGCGGTGCCCGATGAGCTTCCGCGCCGAACCGTTCGGGATCTTCGTCGACGACCTGGTCAGCTCGCTCACCGGTGGCATCACCCGGCAGGCATTCCGATTCGTGCCCGAGCTCGAGCCGTTCCGGCTGGACCTGGCCGACGCGCTGCTGCCCGACACGGTCCGGGTGCACGGGCTCAACAACGACCAGCACACCCGGTTCCGCAACGGCGTCGACTTCGACGTCGAGCAGGGCGTCATCGTCTTCCGACCCCCTCCCGCACTTCGGCCCGACCTGGGCAGCTGGTTCTACGCCAGCTACGAGCCGGTACCTGATCCGCAGGCGCCGCCGCGGCTGACCGATCGCAACCCCGGTAGCATCCTGCGGACTCTGGCCGAGTCGTTCGCTCGCGAGTACGCGGTGCTGTCCCGGCAGCTCGAGCAGGTGTACGAGGCTGCCTTCATCGATACCGCCACCGCCCGCGACCTGGACCAGCTCGTCGCACTCGTCGGACTGGAACGCAGGACCCAGCTCGTCGCCACTGGCGAGGTCGTCTTCTCCCGACCCACTCCGGCACCCGGTGAGATCACCATCGAGGAAGGGACCCGGATCTCCACCGCCGACGTGCCCGGTGTGACGGTGCGGACCACCGAGTCCCGTACCCTGCGTACGGGCTCGTTGTCGGTGACGGTCCCGGTGGCCGCCGAGCAGGCGGGCGCGGCGGGGATCGCCTCCGCCGGCAGCCTGACCGTGATCCAGCGGCCGATCCTCGGCATCACGGCCGTGACCAACGCCCAGCCGACGGTCTTCGGCGGCCAGCCGGAGACCGACGATGCGCTGCGCCGCCGGGCCCAGCGTGCGCTCGACCTGGCCGGCGGCGGCACCACCGGCGCGATCGTCGGCGCGCTGGCCTCGGTGGAGGGCATCCGCGACCTGGATGTCCGGGTCAGCGAGGACCACGTCGGGTTCCCCGGCGTGGTCAAGGTGACGGTGGCGGTGCCGGACCTGGACGCTGCGCATGTCCGGCAGGCCGCCGAGCTGCTGGAGGCCGTCCGTCCCGCCGGGGTCCGGATCCTGCACAACCTCGACCTCACCCCGGTCGTGACCGCCGATCCGGGACCGGGCGGCGGCGCCGACGAGGGCCCGGTCGTCCCGGACTCCGACGTCACCGACCCGGTGTTCTCCTCGATGGGCGTGGTTGCCGCCGTGACCCCGCGGTCGGCCACGCTGAGCGCCGACGAGAAGACGGCGCTGGTGGCGAGCGTGGAGGACGTCATCCGGACGTTCATCGACAGCCGGGCCGTGGGCGAGACGGTCATCTACAACCAGCTCGTCGCGGCCGTGATGGTCACCGACGGGATCCAGGACGTGGTGCTCGATCTGCACCGCGGCACAACACCGGCGCATGGTCGGCAGAACCTCGCCCCCTCGCCGGTCGCCACCCGGCCGCGGCTGGACCGGCTCGACGTGACCCTCCGCGGCGCCCCGATCGCGCTCGACGTCACCGCTCTGGTCGAGCGGCTCGGCGAGGCCCGCGACGTCGACGCCGCGACCGAACTGGCAGACATCACCGCCGACCTGGGCATTCGGATCACGACGTACCTCTCCACGCTGAGCGGCCCGCTGACCCACGACGGACTGGACACCCAGTTGTCGGACACTACGCGCTATCGAGTGGACACGATTAGTTACGTCGCCGAGTTCGTCGACGAGGGCCTGCGGGTGCTCTCGCAGGACGTCGAGATCACCGCCGCTGCCGACCAACAGCTGTGGCTGCGCTCGCTCAAGGTCAGCGAACCGGACACAGGGACCTGAGATGCCGACCGCAGACCAGGTCCTGTCCCGCTTCCCGCGGCACCTCGACGTCGACCAGCCCGGCAAGGTCGTCGGGCAGGTCGTCGGCGCGCTGGCGACGCCGCTCGACAGCCAGCTCAGCCAGAACGGCAAGCTGCGCCGGACGCACCGCTCGGCCGAGGTCGAGCAGGGTCTCGACCTGCTCCGGCTGGGCGCGTTGCACGGCTTCGACGGGCGGATGTATGTCCCCGTGCAGCGCCGGCTCGCTGCCCTCGACGCGCAGGATGTCAGCACCGACGACGGGGTGGAGCAGGCCCTGCGCCTCCTCGGGCTCGCCCCGGACTCCGGTCTGGTGGACCGCTTCCCGGGCGAGACCGACGACACCCCCGCCCGTACCAGGCTGGCCGCTGCGCTGACCGCGCTCGCTGCGTACGACGCCTGGCTCGGCGTTGCACGCCGGACGCTGGTCGCCGCCATCGGACACCAGCGGGCGCAGAGCACGAGTGTCGGCGGGATGCTCGGAACGACCGCGGACTACCTCGGGTTCGAGCTTGTCGAGGTGCATCACGACCAACCTGGCGGCTACTGGCATCTGGGCCGCTGCCGCGACCGGCTTCACCCGAGTCGTCCGCAGCCACCGGCGGCCGACGGTAACGTCCCTGCCCCGCAGAGCTTCACCGGGGAGCACCTGCTGGCGCTGGAGGAGAACCCGCCGTTCCTGGCCGACATCGGGCCGATCGCCAGGCGGCACGCCGATAGGTTCCACGTCACCCGGCACGGCTTCGACACCGTTCCGTGCGCGGTCGTGGTCAAGGGGCTCCAGGACCGCACGGTCGAGCCGATGATCGTCAACGTCGACACCGGCGAGGGAGTGGCGACCACGATCTCGGTGCCGGACGGCAGCGTCCTGCGGTTTGAGCGGGACGGGCGGGTCGAGCTGGACGGGTCCAGCGTGGCGCGCCGGAGTTATGCGTTCAGTGGGGCGGTGTTCGCCGGCGACGGTGGCCATCCGAAGGACTTTATCTTCGCCGATGCCGACGCACCCGAGCCCGGCCCCGACGACCCCGCTGCGGGTCCGGGGAGGTCGGGAAGTGGCATCGGCCATTATGCCTTGACCAAGCCGCTGGCCGACGCGTTCGACCCTGTGCCGTCCTTCCCCCACACCGAGGGGTTGCTGCGCCCGCTCACCCTGGACCGGGCCGAGACCCGGTTCGCGGTGTTCGTCGGCGCCGGCGTCTTCGGCAGTCGCGATACGGGTGGCGGGGACGTGCTGGCCGCGCCGGAACCGGTCGCAGGCCGGTTCGACCAGGCCGTGTTCCTGCCGGATCCGGGCGGAGAGCGCTCGTTCGAGATCGGGTTCGAGTGGGACGAGCGGGAGGCGTACGCCGTCCGCGTCTGGTTGCCGCACCCCTTCGGTGGGCTGGACAGCTCCGGCGAACCATCCGTGCGGGAGGTCGTCCGGCTGCTTCTCGACCGACAACGCGCGGCGGGCGTGCATGTCTACGTCGATTACGCCGATCCCCGCTGGATGCTCGGCACCGGCGTAGTTCGCGACCTCATCACCTCCGATGCACTCGGGCAAGTCGTGGCCGGCACCGAGGCGTGGGAGGACGAGACGCCGCAGCCCGTTCCCGGCCCCGGGAGCTCGCGATGAGCCCCCTTGATACGCGAACAGCACGTGAAGGAGTCCGCCATGGCGCTTGAGAAGCCACCGCTGGCCACGGTCGAGCCGGGCCGGCCGATCACCGCGCAGGGGTGGAACGCGATCGTCAATGCTCTCAGCGCCCTGTACGACGCCGTGCTCGCCATCGGCAGCGGAAGTGTCGTCGTCTCGGTGCAGTCGGACGGCCAGCCGGTGGCAGATGCCCAGATCGTCGCAGAACCGGTGGGGGAGGGCCAGCCGGTCGAGGGCCTGCCGCTGTTCGGCACCCGCACGACATACCTGGTCACCGGTGTCAATGACGGCGCCTGGCGGCTCAACGTCAGCGCGCCGGGCTTCGCGCCGCAGGTGGTGGAGGTCACGCTGCCGGTGAACGCTCCGGTCACCGTCAATCTCGCCCGCTCAGGGGTCCCGGTCCCGGACCTGTTCAACACCTCCTACAGCGCCGGGCTGGCCGCGCTCAACGCGGCCGGGCTGCAGGCCGAAATCGCGCTCGACACGATGGGCGACGAGATATCCCGCGCCCAGATCCCCGCGGAGTACCAGAACCAGCCGATCCTGTTCCAGACCCCGGTCGCAGGCACGATCGTCGATCCAGCCGTCACCCGGCTGCGGCTGGTCGTGGCCGCCGCCGTCCGCGAAGAACCGATCGTCACCGTGCCAAGCCTGATCGGCCTGTCCCAGATCGAGGCCGCCCGGGCACTGGAGAAGATCGGCCTCCGCCTCGGCAAGGTCACCGTCCGCAGCTGAACCGGTCGACCGACGTCAGAGTCGTCGCAGAGAGGAAACCACAGATGGCCGAGTTCAACCCGACCAACATCGCGGGAGCGCTACAGCCCGGTCTCAGCGCCACGGCGTTCCGCACCCGGGTCGCCGAGCAGACGATCGCGGTCGATGTCGGCGCCTCGACCACCAAGGCCGAAGTCTCCCGCGGCGGATTCTCGATCGCGGAGATCCCGGTCCGCGAGGACCTGATCAGCAGCTTCCTCGATACGCGGCCGATCGTTCAGACCAAGGTGGTGACGCAGAGCATCGCACCGGGCACGGCCGTGGCGGTCGGCACGGCGATCGACCTCGTCATCACCTCCCCCACCGACCTGCCGGTCAACGTGGTGCCCGGCATCCACCAGGCATTCGCGAACCTCACCATGGCTCAGCTGAACACTCAGTTCGCGACGGATCCGCGGGTGCGCGACATCCTGCGGACCCGCTCGACGCCGGCCGATCTGACCACCGACGACATCGCGACCCTGACCGAGGTGCTGCACACCAACAACGTGCCGGTCAGCACTGATCCGGGCCAGACCGTCGGTGCGGCATTCACCGCAATCCAGGCAGCCTTCACCTTCCAGGGCTGATCATGGCCATCGTCTCGGGAACCGAGCTCATCGTCGGCACGCCGGTGCTGACGGCGACCGAGATCACGGGGACGTATTTCGCTTTCCTCGGTCTGCCGACCATCTCCCGGACCGACGTCGTCGCGTCCAGCAGTTCCGTGTCGACGAGCCTGCTCATCCCTCTCGGCGTGGTGCTGACCCAGGTGCGCGTACACATCGAGGCCGGCGCGCCGGGGGCCACGAGCATCGGTGGGATCGCGACCGTCCGCGCCTCGGCCGGGGAGCCGGACACCGTGACCAGCGAGCTGGTGCTGGACTTCGGCACCCTGCGTACGGTGTCGGCGCTCGCCGTGCCAACCGGGGTCAGCATCAGCAAGATCACGCCGTGGGTGGGGACTAAGTTCGACGGTACGGTGACCTTGAGCCCCAGCTCGGGCAGCGCGGTCACGTTCACCGAGCTGCAGACCGAGCGACTGCTGGTCGACCTGACCGGCAATATCTCGCCGGACGTGCTGGCCTCCGACGGGCTGGTGACGACGATGACGCCACCGGCGGACCTCGAGGTGACGGTCGCCGGCAGCCGGGTCTGGTTCCGGGCCGGTCCGGTCCCGGCGGGTTTCACCAATGACGTCGACATCACCGCTGCCGCGCAGGCGGCGGTGGACGCCGCGACGGTCGGCGACCAGGACGGCAACGTGGTTGTACTGGTTGCCTTGACCGCCCGGGTGCCGGGCGACCTCGACCTGTCGCTGCCGGAGGAGCCGCGCTTCCTGCGTACGCACGTGGTGGCGTTCCCCGGTCAGACAGTGCCTGTGCCGTTCGTCGAGGAGGGTGTCACAGACGTCGCGCTGCCGCTGCCCTCCGACGCGGCGACCTGGACCATCCATCGCGTGGTGGCGACGGCAGTGCCACGCGATCCGGGGTCGCATCGGGTGCTGCCTCCGGATGGGCCGCCGATCTCGTCCGAGGCTGACCTGCTGCTCGACCCGGACCGGAGATTGGTTGCCCGGCTGCCGCGGTCGGCGCTGATCCGGTTCGAGAGGCTGGTAGGCATACGGCTGCTGCTCGCGCCGGAAGCAGGTGGGATCGAGATCGGCGGCTCGCTGTTCACCGGGACAACTGAGTTGCCCGGCGAGGCCGTGGCGAACGCGTCGCTGACCCCGGTGGCCATTCCCGCTGGGCCGCCGGCGTGGGCGAGCCTGCTGCTCGCGCAGCCGGTGGATCTGGGGAAGTCGGCGAAGCCTTCCCCGGACGACCACTTCTGGATCACGATCGCGGTCACTCGGGGGTCCGCCCGGCTGGCGCTGGCCGACTCCGACGCGATGGTCGACGACAGCCGTGCTGTTCTCCGCCGGATCGCGCCGAACGGGCTGGCCAAGCCGCTGTCGGTCGCGTACCGGCCGCGGGCCCATCCCGCTGACGCGCCGGTGCCGGTCTCCGGTGACACCGCGGCCCTGCGGATGATCGGGATCGCTCCGGCGGCGGCACCGGTCGACGTGGTGACGATGGATGTACCGGCCGCCGACGGATCGGTCGCCGGGACGCAGCGAGCGCCTGGGTCGGGCGGGACGGTTGTCATCACGCTCGATCCGGTCGGGCCACGGGATCCGTTGACGCTGCGGCTGACCGCCACCGCCGCAACGGCCGTGACGCTCGGGCCTGTCGTGGTGGCCTACACCGAGGAGGGACACGGGGATGAGTGACGCACCACGGGCGAGTTTCGTTGACGGACTGCGGGTGACTGCGCTCCATCTCAACCACCTGCAGGACAGCGCGACAAGCGGCGTGCGCGACCTTCGGGAGATCGTCGGACTCGGCCGGGTTGGCAGTGGGCTGCGACTGATGGCCACGGGGAGCTCAGTCGTGGTGACACCCGGCGTCGGGTTCACCCCGGACGGCTCCCGGCTGCGGTTGGACGAGGACACCCCGGTGCCGGTGACGGCCGACGGTAACTTCCACGTGGTGCTTCGGGCATCAAGTCACGACCTCGAGGCGGCCCGGGCGGGTACGGCGCCGACGATCATCTTCGGCGACACACTCGTCGAGACCGAGGACGGCACGCAGGCTGCTCCCGCCGCGCCGGACATCCTCGTGATCGGGCAGGCGACCCTGGCCGCCGGGGTGGCGACAGTCGCCCAGGACACCGGCCTGTTCATGGCACCCGCCGATCACACTCACACGGGCGAGTTCGTGCAAGACGCGTCAGGTCACTGGCGCTGGGACGGTGCACCGGTTGCCGGTGTCGGACCCCAGGGACCGCCCGGACCGGGCGGCGAGCCGGGCGTACAAGGGGAGGTCGGCGCGCAGGGTGAGCCAGGTCCACAGGGTCAGGCGGGTCCGCAGGGTGAGCCAGGTCCGCAGGGTGAGCCGGGACCCCAGGGTCCTCAGGGCGAGCAGGGCCCTCAGGGCGAGCAGTCCCCCCAGGGTGAGCCGGGTCCGCAGGGTGAGCCGGGTCCGCAGGGTGAGCCAGGTCCACAGGGTCAGGCGGGTCCGCAGGGTGAGCCGGGTCCGCAGGG
>Ga0066903_100006216_pt1 | contig 10548 bp, 4 predicted proteins | sample PanSoiMetaGPlot1_FD_67491 | JGI IMG/M metagenome (GOLD analysis project Ga0066903, IMG submission 67491) | Tropical forest soil microbial communities from Panama analyzed to predict greenhouse gas emissions - Panama Soil - Plot 1 (version 2) | ecosystem: Environmental > Terrestrial > Soil >...
CGTGTCGGCAGCAGCTGCACGACCGTGCGGATTTCGCGCAGCCGCCACACGTAGTTGGCGAGACCGAACCCTGCCAGGAGCGCCGACGCGGCGCCGAGCGCGAGACCCACGAACGCGGGCGACAGCAGCATGGCGACGACGAACCGCCACATCGTCGACGGGGCCGCCCCGCGGATTCTGAGCAGCGCGAGCGTGCGGCGATCCTCGGCATAGTTCGCCATCGCGACGGCGAGAATCGCAATCAACGCCAGCAGGAGGCCGCCGATGAGATAGATGCGCATGTTCGCGAGCGCGAGCGAGATGTACATATCGCTGCCGACTTTCCCGATCTCCTCGGCGAGGCTGTGGATCTCGAGCGGTGGAAATGGGGTCGCCGCCGCCAGCGTCTTCGAGAACGTCGAAGGATCGGTGGGCCGGTCGGTCTTCAGCAGCACGATGATCCGGGACAGCAGGACCTGCAACGGCGCGAGCTGTGGGTTGTCGAAGGCGGTCGTGAGGTACGCGTTGCTGCTGAACAGGTAATTCAGATAGTCGACGCGCGCCTGCACGTACCCCTGGCGATCGCTGACGCTCTTGGGCGGGATGCCGGGGAGAAACGCGAGAACACCGGCGGTCCTGGTCGCGACGGCGCGGCGCTCCGCGTCCAGCCCCAGCAGCAGCGGCGTTCCGGGGTCGAGCCGCCAGAATTCGGCGACGGGCGGCGACACCGCAACCTGGCCGTCCGCCGTGTGCACGACGATGTCGTTGAAGTCGCTGGTGAGCCCGACGCTCGGCTCCGAGTACACGCGCGCGCGATAGGCCTCGGGATTGCCAAGAAGGTACAGCGGCACGCCGCGCAGGCCGTAACCAGGCAGGTAGAACGACGGCAGGACCGCCTCGACCATGAACGTTGCGTTGCGCACGCCGTTCACGTGCTCGAAGGTCGCCAACAGCCTGTCGATCTCCGGCTTCATGGCGGCAAACTGCGCCGAGGCCGGACCGTTCAAGCGATCGACGTCGACGAGGTCGGGGGCGTTGAAGAGCACCTGCCAGTCGGTGCCGAGCTGCACCGCGGCGCCGCGAACGGCTTTGTCCTCGAACGATCGGCTCGTGACGATCGGATAGAGGCTTACGCTCGACATGAGCGCCACGATGAGCAGGAACGCGACCGTGCGGTGCGGCTTCGCCGACATGTGGCGGAGCGCGAACGGACCGAGCGCGCCGCCGATGGGCGCGACGACGGGCGTCATGACGCGCTGGATGCGGGCGCGGTTCGAAGCAACGAATGTGGCCACGCCGTACAGGAACAGCGGCAACCCGAGGAAGTCGAGCAGTCGATCGGCGAGCCTGAACCAGCCGAAGCCGGGCGCACCTGAAATCGAGAAATCGAACATCCAGCCGAGGAGGACGTAGGCGCCGACGAGCAGCGCGACCTGCTGGAGCGGACCGAACGTGAGCGACGCCTGCACCGCTTCGGATCCCGAAATACGGACCGACGCTTCGAGCGGCGAGATCGTCGTGGCGTACCTGACGAGCCGGCGGCTGACGACGAGCGCGAGCACGAGCGTCACGAGAAGGTATGTGCCGAATACGGCTGCCTGACGTCCGTCGACGAGGACCCCGAGCGGCAGATGGCCGTGCTCGTAAATCATCAACGGAGCCATCGATCCGGCAGCCAGCCCGAGCAGGCCGCCCGCGATGCCGCCGATCGTCACACTGAAGAGGAGGGCGCGTCCGAGCAGATCGCCCTGGATGCCGCGCAGGCGCATGAGACCGAGCGTCCGCCGCTCGTTCAGCATCAACAGGCCCGCGAGGTTCCCCGCGAGCACCCACGCCATCCACAACAGCGGCAGGGCGACGAGCAGCGACACGATGCCAATCAGCCGCGCAATGCCTTCCATGCGCTGCAGCAGCACTTCCGTCGTGCTGTCGACGACGAAGGTCGTTGCGCCGAACTTCGTGTCGTCGTCGCCGATCTCGCCCGGCTCGTGACTGTGTTCCGGCTGACCCGTGAAGATCTTCGCCGGGACCGGCGCGTTCTCGACCGCGCCGTGCTGCAGCCTCGTCGTGAGCGCCGCGACGCGCGCGAGCGACCCCGGAATATCCCACCCGGAGATCAGCGCTCGGCGATCGATGCGCGCGACGTACACCATTTCAGGGGCGTACTCTGCCTGCTGGATGTGGCCGGCGTCCGCATCGGAGACGCCGAGCACTTCGTCCGGCACGAAGCCGGTCGCGACCTGATCGAACTTCGTCAGGATGTCCCACTGATACGGCATCAGGAGGATCGCGCCGATATACGGGATGTAGCTGACCGAGCCCGTTTGATCCATCAGCCATCGGTTCAGCTCGTCTCGGTCGAGCCGCAGGACGCCGGTCAGCGGCGTGTTGAACAGGAATCGAGGCTGGTCCCGCACATGGACCTGCAAGGTGAAGTCCTTCGAGCCCTGCAGCGCGAGGAATGCCTTCCCCATCGCGTACTCCGGTCCGATGAGGGCGAGAACGGCGCCGGACGAATTCATGGTGGAGCTCGGAGCACGCCGCAAGGCGAACCCGAGCTCCGGTGGGAGGATCGACGGATCCGAGGCGGCGAGCAGGCACAGCCACGGCGTCGTGAACGGTTTGCGATCGACCTGCGCCTCGACCTCGCCGCCTTCCGGAAAGCGTGCTCGCAGGAAGGCGAGGCTCTCGACCCTCGTGACACCCGCCGTTCTGCGGACGTACTCCTGCAACGTGCGGTCGCCGTTCACGGCGCCCTGCTGGTAGACCGCGAGATCCCATGGAATCCGCCGCAGCTGATCGTCGACGTAGACTTTCAGCGCGTAGCGCGACGTCACGTGCACCGTCGCCAGCAGCGCGCCGACGAGGAAGGTCACGAGGCCGAAGGCGAGCATCGTCCGCCGGCCGAGGATCGTGAGCAGCCGCCGAATCATCGAGCCGCGACCCCGTGGCCTTCAGACGGACCCGGCCGCGTGAAGAGCTCGGGCTTGAGAAACGTAAAGAGGCCGTTCCAGACGGCGTCGGGCGCGATGACTTCTCCGTCGCGCGCGTTGTAGGTGACGCCCGCCGGGTGCACGATGCCGGTCGAGCGCCCCTTGATAGTCGACCGCGGCGGTCGGTCGCCATCGTCCTTCTCGTCGTCCCACACGCCGATGAACCCTTCCGTCCCGGTGTTCCACGGCGAAGGGAGCTCGACGTTCGGATCGAGGCCGCGGCGTGGACGATCGATGTCGTACGGCGGCAGGTATTCGTTGTTGATCACGGCCGCGTAGATCCTGCCGCTTTCCGGATCGAGCGCGATCTGGCGCAGCCGCGTGATGCCGCTGCGCGGACCGGCGATCACGCGGCGCGGCGCGACGTCCCCTTCATCGGTGCGCCCGAAGATCAACAGTCCGGTCACGCCGCCTGGCAGGCGCGAATACGTCGACACGACCAGGACATCGCGATTCGGATCGACCGCGATGCCGACCACCTGCAACAGCTTCGTCTTCGGACCCTGGATGGTCCGGAGCGGCTTGGCGTCGCCGTCCGCGTCGCGCCTGTAGACGAGCACGCGCCGATCGCCGGGATCGCCGACGAACAGCTCGTTGTTTTTCTCGTCGACGGCCACCGTTTCGGGGCGTGACAATCCCGTGCGCGCGCCCTGGATCGTCCGGACCGGCGCTTCTTCTCCAGTCGCGCCGCCGCGGAAGATCACGATCGCGGCCGCCAGCGGATTCGGTGCCACGATCTCGTCATGCGCCGTGTCGTAGGCGATCCCGTGCGTCGTCCGGCTCAGACGGGTCATCTGTCCCTGAATCACTCGGGCAGGCGCAACATTTCCGTTTGCCAGCCTGGCAAACGCCGCAATGCGCGGCTGGCTGACTCAATTGGGGACGAGCACCTCGCCCCGCTTCGTGTCGTACGCGACGGCATATGGATTGCCGAAGCCGCTCGTCTCCTTCCCCGCCGGCGCGTTGCGCACGATGCGGCGCGGCGCCACGTTGCCGCCGGCCAGCCGCGGAAAGACGAGCGCCGTGTGGTCGCCGAAGTTGGCGACCCAGATCTCCTCTTTCGCTATCGCGACGCCCATCGGCCCCTTGATGCCCGTCAGCGGTCCGCGGATGACGCGCTTCGGCTGCACGTCGCCGTCCGCCATGCGCGGAAAGATCAGAATCGAATTGTCGCCGTTGTTCGCAACGATGATCTCGTTGTTGGCCTCGTCGACGGCGACGCCCATCGGCCAGTCGATCTGGCTGGTTGGACCCTGAATCGTACGCCGCGGCGCGGCGTCACCCTTCGCGTCGCCGTCGTAAATCGTGATCGACGACGGGATAAAGCGGCCGCGCACCGCCTCGTCGACCGCGCTGCCGGTGCGCTCCTGCCGCGACTCGCGGGCGTCGTACGCGGTGTAAGACGTGATCAGCTCGCCGGGACGGAAATTTCCGTGGTTGGCGACGACGACTTCGTTGTGTGTCTCGTCGAAGTAGATGCCGTGCGGATCGGCCATCTGGGTCTTCGGGCCGCGGACGGATCTGAGCGGGGCGTCGAACCGCTGGGCGTCCCGCTTGAAGACGACGTACATGTTCGGCGTCTGCACCGAGAGCGCCATCACGTCGCGCTTGGGCGCGAAGGCGATCCCCCACGACTGATGCGGCACGTAGAGGAGCCGCTTCGGCGCAACATTCCCGCGCGCGTCGTAGTCGAACACGACCAGGCGATCTTCGACGTCGTTGTTGACCGTGAACAGCTCGCGGTGAACAGGGTCCATCGCGACGCCCGCGGCGAAACCGACGCCCGTGTCGGGCCCCATGATCTGCTGCTTCGCCGTGGCCGCCTGCCGCGAGGTCGCGCTCCCGGCGGTCCGGGCGTAGATGAGCAGGCTCTTGCGGTTGGTGTCGCTCATCATCACCAGGTCGTTCGTGGCGTCGACGGCGACGCCGTTGAAGCTCGGATACGGATCGACGACCATCCGAATCGGCGGAAGGTCGCCGCCTTCGGCGTCGCTGCGCGTCGGGATCGCAATCTGCTGGGCGTCGATCCCACGCGGGCCGGTCACAGCGTCAGGCGCGTCGGACATGAGGCACATTGCGCCGTCCGCTTCCGCGGCGGCTTCGGTCGTCGCGACGAACGCGTCCTTCACCGACGGCGCGCGACGCGCCGGTGCGGCGGCCAGCCACAGACCTGCGGCCGTGGCCGCGATCGTGACGATCCCGCGACGCATTGTCAGTGCACCGTCCGCCGCGGAGCACTGGCCGGCGCGACGGGGGGGAAGAAATGGTCGTAGCGGCCCGCGACGACTTCGTCGATGACGCGTTTCACCGTGCGCCACGGGTTCGGCGCGTAGTCCGTCGCGTACGCGCCTGGCGCGTTGATGCCGGGGATCTCAGGCCGCCAGTCCTCGGCGAGGAGCTCGTCGGGATTGCCGTAGCGCGACGCGAGGGCCCGCACCTCGGCGTTGTCGAGCGACGTCAGGCGCCCGTTGTCGATAAGCGTCACCCAGCGGTCGGCGCTCCGCAGGTGCACGCGGTAGGTCGAGAAGTATGTGTGCGTGTGAAACCCGTGATCGCGGGGCAGATTGTACTTCGCCGTGAAGTCGAGCAGCTTCTGCGACTGCGTCTGGACGCCGGGGTCGTGGTGCAGCGTAATTCCGAGCCCCCAGTGAATCACCCCGGAGCGCAGGCGCTCGGGGATCGCCGTTCCTTCGTCGAGCCCGGCAAAGTTGCGAAAAGCCTTCGGATGCGTGCCAAACGCGACCTCGTACAGATACCAGTATCCTTTGTGACTCTCGCTGTGAAACGGATACGCGAGGTCATTGATATGCGGCAGCTGCATGAACTCGCGCAGGGCGTCGCCGACAGTGCCGCCGTCCTTGACCTCTCCCACGTAGCCCGTGTCGGTGAAATGAATCTCCCAGCGCGGGAAGAACCCGGTGTGGTTCACCGTCCCCGCGAGCGTCCCGTGAATGACCGCCAGCGGCTCGCGCGGCAGCCACTCCTTCTGAAAGGCGGGATAGTCGACGACCGAGTAACCGAAGCGCCCCGTCGCCTGATTCGGGAACATGTAGAGATGTCCGCGCTGGTAGACGCCGCGCGCCCAGTTCCTCGCCTGTTCCTCGCTGATGTCGGCCCATACGTTCGTCCCCTCGGGATCGGTCACCGTGATCTTGTCGACGTGCACCAGCGGCTCCATGATCTGATCCTCGACCAGTTGCCAGACGTCGCCAGGATACGTGCCGAGCGCGCTCATCACATCCCAGCGGTTGTCGACGACGAACAGCCCGAGGAACCGGTCCTCCATCGGGTGCAGGTTGCGGCGCAGAAATGTGCCGCCGCCCTTGCCCCAGAAGATTCCGCGGACCTCCGGATGCCGAGTCAGGTACGCTTGAATCCCTTTGCCCAGGTTCGGCCAGAGCAGCTTTTCCTGCACCTCCCGCAGCCGCGGCGACAGCTCCCGGCTTTTTGGAAACAGGGCGTCCGCGAGATCCGGTCGCCGTTCCCTGAGCCAGGCTTTCACCGGCTCGGGTTGCGGGAAGTTCGCCTCGACCCAGGTTGCCGCCTCCATGTAGCCGCGCTCGGAGGTGTACGACTTCCGGATCCGGCGATACTCGAGGGCGTCCTCTCGGCTGATCCCGACCATCTCGTACTCGTGGACGAGATTCACGTGAACGCCGCGCTCCTCCGTCGCCTTCTTGACGGCTTCGACGATCAGGTCCTCGGCGTCGGGACCGAGCACGAACGTCACCGTATCGCCGGCCTGCGCGACGCCGAGCCCCGCGCCCTGAAACCCGGTTTTGTTGCGGACGAGCGGTCTCACGTGCGGCAGCACCTCGTCGATTGACGCCGGCGGTTTCAGGTACGAAGGATAGCGCGGCTCCGGATATGGCACGGCTGCGGCCGGCCGGGCGGTCTCGCTCCGCCCGCATGCGGCGGCGTAGAGCGCGAGGGCCGCGACGCCGATCAGAAGCGCGCTGGGCAATTTGGTCATACCATTACGCCGACGCGGAGTTTGCGGCGGACGCCGATCGAAGTCAAGGGCCGCTCAGCCCCACGCACTCAAAGGTCAGACCTATGTCCGCAAAGGTCAGGCCTATGCTAAGGTGTCGGCGTTTGTCGCTCGTGAGGAGGACGATGCATCGGACCGCGTTTCGCAGTCTCGCCGTTCTCGCCTTCGCCTTCATCAGCGCGTCCTCACTGTTCGCGCAAATCACTGCGGCCACGATTTCCGGAACGATCAAGGACGACACCGGCGCCGTTCTCCCCGGCGCCGACATCGTGGCCAGGAACCTCGAGACCGGCACCACGCGATCCGCAGTCTCGAACGGCGCCGGCGACTTCACGCTCGCCGGCCTGCCCCCTGGCACGTACGAAGTCCGCGTCGGGCTCACGGGATTCTCCACCACCGTGCGGCGGCTGGAGCTCGCGGTCGCGCAGCAGGCGGGGCTCACGATCACGCTCAAGGTCGGAGCTGCGCAGGAAAGCGTCACCGTCACGGCGGGGGCAGTCCTGGTCGACACGCAGTCGTCCGTGCTCTCCGCGCTCGTTCCCGAAAAGACGATCGAGGAGCTGCCGCTCAACGGCCGCAACTACATCAACCTCGCCACCCTCGAGCCGGGCATCATCAACTTCACTGAGAAGTCGGGCACCTCGTCGAGCACCCGCGGCGTGCAGCTGAACATCAACGGGATGGGCGGCCGGTCGAACAGCTACCTGATCGACGGCGCGAACATGAGGGGCTACGCCGGGATCGCGACGGTCACGGCGGCCGACAGCACGCTCGGCGTCGACACGATTCGCGAATTCCGCGTGGTCACCAATGCGTTCTCCGCCGACTACGGCCGCGCGATGGGCGGGATCATCAGCATCGCGACGAAGTCGGGCAGCAACGACTACCACGGATCGGCGTTCGAGTTCTTCCGCGACAGCCGGTTCGACGCGCCCAACTACTTCGACGTCGGCGATCCGCCGCCCTTCAGGCGAAATCAGTACGGCTTTTCGGCCGGCGGGCCGATCCGGAAGAACCGCGTCTTCGTCTTCGGCGGCTACGAACGCCTGCAGGAGGACCTCGGGATCACGCTGACGACGACCGTGCCGACTGCGGCCGTCCGCGCCGGCAACGTGAGTCCGTCGGTCAAGCCCTATCTCGACCTGTATCCGATGCCGAACGGACCGGATCTCGGGGGCGGGGTTGCCCAATACCTTTATGTGTTCAACCGGCCGACGCGCGAGAACTACGGCCAGGCGCGCGTGGACGTGCAGATCTCCGATCGGCACTCGTTCTTCGTGCGGGAGACCGTCGACAAAGCGCATCAGCTGCTGCCCGCCGGCACGGTGTCGCTCCCGCAGTTCCAGACCGATTCGACCTCGAACAACCAGTTCCTGACCGTCGAGGAAAAATGGGTCGCCACGCGGGCGCTGCTCAATACGGCGCGGTTCTCGAACAGCATCCTGCAGTTCGAGCAGCTGCCGGTCAACTCGCTCGCCAGCCCGTTGTCGTTCTTTCCGAGCGCGCCGTACATGGGATCGATTGCCGTCGCGCCGCTGACGGCGCTCGGCAACGACAGCACGACGCCGTCGACGAACAACATCACCTACTGGACGTACTCCGACGACCTCACCTACACGCGCGGCAAGCATCTGCTCAAGACGGGCGTCCTGGTCGAGCACGCCTTCTCCAGCAAGCAGACGACGACGAACAGCCGGGGCGCGTACACGTTCGCGAACCTCAATTCGTTTCTCGCAGGAAACGCACGACAGTTTCAAGGGGTGCTGCCTGGATCGGTGCTCGTCCGGGAGCGGCCGAACACGCTCTTGGGCGCGTACATCCAGGATGACTTCCGGACGGCCGATCGCGTGACGCTCAACCTTGGCGCACGCTACGAGACCTACTCGGTGCCGTCAGAGAAAAACGGGTTCGACGCTTACCTGCCAGACCTCGTCACGAGCACGTCCACCGTCGTCGGCGGCCCCTTCATCAACCCTTCGCGGACGAATTTCGCGCCGCGCGTCGGCTTCGCGTGGGACGTCAACGGCAGCGGCCGCACGGCACTGCGCGGCGGCACGGGCCTGTATTACGACACCGACGGCACCTTCAACAGCTCGTTCGGGATTGCAGCGTTTACGCCGCCCTTCGCGCCGACAGTCAACCTGCAGAACCCGGCCTTCCCGACGCCCGTGTTTCCGCCGAGCATCACGACGGCCGGCGCGCTGGCGCTGCGCACGCTCGACTACCACATCAAGCAGCCGCGGGCATGGACTTACAACATCAACGTGCAGCGCGAGCTCGGACACGACATGGTGGCCACGATCGGCTACGCCGGCTCGCGTGGCTACGATCTCGTCAGCGCGATCGAGGGCAACCCCGTCGTGCCGGTCCCCCGGCCCGACGGGATGCTCTTCTTCCCGGCCGGCGCACAGCGGCGCAACCCGGCATGGACCTCCATCGATCTCCGCACCTCGAACGGACGCTCGACGTACAACTCGCTGCAGGCGATGCTGCAGAAGCGGTTCTCGAAGGGGTATCAGGTTCAACTCTCGTACACGTTGAGCAAGACGATGGACAACACCGTGGCGCAGCTCAATGTCGACTCGGTGAACACGTCGGTGTACGCCCAGAACCCGTACGATCCGAACGCGGACTGGGCGCCCGCGCCGTTCGACATCCGCCATGTCTTCGCAGCCAACGCGACCTGGGAGATTCCCGCGCCGTCGACGAACGCGTTCGTCAGCGGCTGGCAGATCAACTCAATCGTGTCGCTCCGCACCGGCCTGCCGTTCTCGCCGTCGATCTCGACGCCGAACTGGTCGCGCGACGGCAACACGTCGGGGGAGGATCGGCCGAACGTGAAGCCGGGCGTCGTTCCCAGCTCGCTCACCATCGGCGATCCGAACCACTGGTTCGACACCAGCGCATTCGTGCTGCAGCCGGCGGGATTTCTCGGCAATACGCCGCGCGATTTCCTGCGCGGCCCGGGCTTCGCCGACGTCGATCTGTCGTTCGTGAAGAACCAGCCGCTCGCCGGCACGGTCAGGCTGCAGCTGCGGCTCGAGATCTTCAACCTGTTCAACCGCGCGAATTTCGGCACGCCGACGCGCACGGTGTTCGCGGGCGCGACCCCGACCGATCCGGTGCTGCAGACCGCAGGTCAGATCACGCGAACCGTGAACAGCTCGCGGCAGCTGCAGTTCAGCGCGAAAGTCGTCTTCTGACGCGATCCTGGACAAGAATGGCGAGGTGTGGGTTATGCGCCGTATCACGATTGCCCTGGCCGGCCTGCTGATACTCGGTATCGGTGGCTGGCGGCCGTCGAGCGTCGACGGGACGATCTGCCCGATGCCCGCCGCCAAATCGCCGCTGGCCGAAGCGAGGCTCCTCGCGCTCGAGCGCGAGAACGGGTGTCTCGACCCTGACGACCAAGCGCCGCCTGAGTCCTGGCCGCCAGGCTGGAAGACCGCCAGGATGTCGGGGGGCGACGTCCCGCCGGTCCGCGTCGTGAGCGATCCCTATCCCACGATCCACAGCGTCGTGGTCGACGCCGAGCGCAACAGGGTCTTCTTCAGCGATCCGAATCGCCACGCGGTGTGGTCGTAC
>Ga0066903_100006217_pt1 | contig 10546 bp, 11 predicted proteins | sample PanSoiMetaGPlot1_FD_67491 | JGI IMG/M metagenome (GOLD analysis project Ga0066903, IMG submission 67491) | Tropical forest soil microbial communities from Panama analyzed to predict greenhouse gas emissions - Panama Soil - Plot 1 (version 2) | ecosystem: Environmental > Terrestrial > Soil >...
GTGAATGAGCAGCTCGCGCCATTCCGCGTGTTGCGAGGCGTCGAGTGCGACATCCGCGCCGACGGCGCGCTCGACGCCGACGATGACGTGCTCGAGACGCTCGAGTGGGTGCAGCTCAGCCTCCACGCTGGGCAGCGCCGCCCGCGTTCCGAGCTGACGCGGATGGTCACCGAGGCGATGCGCCATCCGGCGGTGCGCGCGCTGAGCCATCCGAAGGGCCGCATGCTCAACCGCCGTCCGGAGAACGCGCTCGACCTGGACGAGGTCTTCGAGGTGGCGACGGACGCGGGCGTTGCGCTCGAGGTGAACGGCTTGCCGGACCGGCTCGACCTCTCGGCCACCCATGTCCGGGAAGCGCTGTCTGCAGGGGTCGATCTCGTCCTCAACTCCGATGCGCACTCCGCACGCGGGCTCGCGAGCCTCGACCTCGCCCTCGGCACCGCGCGCAAGGGAGGCGTGCAGCGAGGCTCGGTCGTGAACTGCCGAGCGCTCGAGCAGGTGCTGCGCACGGCCTGACGCGGGTCCTGCGGCCCGGCGGCTCGAGACATGGTGCGGCAGTCGAGGAGATCCGTGGCCCCCGTTCCACGGATCCCCTCTCGCGTCGAGCGGGCTAGGTGCCGCCCGCTCGCCTCTTAAGACCTACCCGCGGACCCCGAGGGGATTCGCCGGCGCCGGCTCGCGACTCGGCCGCCGGGCGGGAACCGTTGGCCCGACACGCTCGCCGGCGGCGACGAACGGCCGCAGCGGCCAGTTGTCCGCGGGTGGGAGACGAACCTCGTCCGGCGGCGGCACCGGCAGGCTCCACGCAGCCCGATCCAGCTCGATCCGCTCTCTCGTCTCTCCCTCGCTCACGGGAGTCCCCTTCGTCCTGTCCTCGGCGATCCCCACCGCCGCCGAGCCCCTCTGACGTGTCTCCAAGACCGTACGCCGCACGACGGCAGACGTCCAGACGAAAGCTGTTTCGTGACTGGCCGCGCTTGTCGGAGCGGGCAGACCCCCGGGGAGGCGGCGGCTCAGAGGTCCCCGATCCCTCGAGCACACCGAACCCCCGGAGTCCGCCCGGATACCCGCGGGCTCGCGTGGGGAAACGTCGCCGGGCGCTTGGGCGGGACGCAGCATTCGGTTTGCGCCTCGCGGACGCGGGTACCGAAGCCACGACCGAGGAGGTGACACATGCCGCCACGCCGTGTGCAGAAAGGCACCAAGCGAGCGAGGCAGTACGAGCACATCACGGAGTCCGCGAAGAAGCAGGGAGCTTCGATCGGCCGCGCGAAGGAGATCGCGGCGCGCACGGTCAACAAGGAACGTGCCCGGAGCGGCGAGGCGAGGCAGTCCTCGCGCCTGTCGCGAACGGACATGTCCTCCGGCCGCCGCGGCGGCCTCCGCAGCGGACGGCCCGGGCCCCACGGACGGACGAAGGAGCAGCTGTACGAGGAGGCTCGGAGGCGCAACATCCGCGGCCGCTCGAAGATGACGAAGGCCGAGCTCCAGCGCGCGCTCGCCAGGCGCTGACCACCTGGCGCACGTCGCAGGGCCGCGATCTTTTCGAGCTTTCGCGGCCTTTGGCCGAATCGATAAGACGGTGGCTTACCAGACTTACCGGCTCTTAGCTTCATCTGATAAGACCGGTACGATGGCCTGACGATGGACCCCCGCACCAACCCGTACACCCCGAACGCGGGGGCGCCGCCCCCCGCCCTCGTCGGACGCGACGCCGAGCTCGAGGCCTTCGAGATCCTGCTCGAGCGCCTGCGCCGGGGGCACGCGGAGCAGTCGCTGATGATCACGGGCCTGAGGGGCGTGGGCAAGACCGTCCTCCTCGGGGCCTTCGAGAGCCGCGCCCGAGCCGCGGGCTGGATCACCGTCGCCGCAGAGATCACGAAGAACGAGCCGTTCGGGCCGCGCATGGGCGGGTTGGTTCGGCGGGCCCTCCTGCAGGTGGCGCCGAAGAGCACCTGGACCGACCGGATCCGCCGCGCGGCCGGCGCGCTCAGGTCGTTCTCCATCACCGTCGCGTCGGACGGCTCGATCGGCGCCGGCATCGACATCGACCCGCTCGAGGGCACCGCGGACAGCGGCAACCTCTCCGACGACCTCACCGACATCCTCGTCGCCCTCGGCGAGGCGGCCCAGGAGCGCGAGACGGGCGTCGCGTTCCTGCTCGACGAGGTGCAGTTCCTGGCCGCCGCCGAGTTCGAGGCGCTCATCGCGGGGCTCCACCGCACCGTCCAGCGGCAGCTTCCGATCACACTCGTCGGCGCCGGGCTTCCGCAGCTCCCCCGCCTCGCAGGCGAGGCGAAGTCCTACGCCGAGCGCCTCTTCACCTTCCCCCGCATCGGGCGGCTCTCGCCGGAGCAGGCAGAGGCGGCGCTTGCCGCGCCCGCCGCCGCGCTCGGCGTGCTCTACGAGCCGGCCGCGATCGACGTCATCGTCGGCTATACCGAGGGCTATCCGTACTTCGTCCAGGAGTACGGGAAGATCGTGTGGGACCTCGCGCCGGAGGGCAAGCCCATCAGTCGGGAGGTCGCGGAGCAGGCCCAGGGCGCGGTCGAGGCAAAGCTCGACGAGTCGTTCTTTCGCGTTCGGGCCGAGCGGACGACCGAGCTCGAGCTGCGCTACCTCCGCGCGCTCGCCGAACTCGGGCCGGGCGAGCACACCGCCGGCGAGGTCGCAGCCGTCCTCGGCCGCCGCACCGAGCAGCTCGGCCCGACGCGCGCCCGTCTGATCGACAAGGGTCTCGTCTACACGACGGGGCACGGGCGCGGCGACTTCACCGTCCCCCAGTTCGACCGCTACCTGCGCCGGAACTACGAGCTCGTGGCGGCGCCGGCGGCGTAGCCTCGGCGGGATGTTGCCGAGGAGCTACATGCCCATCGCGTGGTAGCCGGAGTCGACGTACAGCGTCGTCCCGGTCACGTTTCGCGCGTCGTCGGAGAGCAGGTAGCCGGCCGCGCTGCCGACGTCGTCCGCCTCGATGTGCCTGTGGAGCGGCGCGCGCTGCTCGACGATCTCCTCCATCGTCGTGAACCCGGCGATCGAGCGTGCCGCGAGCGTCCGCACCGGCCCGGCGGAGATCGCGTTCACCCGGATGTTCTTCTGACCGAGGTCCCACGACAGGTAGCGGACGGAGGCATCGAGCGCCGCCTTGGCGACGCCCATGACGTTGTAGTGCGGGACCGCCCGGACGCCGCCGAGGTAGGTCATGGTCAGGATGGCCCCGGCGCCGCGCGACTCCATGAGCGGCTCGGCGGCCCGCGCACAGGTGACGAGCGAGTACGCGCTCACGTCGAGCGCGAGCCAGAAGCGGTCGCGGGGCGTGTCCGTGAACCGGCCCTCGAGGTCCTCCGCGGCCGCGAACGCGACCGAGTGGACGAGCAGGTCGAGGCCGCCGCCGAAAGCGTCCGCGACCTCGGCGAACACCCTCGCGACGTCGTCGTCGGAGCGGACGTCGCACTCCGTCACGAGCGGGCTCGAGACGGAGTCCGCAAGCTCGCGAACGCTCTTCTCGATCCGCTCGCCCTGGTACGTGAACGCGAGCTGCGCGCCTTCGTCCGCGAGCCGTTTCGCGATCGCCCAGGCGATCGAGCGCCGGTTCGCCACGCCCAGGACCAGCGCCTGCTTGCCATCGAACCTCCCGGCCACCGGGCGATCCTAGTTAGGCTCGCGCGGCGATGACGGAGGGACGAGTGGCCGTCGTGACCGGCGCCTCCGCAGGCATCGGCGAGGCGACGGCGCGGGAGCTCGCGCGGCGCGGCTGGACCTGCGTCCTGCTCGCGCGCCGGCAAGAGCGGATCGAGCCGCTCGCGGCGGAGCTCGGCGGCGACTGGGAAATCTGCGACGTCACCGACCGGGCGCGGGTGGACGAGGCGGCGGGGCGGGTCCTCGGTCGGCACCCGCAGATCGCGCTCCTCGTGAACAACGCGGGCGTCCCGGGGCGCGGCACATTCGCGAGCTCCTCGCCCGAGACCGTCGAGCGCGTGACGCGGACCAACTACCTCGGCGGCGTCTGGTGCACCCAGGCGTTCCTGCCCGGTCTACGCGCTGCCGCATCCGCGTCGGGCAGAGCGCACGTCGTCAACGTCATCTCGGTCGCGGGGACGATCGCGTTCGCGCCCGCCGGCCCGTACGCGGCGTCGAAGCACGCGCAGCTGGCCTTTTCTCGCTCGCTCGCGGCGACGCTGCGGCGCGAGCGGATCTACGTCCACTCGGTCCTCCCCGGCTTCGTCGAGACGGAGGGCTTCACACCGCGCACGACGCTGCAGAACCCGCTCATGCGTCGCTTCGTCATCGAGCCGGAGGCGGTCGCGAAGGCGATCGTGAAGGCCGTCGAGCGGAACCGCCGCGAGGTGACGATCCCGTGGTTCCCATACCGGCCGGTGTCGGTGGCGCAGGCCCTCGTCCCGGGCGTCGTCGCGCGGCTCGTCGGCCGGTTCGGGTACCGGCCCTGGGTGCAGGACTAGACGGGCTACGGAACCGGCTTCTGCGCGAGGTACCAGCCGACGACGATCTCGTAGACCGAGCCTGGCGCGAGGCCCCGGACCCGCACGCGCTGCTCCTCCGGTACGTCCGCCAGCTCGAGCCGCTCCTCGAGGTCGACCTGCTCGTGCGTCGTCTCGAAGGAGAGGAGCACGAGGTCGTTCGCGTCCAGGTAGCCCCGGACGTCGGCATCGGGAAGGAGCCGCTGGTGCGACGGGTCGCGGACGCGCTCGAAGCGATCGAGCTCGAGGCTGCGCAGCGGGTCGGTCGGGCCGAGCTGGTCGGCGACGAGGATGCGGCCGCCCGCTCGCGTCACCCGCGCGAGCTCGGCGACGACGAGCTCAGGGCGGCGCACGTGGTGTAGCAGCCGCAGGCAGCCCGAGATGTCGAAGCGGCCGTACTCGAAGGGCAGGCTCGTGGCGTCGCCCTCGACGAACTCGGCGTTTCCGATGCCGAGCTCGCGCGCGGCCGCGACGTACTCGGCGTTCGAGTCCACGCCGACGACGGTTCCGACGTGCGGGGCCAGCGCAGCTGCAAGCGCACCCGTCCCGGTCCCGGAGTCGAGCGCGAGCTCCGTGCCGGCGAAGGGGCCGAGCAGGCGCGTCACGCGCGCCGCGAGCTCGTCCGCGCGGCGTTCCTGGAGCGCGAGCCTGAGCTCGACGGTCACGGCGCCGCGCTCGCGAGCGAGCGCGCGAGCGCCAGCGCCTCTTCGCGCGTCGAGATCGTCCCGACCGCCCGCTCCTCGTCGATGACGGCGAGGATACGCCCGATCTCGGGGCCGGGCGGCAGCCCGAGCTCGTCGCCGCGGAGGAGCGGCTCGCGCGGTTCGCGCTCACGTGCCTCGAGGACGAGGGGGGCGAGGTCGGAGCGTCCGAGGAAGGCGAGGGCGTCGAGCGACCACGGCTCCGTCGTGCGCCGAAAGCGGTGGATCGCGCGGGGCGAGTCGTCCGCGGGTGCCTCGGACCGGAGCAGCGTCCGGGCGTAACGCCGGAGCTCGTTCGAGATCGGCAGCCTGCCGAGCGCGTCGCCGAGAACCGCGACGAGGCGGAAGTCGGGGTCGTCGAGGGCCTCGACCGTGTCCTCGAGGGAGCCGCCGAGCAGGCGGAGGAGCCCGAGCTCGTCGAGACGGCGATAGCCGCTCGCCGAGAGGCGACGGAGCTCGCTCAGGATCCGCTCGCCCGCGGGACGCGCCACGAGCCCGACCGAGTCGCGGACGAGCGACTCGGTGTGCTCGTCCATCCGGAAGCCGAGCTCGTCCTCGAGCCGAACGGCCCGTAGAAGCCGCAGCGGATCGGCGGCGAAGATCGGGTCCGAGACGGCGCGGACGACGCCGGCGGAGAGGTCGGCCCGGCCGCCGTGCGGGTCGCACGGCTCGCCCCCGCCGACGGGGACGGCGATGGCGTTGAAGGTGAAGTCCCGCGTCGCGAGATCGTCCTCGATGCCGTCGGGCAGGGGGGTGAAGTCGACGGTCTCCTCCCCCCCGATGGCGACGCGCCAGGCGCCGTGCTGGTCGGAGAGCGGGAACACCGCTCCTCCGTGGAGCTCCGCGTAGGCCCTCGCCGCCGCGCGGGGATCGCGCGTCGCGACGTCGAGGTCGAGGACAGGACGGCCGAGGAGCTCGTCGCGCACCGCCCCGCCGACGATCCAGCCCTGGCGGCCGTCGAGGGCCGCGCGAACCTTCGAGTCATCCATCGCGGGCGACCCGTTTGGCCCGGCCCGAGCGCGTGTTGAGACCGGTCGCGATCTCGTAGCCGATCGTTCCCGCGACGCGTGCGTGCTCCTCGATCAGGACGCCGTCCCCGACGAGGGTCACCGACGTCCCTGCCGGCAGCTTCCGGTCGAGCTCGACAGCGAGCGCGTCCATCGAGATCGTGCCCACCACCCGCCGCCGTTCGCCCTCGACGAGGACCTCGGTCCCGCTCAGATCGCGCCGGAAGCCGTCGGCGTAGCCGACGGGGACGATGCCGATCCACGTCGGCTGCTCCGCCACGTACCGCCGGCCGTAGCCCGTGCCTTCGCCCGGAGCGAGCCGCTTCACGAGCGCGAGGTACGACTCCCAGCGGAGCGCGGGCTCGAGCCCCTCGTCCGCGGGGTCGCCGCCGAACGGGGAGATGCCGTAGAGCGCGATCCCGCAGCGCACCGCGTCGAACGCCGCCTCCGGGTTGCGGAGCGTGGCGGCGCTGTTCGCGATGTGCCGCGTGAGGCCGGCGAGGGAATCGGTTGCCTCGCGGAAGCGCTCGAGCTGCGTGCGCGTGAAGGCGGGATCCGACTCCGCGACCGCCAGGTGGCTCATGACGCCGACCACGTCGCGCGTCGGCGCCGGGAGCTCCGAGAGCCCCCACCGGCCCATCCCCGTGTCCAGCTTCACGTGCACCCGCAGGCCCTCGGGCACGCGTCCGTCGGCGGCGACGAGCTCGAGCCGGGCCGCCCGCGCCTCTCCCACCTCGCGGTCGCTGACCGGCCCCATGACGAGGATCCGCGTCTCGCGCTGCGCCGCGCGGAGATGGAGCGCCTCGGGCAGGGTCGCCACACAGAGAGCAGAGGCCCCGCCGGCGACGGCGGCGCGGGCGGCGTCCGCGGCGCCGTGGCCGTACCCCTCCGCCTTCACCACCGCCCAGAGCTCGGCGTCGCCCGCGGCGCGCCGGAGCTTCTCCGCGTTGCGGCGGATCGCGCCCAGGTCGATGGTGAAGCTCGAGCGCTCCACGGCGCCCATTGTCGTGGCTAGGCCTCGAGCGCGAGCGGCAGCAGGTCGGGGAGATCGCCGGCGACGAGCCCGGTCTGCCGCGGCGCGAGCGTGGCCGCGACGCCGTGCGCGACCGCCGCGGCGACGGCAGCGACCTGCGCCTCGAGGCCCTTGGCGAGGAAGGCGGCGACGATGCCCGCGAGGACGTCTCCCGTGCCCGCGGTCGCGAGCGAAGGCGGGCCGAAGTCGCTCACGAGCACGCCCTTCCCCGGCTCCGCGACGATCGTGTCCCGTCCCTTCAGGAGGACGACGGCACCGAATCGCTCCGCGGCGGTACGTGCGGCCTCCAGCCGGTGCGCATCGACCCAGCTCGGTTCCGAGCCCAGGAGTCGCCCGAGCTCCCCGGAGTGCGGCGTGAGGACGGTGGGGGCGGAGCGCTCTTCGGGCTCGAGCCCGAAGAGCGCGTCCGCGTCCACCACAACCGGGACGTCGAGTCGCGCGAGGAGCTCCCGGACGAGGTTCCTCCGTGCCTCGGACCGGCCGAGGCCGGGGCCGATGGCCACCGCCCGCGCGCGTTCCGCCGCTCGCGCGATCGTGTCCGGCGCGTCCTCGTCACGCCAACCAATTTTCACCGGCTCGACGACCAGCGATTCGAGGGCGGGGAGCGACTCCTCGGGCACCGCGACTGTGACGTAGCCCGCATCTGCGCGGAGCGCGGCACGGGCCGAAAGGGAGACGGCGCCCGTCATCCCCGGATGCCCACCGACGACGAGCACCGCCCCCGCCGTGTACTTCGTGTCGCCGTCCTTCCGGCGCGGGACGTCGCGCAGGAGCGCCTGCGTCGCCCATCGGTGCTCGGTCGGCGCCCGCTCGAGCCCGATGTCCGCGACGACCACGCGTCCGGCGTGGAAGCGGCCGGGAGCGACGACGAGGCCGAGCTTCTGCGCGTGGAACGTGACGGTGAGGTCGGCGCGGACGGCTTCGCCCGCGACCTCGCCCGTCGAGGCGTCGACTCCGGAAGGAAGATCGACCGAGACGATCGGCGTCCCGGCACCGTTCATCCGTTCGATCAGCTCGGCCGCCTCCGCCCGCGGCCCGCCGTGGAACCCGGTCCCGAAGAGCGCGTCGACGAGCACGTCGTAGCCGTGCGGGTCCGTCGTCTCCTCGGCGTCGAGCCCGGCCTCGCGCAGCACGCGCCCTGCGACCCGTCCGTCGCCTCCGTTCGAGCCCTTCCCGCAGACGCAGCCGACACGGCGTGCGTCCGGGAACGCGAGCAGCGCCTCGCGCGCGACGGCCCTGCCTGCACGCTCCATCAGCTCGGGTACGGAGTCGGGGTAGTTCGGGTACCGCTCCTCGGCGGCGCGCATCTCGGCGGCGGTGTAGAGCGGCTCCAGGTGACTTTTGTAAGCGGTGTCTGACACCGGCCTTAACACTGGCACGCAGAATCGCTGCTAATCGACGAGTCGCTTAACAATCGGTGTCAGACACCGTCTGTTAATTCGCGCGGGCTGACGACGCAGACCGCGGCCGCAATCTCCCGCGAGTGCGTCAGCGAGAGGTCGATCGCCCCCGCCGCCACCTTCTCCGCGAAGGCGGCCGTCCTCCCCGAGAGGCGCACGCCCGGCTTCGGGCGCCCCACGATCTCGACCTCCCGCCACGTGAACCGGACGCCGCAGCCGAGCGCCTTCCCGACCGCCTCCTTGCCGGCAAACCGAGCGGCGTAGCTCTCGGCCGGATGCGGTCGCGAGTCGCAGTACGCCCGCTCCGCCTCCGTGAAGCAGCGCTCGCGGAAGCCGACGCGCCCGAGCGCACGCCGTACGCGCTCGATCTCGATGACGTCGATCCCGACCTTCACGCGCCAGCCTCGGCCGGTCCGTGAGGGTGGAGGGGCGGGGGGAACCGGGAGGTTCCCCACGTCTTCGAGAAGAAGGGGGCTGCGTGGGGGAAACATGGTTTCCCCCACGACACGAGCGGAAGGCGAGTGTTCACGGGTGCGCCCATCCTCCCGTGATGTCCTCCTCGAGTATCTCCGGGAACTGCGCGATCGACGAGACGACGATGTCGGGAGAGGACTCCGCGAGCTCGAGCGTCTCGGGCCGGAACTTCCCCGTGCGGACGAGCACCGTCCGCATGCCGAAGAGGCTCGCGCCGCGCACGTCCTGCTCGACGTCGTCGGTCACGAGCCACGTGCGCTCCGGCTCGGCCTCGAGCGCGTCGAGGGCGGCCGCGAAGTAGGAGGGGCTCGGCTTCCCGAGCACGACGGCCTCCACCCCCGTCGCGTACTCGAGGCCGGCGACGAACCCGCCGGCGTCGAGCATCGGGCCGCGGCTCGTCTGCCACCACTTGTTCTTGTGCAGGCAGTAGAAGGACGCGCCCGCCTGGATCTCCGAAAACGCCCGCCCGAGGTTCATGTAGCTGAACACCTGGTTGGGCTCGAGCGTCTCGTCGCAGCCGCCGACGAGGACGGCCTCGACCTCGTGCCCGACGAGCTCGAGCCCCTCGAGATCCGGGACGATCGCCTGCATGACGAGCGCGAGCACCCGCTTCCCTGCCAGCTCGCGCGCGGCGGCGTTGGGTGTCGTCTGCAGCTCCTCGTCCTCGATCGCAAACCCCATCTGCCGCAGCTCATCGGCGAGCCCGTGCCGCGGCCTCGTCGAGTTGTTCGACACGAACCGCAATGCATGGCCTGCCCGGCGCAGCTCGGAGACGGCGTAAACCGCGCCCGGAATCGGCTCTCCGGAGACGTGGAGCACCCCGTCGATGTCGAGCAGAATGGACGCCATGGCGCGTGAGTCTATGAGCCGTAGGCTCGACGGAGGCGACCAAGCCGGCGTAGGCTCGACAGAGCCGGCCAGGAGCGGAGGCGGCGGCTTCGCCGGCGCCGGAGCGGGAAATGGCGAAGGTGCCGACTTCGCCGGCACCTGAGCGGGGAATCCGCGTCACCAGGTCCGTCCTGCTGCCGCTTTCGGAGATCGAGGTCCGGGTCTCGCGCTCGAGTGGCCCGGGCGGACAGCACGCGCAGAAGTCCTCGACGCGCGTCGAGGCGACCTTCGACGTCGAGCGGTCGGAGGCGCTGACCGACGTGCAGAAGCGGCGTGTGTGCGCCCGCGCGGGCCCGGTCCTGCGGGCGGTCGCCCAGGACGAGCGGAGCCAGCACCGCAACCGCGAGCTGGCGATCGAACGGCTCGTGGAGAAGCTGCGGAGCGCGCTCGCTGTTCCGAGGCGGCGGGTGCCGACGAAGCCGACCGCCGGAGCGCGGCAGCGGCGTCTCGAGGACAAGCGGCGAAGGGCGCGGACGAAGACGCTCCGACGGCCTCCGGGAGCCGAATAGACTCGACGGCGTGAACGCGCTGCAGTTCGCGACGCTCCTCACGCAGCTGCCGCGCG
>Ga0066903_100006218_pt1 | contig 10545 bp, 5 predicted proteins | sample PanSoiMetaGPlot1_FD_67491 | JGI IMG/M metagenome (GOLD analysis project Ga0066903, IMG submission 67491) | Tropical forest soil microbial communities from Panama analyzed to predict greenhouse gas emissions - Panama Soil - Plot 1 (version 2) | ecosystem: Environmental > Terrestrial > Soil >...
GACTCCTGCTCAATGGGTTAGCCACATCTGAGCTGAGACGGATGTTCCTCAGCTGTCGCCAGCAGCGGGCCACTTTGGGAGCAGACGAAGCAACTTGGTCCGAATCGGCCAAAAGCGTCAGAGGCAATTGGGCCGCTCGCTGGTCTATGTCCGCAGCACCTTCAAAAGCTGACATAAATCGGCTTTGGCTGCTTGCCGGTGGGTCCTGACAACCTCTGTTACCATCCGCCCGCTAATTTTGATTCCTGCTCAACGGGTTAGTTCAAATATGGCCCGACGCATCTGTCACTATCCGCCCGCTGATGTTGGCGCTTGCTCAACTTAGCAGCAAGCTTGGGCACAGGACGGGTCGCCCGGTGGCCCTGCGGCGTAGATCTCTGACAGTTAAAAAACCAAGCGGGAGTGTGTGCCACTTCACACTTCAGAGCGGAAAGGCAAGGCATCTTCGACAGTGTGCGCCATTACTCGATGGGCAGCGAGTTGATCGTGGCGCGAGTCGCGCGAGCGGCATGGGGTTAGACGATGGGCTCAGGCTGGACGTTATCGAACGTCGCGCTCGCGACGACTGCGATTTTCCTTTTCCACGGGTTCGTCCTCGCCCCCGTTTCCGCGAGAGCGCTGCGCCGCGCCGACGTTCATCGAGTGGGGTATTGGTCGGCCGTCACCGCAGCCGTGGATGCTTCGAAGCTCGTATGGATGATGCTCGCGTTGAGCTCGCTGATAACCTGGGGCGCGCTTTCGGTTGCAGGTATTTTGGGCGGTGAGACTGCGGCTGCCGCGCAGAGTGCTATCAACCGCCTGCGATATGCTCGTACCGCCATCGTATCGCTCGAACAAGGTGGCAGTCTGTTGCTGCTCGGGCTGGCGTCGGCCGCATTGCTGTTCTGGATATGGCGCTACAACACGCGCCGGGTCGCAGGCGTCATTGAGCAGGTTCGCGCGGCCCAGGCCGAGGGCTTGTTCGAAGAATTAAGGCAAGGAACGCTGCCCGAACTCGAGCCAAACGACGCCATGCAGCGGATCGGCGGTGTCATCGGGGCTTTGAAAGCCAGGCAGCAGCAGGTCGAGAAGGCCTATGCCGAGGCTGCCGACGATACCGAGAAGGCCCGGTTCGCGGCGGAGCGAGCGGGGCTGGCGTCGGATGAGCAGACCGCCCTTCGGGCCTACGTCGCAAACGACATCGAGCGCCGCATCGACGTGTCGCCGCTTCAAGCGTTGGAAGGAGACATACCGAGACCCCCAAGGACTTTTTCGGAACGACTGGGCCGCTTTCTCATCAGCCGCGGACTGCTTCAGCGACTGAGCTGGGGACAGCGTGGGCTTCTCATGCTCAATCTGCTGATGGCCATTCCGACCGTTCTGGTCGCAGCGCAAGCCGACGTTGCCCAGCGACTCGACGCCCGAGAATTCCGCCTCGCCGAGCTCCGCGTTGACTTTACGGCCCGTGAGCGGGCCGCGGAGCTGAGTACAGCCATCGAAGCGGCGAAAAGCAACAAGCAGGCGGACAACACGCCGCAACCGAATCAAGCCCAGATCACGCAGACGGCGAACCACGTCGGACAGGTGTTCGAGCGCAGTCTTGGCGAATCCCTGGGCAAGCTAGTTCGATCAAGCCGTTCGGGCGATCAGCTAGCTCCCGCGGAACTGATCAAGGCTCGCGCCGACATGCGAGCCGCGAAGGCGCGTCGCGAGGTCTTATTGATTTCGGCCGCCGACCGGCCCGATGGCGGCATCTATGTCGATACCGACCCGATCAAGCCGGGCGAACTCGCGCTGCGCACCGGACCGGTATCAGGCGCGGCGGAGCGGGAGCGGTTGATCCCCGGACTGCTGGATTCTTCGATGAACGCGGCATCCGATCTCGCACGCGAGGACGGAAAGCCGATCACGGCCATCGGGCGCGCCATGGCGCGCCAGCTTCAAGAGCTGATGATGACTTCCGCGACCGCGCGCGACGCGGTGATGAGCGCGCGCGCAAGCTTCCAGGAGGTTGCCCGTCCGTCTCAGGTCGCAAATATCCTGCTCACCGAAATGTTTTCTGGGACATCGCACGTCGCGACGGCCGATTTCATGACGCCGGAGATGAGCGCATGGCTCAACCAAGCTGTTTCGGCGTCGGCCAACGACCGTGTCGCCGCCGCGTTGTCGAACAGCTTCCGCGCAACGCTCATGGAAACGCGAGATCTGGCGAAAGCAACCGCCGTGCTCGGTGAGGTCGCGAACAACGCCTTGGCGACCGCCGACTTCAGCGCCCTGAAGCCGACGATCGAGGCATCGCTTCCCAATGATGCTGAAAATGCCGAAATCATACGCAGCCGGCATCCTGGCTTTCGGCAATCACAGGATGCCAAGGTGGTCGCAACCCAGCGCGATCTGACCAAAGCGGTGTACACCGCCCAGCTCGATCTCCGCAATCTGGGGAAGGAACAGGAAGAACGGCTCGAAGCCGCAATCTCCAGGGCGGGCGCAAGCCAGTCGTTTGAGGACATCGTGCCGCCTACGACCGGCGCGCCCCCTCCAGGCGCAGGACCGGGCCTGCAACCGGAAGCTGGCGGCGGTGGCGGCATTGGCGGTGGCGGTATTGGCGGCGGAGGCGGCGGAAGGCCGCATGGACAGGCAAGAGCCACGGTTCGCCCATCGTCGGCATCGGTCGCGCGCGGGCGCAGCTTCACCGCATTGCGCGGATTCGCGCGTGTCGGTGGCGTCCTGATCGGCCGCGAACCGGAAGCCGGTACCTCGCCGCTGGACTTCCCTGTCTTCGAATGGACCCGCGACGGCAGCGGGTTGCGCTTCCATCTCGGCGCCGCGGATGGTTCGATCGTCGATGCGGGACCGTTTCATGCCTCCGCCGTCCATGGTGCACTCGCCTATGCGGCGGACGGCCGCGCACTGACGGCGACCATGATCTCCGCGGAGCCGCTTCGCGATCTCAAGATACTTCTCCATCCGGCGCTTCTGGACACTTCGCTGGGCTGCCGGGCAATCAGCATCGATCGGTTTGCCGATGAGACGACCGGTCAGGATCAATATCCTGACAGGTCCCGCGCCGAGCGCGGATTCCAGGCCGACGTTCTACTCTACCAGATCGCGCGCGCGGCGATCATCGACAGCGTCGTCGAGCAGCTCGGGGCGGAGGATGCGGATGATCTGAAACAGTCGGCCGCATCGGCGCATGCTTTGATCGCAGGGATCCAGGCACCCGGCGGCGGGGACGATGCGAACACACTTCGCGCCCTGATTGGCGCCGCGGCCAGTGTCGACCCTGCCGCGAAATCAGCGTCCGGCTTGCACCGATTCGATCATTTCAGTCGTGATGTCGTCGGGCTCGTCGAGGCCTGTCAGGGACCAAACATGAAGGCGACCGATTTCGTGGCCTGCACGCGCGATCGGAGCAAAAAGGATTTTGGCGCCAAGAGCCTACGGTCCATCCGCGATAAGCTCCTGTCCGCTCTCCAGCCGGTTCCGACGTACCAGATCTGGTCCGGCGTGCGGGAAGCCGCCTTCTGGCCCGACCCAACGCTTAGCTTCCTTACGAAACGCGGGCCTGACACCCTCCAGTTCATGGTGCAGGTCGCCTTCACCTCAAAGCCATATCAAAAAATCCTCAGCAACGGTGGAAAGAGCGATGAAGCGAGCGATCAAACCGACCCTTACGAATTCGGAAATCTCAAGATCTCCGACAAGGTGCTCGAGATGGTCGCGGCCAATCCGGAGAAACGCGACGTGTTCGACGGCGTTGTCGAATTCACGGCCCTGCAGCGGCTCTTTCGCCTGGCCTTCGACGGCCGGCTCGGCAGCGCTTTTCCCGTCGAAAAGCTCGCCGAGCTTGCTTCCGCCACCCGCGGCGACGTTAAGCAGCAGTCGACGCCGCGATGGAATCCGCATGGCGGCGAATTCAGTTTTCTGCTGCAGGTAGCATCGGCGTTGCCGCAAATGCCGGCGGGGCTGAAGTCCAGGGCCGAGGCGTGTCTCAAGGCGAACGGCATGCCGGCGCATGTCCCGGCGGGCGATGCCGCGCTGCAACCGCTGTACGATGCATGGAGGCACCGAGCACCGCTCAGTTCGTCGGATTGGGCTGCGGCCTGCGTGTTCCCGGACAGCGCGGCGCCATCGTCTCCGCAAGCAAGCAACGCGTCGATGATCGATTTGACCAAATTCAGCCAGGATTTTCCCGCAACACGCGATCTCCGCCTTTCGCTCGGCGTCGACGCCGCGGAGCGAAGCGATCCGCAGGCGTGCGGACCGCTATGATGTCTGGCGCATCCGGTCAGACTTCGTCGTCCAGATCGCTTGAGGCCATCTTTATCTCCCATGCGACGGAGGACAAGGATTTCGTCCGAACGCTGGTCGAATACTTGAGGCAAAAAGGGCTTGACGCCTGGCACCAGCAAGACTTGGCGGTCGGTGGCAACTATATGTCGGAAATCGACGCCAGACTGGATAGCTGTAAAGCCGGCATTGTAGTGTGGTCGCGTTCTTCCGTTACTAGCGAATATGTAAAGGCTGAAGCTAACCGGTTGCGTGAGCGTGAATGCCTGGTGCCGCTCTACATCGAGGAGTGCAAGCCTCCAATCGTCTTTGGTCTGATACAAGGGATTAAATGTCGCGATCGGCGTAGCCTGACGGGCGAAGAGGTGCTCGCTCTATGTGAAGCCATCGGGAAATTATTGCTACTTGGCAGCAGGGCTGAAGTGCTGGCGAATGCCAATAATGTTCGCAAGACAATGATACGGTCCAAATTGGCGCGCTCGCTATCGATGATACATATTCAACAGCTGTCGATCGGGTTCGTCCTAGGAGTACTGTTTGGTTACTCGGTTTTTCAATGGTTTCAATCCGCTTCAAAAGCTGATCTGGATGGATTTGTTCAGAGCGCAGGTATGGTGCCTCCAGCGAATGAAATTCTCACGCTCGGTTCCAAATTTCCAGAGTCAGAAAAACCAATCGACTTCGCTCTAAAGCATATTCCTCAAAACAATGGGTGGGCGAAGGTGATCGTTGAATATTGGCAGCAGCATTACGGCGCGCAAAAACGATTCGCGATGATGTACTGTCAAACCTTGAACAAGATGGTGACGCTGCTCTATATCCGGCGTTTTCTCAGCAGCAGCAGCAGCGGAAAGATCGATTACCTCAAGCAGCAGAATTACAAGACGCCGCAAGGGCCTGGGCGGGACGTCGCAGCGCAAACTATGATAGCCGATCCTACTCATGGCTTGCCGGAATATTTGAAATCGTACCGCTGCTTAGGAGATGAAGTATCTTGGCCTCTAATCGTCGAAGTCCAAATGTCCGAGCCTGACCCATAGCGCGCACGGCGCGGTCGTGCGCGGCCGTCCGCAAAGCGGATTGCCCGGCCATCAGGATGGCCTCGTCCATGTCGGTCTCGATCAGCGCAATCTCATCACCCGCCTCGTTGGCCCGGCGCCGGCGCATGTCGATAAGGTGTCGCGCCTCGCCGAACCTTCCGACATCGTCTGTAGCGACGGCCGTCCGGATCGCGAGGCCTTCGAGAACGAGGCGGACGTCGCCCAGGACCTCGCCGATGGCTTCGACCGTGCGTGCCCGGCGCTCCGCGGACTTTCTGCGACCGCGTGCGAACTCGATGCGCGCGAGGCCCGCCTCGGCTGCGGCGGAGGCGGCGAGGTCGTCGTCACGCAGCGACATGCGCTTGAGTTCTTGAAAGCGCTTATATGCCGCCGAATGATGGCCACGCTCCAGCGCGGCCAGTCCCTCTACCAGCGTAACCGTGGCCAGCGCGCGTCCGTCCGGATGTTCCGCCGCCAGGCTGCGTACCGTGCCAGCCCGGCCGGTTACCGCCGAAGCCCCCTCGCGAAGGAAGCCCAGACGCAGCGCATTGGCGGCGGCGAGCGCCTGCACGGCACCGGCTCCGAGCGTGGTCGCCAATCGGGCAATATCGTTGCAGTACTTCTCGGCTTGCTCTAGACGCCCTGCTGTCTCGGCGACGCGCGCAAGCACATGATACGCGCGCACGCGCGTCGCGGCGTCGTCTGCAGCCGCCCGCGTGAGCGCGTCGCTTGCGCAACGTTCCGCAATAACCATGGCGCCTCGGGCGACGAGGAATTCTGCCGCTAGAGCGACCCTTTCGGACGGTTCGACCCCGACCCAGGCGCCATACACATGGTCCGCGGAAGCAGCTACATGCGCCGATACCTCGGCCCACGCCGTTGCGAGCGCTTCGGGTGCGCGCCGCATCATCGCTTCGGCAAGGTCGGGCCGCGCAATCAAGTTCGCGAACTCCTGCCAGTCACCGGACGCCTCCGCTTGCGTCAGAATCTCTTCGGCGGATCCGGGAGATTCAAGTCGCGCGAGACATGCAGCGATGATCATCTTCCGAACCCGCGCCTGGTCGAGGTTGCTGCGGCTTTTGAGGATCGCGTGCCGGAAAGCAGAATTTACCAGCAGCGTTCGTCCGGCCGCCTCCGTCGCATAGTCGCCGATCGCTTCGCGCAGCAGGCGGATATCGATCTGAGCACCGCGGGCCCCGCTATCCCGGGCAATCTGCCGAAGCGTATCATCCGCGAGGCCGACCTCAGATGCAGCGAGGGCGAGCAGAAGTTCGCCCGCCCACGGGCGGCCGTGCAATACACGGGCGAGCGCCCGCTCGGCCAGCGCATCCGATCCGTCCAGGGCGGCCAGTTCCTCAACGGCCGCGTCGAGGTCCTCGAAACGCTGAGTCTGCCGTATTTCCTCACTTACAATCAGGTAACCGCGAGCGCTTCGGCCTTTCGATAACAATTGCCCGAGCTGTCGATCATCGAGCCGCCGCGCATAGGCGATCAGACTGCGCTCGATCATTTCACGTGCGAGATTCCGGTCCGGAAGCCCAATGCCGACGACCTGGTAGCCCCGCGCCTCAGCCACCGCTGCCTCGCGATCGCCGCCACGCAAGGCGACCATTATGACCGCGTTTGGGATCGCGTCGGGGAGCCATGCGAGGGCGTCTCGCCCTTCTGGATCTGTTTCGACATCGTCTATTAGAACACAAAGCGGTGCGAGTGCTGCGGCTGCCTTCACCGCGTCATGGAACCGCAGGGCAACCGCCGCGGGTCCTGCGGCTATGCCGCGGCGCTGATCGCCGAGCTGGGCCAGCACCGATTTGAAGGCGCCAATCCAGTTGCGAAATCCGCCCAGTGTGAAGGCGCCGACGAATTTGATGCGACCTTCCAATTCAATTGAGCGCGCGGTCGCAGACAACACGGCGCTTTTTCCGCAGCCATCGGGGCCGATCAGCGCGAACCGGCCCGCGAGCCCGCAGGCGAGCCGATGAAGATGTTTGGTCTCAGGCCGATTCACGAACGAATCCCGCTTTTCTTCGATTCGACTGCGCGCCAGGAATTGCGCCGGCGGCAGCGCGGGCCTGCGTGGTATTCGGCGCTCGATCAGCGCCAGCAGGTCGTCGCGTAGAACCTCTGCGAATATCTGGAGGTCGCGGGCTGCAGGCCGGATTTCAGCGCCAGCCGCTTCGATGTCCCCGACAAGAGCCTTGAAGGGAGTGTCGGCGCTGGGGGTAACCCGCCAATATAACAAGGCCGCCGGCGCAGGAGTACCCGGCGGCCGGTCGGTGATGGCGTGTCGCAACTCGAGCTCGGTTACGCTGACATCGGAATGGCCGACGAGCCGGGAAAACCGCGGCTCTGCTGTGAGCCGATCGCGGGCGCCTGGATCGACCCAGCCGTAGCGAGCGCCGAGCAAGCCTAGAACCCAGGGCCGGCACCGGTCGATCTCCCGCAAACAGATGTCCAGGACATGGCCGTGTTCGGCTTCTTCGCGGGTCACACCCCACCGTAAATCAACGTCGATGAACGTGATTCCACGTTCCCACAGAAAACGTCGGACGATCGGAAAGACGTCGCTTTGTAGCGTGCGCCGTTCCTCCTGCATGTCCTGAAAGGTAGAGGAGACAAACAGACGAACAGTTCTGTCGTCGGACGTGGGCGTGTCGACCCGTGATAGTCGCGGCCGTCCGCGCATGAGCCAAATTAGTCTGCGCGACCAAAAAATAAGCAGCGCGAACAGATTGCTAATCATCGGGAGAGCTTTGCCGACACGCTGCATGTTCGAGCATTTAAGACGCTATCCTTGCGTACTGGAGACGTCCACATATCCTTCCTCGGAGCGGCTGATCGCTAGCCTCGGTGAGCGAGTGATCGGCCCTGCGGAGAACTATGCACGGTCGGTCAGGGAGTGACACTTCAAAGGGGCTCCTAGTGCCTCAACGATTGCGCGGCGTCTCGATTGGCTCCACGTAATGGACGCCGCAGCGATCCCAATGAGAGCCGAGCCTACTGCAACTCGGTGCGGCGAGATGATTGAGTAGGTTGGGCATCGCGTAGTCGGCACCGTGAGAGGCGATGAGGTCCTCGCGGGAAAAGGCGGCCCGCCAATCGCACTTGCTGCACGCGACAAGTATGGTCTCGCGCTTCTCGTCGCCGAGCCGATAGAACGCTTGCTTGACTGCTAGATCGGTGCGCCGCTCGCGCTTGCGAGCGCGAGGTCCACGAGCGGCGCTCGGCGGCGTCGCGCGCTTGCAGCATGGCGGATATCAGACGCCCGATCTCCGGCAGGCTACTATCGAGTAGCGTGAAGTTCGGTGCCCCCATCGGTCAGATCACGCACAGAGCATCATCAACCAGTGAGTGCCCCAGGGCACCGGCCGCAGAACCCGGCACCCCAGGGCCGACCATCAACGGTTCGGGTACGCAGAACGATCAATGGCAGACCACAGTGTACGACTGCGGAGCAAGGTGCTCCAAGGGTCTGCCAAGATGCCCATCACTTGGCCGGACCATCTCCGGCGTCGCCGGGACTACACCGGTACAACTTCGCCCAGGAGAAGCTGGACGCCATGGAGAGGCTGGCAGCCCAACTGAGAACCATCACAGCATAGTGCCCATGGCCAATGTTCATCACACTCTGTTGAGACTATTCACAAGCTCCGTGCTGTCCTTCACCCGATTGGCAAGTTGATCGACTGCTTGATTGGCCCGGTTTAGTGGCACTCAGTGCCGAAGTCAGTGAGTTGGATCGCCCTCGTCGTCGCTGGCGGCCTCGCTCTTTTCGCATTTAGGTTTGCGGCGAATAAGGACTCCGACTATTGACCGTAAGTGGAGGCCGCATAGAACTCGATCTTCGTCGGGGGATAAGAAACGGTGAACGACGATTCTCCTGAGCCAAACATCTTTCGCGTCCTCAGCCTGGATGGCGGCGGTGCCAAGGGATTCTATACACTCGGCGCGCTGAAGGAGATCGAATCCCTCGTCGGGTGCCGGCTCTGCGAGTAAGTTTGACCTCATCTACGGGACCTCGACCGGCGCCATCATCGCCGCGCTGCTCGGGCTCGCAAAGTCCGTGGACGAAATCGAGGCGCTATACCGCAAGCACGTCGTGACGGTGATGGCGCGCTGGTTCCCGAGCCAAAGGACGGCCGCGCTGGAGGCGCTCGCCGCAGAGGTGTTCGGGGAGCTGAAGTTCGACGCGTTCAAGACGGACGTAGGCATCGTTGGGACACGATGGACGGAAGAGCGACCCATCATCCTCAAGACAAACCGCAGGCAGGCCTTCCTCGGGAAAGCGACCTTCGATCCTGGCTTCGGCTGCACCATCGGGGACGCGGTCGTCGGGTCCTGCTCGGCCTATCCCTTCTTCAAGAAAAAGTTCGTGACCACCGGTCGTGGCGAGAATATCGAAGTCCGTGACGGCGGCTTCGTCGCGAACAACCCGACGCTCTACGCAATCGTGGACGCGACCGAGTCGCTCGGATTCGCCCGGAAGGATGTGCGCGTGGTGAGCATCGGCGTGGGCGAGTACCCGCCGCCGACGCTGCCCGCCTGGAGCCTTCGGAAGTGGGCGAGCAAGCTCCCGTCGATGGTATTCCTCCAGAAGACCATGGAGATCAGCACACAGTCCATGGACCAACTGCGCAAGGTGCTGTTTCGCGAGGTCGAGACCGTCCGCATTCACACCAGATACACCCACCCGGAAATGGCAACGGACATGCTCGAGGTCGACCTAAAGAAGCTTGGCTTGCTTTGGCAGCGTGGGCGCGACTGCGCCCGCGATGCCGAAGCTGACTTGCGAAAGGTTCTGACCTGAGGAGGCACGGGTGATAGCTGAAAGCCAACTCGACATCTGGGCATCACGGGGGCCAACGGCCCAGTTCACGGACACCTACAATCGCATCCGCGACAACCTGCTCGACAGGCGTGCGCCGTACCCGCTTGCAGCTATCGAGGTCTACCTCCAGGGCTCCTACAACAATGACACGAACGTCTACGGCGACAGCGATGTGGACATTGTCCATTGCCACACCGGCGCATACTACGGGGACCTAAGCCGACTTTCACCCGAGGACCGGCGCGCATACGAGGCCGCCACCGGCGGTGCCGTGACATACAGCTATACAGAGTTCAAGCGCGACGCGACCGCGTACATCACACGGCTCTACAATAACGTGAGCGCTGGGAACAAGGCGCTCTATATCCCAGGCGGCAACTCCGGGCGCAGGAACGCGGACGTGCTCAT
>Ga0066903_100006219_pt1 | contig 10545 bp, 11 predicted proteins | sample PanSoiMetaGPlot1_FD_67491 | JGI IMG/M metagenome (GOLD analysis project Ga0066903, IMG submission 67491) | Tropical forest soil microbial communities from Panama analyzed to predict greenhouse gas emissions - Panama Soil - Plot 1 (version 2) | ecosystem: Environmental > Terrestrial > Soil >...
CCGGCCTTTGCGGTCGAGATCGTGTCCAATGACTTCCGGATCTGGCCCTAGGCTGCCGACATGGGCATCGCGACTAGTCGCCAGCTTATATGACGCCCCGCCGGCCATCAAACCGATGTGGTCGTCACGGCAGCCCGCGGCCCAACCCGTCAAAACCTTTGTGCAGAGGTACTAGGATCTCTACAGCGACTTTCGCAAGATTCCCGATGGCGCCATCACGCTGCACAGGCCTCGGTTTAAGAGGGACGAAGCCGACTGCCTCGCTCGCGCCGGTACGCGAGTCGCCTCAAGACAATGAAAGAAACCTGAGACGAATTACCGTCGCCACACCATAGCGCAAATCATGCGCCCGCGCACGCGCTGCGCGGCCCGCTGGTGCGATATTTCCGGATTCGCAATGGCGGAGCGCCTGGGGCGCTACCGCCACAATTTGAGCACCCTCACCCGAAAGCACTTCAAACATTGTATCCGGGCGCAGTCGTCTGACTTTCATTTCAGAGAACATTACGGCGATTGAACCCCGCGCGCTGATGCAACGACCAATATCCCGGGCGTGGACTCGTGTGGGCGCAGTCGGCTGCGTCCAGCCGGTCAACGATGGAGCATGCAATGGCCGACTTTACCGAGCTGCCTGTCTATGAGGGCGTTGGCAAGTGGCATTTCAATCGGTTCAGGATCGCGTTTGAGCCACCAAAGTCCGCGACCCCGGCGACCCTGTGCTCCAAACTACTTGCAAATTTCCCGACTTTCATAAACAGCAAATACGCGACCGCGGAATGGGGGGATGTCCAGTATAACGGTCTCAAGACGGTCCACTTCCACGGCTACGCGAAGTACATAGGGATCGATCTTGCGAAACCACATACCGACTGGGTTGCAATCTTGGTGCGCGACCCGAAGGGTGTCAGTTTCACGGTGCAGACGCTGAAGCGCGAGTTCACTAACGCAGAGGACGCCGAAACTGCCGGAGCCGGTGCTCTCCTTGCATTCGTGCCGGTTGTCGGGCCGCTGGTGGGCGTGGTCGGAGGTGCCGTCTTAGGAGGCACAGTAGGCGCGCATTACAATCGCATGCATTTCCTTGCTGGACGACGGGCGTGGCGCATCGACAATGGCTCGGTTTTTGGCCTTCCAGACGACGTCATGGTGCTGGAGACCGTCGCGGTCGAGCGGTTTTCGGCTGAGGCGTACAATTTCGCTGACTCTGTGGTCGGCCTGGAAAAAAGGCTTCCCGATGTCTGGCTTGCCTTCCTAAACAACTTTGTCAATCAAATGGGTCTTAATCCCGTAGATCAGGCGCAGAAGCCGCGGTGGAAAAAAGAGTCTCGGGCAATGCATATTGAACTCTCATTCGCCAACATATACGGTTTGATGGGCGATCCTGAGTTCGTCGACGCCTCCAAGCTATACCTGAGTCTCCTGCCCACATAGTGAATGGCCGCCGGGAAGCGCGGGAAGCGCCATGGGCGCCGCTCCGGCGGCGGGGCGCTTGGCGGGCTCAGTGGGCGCCAAACTGCCGTGCAACAAAACACGTTTGCTGCCTTTGTAGCGATCAAGATAATCAGCAGCCCGCCGCAACAAGACAGGGTCATCACACAGATACCCAATCCCCTGATTGCAGCTGCCGCACAAAAGTCCGCGAACGGCCCCGTCTGATGACCGTGGTCCACCGAAAGGGATCGCTCGCTGCCTGAGATCGGGCCTCTCACAAATGACACACACGCCATGCTGCTCGTTGAGCATTCGAAGATAATCGCCCATCTCAATACCGTAGTCCTTGGCAAGTTGTTTGTTGCGCTTAGCGGATAACTGCTGTGATGGCAGCGCCGGCCACTTGTTCCGCCGACAGGTCCGCTGGACCCAATGGGCCGCCGACGGCTTGCGCTGACGGGTGGGGCCACAAACGGTGATGACGCCGCCTTACTTGCCTGAGCATGGCAAGAAGCGCATGCTACCCCTTTTACGATCTCCGGACGGGAGGTGAACATGGGTAATGAATTGCGACGACGCGATTTTCTCAAATCTTCGGCGGCTGCAGCGGCAACATTGGCGGGAGGTTTCACCTGCTTCGAGGTTGCATCCGCGGCGCCGATTGACGTGCCGACGATCGACAAGCTGTCGGCGCGCGTCCTGGTGGACAGCAGCTTCGATCTGTTCATTCGACCAGCACAAGCTGGCGGCGTCACTCTCGCGGCACCGCCACGCATGGATGCGCGCGCCAACCTGCACAGCGAGTGGGGACTATCGCTGTTCCTCGAAAGCGAGCGCAGCGGCGAACAGCGCAATCTGATGCTGGATTTCGGTTACAGCTCACCGGTTCTGCTCAATAATATCGAGCTGATCGGTGTCGATCCCGGCAAGCTCGATGCACTGATCGTGAGCCATGGGCATTTCGACCACTTCGGCGGCCTGATGGGCTTCCTAAAGAAGTATCGTCATGTGTTGCCGGCTGACGTGCGGCTCTACGCCGGCGGTGAGGACAACTTCTGCCATCGCTTGATCGGCCCACAAAATGAGCTCGCAGATTTCGGCTCGCTGGACCGTCGCGAGCTTACCGCCCAGCGAGTCACGACGGTGCTGTGCGAAACCCCTACCGTCATCGCCGGCCACGCCTTCACCACCGGCAAGATCGCGCGGTCCAGCATCGAGCGCGTGCTGCCGAACACCATGGTCGAGTTCGCTATCAAGGACGGGCTCGGATGCAACGCCAGCCACTACTTGCCGGCTGAGATGGCGGGCAAGATCGTTCCCGACGAGCACATCCATGAGCACGCGACCTGCTTCAACGTGAAGGACAAGGGACTCGTGGTCATCAGCTCGTGCGGGCACGTCGGTATCGTCAATTCGGTGCGCCAGGCGCAGGAGGTCTCCGGCATTCGGAAGGTCCATGCAATCATGGGCGGTTTCCATCTCGGTCCAGCCCCTCCCGACTACCTCACCCAAGTGGTCGCCGAGATCAAAAAGCTCGAGCCGGATGTCATCGTGCCGATGCATTGCAGCGGCCTCAATTTCGTTCAGGAGGCGCGGCGGCAAATGCCCGATAAGGTCCTGGTCACGACGACCGGAAGCCGTCTCACCCTCGGCGCATGAACGTGCTGGGCGACATGCGTTCGGAGTCCCAGGCTCGATGGCTCGGCCTCGCCGGCATCCTCGCAGCCGCCTCGCTCGCTTCTCAGCTCGCCGTCGCGGAGCAACCGTCGGCGGCGCAGCTAATGGACGATCTGATGTGGAATCGCGGCCCCGTCGGCGGGTCGTTCGCCCTGACCGACCACACCGGACAGACGCGCACCGATCTCGATTTCCGCGGCAAGCTTATGGTGATCTATTTCGGCTACACTTATTGCCCTGACATCTGCCCCACCGACCTATTGTCAATCTCGCAAGCCCTCAATCTGCTCGGGCAGGCCGCGGAGGCTGTGCAGCCGATTTTCATTAGCGTCGATCCTCAACGCGATACGGTTGCGCATCTTGCCGACTACGTGATGGCGTTCCACCCCCGTCTTCTCGGCCTGACGGGTACTCCCGATCGTATCCGGGAGACCGCAATGGCCTATAAGGTCTACTATGCCAAAGCCGATGACAGCCGCAGCCAGGATTACGTGGTCGATCATACCGCATTCATTTATCTCGTCGGCAAGGACGGTCGCTACGTCGGCTTTCTGCCGTCTGGCACCACCCCGGAGCGGCTGAGTGAGGTTATCAGGGGAAAGCTCAGCCGATAGAACCGCTTCCGGACGGCCCGCGCGGACCAAAGACTTGTGGCTTCTGACGCTTGCAACTCGGCACCCGGCCACATCTCAGGTTGGGGCCATCTTCGGTAATGACGACGCCCACCCGCCAAGTGTGGGTCAGCCTTCGAAAGCAGAACGACCAGCGAGTGAGGTTTACCGCATCAAGGACGACCCTGCGGGTGCTTTTGGCTGCCTGGGGACAGTGATGGGACCTAGGCATGAGCGCGGACGCCAGGCCCTTGCCCCACTGTACGCTGCACGCCCTACGGGACCAGCACAGTGGAACGGGTAGCGGGTCATTTTGAACTTTTCCAGATGGCACGAGGCGGATCATCATCCGAAAGACCATCACGGCCGTGCGCAACCGCTTTGCGCAAAGCAGCTTGGATTTGGATGCGCATATAGTCGGCCTGATGCTCCTGCGGAGCTAATAGTCCCATTCGGACGATCCGATCCGCCTCGAAGTTAATCCAGTCAGCAAAACTCATCGTCTCGTTCATGTACTGCAGTCCCTGCGCTATGGAAACGCATACAGGAGCGTTCAGTCCCCCTCGCCCTCGCGTTCGCTCGGTCTGCCGGCCTTTAGTCGGCCTCTTCAAATCGAGTTCGGAAGCGTTTCAGATTGAGATGGGCGAAGTAGAGGCTCAGGCTCACGATTTGATCGACAATCCGTCACACTGATCGGCAATCCATCACAGCCCCCACGCGTCCAATGCCGCCAACGCTGCCTGCGGGTCCTGCTTCAGTCTGAATACCGCCTGCTTGGAGAGGCCTCAGCAGCCTTGGCGATGACCGATAGGCTCGGCGGGCTGGCGCTGTCGAGAGCAAGCCTGATGCGGTCGAACGTAGCCCGGTCACAGGACGGTTTGCGTCCCAGGTATGCATTGTGCTTCATCCAGATGACGTAGAAAGGGTTTGGGCGGGCATAGAAGCGGCGCTCGATCCCACCGATCCGAAACCCTGCGCGACCGAGTACCGGCACCTGAGAGCAGACGGCGAGGTCCGGTGGGTAGAGGCTCACGGGCTTACGTATTTTGAGGGTGCCTCGCACGAGCGACACGCCGTCAGCATGGTCGGTACTGCTCAGGACATTACCGAACGCAAGCAGCGCGAGGAACGAGAGCACCTCCTTATGCGCGAGGTCAATCATCGTGCCAAGAACATGCTCGGTGTCGTGCACGCAATCGCTCGCCAGACCCCCGCCAGAGATCCCGAATTCATCGAACGCTCATCAAAAGTGAATGGCATGGTGTCGAGATAGAGGGCTTGGTTTGCGCCCAGGTCGCGCCCTTCGCCGATCTTCTTGGTTCTCGTATCGTGGTGCGCGGCCCCAAATTGCGTTTGAACGCAGCTTCCGCGCAGGCCATCGGGCTCGCGCTCCACGAACTTACCACCAACGCCGGTAAAAACGAGGCGCTGTCGAGGGATACAGGTCGTCTGGATGTCGGCTGGGGGACCGAGGGCGAGACCTTCACGATGAGCTGGACGGAGCGCGATGGGCCGCAGGTGTGTCCGCCGCAGCGGCGCGGGTTTGGCACGATCGTTATGACAACGATGGCAGAGCGAAGCGTGGATGGTGCGGTCGATCTTGAGTACGCGCCCTCTGGCGTGACCTGGCGTTTGATGTGCCGGGCAGCGAACGCGCTGGAGCCTGGGTGAACGTGAGCGCGGCTCGCGCTCATGGACGGCCCCGCTACATCGACCCCCGCGACCGCGGGGGCTGGCCCCCATCGGACCCATGGCGACCCCTCGGGATCCAATGACCTTGGCGCCCCATCGGCCCGATGGCCCCTAAGTTGTCGGGCCAGCGCGCCATGGTGACTTGGCGATCTGAGATGGTACTTAGTGCCCTAGCTTCGTCGCAAACTCCGGTACGTGGTGACGGACGAAGATAACCCGGAGCCGACGTAGACGGACGAAATGCGCCCCAACGGAGTATTCCGCTAGTGTTCAGCGCTCATTCGGGCTTCGCGCCGGAAAACTTGATGACTTTTGCCCACTTCCCAGTGTCATCAACGATGAGCTTGCCGAAATCCGCTGACGAGCCCACTAGCACACTGCCGCCCAGGTCGGCGAACCGCGCGATCAGCTTGGGATCGGCAAGGCCTGAATTGATTTCGGCATTGAGCTTCCCGATGATCTCGGATGGCGTGTTCTTGGGCGCATGGAGGCCAACCCATTGGCTCGCCTCGAAACCCGGCACGAAATCGCCGATGGTCGAGATGCCCGGCAGCGCCGCCGAGGGCGCCGCCGTGGTTACTGCCAATGCGCGCAGCGTGCCGGCCCGGATGTATTCGATCGACGCCGCCATGTCGATGAACGCCACCTGGATTTGCCCAGCGATCAGATCGGTCAAAGCGGGTGCGCCGCCACGATAAGGCACGTGGATCAGATTGGTGCCCGTCATCATCTTGAAATGCTCGCCGATCACATGGGCCGGGCTGCCGATGCCGCCCGAGCCCATGCTAATCTTGCGAGGGTTGGCATTGGCATAGGCGATAAACTCAGGAACGGTCGTGACCGGAACCGATGGGTTCACCTGCATGACATGGGGCACGCGCACGATGCTTGCGACCGGCGCAATGTCACGGATGAAATTATAGCCTAGTTTTTCAAACAGCGTCGCGTTGATCGCGGCGGTGGTCCCGACCACGAGCAGCGTGTAGCCATCTGCGGGTGCGCGTACGACCGCCTCAATACCGATATTGCTGCCGCCCCCCGGGCGATTCTCGATTATGAATTGCTGGCCGAGGCGTTCGGTCAGCCATTGCCCTATAAGGCGCGCAGCAGTGTCGTTTACTGCGCCCGCAGCAAAGGGGACGATGATGCGCACCAGTCGCGTTGGATAGGCTTCCGCCCAAGCGAATCGTGAGAGGGACGGCAGAGCGACAGCACCTACGACTGCGCTACGCAGAAATTGTCTTCGCGCTACGCGCCTTATCTTGCACATGCGGTCCTCCTTCAAACTTTGTTGGAAGGCAGTTGTCCGCTCCTTTTGGAAGGTCGTTGAAGTGATCCTCGCTTGCGCCGGCCAGCACCCGGCCGCGTGTGCATCCAATTGCCCCTTATCACGCGAACAAGAAGATCAAGGAACAGCTCTCGCTCGTGGGGCTTAAGTGGTGCAAGGACGCGCGCATTTGCGGCGAGATTTTTGGGAATCAGACGTTGGCGCAGTTTCTTTCCACGCGGCGTAAGATGCAGCTCGCGCGCTCGGCGATCAGCGCCATTGGTGCGTCGGTCCACAAGACCCATTGTCTCCAGTTGACCGACAACCTGACTTGCATTGACAGGAACGATTCCGATTGATTCGGCCAGCCGGCGCTGGTCGATCCCCGGTATTCGATCAATGCAGGCGAGCGTGGTCCATTGGAGCGGCGTCAAATCCTCGCCGACGAGAGATTCGGCGACCATCGCCGTGCAAATTTGTTGAAAGTGCCGCGACAGGTAAAGCGGTCGACGAAGGTCCAGAAGAATTGGGACATCACGGCGCGGCCGCGATGATTTGGTGCCGCTCCCAGGGAGGTCGCGCTTGTTGGGGCTTCCGGAGCTAGCCATGACCCTGCAGGCCGATGATAATTATGATGATTATAACTATTGTCATTATAATTATTGCTATATGAGCTTGTCAAGCATACGCTCATTGGTATCACCGGACTTGCCGCGGTCGCGTCACGGACCGCCTGTTGCATCCGAGACCGCGGGCCGCCGCACCCATCGGACCCAAGGCGGCCCCTCGGTGCCCAATCGATCTTGGCGCCCCACCGGCGCGATGGACCCCGAGGGGGTTGGGGCGTAAGCAGCGTGAGTGGTCGTCATCGGCGACTTCGTCTGGCGCGCAATCGCACGATCAATCCCGACCTGCATGACCTTTTGCTGGCCGCTGGCCACCACGCGCCCCTGGCAATTTGCCGCCACCGACCTACCCACCCCATGTGCCCGAGGGGCCCCGAGGAGGAGGGAGGCGGCCTGCCGTGGTCAAACCACTCATCGGCACGGGGCACGAAACCCACATTCGGACCCTGCCTTCAGCCTCAAGATTTCGATCGACAAGCTACAAGCCTTCGTCTGCGGAGGTTGCGGGAACCGCCCAAAGGTCTATCGTAGCGTTCCCGTGCCTCGTAGCGCGCCAATGGATCGTTGCATCGCAAGGCAGAACGTTAGCCACTTGCGCGGCCGGCTATTTTCCGAACTCGAACCGCGCACGCGGTCGTGCGTCGAGAGGCTTCTGGTCGAGGAAGAAAACAAGCTGGGAGTTGACTTGGAGCTGATCGCTGAAGTCGAGCGGGCAATCGCCAATTTTGATGCACTCATCGTCGCGCAACAAGCGCTTGCTGCGGCGTTGGAGCGCCACGGGCGCGAGTGCGACGCACGAGAGAGGGGTCTGCTAGACGGTCTGCGACAGAGCCAAAGATTGCACAAAGAGTACCATCAAAGTCTTCTGGTCACGTTCATGCAAGGCCGCCTTAGCTGACGCCGGACATTTAAATTGCCCGGCAGGGTAGCGCCAACCGTCAAAAGCCGAACAATCCTTATTGGCGGCCTTGGAGGCGGCGAGGGGCTTTCTGGCATTTTGAAATTGCCCTGCCGAGAAGGTTCTGGACAAGCCCCTTGCAGCCCTGCGGGCCCTTGCGTCGCTTGGGCGTCCTACAGGGCGAGGCTCTGCCCCCCATGATCGCACCCATGGCGGCCCTCGGGACCCAATCGAGCATGAAGCTCCCATCTGCCCGATGGACCCCGAGGGTTAGCGGAGGGATGGTCGCATACTTCCCTGGTCAACTTTGCAGACGGCGCGCCCCGACGCCTGCGGCTCTCCGGAGGAACGTCGCGGTGATCTCCGGCGTTGAGATATTTTATCCGGTTCGAGGGACGGTCACCGAGACCGGGAGGAAGATCTCATGCCTGGCAAAGCGGCAGACCACCACAAAAAAGCTTCAGAACATCTTGCACGTGCGGCGTATCACCACGAGAAAGCTGCTGAGCATGATGAAACTGGACGCCACGAAAAGGCCGTAGACCATGCCCAGACGGCCCGCACCCATAGACTTCAGGCTGCAGGCCACGCTGAGAAGGCATTGAAGGCCCAAGTTGAGTACATTCATCTTTTGATGCGGGAGGCCGATCATCGCGCCAAGAACATGCTCGGTCTGGTGCAGGCAGTCGCCCGTCAGACGGCCGCGGGTGAACCTGAAAACTTTATCAGCCGCTTCACTGAACGCATGCAGGCGCTCGCAGCCAATCACGATTTGCTGGTCCGGAACGAGTGGCGGGGAGTTGCTGTGGCGGATCTAATTCGCACCCAGCTCGCGCACTTTGCAGATCTTATCGGGGTTCGGATAGCGTTGCACGGCCCGCCCAATCTGCGTCTCAACGCGGCCGCCTGTGAAGTCATCGGTCTCGTACTCCATGAGCTTGCGACCAACGCTACCAAGTATGGTGCGCTGTCGGTCGACGGCGGTGGCGTAGACGTAAGTTGGGGGGTTGAGGGCGACATGTTCACGATGAGCTGGATTGAGCATGAAGGGCCGCCCGTATCGCCGCCGAAGCGGACCGGCTTCGGCAGCACGGTAATCACCTCGCTACCGGAACTGACTATCGGCGGCGAGGCCCAGCTTGACCATGCGGCCTCGGGCACCACTTGGCGCTTGACCTGCCCAGCAACGAATGTGCTGGAGCCCTGAGGGCAGGCACGGCGTTTCGATCGTTCGGGCGACGCAGCGAGGAGCAGCGCAAGGGGCACTGCAGGCGTCAGGAACGCGGTGAAGCGTGCGCCCGATCTCACCACCGTCCAGTCGGTTCCAATGATGAGAAGGGGGCGGTGCTGCACTGTGATCGCGAGTGGTGGCGGTCGCATGGCCGAGCCTGCCCCGCGCCCTACATCTCGTCCAGGTCGCCGGCGTGTTGTTCGAGCCCCTGCGCTAATTTCTCGTAGGTCGTAGCAACCCCGCGCATTTTGAGCTGCGTTTCTGCATTTTTCATTTCCTCGGCGTGAGCCAAGACTTCTTCGGCGCGTAACCGCAAAGCGGCTGCCAGCGATAGAAGCTTATGGTCCGGCATTTGGTGTGGCCTCGCAACCTGAGCAATTCCGCACACCTTTACGGCGCTGAGAGCAACAGCGCGGCGCAATCACCCTAGACAGAGCCAACTCCTCGACAGAGCTAACTCGTCGACGGGGCTAACGATGCAAGGAAGGCTGGGTTCCTGTTCCGCTCGGCGGACAGGCCTTCCCAGGATGTCCATGCCCCCGCAACTGGGATGCACGCTCTGTTGGTGAATGTGTTGGGTGGAGGCGTTCCGGACATTGACAAGAAGCAATACGAATAACGGAGGGCTGGTCTGAATTTATCTAGCAAATTCAGTTAGTTGCGCCGTTGCAAGTAGATGCGGGAAATCTACGCGTCCGGATCTGTGGGGGGCGAGGGGGGCAACGCCCTCGCCTACCCGGCGATAAGCTGCCTTTTGCGGTGACGGAACACCAGGGCCGAATCTGACCACACCAGACAGTAGCCGGCGCCGCAAACTAGAAGCCCATTGCCCGACATCAGAAGATTCAACGAAGACCTACGCGATTGCGCCGAGTTTATCAGGGTTGGCGACCGCGAACACCGAATGAATGCGCTCGCCATCCGTGTCGAGCATGATGGCGACCAGCGGACGCGTGCCGATACTGCCGACCAGACCAGGGGCGCCGTTGAGCTCGATTTCTTCAATGACGGCGTTCGGCGGCATCGTGCGCGTGACCGCGATAAGGAAGCGCGCGACCACCGCGCTCCCCACGATCGGTTTCTTGATCGCAAGCGCCCTACCACCACCATCTCCG
>Ga0066903_100006221_pt1 | contig 10545 bp, 10 predicted proteins | sample PanSoiMetaGPlot1_FD_67491 | JGI IMG/M metagenome (GOLD analysis project Ga0066903, IMG submission 67491) | Tropical forest soil microbial communities from Panama analyzed to predict greenhouse gas emissions - Panama Soil - Plot 1 (version 2) | ecosystem: Environmental > Terrestrial > Soil >...
AAGTGATGAACGAGATATGCCCCGTAGCTGATGCGCCCAACGTATCGAAACGGTGAGCTCTCGAGCACTGCGACGAGCGGACTTTGTTGACCGTTAAATATTTGGAACAGCAATATTCCGACCAGCAACGCACTCAGCTTACTCAGAAGCGGCCAGATCTCAGCCCTCGCACCAAAGGCCACTGGCAACGCCAAATAGATACACAACACGACGAGTTGTGCCGCTCCGCTGCTCAACCACCTCGGCGTCCATCTGCCCGCGTTCAGCCCTATCGCTCCCCCAAAACCGAGCAACGCAAAATTAATGAGTGAATTGAGGTCGATTGACACGGCGGAAGCATGCAACGCTTCCAGCACGATTTTCGTCGTGACGCCCAGAGTTATCAAAACGACGCAAAGGCTCATCGTGCGTTGACGAGGTACCAACAAGACCAGCGGCGCAAATATTAGGTAGAACTGCTCCTCAACCGCAAGGCTCCAAAAATGACCAAAATCCCCGACCCAGTAACCTCGGACGGCAATGAGAATGTTTGTTCCGTACAGCAAATAGGCCGCCTTTTCCGATCGCGTGAAATGTTCGACAGGGATGAACAGCGCCACCGCCGCAAAAAATGCGAGAATGAGGTAATAAGGCGGAAAGATCCGGGCAGTGCGACGCAAGTAGAAACGGCCAAGATTGCTGGGGACAGTCGCAAGGCCGCTTTCGATCTCGATACGGGAGCGGGCCAGAATTCGCGTGATCAGAAAACCGCTCAGCACGAAGAATAACCATACGCCGACATCCCCAAACGAATCGACCCCGGCAAAATTGATTTTGTGACTGACGAATACGAGCAGAAACGCGATCGCGCGCAGCCCATCGAAGCCGCGTATCCGCTGCTCCCCTCCGCTCGCTGACGGGTTGACCGGGGCTTCGCGGGCGAGATCGATGTCAGCGACATTAGCCATATTCCCAGACGAGCCCGCCAATACCGTCGATCGACCCCGCGTTGCGCCCCGCCCATAGACGCCATAGCTTAACAACCCACGCGGACGCTCGCAGGGGTGTTTCGCCGATGTGCTGCTTTAACCTTACGATTCCGAATGTCATGTCGCATCGCTCTGTCGATTGTACAACGATGCCATGGCTTTCTGCCCTGTGTGACACTGGCCCCAATCGACCCCTTCTCTAGCAAATGAACAAGGCACTCAAGCAAATCTTTAAGGCTACCGGGCTTCACCGTCAGCACATCGCCGCCGCACGCATGCTCTGCGAACGGCACGGCCTTGCCACACTGTCGCGCTTTCGCTCGGGCCGCGACCGGTCGAGCGGCCGCATTCTCTGCTATCACTCGATTGGCCAGCCGGTCGGCGGGGTCAACGACGTTCCCCCCAACCGATTCCGGCGGCATATCGATCTGGCCCTCCACCTGGGATATCGATTTGTCCCGGCTGAACAGATTGCACGGACGGGGGGTACTGCGAGGGACCTGGCGATCACCTTCGATGATGGATGGACAAGCGTTTTGTCCGCGGCGGCACCGATTTTGTGCAGCTACGGAATACCGTGGCTACTGTTCGTGGTATCGAGTTGGAGCGATCACCGATCCGCTTGGGCGCGCGAACACATTCTGCCTTGGCGCGACCTCGAACGCCTCGCGGCAAATGGTGTGCAAATTGGAAGTCATTCGGCAACCCATCCCGACTTTGGCTCGATCGAGCAAGCTCGGATGATTGATGAGCTCAATGGTTCGCGTGATATGATCGAACGACATCTTGGCTTTGCGCCCATCTCCTTCGCGATCCCTTTGGGGCAGTCAATGAATTGGACACCCACTGCCGACAGGATGGCGCACGAAGCAGGCTATGAAACGGTCTTTGCGCAAGCCGAAGAGACGCGCCCGAGTGGCACTATCGGCCGCACATTCGTGACCCGCTTTGATAGCGATCGGATTTTTTCGGCGCTCCTGCGTGGTGCCTATGATCGCTGGGAGGAATGGGTGTGATGAAGGGACAACGCAAGATTTCGGTGATAGTCCCGACCTGTGACCGGCCTGCATTTCTGCGTGAAGCCCTCGCAAGCGTCCGCGCGTTGGAGGGACCGGATCTGACATTCGAGATTCTGGTCGGTGACAACGGCAGCGACCCTGAAACTCTCGCTGTCGCGAAGAAATTTGCTGCGATTCACCTCAAGGCCACTACTCCCGGCGCCAGCGCCGCGCGCAACGCCGGTCTGAGAGCCGCAACCGGCAACTACTTGGCTTTCCTGGACGACGATGACGTTTGGTTGCCAGGAACCTTGCGCCCGCATTTGGCGCTTCTCGACGCCCGTCCTGAACTCGAAGGAGTAATCGGTCAGACCATCTATACGGATCCGTTGCTTGTTCCGCATGGGCCGCCCTGGCCCCAAGATATCATGGGTAACGGCCGCGAATTGCTAAGACGAATGCTGAGCGGATTCTTTCCGCAAATCGGCACCACGGTGGCCCGAATCGCGGTGCGAGACAGAATTGGCGAATTTGATGAAGAACTGATTGGCGGGGAGGATTTGGATTGGCTCTTGCGCATGGCGCGACCGCATCGCCTGGGCTTTGTCGCCACGCCTTGCATTCTCTTCCGAGGACGGCCTCCTGGTTCGTATGACGCCCTACAACGTAGGCGAATAGGCTATGATCGACGTGTGTTCTTTCGCCACGCCATACCGGAGTGGCGGATCTGGACATCGCCGATAGACTTCTATCGGGCTTACTCAGGCACCCTGATGCATTTCTTCCGATACTTTGTCGATGCGGCCGTGGCGCGCGCTGCGCGTGGTGAGCGGCTTCAGGCATTGCGCGCGATCACGACGGCGTTGAGCATCTTTCCAATCCGGACAGCCTATCATCTCGTCGCCCCCCGTCCGCTTCGCAAGGCGTTCTTGGCTTCTATCGTCCCTCGCCGTCGAGCGGTCGAAGCCTCGCAAAGGGCCGCGAAATAGGCCAAAGGCGTTTGTCAGGAGAGCCCGCGTGGCTCCGTGCTCTTCGCCAACACTGACCAGTCCCCGGTTCATGGAATACGGGGTCCCTAGTTTTGGGGCCACCATCCAATCCCTTGGCCATGCTGATACGAAACCCACATCTGCTGCTCCGGTGGCAGCGATCTCCGAGGGTCCGCGCCCACGAGGCCCGCAGCGTTGACTGGGCGGCCCATGGCAGCACGCAAGGCCCGTGACAGGTGGGGCCCCAAGCATCGCTTTGCGAGATATCGCCACCAACTAGGTGAACGCCATAGTGCAGGCTCAAGCTCTTTTGCAAATTCGATGCACGCGCGTTTACCCTCTGCATCTCCGCGCTCCATAGCCAAAGCTGCATGCCAACACGCGTCCGCAACGTATTGTCGTCGCATCGTCGCGACCCAATCGGCGATACCGTCCATCTCCGCGCCCCAAGTCTTCAGGACCTCATTGCAGGTGAAGATTCGTTGCCGCCGATCGCCGTGCATGCCGCGCACGTACCCCAAAGTCATGTTGCCGCCGTGCCAGCGATAATAGCCTTGGATCGCGTCTATGACCCCAATGGATGATCGCGCAGCCAGTCGCATCCACATCTCCATGTCGCTGGTGTGGAGCATTTTTGGATCATAACCGCCGACCTGATGCTGCAATTCGGTTCGAACAACCGCGGTCGGCGTGGGGACCCCGTTCCCATACTCGCAGCTGAACTGCAGGTAGCGGCGGCCAGGTATGATTCTGAACTCGAAATCCTTCACCGGCACTGTTGCTGGGAAATCGCGATCATCGACGACAACGCGCGCCATGCCATAGGTCATGCCCACGTCGTCGCGCTCGTCCATAAGCGCGGTTGCTCGTGCAAGAGCGCCGGGCGCCAGAGCGTCGTCGGCCGATATCAGCAACGTATACTTGGCCGACGCCCATCCGATGACGCCCTCGTTAAACGTCTTTATATGTCCCCAATTCGCCTCGTGTCTTCGGAAGGTCACACGCGAATCTCGCGCCGCTAGCTGTGCCCCAACTTCCGCACTGCGATCCGAGGATGCATCGTCGATGATCAGGACCCGAACGTCGACGCCTTCCTGATCGAGAACGCTCGACACGCACGTCTCAAGGTAGCGCGCATAGTTGTAACAGGGGACGACAACGTCAACCGAACTCATGCGCGGGGCTCCGTCTCGGTCACAGCATGGGCCAGCATCGGTCCTTCACCACGCGCTTCAACCATTCCGGCGCCAAATAAGTGGCCGCTTGCCAGCCACTTTCAAAGGCGCCCTCGCGCCGCAATTCATTCCAATAGAACCACTGCTGCCTCGCCGGCACCATCCCCATGTAGCTCTTGAGGTCTACCGATAGGGGATGGTCGGATTTGAACATGTCCTCGTGTCGACGATCAGGTTCACCGAAATACGGACGCTCGATCTCGCTGCCCCGAAGCATACTATCGTTGTCGAGTGGCGGTAATGCGATGGAACGAGCGTAGACCGCCTCAAGGCTGGGGAGCCATCCCGATGGCACGTGCTTCGTCATGATGGCATCACGCGCGGCTTGTCCACATTGTGCACGAAACGCCTCATCGGATATCAGTCTGGAGAGTATTTGGACGTAGTCGTCATCGGATCGCGCGACCAGAGCTGTGCCCACCAAGCCCACATGGTTGATGCCGAAAATTCGCGCCGCCTCCGGAACCTTGAATATGGTGACCAGAGGTACTCCATACCCCGCAGCCTCCATCATCGACGTCGAGGACACGAATGGATAAGAATCGACGTATATGTCCGCCGCTTCGTAATAAGGTCTCGGGTCAGGCCGATCCGGCAAGGGACGGATGCGGCCGTCGACTGCAGCGATCGCCGGACCCCAATCGCTAGGCTCTCCCGCCCCAACGACCGCGAGCGCGGCATCGGGATGTTTGAGGAGAAGCGGCACATGGAGATCTGCATAGGTAACGCCGTTCATCGTCCGATATTTCGTTGCTCGCGCCACCGATACCAGCAGAACGCGGTTGGGATCCAATCCCAGCGCCCGCTTCGCTTCGCTTCGCGAGCGCGTACGCACCGTCTGGTCGACGATCGTCGGCATGAGAAGATTGCGTCTCGGATCAATTCCTCTTCTTGACTCCGATAGGTCTCTCGCGGCGTCGCGGAGATTGATGACGACGTGACTGATGCTCGGACCGAACCAGAACAGATGGTCGGCATGGTTGAGGAAGAGAACAGGCGGAAAATCCTTGACTTCAGCGAATGCCAGCAGCGGGATGACATCCTCGCAATAGATGTGAAGAACAATCACGTCGTGACGCCGCGCAAGCCGTCGCAGCTCCCGTACCCATTCCAAGATTCCGCCGATGTGGCGATTGATGTGGTGAAAACGCCCGCCGCTGCGGGCGACCGCCGTCGACAAATATTCCGGTATGGCACCGCGATGCTGCGTCAAAGCGATGGAGTTGGTTCGGTCCCTATCGGCGGAGATCCAGCGGCTGATCATTCTGGTCAAGCCGCCGGAGTGGTGCGCATGGGTACACACGTGCAATACATTCTGGCACGAGGTTTTTGCGCATTGACCTGAGAACGGTATTTTGCCATCGCCTATCTTCCTGCCAATCGAGTTCAGCAGGTGCTCGAGCCGAGGGCTCCAGAAGATCCCGCAATGCGTGCCGGTTGCCACATGGGCGGCAAGAGCGGCACCGATTGCAGCCGCCTCAAGATTATTTCGCGCAAAATACTCCTGCGCGCGATGCACTTGTCGTTCGAATGTCGCGAAATTGGCCAAGATTCGCTTCGTAGCCGCTTCCGACTTGGCGCTGATATCATCGTCCTGTGTCATATGACGTGCGCGAACGATCGCTCCATTCCCCTGAAGAAGATAAATCCCGCGATCAGCAGGACATCTTCTTCGCATGCGCCCGTCATGCTGTCAAAGCTCCTGACAATCGGAAAATGTAGGCAGTAAATCGGATACGAAATCCAGCAGGAGATACTGTATTCCTGGTAACTACCCCGTTGCAGCTAGCCATTGAGTCGATAAGGACAATCGCGCATAAACGGAATTCGGGCGTGGCGCCAAGGCCGAGAGTTTACAGGTATCTAGTTGATGGCGCCCACTAGCGGACACTTGCCAAGCGTTGGATATATCCGGTATCTCGCTTCCACGATAATATGCACCATGCACCGACAACCTACTATCAACTCGGCCAGATGTTTCGGGGGTTCACCATCGGGCCGGGAGACGTGTTCATCGATTTCGGATGTGGACTCGGGCGTACTATCTGCTTTGCCGCACAATATCCATTCGACAGGGTTTATGGTGTCGAGATCAGCTCCGGTTTGGCGGCACGCGCCCGCTCCAATGTCGAAAGCCTGAGATCGAAAACTGCTGGCTCCATCGAGATCGTCTGTGCCAGCGCGGAGGAATTCGATTGTCGGCTGGGCAACACGTACTACCTCTACAATCCATTTGGGGAAAAAACGATGGCCGTGGTGCTAGCCAATATGAGATCGGCGACGGCGCATTCAAGAAAGCCCATCAGGATCATCTATAATAACCCGGTCCACCGGACGTTGCTGGACGACTCCGGCTGGTTAAGCGAAAAAAGGTCCTCTTCCCCGCGCATTCGACTGACCGCCGGCCCTTCTGTACGAGAGCAACTAGTTGTGGCGGGTTCGTGTGATTTCTAGCCCGTCTTCCGTCGGAGCGTCATCTTCCGGTGCGCGCAGTTGGCATAGGTCATGTATCGCCTAATGTCGGTTCTTGCGGCCCATCGAAGAACTTCGTTCGCGCGGCAGCAAGGCTTTTGCGGCAGGCCCACGCGACCCGCTTCGCCAGGTAGATGTGGTTCGGGGCGATATTAAACGTCCAGATCGTTTCCCCTTGCGGCGCCCACTGGGCCTTGTACGCGTCCCCGCCGCCGAGACTGATCGTCGCGTAGCCAGCCTTGGTTGCCCACTGCGATGATTGGTCGAAGAGGCGGATGCCGACGCCGAGCTGCCGGTATTCTTCCAGGTATGACGTGCACGCGAGCACAAGACCATCACCATCGACGAACATGATGCGCCCGGAGACGGGCGTGCCTTCCTCTAGGAGGCAAAAAGAGTGAAGACGATGGCTCGCTTGAAGATACTCTGCCGTCACCAGGAAGTCCGGCGCGGAGACGGACGCCGAAACATCTTTCCACCTGTCTGCCCAGTGACGAATAGTCCAGGCAGCTGATCTTGGCGAATCGACTTCGAAAGTGAACCGCTCGGCCACACGTCGGCTTCTCCTGATCGAGCGGATCAACCCGGTTTGTTTCCAGTACGCCTCGAAGTCGGTCTTGCAGTCCAGCCGATAGGTTTGAACGGGAGTGACAGTGTGGGCGACTCTGTCCGGCGGTGGTCTATTTTGCCAGTAGACCCAGAGGTCGACGCGTAGCGCGGCCAGAGCCGGATAGAGGAATTCCGGCAACGCTGGCGCCAGGCAATAGGAAACGACCCCGCGGGTGGCAAGCTCCCAGTGACGCTCCCGCCGCCGCAACCCGACCACCGCCACTGGTCGACCCCGGTTGCAGACGAGCACACTTTTCTTCGCGACAGGCGAAGGGTTCGACATCAGCAGGCGAAAAAGCTCGTGTGGGCAGTTCTCCATCTCCGGGAGCTCACGCAGGGCCTCATCAAGCACAGGGTGCCAGGCGTCAAACCACCGGGTCTCTAGGTTCCCCCGCAAAGTCCACGTGTCGCGGATCGACCTCACAACGTTTCGAGCTGGCATCACTCCTCGCTCCCACAATCGCTGACCGCAACGACGTGATGTCAGCGGCGCTCACATTCGGACTCCATTTCCTCACGGGCCGAATTCAATACCCGCCAGTGGGCGGGCTCATGAAAAATACCAAAATCAGCTGCGTTAATAACGTCGTGCCGTACATGAAAGCTGGGGCCAATTTGACCGGCAACAAGTTGTTGAAGGCCCTTCTCGCGAACGGCTATCGTGACATAGTAGCGTTCCGACACGATCCTAAGTGGTGGTGTGAGCACTTCGATAGCCCCATCACCCGAAATCCGAGGCAGGTCCAAGTTGTCGTAGTAACTGCTGAAGTTGCAGCACAGGAGTTCGTCAGAGCGCTTGATCGAACACAGAAAGTGGGCTCTCTCCACCGGCTTGAAGGCACGGTAGGCAATCCGTATGCGCATCCGTTCCCCGAACTCGAACAAGGTCTTTTGGTTGCCATCCTCCGCGCAAAGCTCGATATCGGTGATTACGAGCGAGGGATCTTTGGATGGATGAAACCATCGTGCCGAACTGAGTTCGCTATCGGACTCATAGAGCCTCAATCCTTCATCCGTCGGCCCGTCATAGATGACGCGGCCCTGCTTTAAGTAAATAACCCGCGGGCACATCGTTTTGATGCTGAACATGTTATGGGAGACGAATAGGATCGTTGACCCTCTTTGCTCAAGCTGACGCGCAAATTCCATGCATTTGCGCTGGAATGTGTAATCTCCGACTGCGAGAACTTCATCGAGCAGCAGAATGTCCGGATCGAGATGGGCGGCCACCGCGAAAGCCAAGCGGACATACATTCCGCTCGAATAGTGCTTCACCGGGACGTCGATGAAATCTTCTATCTCGGAAAAGCTCACGATGGCATCGAACTTGCGGGCAACCTCCGCCCGGCTCATGCCAAGAATGGCCCCATAGAGGAAGGTGTTCTCGCGGCCTGTGAGCTCCCGATGAAAACCGGTCCCGACCTCCAGCAGCGCTCCCAAACGACCGACAACGCGGGCGTAGCCAACCGTCGGCGTGGTAATACGCGAGAGGATTTTAAGGAGGGTGCTCTTCCCGGCCCCGTTCAGCCCGATGATGCCAACGTTCTCGCCGCGCGAGACCTCGAAGGAGACATCCTGTAACGCCCAAAATGCGTCGCGTCCTGCGCGCTCGGATCGACCGCCGCGCAGGAGCGCGCCCAAACCTGCGGCAAGCATGTCGCGAAAGGAGTCGGGCCGCGCGGATGCCGCATCGCGACGATAGCATTTTCCAAGATGGTCTGCGTTGATGACGATATCGTGCTTCATATCACATCCGCGAATGAGCGCTCCATTCGCTTGAAGAAAATTAGCCCTCCGATCAGCAAGAGTCCGATCGCGGTGACCCCAATTCCGATCGCAACAATATCGGGATTGCTCTTGCCGACCACGGCCCACCGGATGCCTTCGATGACGCCAACCATCGGATTGAGGCTATAGATCCATCTCCACTCGATGGGAACAATGGTGATGGGATAGACAATTGGCGTGGCATACATCCAAATCTGCAGCATGAATGGCAATGTATGCTGCACGTCCCGGAAACGCACGTTCACCGGCGCGAGCCAGAGGCCCACGGCCAGCCCCAGCAGCGCCGCGACGGCCAGCAGCGGCAGTACGGCGAGCAGATGCCATGAGGGCGTCACGCCGAACCAAACCATCACGCCGAGGAGGACTACAAAAGCGACAAAAAAGTCCAACAGCGGAGCGATCACACCGGCAATCGGAATGATAAGTCGTGGAAAATAGACCTTCTGCACAAGCTCGGAATTCGTAACCAGGCCCGACGCAGCGCGGCGCACCGCCTCGGCGAAGTACGTCCAGGGCAGCACGGCGGCAAATGCAAAAACGGGATAGGGAAGTCCGTCGGACGGCATCTTTGCGAAGTTGCCAAAAATTACGGTGAAGATGACCACCGCGACGACCGGCCGAACGATCGCCCAAGCGACGCCGAGCGCCGCCTGCTTATACAGAACTTGAATGTCGCGGAGGGTCAAGACGATGAGCAGTTCCCGGTAGCGCCAAATGGCGTCTAGCTCCAGATCGAGCAACCCCTTACTCGGTCGAATCTCGATCGAAGCCGACGGGTCTGGTTGCGGCGCCGGTATGTCGGTCATTGCACGGAACAGGCCTTCTTCAACACCGTGGTCACTTGCTCCTGATCGGCCGCCGTCATTTGCGGATAAAGCGGCAGGATAATGCATTGGTCTTGCGCCGCTTCGGAATGGGGCAGCGCCATCCGTAATGGCCGATCTGAATACACGGCCTCGCGGTGACTACACATGATGCCGCGTCGCGTAGCAATGCCCGCGTCCAACATGATCTGCATCACGTTGCGCTGATCGCAATGCCTCGGTAACCGTACGCAATAACTCTGCCAGTTGCTACGTGCGAAGGCCGGCTCTGACGGAGCTTCAAGTCCCATATTGTTAGCAAGCAATTCCGCATAGCGGCCTGCTAGTGCACGGCGGCTGGCGACGATGTCCGGCAACCGCTTGAGCTGCTCTCTGCCGACCGCGGCCTGAATGTCGGTCATGCGGTAGTTATAGCCCAGGACCGGGTGCTGCTCGAAAATCACTTGCGGAGAACCGTGCCGGACAGTGTCGGGAACACTCATCCCATGCTGGCGCAGCAACCTGAATTTGGCATCCCATTCGGCGTTGGCCGTGGTGAGCATGCCTCCATCGCCGGTGCTCATGATCTTGCGCGGATGAAACGAGAAGCAGGCGACATCGCCGCGTGGCCGTCCGATTTTCTCGAACTCGCCATCCCATTCAATCTCGCTGCCTATCGCGCA
>Ga0066903_100006222_pt1 | contig 10543 bp, 8 predicted proteins | sample PanSoiMetaGPlot1_FD_67491 | JGI IMG/M metagenome (GOLD analysis project Ga0066903, IMG submission 67491) | Tropical forest soil microbial communities from Panama analyzed to predict greenhouse gas emissions - Panama Soil - Plot 1 (version 2) | ecosystem: Environmental > Terrestrial > Soil >...
GCCCTCAATTCCCCATTTTCGCGCTTCTTCCAATAAATCGGCGAAAGCCGGGCGCAAGCTCCTTGATCGCACTTTGTTTGAATGGTGAACGCTTGGCCTGGATTCCCTTCGGGCAGGCGGCTATAGCGTTGTTCCTTGGAGGATCATTTCCACCTCCTAGCCCGACGCGCTAGCAAGGTCCGCCCTTGCTACCGCGTCGGGCTAAGGCAGCGACAAGCTGGCAGCTTGTCCCTACGGCCGAGACCCGCGTGGCGATTCCAAGATTCCTATTCCTGGAGATGACGATCATGCGTGAGCGTTTTCCCAAATGGTTGGCGATGGTAATTGTCACCGGACTATTGATCGCTCGTCCGGCCTGGGGGCAGGATGTTCCCAAAGGCGTGGAAGTGATGGCGCGCGGGCCGATCCACGAGGCTTTCGCCACGCCGACCACGGAGCCGGCGCCGGGCATGCTTATTCTTAAGCAGCCGCCCGCGGCGCTCGAGGAAATGCCGCCCGAGCAGAAGCCGGACGGTGATGTTGTGTGGGTCTCCGGCTATTGGGGGTGGGACGATGACCGCAAAGACTTCCTCTGGGTGAGCGGCATCTGGCGAACCTTACCGCCAGGTAAACAGTGGGTGGCGGGCTATTGGCGCCAAGCCGGCGATCAATACCAGTGGGTGGGAGGATATTGGACAAACGTGGTTCAGGCGAGCACCGAACAAGAAGTGACGTACCTGCCTCAGCCCCCCGCGCCTCCGGTGACGGCGCCGGTTGGCGAGCCGCCTTCACCGGATACTTTCTACGTTCCCGGCTCGTGGGTTTGGACCGGCGACCGCTACGCCTGGCGCTCCGGCTATTGGGCGAAGGTTCAACCTGGTTACGTTTGGGTGCCCGGTCATTATCGGTGGACGCCGAGCGGCTACATTTACATCGCCGGCTACTGGGACTACGCTATCGCCCAGCGTGGCGTGCTGTTTGCTCCCGTGGTCGTGGATCCGGCCGTGGTCAGCGTCGGCTTTGTGTACACGCCGACTTTCGTCGTCCGGGACCACATTATCGTTGATTCGCTCTTTATTCGGCCGTCTGTCGGCTTCTATTATTTCGGCGATTACTATGGACCGGCCTACCGAGAGTGGGGATTCACTAGCGCGGTGGTTTACACCCGCAGCGGTTACGATCCGCTGTTCACGTACGCTCGCTGGGAATACCGCGATCAGCCGAGCTGGTTCTCCGTCCAATTGGACATATCTTTGGGCCGGAGCGCCGGCCGGATTCCCTGTCCGCCGCGTACGCTCGTACAGCAGAACACGGTAGTCAACAATGTCACCAACGTCACGAATGTGACGAACATCAATAATACCAACATCAACAACACCAACATCAACAACACCGCAGTGAACAACAACACGGTGTTGATGCCGGCGACGCAAATGGCCGCCGCCAAGAACGGCGCCGTCAAGGTGGTATCGGTTCCGCCGGCAGCGCGGGCAGAAGCCAAGGCTCAGGCGCAGGCGGTGCAACAAGTGGCGACGCAGCGGAAGCAGTTGGAAGTGGCCGCTCCGGCTGGCGCGCCGGCCAAGCCGCGCGTGAGCACGCTCAAAGTGCCCCAAGCACAGCCCGCCGGCAAGCCGGCATCGGCAACGGCCACGACCTCATCCCAGCCTGCCGGCCATGCCGCCACCTCGACCGCGCGGCCTGCGGCCTCGGCAGCCGCCGGAGCTGTAGGAAAATCTACCTCGCCGACAGTGAATTCAGCCACGTCTTCCTTGCCGTCAGCCGGTCATGGTAACCCATCGATTGCTCACCCGGCGACCTCTGCGTCAGGCGCCACGCCGAGCAAATCGACCTCTCCAGCAACCAATCCGACCGCGCCGACCGGAACCGCCGGTGCGTCCAATGTCTCTCACACTCCAACTACAGCGGGCTTGTCGAACACTTCTTCTTCGGCTTCTCCCGGGACTGCGGCGGGAAGCCACTCGGCAAGTCCAGCGGGTGTGCATCCGACGACTACCCCCAGCGGGACGCAAACACCGGGTCACACCGTGACTCCGACCCCCGTCGGCCGGCCACCATTGAACAGCCCGATGAATCAGCCGCCCCGGTCCGGACCGAATCCACTCACCAAGCCGCCGGTGCATCCATCTTCCGAGAAGAAAGATTCGAAACAAAAATCGGGTAATGACAGATAAGTCAATCGAAAGGTTGAAATTGCAAGGGCCGCGGTCATCGAGACCGCGGCCTTTTTTTCGGGAGCACGCAGCGCCAACAAGTGACGTTGCACTCGCAGGCGCTGCGTGCTGCTCACCGATAACAAAAGGAAGTCCACGCTCGGATTTGCCATTTTTCTGAAAATGGCTTAATGTTGAAATAGGAGCCCCACTAGCAAGGAATCGCCCTTGAGCAGCCTCATGTCCAATCCAACTTCGACCACGACCAAAGTTACACCATCAAGTCTCGGGGTCGATCGTCGCGTCTGGGTCCGCTCCACCTGCGATTTGGAAAGCACCTGTCACGAAAACAGGGGCAGCGACGAAGTTTCCTGGTCCGCCCGAGTGCGCGACATCTCGCGCGGCGGGGTCAACTTGCAGCTCAATCGAGCATTTGAGCCTGGAGCGATCTTGAGCATCGACCTGCCCCTCGGACCGGATGAAACTCCACGAACCTTGCAGGTCAAGGTCATCCATGTGCAACCTCAAGGTCCGGGTCGATGGTCGCTAGGCTGCGCGTTTGAGAAGACATTGGGCGAGGAAGACTTGATCTCCATTCAGGTCAAGCAGCCGGCCTTTACCGCGGATGAGAAACGGGCGTGGATTCGCTTCAGCTGCGAAGGAGAGCGGCCTGCTCATGCGACCTTGCTGATCAACCCGAGCAACAAAATTCAAGCCCGCGTTCTCAACATTTCGCCGGGTGGAGTCGGCTTGGCGACCCACCGGCATTGTGAACCCGGCACGCCTCTCAAGATTGAGCTCATCGACGCCTCGGGTCGAACCTCGCGGCCCATGCAGATTCGCGTGGTCCATTCCACTTCCAAAGGCAAAGAAGACTGGGTGATCGGCTGCGCCTTTGAAACTCCCCTGAGTGAAGAAGACGTGGCGGCCCTCCTCTAAAAAGAGCGAGGATCGAGATAGAAGATTGAGGATTGCTCTTGGGCCGATCCTCCTTCCATCCTCGATCTTCAATTTAGGCCGCCGGCTCTTCATCGCGCAGGTGTCGTCCGGTCAGGGTAACGAACACGTCCTCCAAGCTCGCATGGCGAGTGGTGAGGCGAGCTAGATCGCGGCCTTCTCGTTGCAAAAAATCCAACAACGCCGGAATAGTGACATGAGGAGCGGTAACGGCCAAGGTGTAACTATCGTCTTGGCGTCGCACCGATACTACTGCGGGTAGGGATTGCAAACAGGGTTCATTTAAGGTCTTTCGCCCTGATTCTTTTCCGTCTTCCTCGGATAAAGAGTCGTTCAAAGCAAACTCAATTAAATGATCGCCGCCGATCTTGGCCACCAATTCGGCCGGAGACCCGAGCGCTATGACTTGGCCGTGATCAACGACCGCGACGCGATCGCACAAGCGTTCTGCTTCATCCATGTAATGGGTGGTCAGCAGGATCGTGCGACCCTGAGCGCGGAAGCCACGAAGAATGTCCCATAACTGCCTCCGAGATTGCGGGTCCAGGCCCGTGGTCGGCTCGTCGAGGAACAGCAAATCCGGATCGCCCACCAAAGCACAGGCCACTGCCAAGCGTTGCCGTTGACCTCCTGACAGCTTGCCCACATAGGCTTGCGCCTTTTCAGACAGGCTCACCTGCCCCATGACAGTATCTGGCGATTGCCCCCGGCCGTAAAAACTTCGAAAGAGGGCCAAAGTCTCCCGCACCGTGAGCTTTTCTCCCAGCCGGGTTTCTTGAAGCGAGATGCCCAACCGCTGCCGCAAAGCAACATCGTCCTCGCCCCAGCGCCGGCCAAGGATCTTCACATCGCCCGAAGTCGGTTGCATGAGCCCTTCTAGAATCTCGATCGTGGTAGTCTTGCCGGCGCCGTTGGGGCCCAATAAGCCGAAACACTCCCCCTCTTGTACCTCCAAATTCAAACCATTCACGGCATCCACTGGCGCCGTGCGGCTTGAATAGCGTTTGCGAAGATCTCGACAATAAATGGCCAGGGCCATGCGAGAATTATAGCGGCCCGCTCCGCAGAGGAAATTCCAAGAACCAAGAACCAAATTCCAATTTTCAGACCCTTTGGTTCTTGGAATTTGGTTCTTGGAATTTGGCTGGTGAGGGCGTGGCGGCATCAAGCCTTAGGTTCAGGCTGCGACTCCGAGTGCCCGGGTGCACCGGCGGGCTTTTCTTCCTCGCGTTTGGCTTCGAAGAAAGCCATCAGCTCGCTGAAGGTACGCAAGGGCGTTTCACCTTGAAGAGCTTCTTGAGTCAGTTTGGGCCGATGCATTCGTTTCGGAGGCTTGCGAAGCGGGGGCGCAGGAGGGGGGGGCGGGGTCGGTGTTGGGAGAGCAACGCTGGCGGTTGCCACGGGAGTGGCTACAGGACTAGGCGGAGGCGGAGCAGCGGACGGCTGGCTCGGCGCGGGTCTCGGTCTTCTCGCTGGCCCATGCCGGCGTCCATGAGGCGGTCGCTGGCTTCGGGGCGGACCTGCTTGCTCGGGCTTCTTTTCCGGCGGCCTTCGGTGCGTGCCCGGCTTAATCATCGTTAACGAAACCCGCCGACGTTCTCGATCCACGCTCAGCACCCACACCGTCACCACGTCGCTCACCGACACTAACTCGTAAGGGCTCTTGATGTATCGATTGGCCATTTGACTGATGTGGACCAAGCCGCTGTCTTTGAGCCCTATGTCGACAAACGCACCAAAATCAACCACGTTCAGAACCGTGCCCTTGAGCTCCATTCCCGGCTGTAAATCCTCGAGCTTGAGAATTCCCTTTTTGAAAATGGGGGGAGGCAAATCCTCGCGAGGGTCGCGCCCAGGTCGAGATAGTGCCTCGATAATGTCATGCAAGGTAGGTGAACCGACCTCCAACCGATTGCAGACTTCCTCGGGAGATATGCTCTTAAGTTTCTCGCGCAGAGCTTCGGTTTTTTCTTTGTCGTAAAGGGCGTCGGGAGCAAAGCCGACCTCTGCCAAGAGTTTGTTGGCTGCCACGTAGCTTTCCGGATGAATCCACGTCTGATCTAAAGGGTTGTCCCCATTGAGGATTTTCAAGAATCCGGCCGCCTGGACATATCGGGTCGGTCCAATATTCGGCACTTGGAGCAATTGCTCGCGATTTTTGAATGGACCATTTTTCGTGCGATATTCCACCAGGTCGCGTGCCGCTAACTGATTCAGGCCGGAAACATGCCTCAAGAGAGGCACGCTGGCCGAATTGAGATCAACGCCCACCAAATTGACAGACGATTCAATGACAGTTTCAAGCGTCTCTTTCAAATGACGGGGATTGACATCGTGTTGATAAAGACCGACGCCGATGCTTTGCGGGTCGATTTTGACCAGTTCACTGAGCGGGTCTTGCAAACGCCGGCCGATAGAGATCGTTCCGCGGAGGGTGGCATCATAGGTGGGAAATTCCTCACGACCCACGGCGCTGGCCGAGTAGACGCTGGCGCCAGCTTCGTTCACGATTACATAAGCCAAATCGGGGGGCGCTTCAGGAAGGTCGGCGTCGGCGGAAGCGGGCGCCGAAGCGGCTCCGGTCGATTGTTGAGCTTCGAGGGCCGGTGTTTGAGCATCGGCAACCGAGGTTTGACTTTTTTGCTCGATCGTGGATCTTGCTTTCTCCGAAACTGCGATCACTTCAGCGACAAACTCCTCGGTTTCTCGACAGGCGGTGCCGTTCCCAATAGCGATGACCTGGATTTGAAACTTTCGAATCAGAGATTCGAGCTTGTTCTTGGCTTCTTGGCGTTTCAAACCGGCCGAGGGTTTTTCTCTTTTTTCGGCCGACGGTTGCTCAATAGCTTGTGGTGGATGAGCAGCGGCTACGGACACTTCCACGGATGCCGGGGGCGCCGGAGGATTTTCGACGGAAATTGTTAGAGTCGCAACGGAAATATCGGCAGATGCGGATTGGGGTTCGTTGATCGAAGATGTCTCGGACGGCCCGGACAAATCTCGATTCTCGGCTTCGGAACCCCTACTTTTTCCTTCGTCCCCGGCGATCTGTTCGGCTGGCCCCGGCGGTGAACTTCCCTCGGGCACCGGGGATAACTCAGCCGAGACACTTGCGACCGCTCCTTGCTCGCGGCTTCCGGACGAGGCTGCCGGGGATTGGTTTACGGATTCCGATTTGGAAGATGAATCGGTGGTGTGAGTGACTGGAGATCCCGGGCCTCCCGCAGATGTTTCACTCTCCTTCTTCTTCTTCTTAGGTGGCTTGGCCGGCGGTGGGTGGGGAAAAATGACCGCGTCGTGCAGTAAATTGCCATGTTCGTCCAGAGCCGCCAGCTTGCAACCAGTCCGAAAACCGGGATCAATCGCCAACACGCGCTTGCCACGCAAGGGGGGCTGCATCAATAAGCTATGCAAATTCCGCGCGAACACTTTAACTGCGTGAGCCTCCGCCTCTTCGGTCAACTCTCGACGGATCTCCCTTTCGAGGCTGGGAAGGATCAAGCGATTCACAGCGTCTTCGGCTATGGTCTTGAGAAAGTCTGCGTGTGGATGATCGGCAAAAGGCAACTTGGTCCGCGCAGCTTTGAGACCAGCCTCAGCGTCCCACTCGAGTTTGACTTGGATCGGCCCTTCTTTTTCACCTCGGTTGAGAGCCAGAATGCGATGAGGCGGGATACGGCGGGCTGACTCGGTGAATTGGAAATAATCCTTGTAATCGAGTCCTTGACCATCAGGCAGATTCTCGCGCTTGCGAGCGGTGACGTTGCCTGTTTCCCAAAGGATACAGCGCACGGCATGGCGGACTTCAGCGGTGTCGGCAATTTGCTCGGCCAAAATGTGTTGCACTCCCAACAACACATCGGCAGTTGAGGCTAGTTCCTTCTCCGGATTAACCAAAGTCGGCAAGAATTCGCTCAAGTTGGCGACCGCCGGATCGCGGTTCCAGATGGCCTGAGCCAAGGGTTCCAGGCCTCGTTCGCGCGCAATAGTGGCTTGCGTCCGCTTTTTGGGCTTATAGGGAAGATAAAGATCCTCAAGGCGCTTCGAAGTCTCGGCCGACAAAATCGCCTGATGAAGCTCGTCGGTCAGTTTGCCTTGATTTTCGATGCTTTTGAGAATGGTTTGCTTGCGCTCGAGCAACTGCCGTTGCTTGAGCACGCGCATTTGAACTTGGCGGATGATTTCTTCGTCCAGCCCGCCGGTTTTTTCCTTGCGATAGCGAGTGATGAACGGAACCGTATTGCCCGCATCAAGCAGTTGGACCACACTTTCGACTTGGACTTTACGGATCTGGAGGTCCTGAGCGATCCGTGCGAAATCAACGGTGCTGACATCGTGCATAGAAAGGCCTGTTGCCGCCGCCACAACCAGCTTCCGAAATCCAAATGTAAATCCGAGATTCGCTTGGAAATCTTGGATCAGGGGTTTCGGGTTTCTTTATTCAAATGGCCTACTCTAGAGGCAACGTGAGTGAGTGTCAAGTCTTAAGAAAGTTTAGGAATGGAACGCGTGAGTAAGCCGGGTGAGCAGGGTATGTGCAATCATTCGCCACTGACTTGGTCATCGCTTCGCTGTTCTCAGAAATTCTTGAACGGCGGCGCCGGCTCCCGGGGGCGCCGCGAAGATTGCCGTTCCGATGACGAGAATATTCGCGCCGGCCTCGATGGCGACAGGCGCCGTCTGCTCGTCAATGCCTCCGTCGACTTCTAGCTCGCAGTGCGGATTGATCTGATCAATCAAACCCCGTAACCGCCGAATGCGCGTCGGACTTTCTGGGAGGAAGGCTTGCCCGCCGAAGCCCGGATGCACTGTCATACATAAAGCCGTATCAATCTCTTTCAAATATGGCTCGAGGGCTTCGACTTCGCTTTCCGGGTTTACGACCAAGCCAACTTTCTTGCCTCGGCTGCGAATCTGCTGGAGCAACGGGCGGGGATCGGGCAAGACTTCGTGATGGACCAGCAGCGAGTCGGCGCCGGCCCGAAGAAAGGAATCCACAAATCCTGCCGGATCGGTCACCATCAAATGCACTTCCAATGGCAGCTGTGTCACAGGCCGCAGTGCTTTGACGACGGCCGGCCCCATACTGAGGTTCGGCACAAAGTGGCCATCCATCACATCGACATGGATTCGCTGCGCCCCCCCTCGTTCGGTCTCGAGGACCTGCTCGCCTAGTCGGGCAAAATCCGCCGCCAAAATCGATGGAGCTATGTGCACCATGATACAAGGTCCGTAGTTGGGCGCCCGTAGGCCATTGTAGTGAATGAGAAGTAGTCTGAGTGGATTGAACACCGAGGATAGAGACGATCGAAAATGGAAAGATGGAGAATCGACAAAGAGTCTGCTGCCTTCCGATCATCATTTTTCAATCCTCAGTCCTCGAATTTTCCATTCTCCCCTTGCCGGGAAGAAGAATCGGAATAATCCTTGCAATCGGACTCCCCTTTCCATATAGAAGAGGGGTCAAGTTGTTCTCCCCTTGGGCGTCGCGGGCTGTTGGATAAGCCCCTGTGGGTCGTTGGGCCCTCGGAAGGTTGGCCTCGCGGGAGGGGAGAATGGAGTTCCCGGGAAGGGAACAAAACAACAGGAGGGAATGACAATGGTACGAAGTCGGTTCTCGATCGCCGGGTTACTCGCGGTGGGCATTCTGATGGTCGCCGCCGATGTAAGCCAGGCACAGTTGCTGCAACGGCTGCGTGACCGGTTGGGGCGGGGAAGTAGCGACGAGGGCACTACCTCGCGCCGATTCACGCTCCGGCGATCCTACTATCGGGGCGAGCAGACCACCATGGCGAGTGCTTCGCCGACTCAGGTCGCCCTCGATATCCGAGTCCCCAGCAGCGCGGAAGTGTCCGTGAATGGGGACAAAATCAGTGCGACCGGCACCATGAGAACGTTCACCTCGGATAATCTCACGGCCGGCCAGACCTACGAGTACAAGGTCAAAGCCAAGTGGACCGAAAACGGCAAGGAAGTCGTTCGAGAACGAACCGTGAAGGCGGTTCCCGGCCAACGGACCACGGTCGATCTAACGCGGTCCACCCAGCCCAGCCCGGGGCAGGCGCCCCAGGGTGAGCCGATCAAGGCTCCCAAGGCATCTGAATAGTCAACTTGGTGGCAGCAATAGAACTTGCCACGTGCTCGCTCAAGCCAAGCCCGGCGCTTTTCATTCGATCTCTTGTGGATTGGATGAATAAGCGCCGGGCTTGGCGTTTTTCTATGCCCTTTACTCTGCTGCAAGATTTGAAAAGCGCTTAAGAACGGCTAAAATAAGATTGAAGTTCCCACCGAATGGGTTGCAGCAAACCAAGTTGCGGCCTTCTTACGACTCTTTCAAGTACTCGGCCTTGACTTGTTGGTCAAAGGTGCCGAATGAATCGCAGAGCTGACATGAAATGGGCCGGCGGATTCGCTTGCCTTCTATTGTTCCAGTCGGCAAACGCGCAATCGCCGCAGACCAAGGGAGCCGATTTCTTCGAAAAAGAAGTTCGGCCGCTGCTAATCGCCCGCTGTCATAAGTGTCACGGAGATCTGGCCAAGCCCAAAGGAAAGCTCCGGCTGAATTCGCGAAGCAGTATTCTTCAGGGCGGAGAAAGCGGGCCGGCGGCCGTGGTTGGCAAGCCGGCCGAGAGCCTGCTCATTCAGGCGATTCACTATACCGACGCCTTGAAGATGCCCCCGACGGGAAAACTGCCGAATCGTGAAATCGACACGCTCACTCGCTGGGTGCAGTTGGGATTGCCATGGCCGGAAAGCACGACAAGGGCAAGCGGGGCCAAGGTGGCGAGCGGGGCCAGTAATGGTCCCAGTGCTTCGGGTGGCGCGGAATATCAAATTACCGACGAGCAAAAGAGGTTCTGGTCCTTTCAGCCGGTAAGGGACACGCCTGCACCCGAGGTTCGCGACGTCGCTTGGACGACAACTGCCATCGACCGATTCATTTTGAGGAAGCTGGAGGAGAAAGGATTGCGCCCCGCTCCACCCGCGGATAAGCGGACCCTGATCCGGAGGGCGACGTTCGACTTGATCGGCTTGCCTCCCACACCGGAAGAAATTGATGCTTTTGTCAACGACACTTCCGGTGACGCATTCGCGAAAGTCATCGATCGACTGCTGGCCTCGCCTCATTATGGAGAGCGCTGGGGCCGGCATTGGCTTGACATCGTTCGTTACGCCGATTCCTTCGATGCACGGATTCTCAATGGCCCCGGCAGCATCATGGACGCCACCGAGGCATGGCGCTATCGGGACTGGGTGGTCAATGCGTTCAATCGCGATCTGCCCTACGACCAATTCATCGTGGACCAAATCGCGGGTGACATTTTGGCGAGCCGGGAACAAGACTCGGTTCGGTTTGAAAAAATCATCGCTACCGGAATGCTGGCCATCGGCAACTGGGGCGGAGGCGACGCGGACAAAGAAAAACTCCTGACCGA
>Ga0066903_100006223_pt1 | contig 10543 bp, 7 predicted proteins | sample PanSoiMetaGPlot1_FD_67491 | JGI IMG/M metagenome (GOLD analysis project Ga0066903, IMG submission 67491) | Tropical forest soil microbial communities from Panama analyzed to predict greenhouse gas emissions - Panama Soil - Plot 1 (version 2) | ecosystem: Environmental > Terrestrial > Soil >...
GAGGAGATCTTGTGGATGTGCGAGGCGGCGCACGTGCCGGTCATCTGGGCCACCGAGGTGCTCGAGAAGCTCGCCAAGACCGGGACGCCGTCACGTGCAGAGATCACGGACGCCGCGATGGGCGAGCGGGCCGAGTGCGTGATGCTCAACAAGGGAGCGCACCTCCCCCAAGCCGTGCGCGTCCTCGACGACATCCTACGCCGGATGCAAGCGCATCAGAACAAGAAGCGGGCCATGCTCCGACCGTTGCGCGTGTCCGCGATGCGTCGGGAGTGAACGCGTCCGCCTGGTCGCGCTAGGCGGTCGACGTCTCCATCGTGCCCACCGCCGGTTCGACCGGTGGCAGCGCGACGTGTGCCTGCCGGCGCTCGTCGGCGCAGGCGAGGGCGGCGCCCCCGATGCGGAGGATGCGCATGTCGCCGAAGGGAGTGCCGAGCCCGCTGTTCACGATCAGCGCGACAGCGAGGTCGCGCCGCGGGTCGGCGAAGGCCCCCGAGCCGCCGAATCCGAAGTGACCGAAGGCCCGTCGCGGGATTCCCCGCGTCGTGAGGACGCCGTGGTAGCCGAGCCGCCAGCGCATGTCGAAGGGGATGACGAGACGCCCCGGGGCCGGCGATTGCACCTCGCTGGCGCGAGCGAGGGTCTCTGGAGAGAGCAGTCGGACCCCGTCGATCGTCCCGCCGCCCGAGAGTGCCGCGTACATCTTGGCCAGCGATCGCGCGGTGAAGAGCCCGTTGGCGGCGGGAATGGCGACGCTCAGCGTCTCCGCCGCGCCGAAATCGAAGTGGCTGATCCCGCGCGGCATGAGCGCATCGGCGATGCTCGTGAGGTCGAGCCGTATTCCGAACAGGTCGACCACGCTCTGGACGATCCAGGCAGGCCATGCGAGCAGCTCCGGCGCCTCGTGTCCATTCCAGCGCAGTCGGCCGAGACCGCCCCACGGGAAGAGTCCCGCGTCGGGCCAGATCAGCTTGGCGGCGCGGTAGAGCTGGTCCGCCGGGGCGCCGATGTACATGCCGTCGAGCCCGAGCGGCTCGGCGATCAGTTCGCGCACCAGCTGCGAGAAGCGCCGTCCGGTCACGCGCTGGACGATCTCGCCCACGAGGTAGCCGTACGTGAGCCCGTGGTAGCCGGTCCGGGTGCCGGGCTCGTAGGCCGGGGCCGTGCGCTCGATGGCGCGGATCATGTACTCCCAGTCGAGCATGCGCTCGGCGCGATCGACCATGCGTCGGATGTGGTGCAGGCCCGACTGGTGCGCCAGCACGTGGCGCACGGTGATCCGGTCTTTGCCCGCCTGGGCGAACTCGGGCCAGTAGTCTGCGACGAAGCGGTCGTAGTCGATGAGCCCGCGGTCCGCGAGCACGTGCAGGACAGTCGAGGCCACCCCCTTCGTCGTGGAGAAGCTCGGCGACATCGTGTCATGGAGCCAGGGGCTGCCGAACTGGTCGCGGTACCCGCCCCACACGTCGACCACGCACATGCCGCGTTGATACACGCACACCGCCGCGCCCCCGGGGTACCGACCGATGATGCTGCGCAGGGTCTGGGCGACCGGGATGAAGTCGGGATGGACGAACCCGTCGATGGGCGGGCGGCCGCTCACGACGCGGCCGCCTCGCCTTCCACCGTGCCGAGCGACGCCATGGTCGCGAGTTCGGTTTCGACCGCGCTGACGAGGTCGTGGAGGTCGGGCACCGCGTCCCAGTCGGCGTTGAACCCCCAGTAGAGGCGGCCGTCGTAGCTGAAGAGCGCGACGCCGAGCGCCTGGTTCGCGAACAGCGGCACGAGTGGGTAACAGGACGTCATCCGGCAGCCGGAGACGTACACTGGGAACGCCGGCCCCGGGACGTTGGTCACCACCAGGTTGTAGGGGCGTGAGAGCGTGGTCAGCTGCGCGAACGCGGAGAGGACCGACGTGAACGTCCAGTCGCTCAGCCCCTCGATGGCCAGCATGCCTCGCGCCTGTTGGGAGGATTTCGCGCGCCGCGTCTCCGCGATCGTTCGCTCCAGCCGCCGTCCCGGATCGCGCTCCTCGAGGGGCAGCCTGACGACCATCATCGCCACCTTGTTGCCGAGGTCCAGGCGGGTGCTCGCGTCACGCGCGTTCACCGGCACCATGACCCGGAAGTCCATGTGGGCCGTCTCGATGCCGCGGCGGTAGAAGAAGCGCCTGAGCGCCCCGGCGAGCACCGCGAGCACGACGTCGTTCACCGTGCCGCCATATCGCGTGCGCGTCGCCTTCAGGCTCTCCAGGTCGACGACGGTCCAGTCGAAGCGGCGATGCGGTCCGATCTCGACGTTGAGCGGGGTGGGCGACGCGGGCGAGAACCCCGCACCCACCGCGCGACCGACCCCCGTCACGGTGTCGCGCGCTGCCGACAGCCCCGCGCGGGGCGCGGTCAGCGCCCGCGCCGCCACCCCGGCGGCCACGAACGGCGCCGTCAGCCGACGGCCGAGCTCGGCCAGGAAGAGCTCGCCCGGGGTGGGAACCGGCCGCGGGATCCAGCGAGGCGGCGGCTCGAGCAGCGAGGGATCGGGCTCGGGCGTGGGCCGCATCACCGAGCCCGTGAGCTCCACGCTGCCGACTCCGTCGATCATGCAGTGGTGTGCCTTGGTCACGATCGCGAAGCGGCCCTCCTCGAGGCCCTCCACCACCCACATCTCCCATAGCGGCTTCCCGCGATCCAGCTCCTGGGACATCAGACGCCCGGCGAGCCGCTTCAGCTGCCGGGCGTCTCCCGGGCGCGGGAGATGGGTGTGGCGCACGTGGTAGGCGAGGTTGAAGCGCCGGTCGTCGACCCACACCGGCTGCCCGAACCCAGGCGTGGCTTCGAGGCGCTGGCGGTACCTGGGGAACCGGTGGAGTCCGGCCTCCATCAGCTGCCGCACGACCTCGATGTTCACCCCGCCATCGGGGGTCGCCAGCGGGCCGGGCTCGAAGACGGCCACGGCGCCGATGTGCATGTGGCTGTTGCCGTCCTCGATCTCGAGGAAGCTGTCGTCGAGCGCGGAAAGGCGCTCGAAGTACGAGTAGGCCATGGCTCCTCCCGCGTCTTCTGGAGCAAGAAATGCGCCCTGCGCGAGCGCCCTGCGTGCGAGCGTGAAGGCACGCGAATTCTCAGCGCCGCGAATGGCGGCGTCGATCCGGCCACCGCGAGCCGCGACGAGTTCTCATCCATGAGAAGCGCTGCTTCGAATCCGTGCGTTGCCGCCGCACCACCAACTGGCACGCCCTCTGCACCCCCTCGAGCGACCCTCCGCGTGCGCGCGTCGGGTCGTGGACGCGGAAAGGCGACGTGGCGTGACGCAATCGGGTTCACACCAGCACACGCTCGACGGGAACGAGGCGGTTGCCTCGGTGGCGCACCGTCTGAGCGAGGTCATCGCGATCTACCCGATCACTCCCAGCTCGCCCATGGGCGAGCTGGCGGACGAGTGGTCGGCGGCGGGACGCACGAACGTCTGGGGCGGTGTTCCCACGGTCGTGGAGATGCAGTCGGAGGGAGGTGCCGCCGGCGCGGTGCACGGCGCGCTCCAGGCCGGCGCCCTCACCACCACGTTCACGTCGTCCCAGGGCCTGCTCCTGATGATCCCGAACCTCTACAAGATCGCCGGCGAGCTGACGGCATGCTGCCTGCACGTCGCGGCCCGCACGCTGGCGACGCATGCGCTCTCGATCTTCGGGGACCACTCCGACGTGATGGCCTGCAGACAGACTGGTGTCGCGCTCCTGGCCTCGGGTTCGGTGCAGGAGGCGCACGACCTGGCCGCGATCGCGCATGCCGCCACGCTCGAGACCCGCATCCCGTTCCTGCATTTCTTCGATGGCTTCCGCACCTCGCACGAGGTCTCGAAGATCGCCATCCTCGGCGACGACGACCTGCGCGGACTGCTCGACGCCGAGGCCATCGCGGCCCACCGGGCTCGCGCATTGACTCCGGACCATCCCGTGCTGCGGGGCACGGCGCAGAACCCCGACACCTTCTTCCAGGCGCGCGAGGCGGCCAATCCGTTCTATGCCGCCTGTCCGGGCGCGACGCAGGCGGTGATGGATCGGTTCGCCGTCCGCACGGGGCGCCGCTACCGCCTGTTCGACTACGTCGGCCATCCGGAGGCCGAACGCGTCCTCGTCCTCATGGGCTCCGGCGCAGAGACGGCGCACGCCACGGTCGACTGGCTCGTCGCCCGTGGCGAGCGCGTCGGGGTGCTGAAGGTCAGGCTGTTCCGTCCCTTCTCCGTCGAGGACTTCGTGGCCGCGCTGCCGCCGCCGGCGCGCGCCGTGGCGGTGCTGGACCGCACCAAGGAGCCGGGCGCCCCCGGCGATCCCCTCTATCTCGACGTGCTGACGTCGTTGGCGGAGACCGGACGCCTTCCGGCGGTCGTGGCGGCGGGACGCTATGGCCTCGCGTCGAAGGAATTCACGCCCGCCATGGTACTGGCCGTGCTCCGCGAGCTCGCTGCGCCCGCGCCGCGCCGGCGCTTCACGGTGGGCATCGTCGACGACGTCACCGGCACGTCGCTGCCGGTGACCGAGGAGCTCGACATCGAGCCCGCCGGCCAGGTCCACGCCGTCTTCTACGGTCTCGGGTCGGACGGCACCGTCGGCGCGAACAAGAACTCGATCAAGATCCTGAGCGAGGACCCCGACCGCTTCGGCCAGGGCTACTTCGTGTATGACTCGAAGAAGGCGGGGGCGGTCACCGTGTCGCACCTGCGCTTCGGACCACACCCGATCCGGGCGCCCTATCTCGTACGGCGCGCCGATTTCGTCGGCTGCCACCAGTTCGGGTTCCTCGAGCGCCGGGACGTGCTCGACGTCGCCGTGCCCGGAGCGACCGTCCTCCTGAACGCGCCCTACGGACCGGACACGGTCTGGGAGCACCTGCCGCGCGAGGTCCAGGACACGATGCTGGAGAAGCAGGTCCGGCTCTTCGTCATCGACGCCTACGGGCTCGCGCGTGAGCTCGGTCTGGGCGGTCGGATCAACGCGATCATGCAGAGCGCGTTCTTCGCACTCTCCGGCGTTCTGCCGCGCGACAAGGCGATCGCGCGCATCAAGGAGGCCATCGCCCACACCTACGCCCGCAAGGGTGCCGCCGTCGTCGAGCGCAACTGTGCCGCGGTTGACGCCACGCTGGCTGCGCTGCACGAGGTGCCGTTGCCCGAGCGCGCGACCGCGGCGCGCGGCCGGCCACCGGTGGTGGCGCCCGAGGCGCCCGAGTTCGTCCAGCGAGTCACGGCCGCGCTGCTCGCTGGTCACGGTGACCTCCTGCCCGTGAGCGCGTTCCCCGTCGACGGCACCTGGCCGCTCGGCACCGCGCGCTGGGAGAAGCGGGCGCTCGCGCGCGAGATCCCCGTCTGGGACGCGACCCTCTGCATCCAGTGCAACAAGTGTGCGCTCATGTGCCCGCACGCCGCCATCCGTGCGAAGGTGTACGCGCCGGCGGCGCGGGAAGATGAGCCGGCGACGTTCAAGGCGGCGTCATATCGGGCGGGAGACTTCCGCGGACTCGACTACACCATCCAGGTGGCGCCGGACGATTGCACGGGGTGCGGCCTGTGCGTGGAGGTCTGCCCCGCGAAGGACCGGGCGAATCCGCGGCACAAGGCGATCGACATGCACGCGCTCCTGCCGCTGGCGGAAACCGAGCGCGAGAACTACTCGTTCTTCCTGGCGCTGCCCGAACCCGATCGCACCATGGCGCCGCGCGACGTGAAGGGCAGCCAGCTCCTCGAGCCCCTCTTCGAGTACTCGGGCGCGTGCGCGGGCTGCGGCGAGACGTCTTACGTGAAGCTCCTCACCCAGCTCTTCGGCGACCGCGCGCTGATCGCCAACGCCACCGGGTGCTCGTCGATCTACGGCGGCAACCTGCCGACGACGCCGTACACGACCAATCGTGATGGCCGGGGGCCCGCCTGGTCCAACTCGCTGTTCGAAGACAACGCGGAGTTCGGGGTGGGCTTCCGGCTCGCGGTGGACCAGCACGCGGCGCGCGCGCGGATGCTCGTCCGCGAGCTCGCCGGCGTGCTCGGCGACACGCTCGCGGGCGAGCTACTGGACGCGCGGCAGGACGACGAGGCCGCGATCGCGGCACAGCGCGCGCGTGTGGTCGCGCTCCGGGCGCGTCTGGACGGGGTCGAGGGCGCGCCGGCGCGCGAGCTCCTCCGGCTCGCCGACTACCTCGTTCGCAAGAGCGTGTGGATCGTGGGCGGCGACGGCTGGGCGTATGACATCGGCTACGGCGGGCTCGATCACGTCCTGGCGCTCGGCCGCGACGTGAACATCCTCGTCCTCGACACCGAGGTCTATTCCAACACGGGCGGCCAGCAGTCGAAGGCGACGCCGCTCGGGGCCGCCGCGAAGTTCGCCGCCGCGGGCAAGCGGGCGCCGAAGAAGGATCTGGGCCTCATGGCGATGTCGGCCGGCCATGCGTACGTCGCGCGCGTCGCGCTGGGTGCGCGCGACGCGCAGGCGCTGCGTGCCTTCCAGGAAGCCGAGTCGTATCCCGGTCCCTCGCTGATCATCGCGTTCAGCCCGTGCATCGCGCACGGATATGACCTGCGGTTCGGTGCCGAGCAGCAGCGCCGCGCCGTCGAGTCGGGCTACTGGCCGGTGTACCGCTACGACCCGCGCCGGCTCGACCGCGGCGAGACCCCGCTCGTGCTCGACACCACCGGACCGCCGAAGCTCGCGCTCGCGGAGTACGTCGGCCAGGAGGCGCGGTTCCGGATGGTCGAGCAGCAGGACCCGCCCGCGTTCCGGGAACTGATGGCGACGGCGCAGCGCGAGCTGTCCAACCGCATCGCACTCTACGAGGCGCTCGCGCACCTGGCGGTGCCCCGGCCCAGCACATGAACCTCTCGACCATCTACCTCGGCTTCTCCCTTCCGCATCCGCTCATGCCGGGCGCGTCTCCGCTGGTCGACGACCTCGACATGGTGCGCAGGCTGGAGGACGCCGGCGCCGCCGCCATCGTCATGCATTCGCTCTTCGAGGAGCAGATCACCGCCGAGGAGCGCGCGGCAATCGGGGTGGACGCGCACGGCGAGTCGTTCGCCGAGGCAACCAGCTATCTGCCCGGGGCGCCTCCGTTCGCGCTCGGACCAGACCGCTACCTCGAGCAGCTCCGTCGCATCCGCGAGGCCGTGGCGGTGCCGGTGATCGCGTCGCTCAACGGCGTGACGGCGAGCGGCTGGCTGGAGTACGCCCGCCTGCTCGAGCAGGCGGGTGCGCACGCGCTCGAGCTCAACGTGTATCACGTGGCGACGGATCCGGCCGAGCCGGCGGCCGCGGTCGAGTCGCGCGTGCTCGACGTGCTGGGTGTCGTGCGTGCCGCGGTCCGCGTCCCGCTCGCCGTCAAGCTCTCGCCCTTCTACTCGGCGTTCGCGCACCTCGCACAGCGACTCGACCAGCTCGGCGCCGACGGCCTCGTCCTCTTCAACCGCTTCTACCAGCCCGACATCGACCCGGACGCGCTCGAGGTCGTCCCGGCGCTCCATCTCTCGGACTCCACGGAGCTGCTGCTGCGACTGCGCTGGCTCGCGATCCTGCACGGGCGCGTGCGGCCAGCCCTCGCCGCGAGCGGAGGCGTCCACACGGGGCTCGATGCGCTGAAGGCCGTGATGGCCGGCGCGCACGCCGTGCAGCTCGTGTCCGCGCTGCTGCGTCACGGGCCGGAGCACCTGGCCCTCATGCGGGCCGACCTCGCGCGCTGGCTCGAGGAGCACGAGTACGATTCGCTCGCGCAGGCGCAGGGAAGCATGAGCCTGCTGCGCTGCCCGGACCCGGCGGCGTTCGAGCGCGCGAACTACCTGCACGTGCTGCAGAGCTGGCGGCGGCAGGACGCGCAGTGAGCGCCGGCCCCGCGGGCGGGGTATGCTGTCGGCGGTGCGGATCCTCGGAGTGTGCGGGAGCCTGCAGGCGGAGTCGGCGAACCTCGCGTTGCTGCACACCGCCGCCGCGTCGGCGCCGGACGGGGTCGACGTCGTACTCTACGACGGCCTGCGGCAGCTGCCGCACTTCGATCCCGACACCGATGCCAGCGGCGAGCCGCCCTCCGTTCGTGACTGGCGCCAGGCGCTCGCCGACAGCGACGCGGTCCTGATCGCGTCGCCCGAGTACGGCCACAGCTTGCCGGGAGCGCTCAAGAACGCGATCGACTGGGTGATCGGCTCGGGCGAGCTCGAGCGCAAGGTGGTGGCGATCACGGCGGCGGTTCCCGGCCCCGAGCGCGGTCGGCTCGGCCTGCAGGCGCTTCGCCAGACGCTCGGCGCGGTGCGCGCGACGATCGTCGGCGGCGAACCGATTCCCCGGGGTCCAGACTTCGAGCGACGGGTCGCCGAGCTCGTGCGCGAGCTGGCGGAAGCCGCCCGACGCGACGGATGACGGACGCTACTCGAGCGAGGCGTCGGTGAACGGCGGCATCGTCGAGGGCTGATAGGTCCACGGAACTCCGCCGCCCTCGGCGAGGAGCGTGCGCACGAAGGCGTCCTGGCGCCGGCGCGCCTCGGGGACTGGCAGCCAGCTGTCGAGAATCGCGAAGGCCACCGGTCCCCAGCGCCGGGTCTGCACCATGCCCACCAGCGTCGACGCGCCGACCGATCCGAAGGTTCCCGTCTTGCCGACGATCATGCCGCGCTGCTCGGTCATGCGCTTCTCCAGCGTCCCGTGGTCCATCCCCGAGACCGGCAGGGCGTCGACGAGCGAGAGGTGATCGCGCGCGAGCTGCGCATCGAGCGCGCGCAGGAGTACCACTGCGGCGCGCGGGCTCAGGCGATTCGTGTCGCCGCCGCCGGCGGCGTTGTCGATCACCACCTCGTCGCGCATCGCGGGTGGGAGGTGGCCGCGTGCCAGCTGCTCGACCACGGGCGGTCCGCCGATGCGGTCGGATGCGAGGTGGAAGACGTTGTTGGAGTAGTCGTTCAGCCACTTGAGGACGCGCACCAGGGGCGGTGACCGCAGGACGGCCAGGGTTCGCGCGCCGGTGCCGTCGGACGGAGCGCCGGCGTCGAAGGAAAGCCCGAGGTCGTGGAGGCGGAGCCGCGGAACCGGCAGGATTGCGTTCAGCGCGGCCCAGGCCGGCTCGCCGTCGCGCCCGGCGAGCGCGAGGCGCAACCGCCTGCCGTCGGGATCGGGCTTCCAGTTGAAGAGCAGCGGTCCGTGCACCGCGAGTCCGCCCGAGACGCCACGGACGCCGAGCGCGTGGAGCTTTCGCAGCAGCAGGAAGGCGTTCTCGTACACCAGCGTCGGATCGCCGCCAGCCTCGACCACCAAGGCGCCCTGGATACGCCCGTCGCGAACGTCGCCACCGGCCAGGACGCGGGTCTCGAAGCGATACCGGGCTCCGAGTCGCTCGAGGAGAGCAAGCGAGGTGGCGATCTTCGTGACGGACGCCGGATGGACCGCGACGTCTGCCGCCTGGCTGGCGAGCACCGTCCCATCGCCCGCCTCGGCGAACACTCCCTGGCCCTCGCCCACCAGGGTACGCGCGGCCGTCTGCAGCGGCGGCTCCGACGCCGTCTCGCCCGCGCCGGCGGCCCCGCCCAGCGCGACGAGGCCGACCAGCGCCACCGCCAGCCTGACCATCCGGCGGCAGGGTAGCGGCGGGGGGCCGCGGCCCGCAACCGGTCGGGCGCGAGCACGGCGCGACGATTTCCGCTATGCTCGCACCGACATCGTCGCGATGGGCCTACAACACCGCGTGTTGATGATGCTGCTGATGGGTGGCAGCGGGTTGGCCGTAGCCGCGGCGGCGGGGGCGTCCCTGCCATCTGCCCAGGCGTCTGCTCCGGGGCCTGATGGCGTGACGGTCGCGATCGCCACCCTCCTCAACGGTCCGGAGGTGCTTGTCGTGGACGGCCAGCGGCTGGACGCGCGCGCGCTGCGCCAGCTCTACGAGCCCCGCGGCTACCGGCCGGTCTGGGCGGGCGGCGAGGACGCGTCGGAGCGCGCGTCGGAGATAGCAGACGCGCTCGCGCACGCGTCGGCGCACGGTCTCGAACCCGCAACCTACCATCAGCAGGCCATCGCGCGGCGGGCATCGGACCCCAAACCGGCGGGGCGCGCGTCGCTCGACGTGCTCGCGAGCGACGGCCTCATCCGTCTCATCGAGCACCTGCGGACCGGGGCCGTGCGACCCGAGAGCCTCGGCGGGGACATCGCCGTCGAGTCCCGTCCCGTGGACGCCCAGGCGCTGGTCCTCGAGGCCGCCGCAGCGACCGATCTGTCGGCCTTCCTCGACGGACTCGCGCCGCAGACCGAGACCTATCGTGGCCTGATGGAGGCGCTGGCGCGGTATCGGGAGATCGCGCGGACCGGTGCCTGGCCCGTCGTCCCGGTGAAGGGGCCGACGGTGCGGCCCGGCGAGAGTGATCCATCGATCCCGATCGTTCGCGCACGCCTGGCGAAGACCGGCGAATACCCCGACGTGGATCCGGAAGCGCCCACGCTCTACGACGATGCTCTCGCGACGGCGGTGAAGGCGTTCCAGGCCCGGCACGGCGTGACTCCCGACGCGGCGCTGGGAGCGGCGACGCGCGCCGC
>Ga0066903_100006224_pt1 | contig 10542 bp, 8 predicted proteins | sample PanSoiMetaGPlot1_FD_67491 | JGI IMG/M metagenome (GOLD analysis project Ga0066903, IMG submission 67491) | Tropical forest soil microbial communities from Panama analyzed to predict greenhouse gas emissions - Panama Soil - Plot 1 (version 2) | ecosystem: Environmental > Terrestrial > Soil >...
GAGATGGCGAACAGGGCGACGACATCGCTGACGAGCGCCAGGACGACGACGAGGCTCACCGTGGCGCCGCGGCGAAAAATGCCACGGGCGATCGCAACGCCGAAGAACACGTCGACGCCGCACACGATCGGCCAGCCTTGCGCAAGCACCTGCTCGTCAGTCACGTGAACGTACATGGCATACGTCGCGACAGCGGCAACGGCACCCCCGACGCCCATCGCCGCCGCCAGCAGCGTGTGACGCCAGGAGGGCATCGAGCCGCCCGGGCCGGTCGCCTCGAGCACTTCCTGCGCCAGCGACGCGAGACCAAACGCCACGCCGATGTCGTTGACCGGAAACGCAAGGGCCTGGGCGACCCGGAAGTAACTGTCACCCGCCGTGTTCGCCCACACGAGGCCGATGAGGGCGCCGACGGGCAGCAGCGGGTAATACGGGAGCGCATCGCGCCAGCTTTGCCTCATGGCTTGCCCTGCCTGTGGATCACGCCGCTGTCGACCGTGACGCCGGTCCGCGAGATCACCTGGAAGAACAGATCGTCGTCGGCGATCTCGTTCAGCATGAAGCTGCGATCCTGGTCGAATCCGGCCGCGGTCATGCTCGTGCGTTTCAGATCGCCCTGGCGGAGCTCGCCGGAGGCGCCGGCGACGAAGTAGGAGATGCCCATCTGCGGCACCAGCCGTTCGTAGATGTGGTCGTGGCCCGAGTAGACCGCGTTGACGCCGTACTTGACGAACAGCGGCTCGAGCTTCACGCGCAGTTCGATCTCGGAGCCGTGACGCCCGCCGTCGGAATACAGCGGGTGATGGAAGTACGCGATCTTCCACCGTTCCTTCGCATCCCGAAGAATCGCCTCGAGCCAGCCGAGCTGACCCGGATCGAGATAGTTCGAGTCGAGCGCCAGGAACCGGACATTGTTCCGGACGTACGAGTAGTAACGCGCGCCATTCATGTTGAAGGGCCCGTATTCGTCGTTGCTCGCCTTGTCGTGGTTACCGAGCGACGCGTAGAACTTCACCCCGGCGTCGAGGAGCGGCTTGTACGGACGCTCGAACTTCCGCACGAAGTCGGCAGGCCGCTGGCTACCGTAGAGGTTGTCGCCGAGCATGATCACGATGTCGAACGCGAATCGCTGGTGCCACTGCTCCATCTGCCCGGCGACGTCGTACTGAGGCCGATCGCCGGTGCCGTTGTCGCCGATCGCGGCAAACTTGACCGACCCCGACCGATTCGGCAGAAACGGCGCGTCCTCCGCGCTGGATCCCGCACGCAGCAGCGCGAGGGCGAGCCCGGCGACGAGTACGATGCTTCGCATCCCAGCCTCGCGTTCAGCGGGAGGGAGACGCCGCCAGCGTCTGTGCTCCCGCGACCCGGCGCGCCTCGTCGAGCCGCTGATGCAGCTGCGCAATGAACCGGTTGGCGACCCGGGGTTCATATCCGCCCGCTCGAAACGCATCGCGCCATTGCTCGTCGCTCAGCTGCTGCAGCAGGTCGACGGCGAAGGCGACGTCGAGCGGATCGATCTGACGAAGGAGCTCCTGGTGCCAGCCGTGGTAGTTGAACTGGACAGCGCCGTCCTGCACGCCCAGGATGAACGGCTGGCGTTCGAAGATCTCCGGATCGCCGCGCAGCGGCGCGAGACGGCCCGTTTCGCCGAGCGCGGTGCCGAGATCGCGCACGACGAACCAGCGCTTCGGGCCGGCGCCGGGCTCTTTCACCTCATACAGGACGTTGTTCTCGTTCTTGATGTCGGAGCTGTTGAACATCATCAGGATGACCAGCAATCCCTGGTACGGGCGCATGCCAACGAACGGGTTCTGCTGCCAGGACCACGAGTCGATCGCCTTGATCGACTTGTCCGTGAGCCGGAAACGGCCGCCCGGCTCGACGTGAGTCCCATGCGCGTCCTTGACGGTCAGCGACGGCAGGAAGTACACGGGCGGCTGGTGATAGCCGACCGCGGACAGCACGCGCGAGAGGACCACCTCGATCGGCCCTTCGGCTCCCTGCTCGGTGTGCGGCGGCTGCTTCACGTGCCACTCATGACCCTGCGGATCGAGCACGGTGATGCCGGGATTCGTCCCGTGCTGCTTCCGCTCGACGAACGTATAGATGGCACGAGGATCCGGGGCGCGCTCGGGTCCCCATGGTCCGTAGAACAGATCGCGGGTCGCGACAGGTCCCTCGCGCGGCGACTGCGCGCCGACACGATCGGGCGACTGCCACAACTCGGCCAGCGGCGCGTCCCACGGCGGTACCGTCGGCTTCACTTTCGCCGTGCAGAACGGGTAGTAGAGCGCCAGCACCAGCGACAACATCAGCGTGTGCGTCGTCATCATGTCGGTCTCCTCTCAGGGCACGAACGGCACGACCGACGAGCGGCCCGATGCCGGAGTCGATCGCTTCATCGAATCGCTCAGCACGAAGTACAGGCGCCAGCCTTCGACGCTGTGCCCGGCGTCGACCCGCAGCAGCGTCGACGTTGCGTTGTGGAAGCGGACGCCGGCGCCGTAGGACATCCGGGCGGCGTGGAAGTTCACATCCGACACGGTATGAGCGACCTTGCCCTCATCGGCGAACGCGGCGAGGTCCATGTGGGTCAGCAGCGCCCACCGCGACTCGACGTTGACAGCCTGCATGTCGTTGTCGTGGAACCGGTAGCTGAAATAGCCGCGCAGGGTGTTCTTCCCGCCGAGGGTCGGCATCAGGTAGAAGGGCACGACCGCGTTGCCTGACGTATCCGAAATCACTCCCCAGCCGTGCAGCGCGAGCACCCATTTCCGCGTCCCCAGCGGCACGAAATGCGTGCCTTCCACCTCGTAGCGGCGGAAGCTGTAGGCGCCGCCGTCGCGATCCGAGTACACGGCCGCTGTCGCCCGGTACAGGCCGCCGCTCGTCGGGTGTCCCTGGTGATCGCGTGAGTCCGCGATCGCCGAGATGTCGCTGTGAATGTACGCCGGCTGTGTGGAAACACCCGGTGCGGTCGCTTCCGAGAACAGGTCCACCGTATTCGGAACGCCCACTCTCGGACCGGCAGCGCTCGACAGATCCGGCCGGGGGATCCAACCGACGCGGCCATCGAGCGACAGCCAGGACTTCACCCGCAGTCGACCGGACGCGAGCACATCGGCGTTGTGGAAACGGTACGCGCTCTCATCGGACCTGTTCGAGTCGTTCCCCACTCCGAAGAACCGCACCTGGAGCGCGTCCTGGTATCTCCCCTGGATTCCGACGGAGAGCCGGTCGTGCGCGAGGTGCGGCAGCTCGAACGAGGCCTGTGCGACCTTGTAGAGATTCCAGGAGAGCGCAGCGGACATGTCGATTCGCGCGCGACCATCGAGAATGGCTTGCCGGTATCCGGGGCCGCCGGAAATCCAGCCTTCGCCGGTGATCATGTTGCCGGTCTCGACGTAGAACCCGTCGCGCGGCTCGCCGCCGATCGAGGAGTCCGTCGACATCGCGAACTTCGACAGGATCGACGGCTCGCGGAGAAATCCGGGAATTGGCGACGACACCCACCCGCGCGGCAACTGGTACCCGGCGCTGTCAGCGTCACTCTCCTGCGCGTATGCCGGCGCGGCGATCGTCACCAGCGTGGCGGACAGCATCAGGACATTGCGAAGCGTGGTGCTCATGGCGATCTCCTCGACACATGAGACCAGACATGCGGGCGCGAAAAAATCAGACGAACGTATCGTCGATACCTTTGTATGAGGAAGGGCAGCGTCCGGGCGTGGACGAGACTCGCAGTCTGGCGGGAGGATCCGATTGCTCGAGCGCGAGACAGTTCGCGCACGTCATCGACCTACGGGAGGAGCACAGCCAGGCCCTCGTGCTGGACGAAGGCCGTCTGGTTTGGGTCCTTGAGCCAGTCGAGGACTTCTTCGACCAGCAGAATGTGCTTGTCGCCTCCGGGGCCGGTCATGTCGAGATGAGCGAGCGGCGCGGCAATGTCGCAGCCTCGCTCCATGAAGTTTCTCAGAGCGAGTGCCGCACCGTGGAACCTCGACTCCGCGCTGAGGCTGACGCTCGCCGTCACCGCGGGCGAGTTCGCCGACATCCTTCCGTGAAACTGGTACTCGATCATGCCGCACCTTCCATGACGTGTTTTGCCCGATGTCAGCCGAACGTGAAGGAGTACGCCTCTGCACCGGCCTCGAGGAACTCGATCTCGAACCGGTGGTCAACGATCGGCTTCGGCTGTCGAATCAACTGGTACAAGCGCTGCTCCGCCAGCGTGCCGCTGCCGTCTTCGTCGACATCGAGGCCACGCGCGGCACCGGGCGGACGGCCGTCGATCGACACGCGAAATTTCACCGGACTCTCACGTCGCGACGGTCCCATGACGAGATGAAGATCGCGGGCGTGGAATCGGTTCGCGATCCGCGCGTTCGGCGCGTTCGACGCAATCGACCCGCTGCGGACCGTCCACTCGCCGTCCAGGCCCCACTGGTTCAGCGCCAGGTGTGCCGGTGTCTTGTAGGCGCGGCGCCGATTCAACTCAGGGCTGCCCGAGGCGAAATTCTCGGTGCGCTGGTACCCGACGTAGTTCTCCGGCGATTTCAGACTGCCCCAATCAGCCGGCGCTTCGACGCCGGTCGCCTCGACGCGAACCAGGCCCGGGTCCGTCGCCGCAATACCAGCGTCTGCCAGCAGGCGTTGAATCACCCTCTCGGACTGTTCGTACTCGCCCTCGCCGAAGGAGTGGTGGCGAACGCGCCCTCGCGGATCGAGCATGTACAGCGCCGGCCAATACTGGTTGTCGAAGGCACGCCAGATGGCGGCGTCGTTGTCGACCGCGACCGCATAGTCGACGCGCATCTCTCGCACGGCACGGCGAACGTTCTCGAGGTCGTGCTCGAACGGAAATTCCGGCGTGTGCACGCCGATGACCACGAGCCCCTGTCGGTATTTATCCGCCCACGCGCGCACGTACGGAAGCGTGCGAAGCCAGTTGATGCAGGTGTACGTCCAGAAGTCGACGAGGACGACCTTTCCCTGCAGGTTGGCCGCGGTCAGCGGCGGTGAATTGATCCATTCCGTCGCGCGGCCGAACGCCGCCCACTCCCGCGGCTCGCCGCTGGCGCCTGCCGTCGAGCACGCACCCAGCTGAGCGGATGCAATCGTCATCGCAGCCATCCCGAGAAAACGTCGGCGATTCGTGTCGATCTGTTCGGGCACGTCATTTCACTCCTGCCTGACTGAGAAAGCCGTGAACGGACGTCGGGTGCTCCACGAAATGCTGATCTCCTCGGTACGCATCACACCAGACGCGAGCAGCCGGATCCATCAGACCAACGTATCGTCGATACCTTCGTATCAGGGGGCGGGGCGTGTGTCGGCCGGCGAGTACATGCCAGCCCGGCACACGCGGCGTCAGGCAGGGGCTTGAAGAGGATTCAGCGGGCTCGGTCCTTCGAGTGGCTTCATGCGTTGTCTGCTGAACACATGACACCAGAGAAGCGGCCCGCGATCTATCAGACGAAGGTATCTCCGACACCTTCGTCGCAGAATCGTGTTATCTCAACGATCTCATCGAAACGGCACCACGACTCTGATCGTCGTTCCCCTGCCCGGCGCACTCTCGATGTCGAACCTGCCGTTCAGTTGCGTCGCGCGCTCGCGCATCATGATCAGGCCGAGTCCACCTGCGCCGGCGATTCGGCCTCGATCGAAGCCCGCGCCGTCGTCGGTCACGACGAGGGATACCGTTCCGTCGGATCGTGAGAGGCGTACGACGATCCGCTTCGCGGCCGCATGTTTCGCGGCGTTGCCGAGCGCCTCCTGCACGATTCTGAAGAGCGCGAGCGCGGCGCCGCGCGACAGTTCGGCCGCGGTCTCGTCCGCGTCGCACGAGACAGGAATCCCGCTGGTGGCGGCGAACTGCTCGCAGTACGTCTGAATCGCTTTCGGCAGACCGGCCTCCTGCAGGAGCGGCGGGTGCAGTTCGTGAGACAGCTGGCGGATGTCGCTGCCCACTTGAATCAGCTTCTGCTGCACCTTGTCGATGGTCGCCTGCGCATCTGGATTGGCCGCCGCCCGCCGCTTCGCCGTCCCGAGCATCATCGTGACCGCCAGCATTTCCTGCATCACGCCGTCGTGCAGCTCGCCGGCAATCCGAATCCGCTCCTGCTCCTGCGCCTTCATCAACCGCTCGTTGAGCGCGCTGATTTCCCGCTCGTGTCTCTCGACGATGCGGAGCCGGACCCGGTGCGCGGCCCAGACCACGGCTACCAGCGCCCCCGCCGAGAGCGCCAGAAACCACACCGTCTGGTAATAGGCTGGCGCGATGGCAAAGTCGACCGCCGCGCCCGAGCCGCTCCACGCGCCGTCGCTGTTCGACGCGATCACCCGGAATCGATAGGCACCGGGACCAAGATTGGTGAATGCCGCCTGCCGCTCGGTCACCGGCTCGCTCCAGTCGCGATCGAATCCGTCGAGCCGGTATCGGAAACGCACGCGATCCGGCACCGACAGGCTCAGGCCCGCGAACACGAACGTCAAACGGCCGCGGCGCGCCGGTACCGTGATGGTCGGCGTCTGGTCGACAACGGTGCCGTCGGCCAGCAGTTCTTCGACCTGGACAATGGACGGCGGCAGCCCGGCTGCGACACGACGTGCGTCGGCCACCGCCAGGCCGCCGTTGGTCGCCAGCCACACGCGTCCGCGCGAATCGGTCATCAGAACGCGTTGCCGTTTGATCGTGCCTGTGTCGAGGAGGCCATCAGCGGCGCTGAATTCCCGGACGTCGCCTGCGGCAACTGCGTCGCGCAGAAGCCGTTCACGATCGACTCGCAGCACGCGATCCCTCGCGGCAATCCACAGGCCGCCGGCTGGATCGTCCGTCAGCCCGACGATCGATGCGCGCAGCGATGCCGGCGCGCCGGACAGCGATTGGATTCGACCATCGTGCGCCACCGCGAGCCCGGCAGCCGTTCCGATCCACAGGTTCCGCGCCGAGTCCTCGAACAGCGTATTGACGTCGTTCGACGGCAGACCGTCGGCCGTCGAATACCGCCGCCATCCCTGGGACGACTTCACGCTTGCGCCGTTCGGCGTTGCGAACCAGACGGCGCCGTCCGCGGTGTCGACCACGGCTGCCACGGTGTTCGATGCGAGTCCGTCGGCAGTCGTATAGGTGGCAAATCCACCATCCTTCAGCCGGCTGACGCCGCGACTGAGCGTTCCTGCCCACACCGTGCCGTCTCGCGCGCGCTGAACAGTGAACACCTGGTTCTGCGCGAGCCCCTCGCGCTCGGTGAACGTTTCGGTCGCTAACGCATCACCGCGCGCGCGTACGCGGGTCATGCCGCCGCGTTGCCTCCCGACGACGACGCCGTCGGGTTCTCCGGCAATCGAGTAGATCACCTCGTTGCGCAGCGCCGCAACGGTTCCGGCGCGTCCGTCGCGGAACCAGTACAGCCCGCCGCTTGCGGGCGCGAACCACACGCGATCGCCCGCGCTGTAAACCGGTCCAATGCCGCCGGCCATGGTCGGGTCGACGCTGGCCATCGACGCGAATGCGCCGTCACGCCAGCGCTCGATGCCGCTCGAGTCCCCAATCCAGAGGTTGCCTTCGCGATCCTCGAAGAGGGCCGTCACCGCCGCTGATTCGCGGCGCCGATCGAGCGATATCGTGCCGCGGCGGTCGATCCGCACGAGCGCGTCGGAAGTCCCGATCCAGACGTTGGCGTCGCGATCCCTGATCATCGCGAGCGCACGCGCCTGACCGACCTCAGGTGCCACTGGCGCTGGCGTGGCATCGCCGGCGTGCCACCTGAAGATCCCGTTGTCGGTGCCGATCCAGAGGCCGCTCTGATCGTCGGCGGCCAGGCAGTTGATTTTCTGTTTCAGCGGGATGTTGGCCGCCGCGGTGACCTGCCCGCGCGTCACGCGCACGAGGCCGGCGTCGCGGGTCCCGAGCCAGATGTCGCCATTCGGCGCTTGCACGATGGTGGTGACGACCCGCGGCAAGGCGGCGCGGTCGAGGACGGTCTCGAGGCGCCCATCGCGCGATACCAGCAGCCCCAACCGCAGGTCCGCGATGAGAATCGAACCGTCGATTCCCGCTGCCATCGTGCCGACGCGCGGGTCCGGCAGACCCGGAATCTTCAGCGCGTTCTCGAACGCGCCGTTGTGAAGGTGCATCAATGCGTTGCGGCGCAGCCAGGCCCACAAGCCGCCACCGCGATCCGCCACGATGTTCAAGGCGGCGGTGTCGGTGGAGGATGTCGGTTCGAGCGGCTGAAAGAGGTGGAAGCGCAGGCCGTCGAAGCGCACCAATCCCTTCTCCGCGGCGATCCACAGGTAGCCGTCGCGGGTCTGCGTGATGGCATACACCTCCCCGCCGCCAAAGCCGGCGGACCTCTCCCAGCGATCTCGAAGGTATTGCGAAAACGCGCGCTCCGGATCGGCAGCGTGTGCGGGTTGGTCCGGAGACACTGCTGCGATGGCGACAGACAGCGCCGCGACACGCCAGAAGCCCGCGTTACGGAAGAAACACGAACTTCTCAACCACCACCTCGACGGCCTTCGAGGGCGGCTTCGGTGCTGCGCGATCGTAGAGAAGCGTCACGTGCGGATGCTCGGTGCCGGCGCTCGGCACGCCGGCCGTGAACAGCCGCTCGGCGACGACCTCCTCGCGCGGTTGATCACGGCCTCGAACGGTCTTGAACGACGCGCGGCCCGGCTCCCAGCGGAACGAGTGCGTCACCAGGCCGGGCGGAATCGCAAACCGGAACACATTGGCCGGCACGGTCTCCGGCTGCACGACATACTGGCCGTTCATGTTGACCGGGTCGCCCCAGCGGCTGACGTCGATCATCATCTCGCGGTAGTTCTGGTCGGCGCCGAGATTGTCCCAGATGTAGAAGCTCAGGGCCGTCGCGGGATCGAGTTGCGACGTGTCGCGAAGATCGAACGAATAGGTGCCATAGCCGAGACTCCGCGTCATCCACACTTCCGCGCTCGTCCATCGTCCGTCCCGCTGCGTGAGCAACAGGTGCAGATGGCCGTCGCCGTCCACCCACGCATTCCGCGCATCGTAGTCGTTCAAGCCGTGACGGTCGCTCGGCAGCTGGCGGATTTCCCAGTCGTATCCGCTGAACGCCAGCGTCTTCGCGGTGGGCGGCACGAACGCGCCGGAGCCGCTGATGCGCGCAATCGCCGCGACGCCGCCGCCGCGCTCCGGCAACGATTCGGTGGTCCCCGGCGGGTGGTAGTCCGCATCGACGAGCAGCGCAGCGTACTCGGTTCCGAGATGAATCGAATTCTTCCAGGAGGCGTCACGTTCGATCTCGGTGAATGGCCGGCTTCTGAAAGGTTGTACCCACCACACGCCGTCACTCCTGGCGAAGACAACGATGCGCTGGCCAGGGCGGGCGCCGTTGACCCGTCCCGCGACCGGTTCGAGTGTCGCCGGCCCGCCGGCGTCAGCGCGCGGAATCGTCGTGAACTCGATCGATGGATCGACGGCCGCTCGCGGCGATCGGCAGGATGTTGCGACCACACACACGATCGACCAGGCGGCGATCGCAGCGGCTGAAAAGAGGTGCCTCGTCATGCAGTCATCGCGACAACGCGTCACTCTAATGCACGACGCAACAAGAGAACAATAAACCGATACCAAAGTATCGATCGAGACGATCGTCCAATAGTATCGACAGGAATCGCAGTGCTCAAATGACCGCACACACAGGAGGTCTCGATGAGCGGAACACAAACGATCGCCGAGCAGGCAACCGACGCCGCCAGCCGCACAGCCGTCGACACCAGGCTCGAGGTTGTCGTCATCCCCGTGTCGGATGTCGAACGCTCCAAGCGCTTCTACGCGAGCCTCGGATGGCGGCTGGACGCCGACTTCGCGTTCCCGAACGGTTTCCGCATCGTCCAGTTCACGCCGCCCGGCTCGCCATGCTCGATCCAGTTCGGCTCGAAGATGACCTCTGCTGCGCCTGGCTCGGCCGAGGGGCTTTACCTGGTCGTCTCCGATATCGAGGCGGCCCGCGCCGAGCTCGCCGCCCGCGGCGCCGGGATCAGCGATGTGTTCCACACGTCGACGCCGGGTGCGCAGTTCCAGCGTGACAGCACGAGCGGCCGTGTGAGCGGGCCTGCGCCCAATCACGCCACCTATTTCTCGTTCGCCACATTCACCGATCCGGACGGCAACGGCTGGCTGCTGCAGGAAATTACGACACGGCTTCCCGGACGCGGACTCAGCACGGATGTCCCTACGCTGATCGAACTTCTCCGCGAGACGGAGATTCGTCATGGCGAATACGAGCCAACCGCGCCGAAGCACCACTGGTCCGAGTGGTACGCCGGCTACATCGTCGCGCGCGAGCGCGGCCAGACTCAGGACGAAGCGGCGCAGTATGCCGCGGCCCGCATCGCCGCTGACCGCAAACGTGCGCAGGAGTAAGAGAGATCGAGGGACGCGGATTGATACGCTCACGGAAGATCGGCGAAACCGATACCAAGGTCTGATGGACCATACCCCCGCCCGCTGGCATCCTGAGACCTCGTCATAAAGCGGACGGTGAACGA